>OMET01000925.1_pt1 | contig 10063 bp, 9 predicted proteins | sample 1673841 | NCBI WGS metagenome assembly OMET01 (sample SAMEA103958129, study PRJEB25191) | human gut metagenome | reverse complement strand
CTGTGTTCCGCACAGTAGCATGCGAAAGGCTCTGCAGAAGCCAGCTGGTCCAGGTAAATGCCGTCACAGCCGTAGGCTTTGACGCAGAATTCCGCAGTGTCCAGCAGGTAATCCCGCCAGAGTGTGTCGGACGGGCAGTTCACCGTGAAATGCTCCGGCCCGTAGGTCTCGCGGTACGGCTCGCCCTTTTCGTTGCGGACGGCCATTTTTTCGCCCACGGTCTTGTGGAAATCCGACTTCACGTCAAAAATCCGCGCGTTGATGTACAGCGTGGAAAACCCGCCGTGCTCCCGCACGTATTCCAGCCCGCGCCGGAATTCCATCGCGCTTCCCAGCTCCATGTCCGGATAATATTCCGGGTAGAACGAGTCGAAGCCCGTACGGTTCCAGCTTGCCAGAAACATGTGGCGCACGCCCCAGGCCGCGCCCTCTTCGTACATCTGCGGGATATCACGGAACGTATGCTCGATATTGCCTGTGCGCTTGAAATTGTAGCATTGGTTGAGCGCGCATTCGTCCGCCAAAAACGCCGGATTGTGGTCGAAATCCAAATAGGGCGCGATATACGCGCGGTAAAGCTGCGCGCCGTAATGCCAGTCCTTCGTGGTGACGGCCAGAATATATTCCCCTGTTTCATAGCTTTCCCCGGGACGGACGCGGTAATGCTTGCGGAAGCCAAAGGCCATCCACGGATCTTCGGCGCTTCCGCTTGTTTCGGCTATGACGCCCGTCACGGGGAAGCGCGCGTCATGGCTGCCGATGTACAGGCCGTTTTCGGCGTCGTAATAGTACATCCAGCTCATGGACGCAAGGCCGCAGTAGTTGATCTCGCGGCGGTAGATGTCCCCGAACGCAACGCTGCTGGCGCGCCAGAAATCTTTTTTATTCACACCGTAGCCCATTACCGGGTTGCGCGTGCGCTCGCCCGCGTGATGCGGGTAGATGATGGCGTCATCGGCGTAGTCCTCGCCCAGATAGACGCCGCCGATGTGCGGCATCAGTACCTCCACAACATCCGCCGCACTGTGGTTCTCCATCCGGGCACGGATGCACAGACGGTCGTTTTCCGCCGTACAGCGCACAGTCATACCAATGGGCAGACCGCCGAACTCCGTATAGGATATCTCCAGAAAGCCTGCTCCTGCACTCATCCCCGGTACGCCGGGCAGCAGCTTTTTCTTTTCTCCGTCCGCCAGCGCGTACAGCTCCACCAGAGGGCCGCGGGGCGCGGCTTTGATATAATCGTCCCCTGTCGCAAGGTTTACAAGGCTGACGAAATTGTTTGCCTCCGGCGCAAATCGGGCGCGGAAAGCGTTTGTTTTCAGTTCCATGACAGGCCCCTCAAAAACCGTATTTTTCATAATTCTCCAACGCCTCGCCGTTGATGCGCGCCGCGTCCGGCATATGGTTCGAGATATACACACTGGGCTTAAGGCCCTTTTCCAGCAGTTTCTCCACCACCGTGCTCTGCACCGCCCACATCAGGTAGCTGGCGCTGATGCCGCTGGCCGGGCAGATGCGCTGGCCCAGCGCCGGCACATCCACCAGCGTGTCGCCGTAATTGGTGCAGTTGTCCAGACAGTAGGTGCATGCCTCAAACAGGCGCTTGCCGCTGGGGTGCTTGCCGGTAAGATGCCCCGAATATTCCACCGATGTGACAGCCACGGTCGCGCAGCCCATTTCATTCGCCTTCAGCGCCAGATCCACGGGAAAATACTGGTAACCGGAAACGGAGCCGATCATAATAACGTCGTCCGGCAGCACGTTAGCACGGCCCAGCACGTAATCGGCAAAGCCGGGAATGGTGTCGTAGCCCACGATGCCCCGCGCAGGCGCGGGCCGGTGCCGCACCGGGTTCTGTATCTCGCAGGTGATGCGGATGGGCTTTACCGCCATCATGCCGCCTGTTCGGCCCACGCCCTCAAACATCAGCATATGGCCGGTGTCCATAATATGCCACGCGCCGCCGCGGGCAAGGCGCTCCGCGATCTCTGCCGAAGCCTCCAGCACGGCCTCCCGCTGGGTCTGCTCCACCTTTTCCAGAACGCCCTTCATTGCACCGAAATATTCATCCATCAACATGTGCTTCACCCATCTTTTCTTTCATCAGATTTTCCGCGACGCCGGGTGCCGTGATATCCACGCCCGCGCTCTCGCTCAACACACAAAGCGCCGCGCCCACCACCGGGCTGTACTTTGCCGGCTGGTATACGCACTGGGGCACCAGATGTTCCAGCGCCCGGCGGAAGCGTCCGGTGAACAGCTCTCCCATGCGCGCCACGCCGCCCGTGAGCGCCACAGGCAGGCCGTCCGCGTCCAGCTGCCCGGCCACCGTCGCAGCCAGGCGCGCCAGCGCACAGGCCGCTTCATCCAGCACCGCGCATGCATTTGCATCCCCCTCCCGGGCCGACCGTTCCACAGCATAGCTCAGCCGCGCCACATGCCTGCGCGTAAAATCGGGCCGGTATGCCGCGTCGCGAATGGACAGAACATCCGGCAGGCCCAGCATTTCCAGCACGTTTTTTTCCAGAAGCGTGCCGGTCACATGCGTGTCGTGCAGCAGCGCCAGACGCGACAGGCACAAAACGCCTATATGATATCCGCTGCCTTCGTCGCTGAACAGCGGGCCCCAGCCGCCCGCTGTGGCCGTGCGTCCCGCTTTGTCCCGCCCGGTGGCAAAAGAGCCTGTACCGCTGAGCACGGCGATGCCGCAGGGCGCGCCCAGCGCCGCATAAAAAGCGTTCTTTTCATCGCCCAGCTGCCGGACGTTCCCGCTCCCCAAAAGAGTCTCCAGTTCCGGCAGCGCGGGCCGGAAGCCGGGGATGAACAACACGAATTCCCGCACCTGCGCGGGCGCGGCCCCCGCCTGCGCCAGACATTCCATAACGCCCGCATAGACGGTATGCGCCGCTTCGGCCGGAGGCACAAAATTTGCGTTCGCGCCTGCGCCCTGCGCGCGGCCCCGCACACGTCCTGTTTTTTCAAACAGCAGGAAATCCGTCTTTGTTCCCCCGCCGTCGCACACCAGATACAAACCGTTCACCTCATCCTCAGCACAGCGCTTTGATACGGCCCTGATACGCCGCCACCGCGCTGGTATTGTATTCGTCGCCGCCGGGCAGATTGGCGCTGCACAGGACCGGCGGCATCCGTCCCTGCGCAAGATACAGGTTTTCGATCTTCAGTACGATGCGCTGCGCGATGAACAGGCTTCCGAAGGTGGACGCGCCGCCTGTGATCTGCTGGGTGCCGGGGATCGTGAGCAGCCCGTCGCCTCTGGGCGCATGGTTGTCGATGACGATATCGCTCACTTCATACAGGCGCTTTCCCTCCGGCGCGCGGGAGGCAAGCGTGCGGGATATTTTCTTCGAGGTAACGCACACCACCGTCAGCCCCCGTTCCTTTGCGTACAAAGCCGCTTCCACCGGCACCGTGTTGATGCCCGTATTGGAGGAAATGAGGATCGTGTCGCCCGCGCGCAGCCCCGCCTTGCCCAGCACCTCGGCCGCTTTGCCGGGCATGCGCTCCATATGTGTGCTGGTGATCGCACCGGTATGAAGCATCAGCTCGTCCGAGAGGATGGGATTCACCGGTACGAGCCCTCCGCTGCGGTAGAACATCTCCTCCACGATCATGTGGGAATGGCCCGTGGAAAACACGTGCAGCAGGCCGCCGCCGTCTATGGACGCATACGCCGCTCGGGCGGCTGCGTCCATGGCCGCGCCTTCCTCCTGCTCGATCTGTGCCAGCATCGTATATATTTTATCCAAATATGTATCGTCCGGCAATTGTTTTGCGGTCATCCTTGACCTTCCTTCCTGAAAAAGAGCGGCGGAAACCGCCGCCCTTTCCCCCATTGCTTTATTTGCTCAAAATCGGAGCCGCCTGTTCATCCACGCGCTGTGCAAACTCCTCCGGCGAGACGGCGCCGGCCCACAGGGACTCGCATTCCTTCTGGAACATATTCTGGAACTCCGAGCCGTTCAGGTTCGTGGGATACGGCACGGCCGTCTCCAGGGCCTGTACGAAATACTTGTTGTACGGCGTTTTCGCCTCGAATTCCGTGGTATCCACCATCGTGGAGGCAGGCAGGCCGTAGTTCATATCCAAAGCGATCTGCTGGCCCTCCTTGCCGGAGAGGAACTCCACCACGCGCCAGGAAAGCTCGGGATTTCTGGCGGTCTTGGGAATGACCCAGGTGTTCACAAACGAGGACGTTTTGCTGACGCCGTCCACATAGGGCATGGGCAGCACGGTATACCCGGTGCCGTTTGCGTCAAACGTAGAGGCGGTGGAAAGCGCGCCGATCTGCATGGCCACCTTATTGGCCATAAAGGGGGCGAACTCGCTGTCACCGAACTGCGCGGCCTGCGTGGCCGACGGACACACCTTGTAGGTATTGTACAGGTCATACATGAACTGAACGGCCTTCTGGGTGTTTTCGTCGGTGGAAAGCACGCTCGCCTTGCCGTCCTCACTGTACAGCTCACCGCCGAACGCCGCGATCATGGCGAAGGTCTGGTCGGTATAATTCTTCCAGTAATAACCCCACTGGGCGTCCGCGCCGCTGCCCTTGGTGAGCTGCTTGGCGATCTCGACGAACTCGTCCATCGTCCAGGTATCGGCCGGGATCTCGATGCCGGCGTCTTCAAACATCTTGGTATTGAGATACATGACCTTCGGGGTAACGTCGCGGGCCGCGGCATACATGGTGCCGTTCACGGTCAGGGCGTCCTTCACCACGGGGTACAGAGCGTCCTTATACTCCTGGCTGGCCAAATCGTCCAGCGGAAGCAGCATACCGTTCAGCGCATAGCGGGGCACCTGGTCCATGGCCAGCATCATCACGTCGGGGATCTCGCCGCCGGCCAGCTTTGTGACCATTGTATCGGCGTATTTGCTGGGAATGGTAACGAATTCCAGCTTGATATCCGGATTCGCCGCTTCAAAATCCTGCTGCATCTTCTGCAAATGTTCAAACTTCGTCACGTCCCACCAGGTATAGACCTTCAGTGTGGTGGGGTCGGCCGGGGCCGCGGGCTCGGAGCCGGAAGCCGGAGCGCTGCCGGACGCTGCGGGCGCCGAGGACGGCGCACCGCCGCAGGCGGCCAGCGAAAACACAAACGCCAGTGCAAGAACAAGTGACAGAACTTTGCTAATTGACTTTTTCATGTTGATCCTCCATTGTATGATTTGATATGTCACGGCGCGGCGCGCCGTTCATTCCGAAAAGAGACATCATTTACCGCCAAAGCCCGAATTCATGGTAGAGGCCATGAACTGCTTTTGGAAGATGAGGAACACAATGACGATGGGCACGATGCTGAGGGACGCGCCCGCCAGAAGCACGGCCCAGTTGGGTTCCCACTCCTTCAGGTATTTCAGACCCACGGTCAGCGTCAGCTTGTCGTAGTCGTTGATCACCAGCATCGGCCACAGGAACGCGTTCCACACGCTGCGGAACGACAGGATGGCCGTCGTGGCAATGGCCGGCTTCGCATTTGGCAGCACGATGCGGAAAAACACGCCCAGCCGCGTACAGCCGTCGATGATGGCGGCGTTTTCCAAGTCCTTGGGAATACTGAGGAAAAACTGGCGGAAGAAAAAAATGTTGAACGCATTGGCGCCCGTGAACATATTCGTCAGGAACAGCGCCGCATATGTATTGATGAGCTTCATATCCACAACAATCTTATAGTTGGGGATGAGGGTGACGTGGCTGGGGATCATCATCGTGGCGATGAACGCAAGAAACAAAATGTTCCTGCCGCGGAACTCCAGCCGCGTGAGCGCATATGCCGTGAGAGAGGCGACCGCGATCATGCAAAGAGGCATCGCGACGGACAAAAACACCGAATTGACCGTAAACTTATCAAAGGGCAGCACCTGGAACAGGCGCTCGTAGTTCTCCATCGTGAACGGCCTGGGCCACAGGTCCAACGGATTACCGCCGTAAAGCTGCTCCGAGGATTTGAAAGAGGAGAGCAGCGACCAGACGAAAGGATAGATCATGATGACGCTGAGAGTGACCATGAAGATGTGGTATACGGTGTTGCCCACGGTCTTGCGCGCGGACATGCCAAGCTGCGGTTTTTTCATGCTCATTCACCCCCCTGTTCATGGCGGAAGCGGTATTGGATCAGCGTCACCACCATGATAATGGCAAAGAATATCCACGCCAGCGCCGACGCATAGCCCATGTTGTAGTTGGTAAAGCCCTGCTCATAGATATAGTACATGATGGTGCTGGTGGAGCCGAGCGGCCCGCCCTGCGTCATTACGAAAATGGATTCAAACATGTTGAACGCCTCGATCACCAGCAGGATGGCTACCACAAACGTTGTATTGGAGAGCATCGGCACCGTAATGCGGATAAATTTCTGCCATCCTGTGGCGCCGTCCACATCCGCGGCTTCGTACAATGTCTCCGGGATGGTCTGCAGCCCGGCAAGGAACATCAGCATATAATAACCGCTCATCTGCCACACGCGCATGATAACGAGCGCGGGCTTGCTCCAGGCCGGGTCGCCCAGCCACAGCGGCACATCATTCAGGCCGATGGCAGTGAGAATGTTGTTCAGGATGCCCATATCCGGGTTGAAGATCCACAGCCACACCATGCTCACCGCGACGGTGGACGTGATGCTGGGCAGGAACAGAGCTACACGGTAGCCCTTTGTCAGCCTGCCCGCCTTTTTGTTGATGAGGATGGCCAGCAGCAGCGACACCACCAGCACAATGGGCACCAGCGCAACAACAAAATAGAACGTATTGCCGAAATACGGGTAAAAGTACTGGTCGTCCGTGAACGCCTTGACGTAGTTCTGCAGGCCCAGCCAGTTCGGCTTGCTGAGCAGGTTGTAATCGGTGAAGGATAAGTACAGCGAATACAGGATAGAACCGAAGGTGAAAATGCTGAACCCGATGAGCGCCGGTGAGACAAACAGCCAGCCCGTGCAGGCCTCGCGCCGTTTCAGGTTGAACCTGCGCCGTCCGCCGCGCTCTGATCTACTTTTTTCCGTCATGAACCTCTGCCTTTCCTCATTTGATTTAAGCTGCAACAAGACAAGTTGTCATGTTGTTATAACAATACCGTTCAAAAAATTTTTCGCGGGCGCAGCCCAGCCGCAGGCGGGGCAGGCCCAGCGAAAGTTTACTTTTCCAGAGTGACGTTAAAGATATATTTATCCCCGCGGTAAATGGAATCCACATACTCAAAGGGCGCGCCATCCATACCGTACGTAGTGCGGGAAATGCACAGCACCGGCATTCCTGTTTTGATTTTCAGCAGCTTCGCATCATGGGAGCTGGCCGCTCCGGCCTGGATGCTCTGCACCGCCTTGCTGCATTCGCAGCCGTATTGCTCCTTGAGCAGCGCGTACAAAGATTTGCTCAGATCCTGCGTTTCAATGCCCGCGAAACGGTAAAAGGGCATATGGACCTTCTCCACAGCCATGGGGACGCCGTCCGCGCAGCGGATGCGCGTTAGGAAATAGATCTTCTGGGTGACGTCGATGTTCAGCGCCTTTGCCACTGCCTCCGTGGGCAGCATCAGGCTCTGTTCCACAAGGATGGTGGACGGCTCCAGCCCCAGACTGCGCATCTCGTCGCTGAAGCCGATCAGGTGATTGAGCTGCATTCCCGCCTTCTTGGATGCGACAAAGCTGCCCTTTCCCTGCACTTTGTAAATATATCCCGCCTGTGCCAGGCCGTCCAAAGCCTGGCGCACCGTGATGCGGCTCACGCTGAACAGCGCGCCGATGGCCTCTTCCGTGGGCATCTGCTGCCCCTCCGACAGCTTGCCCGCGTCGATCATTCCCTGATAATAATTGATAATCTGCAAGTACCTGGGTACCGCTTTCACCAAAGGCACCTCTTTCCCTCCCGGCAGGCATTCCGCCGCCGGGCGCTGCAAGGCCGCCTGTAGGATGTTGTTGGCCGCCTTGTTGTTATGACAACATAATAATCCTTTTCCAGTCTTCCGTCAACCATTTTTTCAGCTTTCTCCATCTTATCCAAACTTTGCGCGCAAGAATCGGCATTTTACACAGCCGCGGCGTCCTTTCCTGCATCCGCATCACACGGACGAATCCCTCTCCCCCGCCTTCTTCCGGGTGCGCCTGACGATAAAGTCTCCCGGCCCGGCGCAGCCTGTAAGCCAGATGAACAGCGCGTAAATAACGCTGGTGAATACCGCTCCCAAAACAGCCCAGGCCAGAAGCGGCAGGCCCAGCCGCTGCGTCAGCGGCTGCAGCACGAACCGGCACGCCGCGCCCGCGCACAAAAACGAGAACACCGGTTTTATCACCCAACGCAGCCATTGCACACGCAGCCCTGTAACATGCAGCAGGCGGTGCAGGTTCAGCAGGCTCGTCAGCAAATTGCTCACCAGCATCACAAACAAAAAGCCCTGCATGCCGAAGCGCGGCAGCAGCAGGTAGATCAACGCGATGCGCACAACCGAATCCAGCGCCGTATAACGAAAGGAGGAGAGCTGCTCCCCCAGCCCTTTCAGGATGCCGTCCACCATGCTCTCCATATACATAAAGGGCATCAGCGGCCCCAGTATCGACAGATAAAAACCGATCTCCTCGCTCTGGTACAGCACCAGGCCGATCTCCTTTGCAAACTGGGTGAACAGGCCGCCGGCCAGAAACGAAAGCACCAGCGTGATGAGCATGACACGGTTGACCAGATGTTCCAGCGCCGCGCGCCTGTTCTGCACATGCGCCTCGGTGATCTCCGGCAGCAGCAGCGTAGAAAGCGTGGCCAGAAATGAAAACGGAAAAAAAATCACCGGCATGGCCATGCCTTTCAGCGCGCCGTACTGGCTGAGCGCTGTTTCGCGGCTGAGCGTATACAGCGCAAGGCAGCCGGGCACCATTACATTTTCAACGGTGCGCAGCACGCTCGTCATATACTGGTTCGCAGCAATGGGCGCTATGATATCCCACAGCTGCCGTCCCAGCCCCTGCACCGGACGCTTTGCGTTACGGGGCACGTCCCTCAGCTCACGCCGGTAGCACCATTCCATATATACCCAGCTCGCAGCCTCGCTGACCGTATTGCCCACGACCACGGCCGCGCAGGCCGTTCCGATGCCCTGCGGTACGGCAGAATCAATGAGCAGCGCCACCACGCCGATGCGCACGACCTGCTCGAAGATCTGCGCGCGGGAATTCGGCCCCACCTTGCGCCGCGCCATGAAAAACCCCCGCAGACATGCCGAAACCGCCATAAACGGCAAACTGGGCGCCAAAATGCGCAGCGAGAGCGCGGCCCGCGCATCCTCCAGCCACCAGTCCGCTGCAAGCCCCGCTCCAGTGAACAGCAGCGCGGCCGCAGCCGCGCCAAGCCCAAGCCCCAGCGCCAGTGTGCGGCGCATGGCTGCGCGCACATTGGCGGGGTCGTCGGTGGCCAGCAGTTCCGCCGAAAGACGCGTGGCTGCCACCGAAAGCCCCGCCGTAGCCAGGGTGACGGCCATTGTGTAGACCGTGTAGATCAACTGGTACAGGCCCATGCCCTCGGCGCCGATACGCGCCGCGATATAAATGCGGAAGAACATGCCTGCGGCACGCAGCAGCAGGCCTGTTCCCGTCAGAATGGCCGCGTTTTTCAAATAGCTTTGGCGCGCCATGCGTCCACGCCCCTTTCCCTTTTTTATGTATACGGACCCGGACGGGAAAGTATGTGCGGCGCGTATTGCCTTTTTGCCGGGACATCCTGTATACTGGTAGACAGGAATTTGGAAAGGAGACGCAACATGGACTTGGAACATTTGATCGAGCTCATCCTGCCGCCCATCATCGGCGTGCTGGAGATGATGGGCATTTTTGTGGTGGCAGTGTCGGCGGTGCGGGCCTTTGCGGCGGCCGGGTACCGGGTGGCCTTCAGCTATTGCAAAAGCAAGGAAAAAGCCCGGGCTTTGGAAGAGGAGCTGGGGGGCAGTGCCAGGGCCTTTGAGGCTGATGTGGCCGACCCGGCCCAGGTGCGGAGTGCCCTGGAGCAGGCCCTTGCCAATATTTCATAAAAGGGAAGCCTGGGTTTTTATGGTAGAAAACCC
>OMET01000923.1_pt1 | contig 10071 bp, 5 predicted proteins | sample 1673841 | NCBI WGS metagenome assembly OMET01 (sample SAMEA103958129, study PRJEB25191) | human gut metagenome | reverse complement strand
TGTATCGGGTTTTTTCTGCTTCTGCCATAGTTTCAATATTTTATTTGTAATAATGTTATACTAAATTAAACAATATTCCCGTTACTTCCAAATTTTTTGCCGGAAACGTGCAGGTTCTCCTTTTTTGGTCAAATTTTGGTCACCGCGATACGGACCGGTTGCTCATCTACCTCCGACTCCACGACGAATTCGCCGCTGGGAGAAGGCACTCCTTCGATTTCGACAGCCAGCGTCTGCGAGGCGATGTAGTCGGCGAAGGATTTGAGCGCGGGAAGGACGAACTCCTGCTGTTCGATCTCCACACGGATTTTGTCCGTCACCTCGAAGCCCGAATCCTTGCGGATGTTCTGGATACGGTTGATCAACTCGCGGGCGATACCTTCGGCACGCAGGTCGTCGGTGATCGTGATATCGAGGGCTACGGTCAGCTTGCCCTCCGTAGCTACGAGCCAGCCCGGCATATCTTCCGAGGTGATTTCGAAATCGGCAGGGGTGACGGTGATTTTTTCGCCGTCCACGTCCAGCAGGGTTTCCGCCGATGCTTCGATCGCGGCTATCTGATCCTGTGAGAACCCGGCTACGAGAGCTGCGATCTGCTTCATCTGTTTGCTGTATTTGGGACCGAGGGTCTTGAAGTTGGGCTTGATGCGCTTGGTGATGAGTCCCGTCGTATTTTCGATCAGTTCTATTTCCTTGACATTCACTTCGCTCATAATGAGCCCCTTGACGGCTTCGATGCGGCGTGCGGTGTCGGCGTCGAGGACCGGAATGAGTATCTTCGTGAGCGGCTGGCGGACTTTGATGTTCACCTTGCGGCGCAGGGCCAGTACCATCGACGAAACCTGTTGGGCCATAGACATCATCTGCTCCAATTCACCGTCGATGAGCGAGGAGTCGCAGACGGGGAAGGTCGAAAGATGTACCGACTCGTCCGTGTGGCGACCGCTTACGGCGTTCAGATCGCGGAAGATACGGTCGGAGATGAACGGCGCGAACGGTGCGGAGAGCATCGAAACGGTTTCCAGACAGGTGTAGAGCGTCTGGTAGGCTGCCAGTTTGTCGCGTGTCAGACCGCCGCCCCAGAACCGCTTGCGGTTGAGGCGCACGTACCAGTTCGACAGGTTTTCGCATACGAATTCCTGGATCATACGGGCCGCCGGCGTCGGATCGTAATTCTCGAGCGATTCGGTGACGTTCCGGACCAGCGTATTGAGCAGGGAGATGATCCAGCGGTCGATCTCCGGGCGTTCGCTCATCGGAACTTCCGGCTCCTGTCCCGTAAAACCGTCCACATTGGCGTAGAGGGCGAAGAACGAGTAGGTATTGTAGAGCGTGCCGAAGAACTTGCGGCGCACTTCGTCCACGCCGTCCCGGTCGAACTTGAGGTTGTCCCAGGGCTGCGAGTTGGAGATCATGTACCAACGCGTCGCGTCGGCGCCGTAGGTCGAAAGTATTTCGAAGGGATCCACGGCATTACCTAGGCGCTTGGACATTTTGTTGCCGTTCTTGTCGAGCACCAGGCCGTTCGAAATGATGTTCTTGAAGGCCACCGAGTCGAAGAGCATCGTGGCGATGGCATGCAGCGTGAAGAACCATCCGCGCGTCTGATCGACGCCTTCGGCGATGAAATCGGCCGGATAGACGCTCTTGAAGTAGTCGCCGCCGTGCTCGAAGGGGTAGTGTAGCTGGGCATAAGGCATGGCGCCCGAGTCGAACCACACGTCGATCAGATCCGGTTCGCGCCGCATCGGTTCGCCTTTGGACGAAACCAGCACGATATTGTCCACGTAAGGACGGTGCAGGTCGATCCGGTCGGTCGAGTAGTTCTCTTTGGAGAGGTCGCCCGGCTTGAAGTTCTTGTAGGGATTCTCCTTCATCAGACTTGCCGCGACGGATTTTTCGATTTCGGCGACGAGCTCTTCGACCGAGCCGATGCACTTCATTTCCGAGTAATCCTCCGTAGCCCAGATCGGCAGCGGCGTGCCCCAGAAGCGCGAGCGCGAGAGGTTCCAGTCCACCAGACCTTCGAGCCACTTGCCGAAGCGTCCCGTTCCGGTCGATTCCGGCTTCCAGCGGATCGTCTTGTTGAGTTCGATCATCCGGTCGCGCAGCGCCGTAGTTCGGATGAACCAGGAGTCGAGCGGGTAGTAGAGCACCGGTTTGTCCGTACGCCAGCAGTGGGGGTAGGAGTGGGTGTGCTTTTCGATCTTGAAAACCTTGTTCTCGGCCTTGAGCATCACTGAGAGATCGACGTCGAGCGTCGGCGCGTCGGCGGCGAGCGAATCGTCGTAGGCGTTTTTCACGTAACGGCCCGCCCATTGGGAATAGGCCGCTGTATCGACGTTGTCGCGTATGAAGGTCGGGTCGAGCTCTTCGAGCAGGAAGAACCGTCCCTTGCGATCGACCATCGGCTGATTCTTGCCCGCCTTATCGACCATAAACAGCGGGGCGATGCCTGCGGCGCGGGCCACGCGGTCGTCGTCCGCACCGAACGTCGGGGCGATATGCACGATACCCGTACCGTCGGAGGTGGTCACGTAGTCGCCCAGGATGACGCGGAACGCATCGCCCGCAGGCTTCACCCAGGGGATGAGCTGTTCGTAGCGGATGCCTTCGAAGTCCGGACCCTTGTAGGTGACCGGAGAGATTTCGAACTTGCCCTCCATCTTGGGGGTAAAATACGACCCCAGCAGTTCTTTGGCCAGGATGACAGTCTGGGGGGCATCCGTATAGGGATTGCGGCATTTGACGCGCACGTATTCGATTTCGGGGCCTACGGCCAGCGCGGTATTCGACGGCAGTGTCCAGGGCGTGGTGGTCCAAGCCAGGAAGTAGAGATCGCCTTCGGCTCCGTCGAAGAGTTTTTCGCTCCGCTCGTCGCGGATGATTTTGAACTGCGCCGTGCAGGTGGTATCCTTCACGTCGCGGTAGCAGCCCGGCTGGTTCAGCTCGTGGGTCGAAAGTCCCGTGCCGGCGGCCGGCGAGTAGGGCTGGATGGTGTAACCTTTGTAGAGTAGCCCCTTGTCGAAGAGCTGTTTCAGAAGCCACCAGAGGGTTTCGATGTATTTGTTGTCGTAAGTGATGTAGGGGTCGTCCATATTGACCCAATAACCCATTTTGCGCGTGAGTTCTTCCCACAGGCCCGTGTACTCCATCACCGCCTCGCGGCAGGCGCGGTTGTACTCCTCTATGGAGATTGTGCGCCCGATGTCCTCCTTGGTGATGCCGAGTTTCTTTTCGACGCCTAACTCTACAGGCAGTCCGTGCGTGTCCCATCCGGCCTTGCGGTGAACGAGGTAACCTTGCTGCGTCTTGTAACGGCAGAAGATATCCTTGATCGTGCGGGCCATGACGTGATGGATGCCCGGCGTGCCGTTGGCTGAGGGAGGTCCTTCGTAAAAGACGAAGGTGGGATGACCCTCGCGGGTGGAGATGCTTTTGTGGAACGTGTCCTGTGCGTCCCACTCTTTCAGTACGTCGGCGGCCAACCCCGGCAGATCGAGGCCTTTATATTCTTTGAACTTCATATCCTGTTGTTTTCAATCGTCGTTTTCATGGGCTGGCAGAATCCGATCCGGCCCGATTCCGCCGGACAGCCCCGAATGCGGAGCTGTTACCTGTCTTTGTCGTATTCGGCAGCGCCGGAATTCGCTGTGTGCCGCCTGTTTCGTGCGGGAAGCCGGCGGCGGATTTTACCAACATGCAAAGTTACGAAAAAATATGAATAAATAAATCCCCGGAAACAGTTTTTTATCGAGGGGCAACGAGTTGTGGAGGAAGCCGTTGCACGATTTCCTCGAAAGATTTTTGGAAGTAGTGGATTTATTCGTCGGTTGCGGTGCGGATAACGCGGGCCGGGTTGCCGGCAGCGACCGAATCGTCGGGAATGTCATGCGTGACCACGCTGCCGGCGCCGATGACGCAGCGGCAGCCTATCTTGACGCCCGGACAGACGATCACGCCGCCGCCCAGCCAGCAGTCGTCGCCGATTTCGATGCCCGCTCCCTTTTCTTTGCCCGTAGCCCGTTCCGCAGCGTTCATCGGATGCACGGCCGTCAGAAGTTGTACGCCGGGACCTATCAGGCAGCGTTGTCCCAGGCGAATCGGCCCGAGGTCGAGAAAAACGCAGTTGAAATTGACGTAGGACCCTTTGCCGATGGAGATATTGTATCCGTAATCGCAGTGGAAAGGGGCGCGGATCATGGCTTCGACCCTCGGACAGAGTTCCCGGAGCGTTGCCAGATAGGTCGCGTCCTTGTCTTTGAGCGCGACGTTGAGCCGATGGGTGAGGTGGCGGGCCCTGGCACGATCGCGTACGAGTTCCTCGTCATTTGGGGAAAACCACTCCCCGGCCTGCATTTTCTCCTTTTCGGTCATGGGAATCGGCTTTTAGTCGAAGCTCTGCATCTCGATCAACTTGGCGTAGATGCCGTTTTTGGCCATCAACTCCGAGTGTGTGCCCTGTTCCGCGATCCGACCCCGTTCGATGACGATGATTTTGTCGGCGTTGTGGATGGTCGAGAGGCGGTGGGCGATCACGATCGATGTGCGGCCTTGCAACAGGGAGTTAAGGGCGTCCTGCACAAGTTTTTCGCTCTCGGTGTCGAGGGCCGAAGTCGCTTCGTCGAGGATCAGGATTTCGGGATTCTTGAGTACGGCTCGGGCGATGCTCAGGCGCTGGCGCTGACCGCCCGAGAGTTTGGCGCCCCGGTCGCCGATGTTGGTGTCGTAGCCCGACGGACACTCCATGATGAAGTCGTGGGCGTTGGCGATTTTGGCCGCAGCGACGATCTCTTCGTGCGTCGCTCCCCGGCGTCCCATGGCGATGTTGTTTTCGATGGTGTCGTTGAACAGCACGGTATCTTGCGCAACGATGCTCATGTGGGCACGCAGGCTCTCCTGCGTGTAGTCGCGGATCGAAACCCCGTCGATCAGGATGTCGCCGCCCGTAGTGTCGTAGAAGCGGGGGATCAGCTCGCTGAGGGTCGATTTGCCGCCGCCCGAAGGACCGACCAGAGCCACTGTTTCTCCTCGCCGGATGTCGAACGAGATGCCGTCGATCACCTCCCGGCTGCCGTCGTAGGAGAAGTGTACATTGCGGAATTCGATCTTCTCGTGCAGGCCGTCCAACGTCTTGGCGTCGGGCTTGTCCTGGATTTCCGGTTCGGAATCGAGCACGTCGAAGATGCGCTCGCCTGCGGCGATACCCTGATTGATGTTGGCGAACTGGTCGATGAACGAGCGCACGGGGCGGGTGATCTGCGAGAATACGGCGATGAAGCCGACGAATCCGCCGGCCGAAAGCGATCCGTTCATGACGAGCGAACCGCCGAAGACGATCAGTACCGCGACGGCCGTCAGGCCGAGGAATTCGCTCATCGGCGAGGCTAGTTGCTGGCGGCGGGCCATCGAGAGCATCAGGCGCGAAAATTCGGCGTTGAACTCGGAGAACTTGCGGCGGATATAGTCGGTGGCGTTGTAGCTTTTGATGACCTTGATGCCCGAAAGCGATTCGTCGAGCACGCTTACCATGTCGCCCATGCGTTCCTGCCCTTTGAGGGCCGGGTGGCGCAGTTTTTTGACGATCCGTCCGATGATGAGCGCCACTACGGGCAGGAACAGGATGGCGAACAGGGACAACTGCCACGATACGAGGAGCATGTAGATCACGTAACCGATAATAAGCAGCGGATCGCGGAAGGCGACTTGCAGCGTATTGGTGATGCAGTACTGGACCACCATGACGTCCTGTGTGATGCGCGACATGAGATCGCCCTTGCGCTGATCGCTGAAATATCCGGCGTTCATCCCCATGATTTTGTTGAACAGATCGTTGCGCATGCGTTGCAGCGACCTGACACGCATGTTTTCGACCGTCCAGGCGCTCATGTAGCGGAAGAAATTGCTCAACAGGTTCATTACGATCGTACCGCAGGCGAGCAGGAGGAGCATTTTCGACATCGTGAAATTCGTCCCGAACAGTTGCGTATAGACGTAGCTCAACATCTGCGAGGCGTCGATGTCCGAGAACGAGAGCCCGTGCATGGGAAAGTCGTAAACGGGTTGGAAAACGTAGGAGTTCTTGTCGTCGAACAGCGTGTTCATGATCGGGAGGATCATGGCGTAGGTGAGCGTGTTGAACAGGGCGTACAGCAGCGCGTAAAAGAAGTAGGGGACGGCGTATTTGGAGATCGGGCTGACGAATCCCAGCAGCCGCATGTATGTTTTGAACATAAATTCCGGATCGGTTATTGTTTCGGAGTAAAGTAGGGGCAAATATAGCAATTTAATCAGGATATGCAATCCGGTTGTCCGATTTTGGGGAAAGAATGTTATTTTTGTAACAGGATAGAGTCATAAAAAGGAACAATAGACCATGGAAAATTTCAAACAGATCGATCCGGCTGAAATTACCGATAATTTTATCCGGGCCATCGGCCGGGAGTGGATGCTCGTCACGGCCGGGAACAGAGAAAGTTGCAATACGATGACCGCCAGTTGGGGTTTGATCGGGTTCATCTGGGGACGCCCCGTGGCGCAGTTCGTGATACGTCCGCAGCGTTATACGCGGGAGTTCGTCGATCGGGAGGAGAGGGCGACCCTCTCGTTTTTCTCGCCCGAATATCGTGCGGCTCTCGAATACTGCGGCAGTCGTACCGGCCGTACGGAGGATAAGATCCGCAATGCCGGACTGACGGTCGCCTGTACGGACGACGGAGTGCCCGCGCCGGCCGAAGCACGCCTGATCCTGCAATGCCGCAAGCTCTATGTCGGAAGAATCCGGCCCGAAGGGTTCGTCGATCGCAGTTGCGATACGAAATGGTATCCCCAGCACGATTATCACGAGGTCTATATTGCCGAAATCGAGCGAGCTTACGTGCGGAAGTAAGTTAAGTAGAGATAGGAGCAGGAGGTGAGTAGGGCAATGCCGTCCCGAGTTCGGGCGGCCGTGTGACCGGATAGTTTTTTAAAAAGTCTCGGGACATTTCGTCGTGTTTCGGGGCTTTTTATTCTCTTTATATGGCTTACTCTCCACTGCCCGGAACATACCCGGTATCTTCCAGCAGGTGCGCCCTGTCGTTGGCTGCGGCTACGGCCAGTTGGTCGCAGCGGTTGTTTTCGACCGTATCGGCATGACCCTTGACCCAGACGAAACGGACCTTGTGACGGCGGTAGGAGCGCAGGAAGCGGGACCATAGATCGGGGTTCTTCTTGCCGGCGAACCCTTTCTTCTCCCAGCCGAATACCCAGCGTTTCTCCACGGCATCGACCACGTATTTCGAATCGGAGTAGATCGTCACGTCGCTGCCTTCGAATTTCAGCATTTCGAGGGCTACGCAGACGGCCAGCAGCTCCATGCGGTTGTTGGTCGTCAGGCGGTAACCCTGCGACACCTCCTTGCGGAACCGTCCCGATATCAGGACCGCTCCGTAACCACCCGGACCGGGATTGCCCAGGGCCGAGCCGTCGGTATAGATGGTGATTTCCGGCATAGTCGGGTATAAACTCCTCTCTCTGCTGTTGTAAGCCGGAGAGAGGAGTTGAATGTTTCGTGATGAGTTATTTCAAGGCCGCCAGTTGTTCCCGAAGCGCGGCGATCTTGGCTTCGGCGTCAGCCTGTTTGGTCCGTTCGTTGGCCACGACTTTCTCGGGAGCCGACGAAACGAATCTTTCGTTCGAGAGCTTTTTTTGCACGCTGGCGAGGAATCCTTCGAGGTATTCCAGTTCGCCTGCGAGTTTTTTGCGTTCGGCCTCGATGTCGATCATGCCCTCCATCGGTACGAAGTATTGCGTGGTCTTTACGAGGAATCCGACGGCCGAAGGATCTTTCTCCCGGGTGGTTTCGATCTGCGAGAGGTTGCCCATTTTCTGCAGGACGGGAGCGTATTCCGCCGGGTAGTTCTCGTCGGCGATCACCCGGAGCGTCAGGGGGTCTTTCTGCGGAATGTTTTTCTGCTTGCGGACGTTGCGGACGGCCGTTACGACCTCTTTCGTCAGTTCGAACCGGCCCAGCAGCGCCTCGTCTATCTCCCGTGCTTCGGGCATGCGCTGGACCATGATCGACTCGCCTGCCTTGCGGGGTGCCAGGTCCTGCCAGATCTCTTCGGTGACGAACGGCATGAAGGGGTGTAGCAGACGCAGCAGGTCGTCGAAGAAACCGCACGTGGCTTCCAGTGTCGGCCGGTCGATCGGGCATTGGTAGGCCGGTTTGATCATTTCGAGGTACCAGCCGCTGAAGTCGTCCCAGAAGAGTTTATACAGATTCATGAAGGCTTCCGAGATACGATAGGAGGCGAAGTCCGATTCGACCTGACGCAGCGTCTTGGCGAGCGCTTGACGGAACCATTCGATTGCCAGGCGGTTGTTTTCGCTTTGTGCCAGGGTGTCGTCGATCGTCCAGCCGTTGACCAGTCGGTAGGCATTCCAGATTTTGTTGCCGAAATTGCGTCCCTGTTCGCAGAGAGCCTCGTCGAACATTACGTCGTTGCCCGCTGAGGAGCTCAACAGCATCGCTACGCGCATGCCGTCGGCGCCGAACTGGGCGATCAGGTCGAGCGGATCGGGCGAGTTGCCGAGCTGTTTGGACATCTTGCGGCCGATTTTATCGCGCACGATCCCCGTGAAATAGACGTGACCGAAAGGCTTCTCACCCCGGTATTCGTAACCGGCCATGATCATGCGGGCCACCCAGAAGAAGATGATGTCGGGACCGGTTACCAGATCGTTGGTCGGATAGTAGTATTCGATGTCTTTGTTATTCGGGCGGCGGATGCCGTCGAATACCGAGATGGGCCACAGCCACGACGAGAACCAGGTGTCGAGCACGTCCTCGTCCTGCCGCAGATCGGCGAGCGTCAGCGAGGCGTCGCCGCTCTTGGCCCGGGCTTTCTCCAGTGCCTCGTCTGCGTTGAGGGCCACTACGTAGCCGCCTTGGGGCAGATACCAGGCCGGAATGCGCTGGCCCCACCACAGCTGGCGCGAGATGCACCAGTCCTTGATGTTCTCCATCCAGTGGCGGTAGGTGTTCTTGTATTTTTCGGGAACGAGCTTGATTTCGTCCTCCAGAACGGCCCGCGTCGCCGGTCCGGCGAGCTTCTCCATCGAGAGGAACCACTGCATCGAGAGCTTGGGTTCGATCGCTACGCCGGTACGTTCGGAATAACCCACGTTATTGGTGTAGTCTTCGGTTTTCTCCAACAGGCCGGCCGCGTCGAGATCCTTTTCGATCTGTTTGCGCAGGGCGAAGCGCTCCATACCGGCATAAAGCCCTACCTTGTCGTTGATCGTGCCGTCGTCGTTGAAGATGTCTATCGATTCGAGCCCGTATTTTTCACCGAGCATATAGTCGTTCACGTCGTGCGCCGGAGTAACCTTCAGGGCACCCGTGCCGAAAGCGATGTCCACGTACGTATCGCGGATCACGGGCACCGACCGGCCCACCAGCGGGACGATGACCCGGGCGTCTTCGGGCAGCCAGGCGTAGCGTTCGTCGTCGGGATTGACGCAGAGGGCCGTATCGCCGAGGATCGTTTCGGGCCGGGTCGTGGCGACGATGATCGTGCGGTCGGTGCCTTCGACCCGGTAGCGCAGGTAGTAGAGCTTGCCGTGCGACTCTTTGAACACTACCTCTTCGTCCGAAAGGGCGGTCTGGGCCGACGGGTCCCAATTGACCATGCGTACGCCCCGGTAAATCAGCCCCTTTTCATAGAGGTCGCAGAAGACCCGCAGGACGCTTTCGGTACGGGCTTCGTCCATCGTGAAGCAGGTGCGCTCCCAGTCGCACGAGGCGCCCAGCTTGCGCAGCTGCTTGAGAATCACGCCGCCGTACTTCTCCTTCCACTCCCAGGCGTAGCGGAGGAACTCCTCGCGCGTGAGCGACGACTTTTCGATGCCCTTTTCGCGCAGCATCGCCACCACCTTGGCTTCGGTGGCGATCGACGCGTGGTCCATGCCCGGCACCCAGCAGGCGTTCTTTCCCGACATGCGGGCGCGGCGCACCAGCACGTCCTGCAACGTGTTGTTGAGCATGTGCCCCATGTGGAGCATGCCCGTCACGTTGGGGGGAGGGAT
>OMET01000921.1_pt1 | contig 10113 bp, 8 predicted proteins | sample 1673841 | NCBI WGS metagenome assembly OMET01 (sample SAMEA103958129, study PRJEB25191) | human gut metagenome | reverse complement strand
CCATAGGCAGTGTCCCGATTGGTTGTTCACCTATAAAACGGTCGCTGCCGGCGAATATTGTGCATCGGTCAGCACAAAACCATATTTTTTTCCTTGATCATCTTGCGCAGGTTGATCAGCGCGTAGCGCATGCGTCCGAGGGCCGTGTTGATGCTCACATCGGTCTGCTCGGCGATCTCCTTGAAGCTCAAGCCCGAGAAATAGCGCATCATGACCACCTCGCGCTGCTCGTCCGGAAGCTGCTTGACCAGCGCCCGGATGTCGCGTTCGATCTGGGCGCCGACCATCTCGTCCTCGACCGTGCGCTCGGCGAAGCGGAGCGTGCCCAGCACGTCGTATCCGGCTTCCGACTCGGTGACGGCCTTGTTCTGCCGCTGTGCGCGGAAGTGGTCGATCACCTGGTTGTGGGCGATGCGCAGAATCCATGAGAGGAATTTGCCGTTGTCGGTGTAACGGCCCTCGTCGATCACGCGGACGACCTTGATGAAGGTCTCCTGAAAGATGTCGTCGGCCACGTCGCGATCCTTGACCATCATGTTGATGTAGTCGCGGACACGGCGGCTGTGACGTTCGATGAGCTGAGATATGGCACTCCGGTCGCCTGAAAGGTAGTTCTTGAGCAATGTCTGGTCGCTCGTTACCTGTACGTTCATACTCTGTTCTCCCCAATGTTAGTTACTAAGAGTAGAATTTTCTTCCGATAGGCAATCTTTTTTAGTGTTTATCGTTTTGTCCTTGTGTGCTTTCGCACGCTCCGACACCGGAGTCCTGCAAACATTTTGTGTCGCAAGATAGGTGTTTTTCTCCGAAAATCCAAATTTTTTCCGCTTTTCGTCCGATTGCCGCCTCCGGAGGAAAGACTCCTCCCGAGCCGTGAAGACCCCAAACTCCGTGCCACGTGCGGGGGGCCGTCGTGCGGGTTTTCGTGGGGCCGTCGCGAGGTGCCGGCAAATGGGGTGCTGTCGTGCGGGAAAGCTGTCGTGCGGGGCCTTGTGGGGCCGTCGAGCGGAGGAGCCGTCGCGGAGGTGCTGTCGTGCGGGGCCTCGTGGAACCGTTAAGCGGAGGTCCCGTCGCGGAGTGCAGGCGAACGAGGGCCGTTGTGCGGGGTGCCTGTGTGCGGAGTTACTGTCGGGCGCCGGCCCCCCCCCGGCAGGGTACGCCGGCCGGCTATTTGAGCGGTTCGACGTGGATGGCGATCATCGTGCCCGCTCCGAAGCGCGCCCGCAGGCGGTGTTCGATGTCGACGGTCAGCGCATGCGAGTGGGCGACGCTCATCGCGCCGTCGACGCGCACGTGCACCTCGATGGCGATCGAGGCGCCGATGCGGCGCGTGCGCAGGTTGTGCGGCTCCCGAACCTCGGGATTGGCCGTGACGATCGAGAGGATCTCCTGCTCGACATCCGCGGGCAGCGACTTTTCGAGCAGCTCGCCCAGCCCCGTGCGGATCAGGTCCAGCGCGATCTTGAAGATGAAGACCGCAACGAGCAGCGCCGCGATCGGGTCGGCGATGCGCCACTTCTCGCCGAGGAAGTAGGCGCAGCCGATGCCGGCGAGGGTGCCCAGCGACGAGAGGGCGTCGCTGCGGTGGTGCCAGGCGTTGGCTATGACGCTCGGACTGTCGATCCGGCGGCCGACGCGCACCGTGTAGCGGTAGAGAATCTCCTTGGCGACGATCGAGACGACGGCCGCCACGAGGGCGACGGCACCCGGACGGGGCAGCGTGCCGCCCTCGAGGATCGTGCGGATGGAGCCGATGCTCGACGAGAGGATGCCGATGCCGACCGCCGCGAGGGCGAGGCTGATGATGATCGTGGCGAGGGTCTCGTACTTGCCGTGGCCGTAGTCGTGCCCGTCGTCCTTGGGTTTGGACGAGATGCGGGCGAAGACGATCACGACGATGTCGGTCGCCATGTCCGAGAAGGAGTGGATGGCGTCGGCGACCATGGCGCCGCTTCGGCCGAGAATGCCGGCGGCGAGTTTGGCCGCCGAGAGGATGAGATTGACGACGAACCCGACGAGGGTGACGCGGTAAATCTCCTTTTCGCGTGTGGATGTGTCGACTGTCATGCGGGATTGTTTTTTGTGTTGCCGATTGGCGGCCGCCTCCCGCGCCCGTATGCGGGGCGGGACTGCGGAGGGCCTCCGATGAAAAGAGTTCCCGGACGGCCGCCCGGGAACTCTGTTGTTTGTCCGTGTGGCGACGGATCAGTAGCTGCGGGCGAAGAGCACGCGGCGGTGCGACGGCTTGCCCGAGTAGATGCAGGTGCCCTCCTCGTCGACGACGTCGAGCGGGATGCAGCGGATCGTGGCCTTCGTGGCATCCTTGATGGCCACCTCGGTCTCGACCGTGCCGTCCCAGTGGGCCGAGATGAAGCCGCCCTTCTCGTCGAGCACGCGCTTGAACTCCTCCCACGTGTCGACCTTCGTAATCATCGAGTCGCGGAACGTGAGCGCCTTGCGGTAGATGTTTTCCTGAATCTCGCCCAGGAGCTTCTCGATGAGTTCGACCAACCCCTGCTGCGGGACGGTCTCCTTCTCGAGCGTGTCGCGGCGCACCAGCTCGATTGTGCCGTTCTCCATGTCGCGGCCGCCCATGGCCAGCCGCACCGGCACGCCCTTGAGCTCGTATTCCGAGAACTTGAAGCCCGGACGGACGTTGTCGCGGTCGTCGATCTTGACGCTGATGCCGCGCTCGCGCAGCTCGGCGGCGATGGCGTCGAAGCGCTCGCAGATGGCTGCCAGCTGCTCGGCGGTCTTGTAGATGGGGACCATGACGACCTGGATCGGTGCCAGCTTCGGCGGCAGGACCAGTCCGTTGTTGTCCGAGTGGGCCATGATGAGGGCGCCCATCAGGCGCGTCGAAACGCCCCACGACGTAGCCCAGACATACTCCAGCTTGCCCTCCTTGTTGACATACTGCACGTCGAAGGCCTTGGCGAAGTTCTGCCCGAGGAAGTGCGACGTGCCGCTCTGCAGGGCCTTGCCGTCCTGCATCATCGCCTCGATCGTGAGCGTGTCCTCGGCACCGGCGAAGCGCTCGTTCGGGGACTTGTGTCCGACGATGACCGGCAGCGACATCCACTCGCGGGCGAAGCGTTCGTAGACGTGGATCATCTTCGTGGCCTCGGCGATGGCCTCCTCGCGCGTGGCGTGGGCCGTGTGTCCCTCCTGCCAGAGGAATTCGGCCGTGCGCAGGAACAGGCGCGTGCGCATCTCCCAGCGCACGACGTTGGCCCACTGGTTGCAGAGGATCGGCAGGTCGCGGTAGGACTGGATCCAGTTCTTGTAGGTGTTCCAGATGATCGTCTCCGACGTTGGGCGCACGATGAGCTCCTCCTCGAGCTTGGCGTCGGGGTCCACGACGACGCCCTTGCCCTCGGGGTCGTTCTTCAGACGGTAGTGCGTCACCACGGCGCACTCCTTGGCAAAGCCCTCGACGTGGTGGGCCTCCTTCGAGAAGAACGATTTGGGGATGAACAGCGGGAAGTAGGCGTTCTGGTGCCCGGTCTCCTTGAACATCTTGTCCAGCGCGTCGTGCATCTTCTCCCAGATGGCGTAGCCGTAGGGTTTGATGACCATACATCCGCGGACGGCCGAGTTCTCGGCCAGGCCCGCCTTCACCACGAGGTCGTTGTACCACTGCGAGTAGTTCTCCTCCGACTTCGTCAGGTCTTTGAGTTCCTTTGCCATAGTCAAAATATTTTTGTTTTGTTTTTTGCTTCGTTTTCAGCCTGCAAATATACGAAGTTTCCTCGGATCCGGAAACTTTGCGCGCGGGAAAATGCCGAAAGCCGTTGTGCGGCCGCATCCGGCAGGCGGCCGTGCGCCTCCCGGGGCTCTTCTCCCTCCGGATGAGGCGCTTTCCGGGACCCTTCTCCCTCCGGATGAGGCGCTTTCCGGGGCCCTTCTCCCTCCGGATAAGATGCCTTTCGGGACCCTCACTCCTCCGGATGAGGGGCTTTCCGGTTTCGGCGGGGCGGGTGGCGTTGATGCCGCGGACGGTCTCTGCGGACGGCTCTGCGGACGACTCTGCGGATGGCCTTCCCGGGCGCCTCTTCGGGCCGCGGCGGCGCGCGCCTTGCATTGGCGTGCGGCGGTCAGCCGATGAGTTTCAGCAGCTGTCGGTCCGAAGCTTCGGGAAAGAGCGTGCGGAAGTGGTCGCGGATGCGGACGAACGACTCCGCGGGCGTGCAGTCGGCGATCAGCGGCCCGTAGAGCGTCTCGGGCGCCGTGTAGCGGGCCACGCCCCAGCCGTAGGGATTGCCGTGACGGTCGAGGTTGTACTCGAAGTCGGCGATGACGAGCCGCATCTCCATCTGCAGGCGCGTCAGCACCGGGTCGAGCGAGATCTTTTCATCCTCCGGGACCTCGTCGGCGAGCTCCCTGGCCGTGCGTCGTCCGCGCCCCCTGGCGAAGCCGAGCATGCGGCGCAGCTCCTGGATGGTGGCCGTCCCCTCGACCTGAATGGTCTGCATGACCACGTCGTCGAGCGCCGCCGTATCCTCGTCCGACGCCAGCGGCCGCGAGCGCCGGTAGTTGGCCCAGTCCGCGAGCCACGCGCGGCTGACGAAGCCCGCCTTGCGGTTGAAGAACTTGCCGTAGGCGCAGTGTCCCTCGCGGATGACGGGCCCTTTCCACTCCCAGGCCCCCTCCTCGTCGGTGAACCAGTATTCCGGGGAGATCATCTCCTCGATCGAGAAGCCGGGGATGCCGCACCGGAAGAAGGGCAGGAAGCCCAGCTCCAGACAGCGGCGCTCCACATCGGCCGCACTTTCCAAATAATGTTTCATGGCAGTTTGTATCATGGACTCTCTGTCGGGCCGCTCCGTTTCGCGTGTGAAACGGCGGTCCGCACGTAACGCGGTAAACCGGCTTACACGGACCGTGGGCGAAGACCGGGAACGGAACGCATGCGCTGTTTCTGACCTTCCGCCCTTCCGGCCCCACCCCGTCGCTCCCGGCTGCACCGGTTTGCACGCGGGTTACTTCAGCTCCTTGCCGCAGGAGAAGGCCTTGCCGGCCGTGTCGCCCAGCTCGACGTATTCGAGGCGGATCGGGTCGTAGGTGATCGGACGCAGCCGGTGCCGGTCGATCTCTCCGTCGGTGAGGATGCGCTCGTCGGCCGAGATGTTGACGATGCGGCCGACCAGGTGGCAGCTCGCGGGGTCGTAGGAGAGCAGCTCGCACTCGAGCGCCATCGGCAGCTCGTCGATCAGCGGGGCGTTGACGTGCGTCGAGCGCGTGGCGTGGAATCCCGCCCGGGCGAACTTGTCGGGAATCTTGTTGCCCGATACGAGCCCCGCGTAGTCGCAGGCCGTGACCTGGTCGGCGGTGGCCATGCTGACGGTGAAGGCCCGCGTCGCAAGGATGTTTTTCGTGGTTTTGTGCCCGGCGGAGAGGCAGAGACCGATCGTCTCGTCGGTGAACATCCCGCCCCACGCGGCATTCATGACGTTGGGCACCCCCTCCTCGTCGTAGGCCGCCACGATCAGCACCGGCATCGGGAAGAGCCAGCTTTTCGCTCCGAAATTCTTTCTCATGTTGGTTTGCAGTTAAGTCCGTGAAATTTTACGAAAATTACAAGAAATCGGCGACTCTTCAAAATCCGGATCGGTTTTTCCGACCGCATGGCGCGTCCCTGCTGTGCGGATACGCCCTTCGCGACGGAGGCCTTTCCCGTCTTCGGCGACGTGGCGGAGCCTTTTCTTGCAGGATTCCGCCGCGGAGGGCGACGGGGGGGGCGACGGGGCGGCTGCGGCTTCCCGGCCGCCGGAACCGTACATATAATAAGGAGTCCCGGCAAATAAAAAAGGAGCCCCGGAAAAGGCTCCCTTGTGCGGATAAAGGGACTCGAACCCCCACGCCGTAAGGCATCAGATCCTAAGTCTGACGTGGCTACCAATTACACCATATCCGCATTGACTGTCACAAAGGTAGACAAAAAAATGTAAAACACAACCCGAGTTGGGTCGCGGTAAGGCTTTTTTCGCTATTTTTGCGCATAATATCGTGCGATCATGCCCCGTCTGGTAACTCTTGTGCTCACTCCCCGTCAGGCTGCCGAAGCTGAAACCTACACTTCGCTGGCGGCGCGTCAGGCCGGTGTGGCGCGTGCCGACGTGGCGCTGGCCCGGGTGGTCAAACGTTCGATCGACGCCCGGCAGCGGCAGGTCAAGGTGAACCTCACGCTCGAGCTCTACATCGACCGCGAGCCGCAGCCCGCCCCCGTGCATTTCGACTATCCCCAGGTCGGGGGCCGCACCGAGGTCATCATCGTCGGATCGGGGCCTGCGGGACTCTTTGCCGCCCTGCGGCTTATCGAGCTGGGGCTGAAACCCGTCATTCTGGAGCGGGGGCGCGACGTCTCGGCCCGCAAGCGCGACATCGCGCAGATCAACCGCAACGGCGCGGTCGACCCCGATTCCAACTACGCCTTCGGCGAGGGCGGCGCCGGAACCTTCTCCGACGGCAAGCTCTTCACGCGCAGCAAGAAGCGCGGCGACTACAACAAGGCGCTGCAGACGCTCGTGTTCCACGGCGCATCGCCCGAAATCCTCTACGAGGCCCATCCCCATATCGGCACCGACAAGCTGCCGCGCATCATGCAGCGTATCCGGCAGACGATCCTCGACGCCGGGGGCGAGTTCCTCTTCGGGCGGCGCGTGACCGACTTGCTGCTGCACGAGGGGGGCATCCGGGGCGTCTGCTGCGGCGACGAACGGATCGAAGGGGCCGCCGTGGTGCTGGCGACGGGTCACTCGGCGCGCGACATCTACGAACTGTTGCACCGCCGCGGCGTGCGTCTCGAGGCCAAGCCCTTCGCCATGGGCGTGCGCATCGAGCATCCGCAGGCGCTCATCGACTCGATCCAGTACCACTGCCCCGAGCGGGGCGAATACCTCCCCGCAGCCTCCTATTCGCTCGTGAACCAGGAGGGCGGCCGGGGCGTCTACTCCTTCTGCATGTGCCCGGGCGGCTTCATCGTCCCGGCCATGACCGATGCCGCGCAGTCGGTCGTCAACGGCATGTCGCCCAGCGGCCGCACCTCGCCCTTCGCCAATTCGGGGCTCGTCACGGAGGTACGCCTGGAGGACTTCGCCCACCTCGAACCCCAATGGGGCGTGCTGGCGGGGCTGAAGTTCCAGCAGGAGTTCGAGGAGCTGGCCCGCCGCATGGGCGGCGAGCACCAAATCGCCCCGGCGCAGCGCGTCTCGGACTTCGTGGCCGGGCGCGCCTCGACGTCGCTGCCCCGCACGTCGTACATCCCCGGCATCACCCCGTCGCGGCTCGACAGCTGGATGCCCCGCTTCATCGCGCAGGGACTCCGCGCCGGGCTCGGGACTTTCGGGCGCCGCATGCGGGGCTTCGTGACCCCCGAGGCCGTCGTCGTGGGCGTCGAGTCGCGCACGTCGACCCCCGTGCGCATCCCGCGCGATCCGCTGTCGCTCATGCACCCCGACGTCGGGGGTCTCTTCCCGGCGGGTGAGGGGGCCGGTTATGCCGGCGGCATCATCTCCGCGGCACTCGACGGCGAGCGCATCGCCGAGGCGGTGCGCAACCACGTATTGAATTGAAATGAAATGAACGATCAGCCGATGGATACACCCCACATGCAGCCACCGCAGCCGGCGGTCTCGATCATCATCCCGGTCTATAACCTCGAGCAGTACCTCGACGCCACGCTGGAGTCGGTCGAGCGGCAGACCTTCACCGATTTCGAGGCGATCGTCGTGGACGACGGCTCGAAGGACGGTACCCGTGCCGTCGCCTGCCGCCATGCCGAACGCGATCCGCGCATCGTCGTCGTGCACAAGGAGAACGGCGGCGTGGCCCGCGCCCGCGAGACGGCGCTCGAACGGGCCCGCGGCCGGTATGTCACCTTCCTCGACGGCGACGACCTCTTCGAGCCCGAGATGCTGCAGCGGCTCGTCGACGAGATCGAGCGCTCGGCGTGCGATGTCGTCTGCTGCGACTACAAGCGCATCAGCTCCTCCTACGAAGCCCCCGTCCGCGCGGGCCGCACGGGCGAGATGTCCGGGCTGGAGTTTCTTGAGGCGCTGCTCTGCAACGAGGTGTGGGGCGGCCTCTGGGGCAAGCTCTACCGGCGGAGTCTCTTCGACGGGACGATCCGCCACTACCCGCTGCGGCTGTGGCAGGATTCGGCGGTGAATATCCAGCTCTTCAGCCGCAACCCCCGCGTGCGCTTCATCGACTACGTGGGCTACGGCTACGTGCAGCGCGCCGGGTCGTCGAACCACAGCCGCCTCGACTTCGACTACTGCCGTCTCTACTGCGAGACGGTCTCGGCCGAGCTGCGGCGCCGCGATGCCGAACTGGCGGGCCGTGCCGACTACCTCGCCACGCTCAGCACGCTGCGCGTCTACCTGACCTACTTCTGCAAGAGCCGCAACCCGTGGGCCGGCGACAGCGACCTGGCCCGCAACCTGCGGCGCGATGTCGCCCGCTACCGGCGGGAGGTGCGCCGCCACTACTCCGCCGCGCGGCTTGCACTGCTCGATCTCGACCGCTGGCATGCGCTGCGGCCGCTCGTCAAGCTGTCCGTCACCTTCCTGCGCTGGCGCAAGAGCCTCGAACGCCGGCTGTCCCGTTAACCGCTTTCCGACCGATGAAAAAGTACCTGATGTTCGTCTCGCTGCCGTATGCCTATCCGATCATGCGGCCGCTGCAACGCGAAATCCGCCGCCGCGGCGACGACGTGGCGTGGTTTATCGAGGAGGGGTGCCCCGACCAGCTCGCGGAGGGCGAGCGGCGCCTGGCCACGATTGCCGAGGTCATGGAGTACGACCCGATAGCGGTCTTCGCCCCCGGAAACCACATCCCCGACTTCTTTCCCGGGGTGAAGGTGCAGCTCTTCCACGGCTATCCCATCAACAAGCGCAACGACCGCCACGACGACCACTTCACCGTGCGGGGCTGGTTCGACATCTACTGCACGCAGGGTCCGACGAGCACCGGACCCTTCCGCGAGCAGGAGCGGCGCTATGGCTACTTCCGCGTCTACGAGACGGGCTGGACGAAGGCCGACGACTACTTCTCGCCCGAGATGCAGGCGCCGCTGCACAACGCGCGGCCCGTCGTGCTCTACTCGACGACCTTCACGCGGTCGCTCACCTCGACGCCCTATCTGGCCGACGAGATCGAGCATCTGGTTGCGGAGCGCGACTGGGAGTGGATCTTCATGTTCCACCCGAAGCTCGACGACCGGGCGGTGATTGACCGCTATGCCCGGATCGCCGCCGCGCACGACAACGTGACCTTCCTCGGCACGACGTTCGACTTCGGGGCGCTGCGGCGGGCCGACGTGCTGCTGTGTGACAGTTCGTCGATCATTCTGGAGTTCATGTTCCTGGACCGTCCCGTCGTGACGTTCCGCAATTCGCATCCGGGGCCTTACCTGATTGACGTTCAGCGGCCCGAGGAGGTCGGGCCGGCCCTCGAACGGGCCCTCACACGCCCCGAGGAGCTCATGCGCGAGATCCGCGCCTATACGATGCGGCACGAACCGCACCGCGACGGCCGTTGCTCGGCCCGCGTGCTGGATGCCGTCGATGACTTCCTTGCCCGGGGACGCGCCGGGCTGAAACGGCGTCCGCTCAACCTCGTCCGGCGAATCAAGCTGCGCCGCCGCATGGGTTACCCGCTGCTGAAGGGGCTTTTCTGACCTTTGCGGCGACTCCCGGCAGACCAATGCGGTCTGTTTTCCCGGCAGACCTTTTCAACAGGCTCCGCGGCGGGTTCCGCGGGCTGTGTACCGACGACGGATCATCGCGGGCAGACCTTCACGGGACGTTCGTCGCCGACTACCGTGCAGGAGCTGACTGCCGTGCGGAAACCGACTGTCGTGCGGGAGCCGGACGGGGAAGTTTTCCGGATGTCCCCCTCGCCACGTGTATTTCGTGCAATGTGCCGCAGAGTGGCTGATGTGTTTAACCTGTTGTTAATCAACGGATGTGCGAAGTGCTGATGGCTGCATAATAAAAAAATATCAAAAATTACTGAAATTTTTTAATAAAAACTTGCACGGTTCGATTTTCCGGCTTATCTTTGCAGTGAAGTTTTAAGGTTCATTTAGGTTAGTAGTTTTAGGTTGGT
>OMET01000919.1_pt1 | contig 10145 bp, 10 predicted proteins | sample 1673841 | NCBI WGS metagenome assembly OMET01 (sample SAMEA103958129, study PRJEB25191) | human gut metagenome | reverse complement strand
GCCCGTCATGCCGGGCGTGCTGATCGTCGAGGCCATGGCCCAGTGCAGCGGCATCATGGTCCTGCGCAGCGTCCCCGATCCGGAAAACTACTCGACCTACTTCATGAAGATCGACAACGCGAAATTCAAGCACAAGGTCGTGCCGGGCGATACGCTCCAATTTGAAATCCGCCTGCTGGAACCCATCCGCCGCGGCGTCGCCCTGGTCGAGGCCAAGGCCTTCGTCGGCGAGACGCTCGCCTGCGAGGCCGAGCTGATGGCCCAGATCGTCAAGAACAAAAAATAGATTGCCCATGATAAGCAAACTGGCCTATGTCCACCCCGACGCCAAGCTCGGGAACAACGTGACGGTCGAACCCTTCGCCTGCATCGCCGGCGACGTCGTGCTGGGTGACGACTGCTGGGTCGGCCCCGGCGCCGTGATCCACGACGGCGCACGCATCGGCAAGGGATGCCGCATCCACACCGCCGCCTCGGTCTCGTGCCTGCCCCAGGACCTGAAGTTTGCGGGCGAGCAGACCACCTGCGAGATCGGCGACTACAACGACATCCGCGAATACGTCACCATCAGCCGCGGCACCAAGTCGACGGGCACGACGCGCATCGGCTCGCACAACCTGCTGATGGCCTACGTGCACGTGGGCCACGACTGCGTGATCGGCAGCCACTGCGTCATCGCCAACCGCGTATCGCTCGCGGGCGAGGTGCATGTCGGCGACTGGGTGGTCATCGGCGGGCACGCCGCCGTGCACCAGTGGACGCACATCGGCGACCACTCGATGGTCCAGGGCGGGGCGCTGCTCTCGCAGGACCTCCCGCCCTACGTCATCGTGCGCAACGACACGCTGCGCTTCGCCGGCATCAACCGCGTGGGGCTGTCGCGCCGCGGTTTCACGCCGGAGCGCATCGCCGAGATCCACGAGGCGTGCCGCATCCTCTTCCAGAGCGGACTGAACTACCTGAACGGCTGCAACGAGGTCGAGCAAAAGGTGCCGCAGAGCCCCGAGCGCGACAACCTGCTGCTATTCATCCGCGAATCGAAGCGGGGCATCATCAAACCCTACGAATCCCGTACGAAAGAGGAATAAATTTCACGTCCGGATTTGGCATGTCGGATTTTTTTTCTATCTTTGCCGTGTCGAAAGACGGACGCAACGAGATAAGGGGACGCAATGTCCCCTTATTTCGTACTGATACACGACTGAAACACAAACCATGATAGAGACTGAAAAGATCATCGAAGCGGCCCGGCGGCACCTCGAAGGCACGGACATGTTCGTGGTGGGATGCACCGCAACGCCCGGCAACGACATCGAGCTGACGATCGACAGCGACACGTCGGTCGACATCGACGCCTGCGCGGCGTTGAGCCGCGCCGTCGAGGAGCAGTTCGACCGCGACGTGGAGGACTTCTCGCTGACGGTCACCTCGGCGGGCATCGGCTCCGAGCTGCGGTGCCTGCGCCAATACCTCAAGACGGTGGGCCGCCCGGTCGAGGTGCTGCTCACCAGCGGCATAAAGATCCTGGCCCTGCTCGAGGCGGCAGACGGGGAGGGCATCACCCTCTCCTACGAGGAGAAACAGGCCGTCGAGGGCAAAAAGCGCAAGCAGCTGGTGAAGGTCACGCGCCGCTACCCCTACGACGAGGTCCGCTACACGAAGGAGTACCTCGACTTCAAATAATGCGTAAAACCGAAAAAGATAAACGACAAGCAATGGAAAATCTCAATCTCATCAGCAACTTTGCCGAGTTCAAGGAGCTGAAGAACATCGACAAATCGACGATGATCGGCGTGCTGGAGGATGTCTTCCGCCACGCGCTGCAGAAGCAGTACGAAACCGACGAGAATTTCGACGTCATCATCAACCCCGAGAAGGGCGACCTCGAAATCTGGCGCAACCGCACCGTCGTCGAGGACGGCGCCGTCGAGAACCCCAACATGCAGATTGCCGTGTCGGAGGTCAAGGCCATCGACCCGACCTACGAAATCGGCGACGAATATGCCGATGAGATCAAGCTCGCGTCGTTCGGACGCCGCACCGTGCTGTCGCTGCGGCAGAACCTCGCCTCGCGCATCCTCGATCTGGAGAAGGCAAACCTCTACGAGAAGTATTCGCAGAAGGTCGGCGAGATCGTCACCGGCGAGGTCTACCAGGTGTGGAAGAAGGAGGTGCTGATCCTCGACGACGAGGAGAACGAACTGATCCTCCCGAAGGCCGAGCAGATACCCAACGACTTCTACCGCAAGGGCGACACGATCAAGGCGATCGTCAAGTCCGTGGAGATGAACAACAACCAGCCCCGCATCATCCTTTCGCGCACGGCCAACCAGTTCCTCGAGCGGCTCTTCGAGCAGGAGGTGCCGGAGATCTTCGACGGCCTGATCACCATCAAGAAGATCGTGCGCATCCCGGGCGAGCGCGCGAAGGTGGCCGTCGAGTCCTACGACGAGCGCATCGACCCGGTGGGCGCCTGCGTCGGCATGAAGGGCTCGCGCATCTACTCGATCGTCAAGGAGCTGCGCAACGAGAACATCGACGTGGTGAACTACACGACCAACCCGCAGCTGATGATCCAGCGCGCGCTCAACCCCGCGAAGATCTCGTCGATCACCATCGACGAGGAGAAGAAGACCGCTTCGGTCTACCTCAAGCCCGATCAGGTATCGCTGGCCATCGGCAAGGGCGGTCTGAACATCCGGCTCTCGAAGATGCTCACGGGCTACGACATCGACGTCTACCGCGAAGTCGAGGAGGAGGACGTGGCACTCACCGAATTTGCCGACGAGATCGACGGCTGGATCATCGACGCCCTGAAGGCCGCCGGCTGCGACACGGCCAAGAGCGTGCTGGAGCTGCCCGTCGAGGAGATTGCCGCACGTGCCGACCTGGAGCTGGAGCAGGCCCAGAAGGTGGTCGAAATCCTGAAGGCCGAATTCGAAGAGTAACCGTACAGAAAAGAAAGGAGAACACACAATATGGGTAACGAAAGAAAATTAAGGCTCATTCAGGTTGCCAAGGAGTTCAACGTGGGACTGAACACCATCACGGACTTCCTGCACAAGAAGGGCATCAAGAGCGACGGGTCGCCCAACACGCTGGTCGACGACGCGACGTATGCCGTGCTGGAAAAGGAGTTCGGATCGAACCGCAGTTCCGCGAGCGCCCGCAACTCGGTGCGCGAGCGCATCTCCCAGAAGCAGACGACCATCACCCTCGAAGAGGCTGAAAAGCACGAGCGCGAGGAGGAACGGGAGGTCGTCATCAAGAGCAACGTCATCAGCGTCAAGGACGAGATTCCGCAGCCGAAGTTCCTCGGCAAGATCGACCTCTCGCCCAAACCCAAGGCCAAACCCGCCCCGACACCCGCTCCGGCCGCCGCACCGCAACGGGCGGAGGCTCCGGCGCAGGCACCCGCCCGTCCCGCCACCCCGGCGGCGCCCGCAAGTCAGGCAGCCGCACCCGCCGCGGAATACCGCGAAGAGCCGAAGCCGGCGGCCGAGGCAGCCGCTCCGGCACCCAGGGCGGAGGCGGCACCGGTCCGCGAACCGGCCGCCGCATCCGCCGCACCTGCTGCACCCGCAGCCGAAAAGCCCGCAGCACCCGCCGCCGAGACGCCCCGCCCCGCCGCGGAGCAGCCGGCAGCCGCACCCGCAGCCGAAAAACCCGCCGAGCCGCAGCCCGAAGCGCCGAAGGACAACATTTTCCGTCCGACGGTGGCCACGCTCACCGGCCCGCAGGTCCTCGGCACGATGGACGTTTCGGGCTTCGTACCGGGCGGCAAGCACAAGCGCAAGCGCCTGCAGAAGGAGAAGGTCGACGTCAGCAAGGCCCAGAAGAGCGGTTCGCAGGGCAGTGGCAAGCAGGGCGGCCAGGGCGGTCAGAACCGTCCCGGCCAGGGCGGACAGAACCGCCCCGGACAGAACAGCCAGCCCAAGCCGGGCGAGGGACGTCGCAACAAGAACAAGAACAACGCGCCGAAACCCGTCGTGCGCCCCGAAGTGAGCGACGAGGAGGTATCGAAGCAGATCAAGGATACGCTGGCCCGCCTGACGGCCAAGGGCGCCAAGACCAAGGCGTCGAAATACCGCAAGGAGAAGCGCGAAGCCGTGCACGAGCGGATGCACGAGGAGATCGAACGCGAGGAACAGGAGCGTTCGGTACTCAAGGTCACGGAGTTCGTGACCGTGAGCGAGCTGGCCACGATGATGAATGTCCCGGCAACGGAGGTCATCATGGCCTGCATGAACCTCGGACTGATGGTTTCGATCAACCAGCGGCTCGATGCCGAGGCGCTCGTGGTCGTGGCCGAGGAGTTCGGCTTCAAGGTCGAGTTCGTCTCCGTCGAGATTCAGGAGGCGATCGCCGACGAGGGCGACCAGGAGGAGGACCTCGTACCGCGTCCGCCGATCGTCACGGTCATGGGACACGTCGACCACGGCAAGACGTCGCTGCTGGACAACATCCGCAAGACGAACGTCATCGAGGGTGAGGCCGGCGGCATCACGCAGCACATCGGTGCCTACAGCGTGGAGCTCAACGGACAGAAGATCACCTTCCTCGATACGCCGGGCCACGAAGCCTTCACGGCCATGCGTGCGCGCGGTGCGAAGATCACGGACGTGGCGATCATCATCGTCGCAGCCGACGACAACGTCATGCCGCAGACCGTCGAGGCGATCAACCACGCCCAGGCCGCCGGCGTGCCGATGGTCTTCGCGATCAACAAGATCGACAAACCCAATGCCAACCCCGACCACATCAAGGAGCAGCTCGCACAGATGAACTACCTGGTCGAGTCGTGGGGCGGCAAGTACCAGGATCAGGAGATCTCGGCCAAGAAGGGCATCAACCTCGACAAGCTGCTCGAGAAGGTGCTGCTCGAGGCCGAACTGCTCGACCTGAAGGCCAATCCGAACAAGAAGGCCGTGGGTACGGTCATCGAGTCGACGCTCGACAAGGGCCGCGGCTACGTGGCGACGGTCCTCGTGCAGAACGGCACGCTGCACATCGGCGACGTGGTGCTCTCGGGCACCTACACGGGCCGTGTGAAGGCGATGTTCAACGAGAACGGCAAGAAGGTCACCGAGGCGGGTCCCTCGACCCCCGTGCAGGTGCTGGGTCTGAACGGCGCGCCGCAGGCCGGCGATACGTTCAACGTCATGGACGACGACCGCTCGGCACGCGAGATCGCCAACAAGCGCGAGCAGCTGCAGCGCATGCAGGGCATCATGACGCAGAAGCACGTGACGCTCGACGAGATCGGACGCCGCATCGCCATCGGCTCGTTCAAGGAGCTGAACATCATCGTCAAGGGCGACGTCGACGGCTCGATCGAGGCCATGTCGGGCTCGCTCATCAAACTCTCGAAGGAGAGCGTGCAGGTCAACGTCATCCACGCCGCCGTGGGTCAGATTTCGGAGTCCGACGTGCTGCTGGCCGCCGCCTCGAACGCCATCATCGTGGGCTTCCAGGTGCGTCCGTCGGCCGCCGCGCGCAAGCTCGCCGAGAAGGAAGAGATCGAAATCCGCCTCTACTCGATCATCTACGATGCGATCAACGACATCAAGGATGCCATCGAGGGCATGCTCGAGCCGGTGATGAAGGAGGAGATCGTCGCGTCGGTCGAGGTGATGGAGATCTTCAAGATCTCGAAGGTCGGCACCGTAGCCGGCTGCATCGTCCGCGAAGGACGCCTCACGCGCACGACGCCGATCCGTGTCATCCGCGACGGCATCGTCATCTACACGGGCAAGCTCGGCTCGCTCAAGCGCTTCAAGGACGACGTCAAGGAGGTCACCATGGGCCAGGACTGCGGTCTGAACATCGAGTCGTTCAACGACGTGCGCGTCGGCGACATCGTCGAGGGATACGAACAGGTAGAGGTGAAACGCAAATAGCAACGCCATGCTGAAACGTCTGACCGTTTTGCTGCTGTCGCTCTGCACGCTGTGCGGAGCGGCATCGGCCATGCAACCCGGGGAGGGTAGCACCGCAAAGGAACAGAAGGCGCTGCAAAAGGCCCAGAAGAAAAAACTCCGCCGGGAAGCGCGGCATTTCGAATCCCTGCGCAATGAAGCCGTCGAGAAATTCGCCCGCGGGCACCAGCCCTCGGAGATCAGTACCCCCTCGTTCGTAAACGACTTCCGCATTTCGAACGTCATCTGCGCCGGGGACAACATCACGGGCAACGTGATGCTCCGTTTCGACATCACACCCCTCTACGGGGGGTTCCGCCTCTATATGGGCGGCGAGCGCAACGGCACGGCCGCCTATGCCAAAGGCGCGGCCTATCCTTCGTCCGACCACTACGGCCGGGTCTACATGATGCGCGGAGGACAACCCGAACACGTCGTCGTCATGTTCTACAACATTGCCCCGGGTATCGACACGCTCGATCGCGTGGACATCAGCATGGGCCTTGCCCTGAATACGCTGAACATCATCACGATGCGTAACGTACCGATTTTCTGGACTTACACAGACAAGGCCATCAGGAACTTTGTCCGCGAAAAATCGGCGAAAGGAAACGCTAACCAAAACCAAAATACAAACTTAAAGTAAAAATGACTACCCAGATCAAATTTACGACCGCCGAAGAGGCCGTCAAGGTTATCAAATCGGGCGACCACATCCACCTGAGCTCCGTGGCTTCGGCCCCCCAATGCCTGATCAACGCCATGTGCGCACGCGGCGAGGCCGGCGAACTGAAGGATGTCCACATCCACCACCTGCACACCGAAGGCCCGGCACCCTATGCCGACGAGAAGTTCGAAGGCGTATTCCAGCTCGATTCGTTCTTCGTGGGCGGCAACGTCCGCAAAGTCACCCAGAGCGGCTATGCCGACTATATTCCGATTTTCCTGAGCGAGACGCAGCGCCTCTACCGCTGCGGCGCAGTACCCTGCAATGTGGCGATGATCCAGGTGTCGACGCCCGACAAGCACGGCTTCGTATCGCTCGGCACGTCGGTCGACGCAACGCTGGCCGCCGTGGAGACCGCCGAGCACGTGATCGCCGTCGTAAACAAATATGTCCCCCGCGCATTCGGGCAGGCCATGATCCACTCCTCGAAGATCGACATCTTCGTACAGGATGACAAACCGCTGATGGAGGCGCACTTCACGCAGCCGAACGCCACCGAAGAAGCCATCGGCAAACACTGCGCCGCCCTGATCGAGGACGGTGCGACACTCCAGATGGGCATCGGCGCCATCCCGAACGCCGTACTGGCGCAGCTGGGCAACCACAAGAACCTGGGTATCCACACCGAAATGTTCGCCGACGGCGTACTCCCGCTCGTGGAGAGCGGCGTCATCAACGGCGAAGCCAAGAACATCGACAAGGGCAAGATGGTATCGACGTTCCTGATGGGTTCGCAGCGCGTCTACGACTTCATCGACGACAACCCTGCCGTGCTGATGATGGACGTGGGCTACACGAACGACCCCTACGTGATCTCCAAGAACGACAACTTCGTGGCCATCAACTCGGCTCTCCAGATCGACCTGACGGGTCAGGTGAGCGCCGACTCGCTGGGTACGAAATTCTGGTCGGGTGTGGGCGGTCAGATCGACTTTGTCTACGGCGCTTCGCTCTCGAAGGGTGGCAAGGCGATCATCGCCATGCCGTCGATAACGAACAAGGGCGTCTCGAAGATCTGCCCGACACTGCTCGACGGTGCGGGTGTCGTCACGACGCGCAACCACATCCACTGGTTCGTCACCGAATACGGCGCCGTGGACCTCTACGGCAAGAGCATGCAGGAGCGTGCCCGCCTGCTGATCTCGGTCGCACACCCCTCGGCCCGCGAGGAGCTCGACCGCGCCGCCTTCGAGCGCTGGGGATCGCACCACCACTACATCAAGAGCTACATGGGCAAGTAATGCCCCGGGGCTCCGGCATGACAACGCCCGGCTTCCGTAAAGGAGCCGGGCGTTTTTTCATCTATCCGCCAACCGTGGCATCCCCCCCCTCCCCCGGTCATGTCACAGTCGGCACGGCAGATAACCACAGGACCGCTGGCAGGGAATCCGCCGCAAGCAGGACCGGACTGTTTGCCCATCCGGGCGTCGGAAAGCCCTGCGACCTCCGACCTCTATGCCGGAGCATAAAAAACGGACGGAGCCGCAAAAGGCCCCGTCCGCCGCCAAAAAGCAACCAATCTGTCGCGGCAGCGGCACCGCGGCAGGTCAATCGACCCTCTGGAAAATCATTTTCTCAGAGAGTCTGTACTCCGACACCTGGAAATACCAGGCCATCACCAGTTCCGAAGAGGTCAGCGTCTCGATATAGGGCGCCTCCTCGGAAAGTCCTTCGGAAAGCCAATGAAGCCGGCGCGACGAGGAATCGAACCGATAGGTGAACTCTTCGCGGTCCGATTCATCGAGAGTGCTCCAGATTGCTCCGGAACCATTGCTTCGGAACTCAATATAACAACTCTCCTCGAACTCATATGGGTCGTACGCACCTTCAATCTCGTCGTGTCCGTTAATCCACTCATCATATTCCGAGACGAGGAGCCATTTACCGATGAGCAGGCCGGAACCTCCACCGTTGTCATCTTTCGAACAACCGCCCCAGGTGAGCGCGGCCGCACAGAAAAGAAATGCCAAAATATGTTTCATGGCCTGTGCAAGTTAGAATTTCAGACCCACCTTGACGAAAAACGAATTGATCGAGGCTTTCTCGTTGTCGGTACTGCCGTCATAGGTTTCGGAGAACTTAATCGACTGATGCTGGAGTCCAAACCCGAAATTGAACCGCCGGTAGTTGAATCCGAGGCCGTACTCGCCGTAAAAACCGCCCTTGAGCCGGGTTTCCCAGGATGACCCGTGACTGCTTCCGGAGTCACCATAGGACGACGTGGCGCAGATGCTGCTGCCGAGGCTGATCGAGATGTAGGGTGCAAACTCCTCCGTCACGGGATAATACCCTTTCAGATTGACGAAAACGGGAATCATCAGCGTCTCCCAGTTCGGCGTATCATCGTATTCGGGGTCCATCTTGCCATAGGCATACTGAAGGCCGACACCCAGACCGACGAATCCGTACTGCGTGATCCGCGCTCCGTGGATGGTCGAGATGAACGGACGCGAGTAGTTGGTCTTTTCGCTGTCGCCGCCATCCTTCCACGTAAGTTTACCGCCGGTGGCGAATCCCACGTTGAGTTCGCCCTGATACCAGATATCGACGGAATGCGTGCTGGTCTTGTAGGTCTTTTCTCGATTTACGCGCGTTACGGTAGTTTTCTGCGCAAACGTGACGACAGGAACGGCACAAAGGGCCGCAAGAAGCAGAATCAATGTTTTTTTCATGGCATAAAAATTTTGTTGGTGAATTAAAATGATGATTGAAATGGTAGCTACCTGGTTCGGCTGACGGTCTCCTCGACATGGATCAGCGCATCTTCGTTTCCGATCTGCCCCTCCTTGAACAGCCTTTTGATCCAGCTGTCCTCGGGCGTTCCTTCCCGGAATCCCGTATAGATGGCCGGGAAACCGACCATTTCGACGATCATCACATACTTGCCGTCGCGCTCCACGGGCTCCTCCACCTGCACGGGGTTTCCGTCGACGTCGGTTGTCTGCACCGCATGCATCTTGTGCCGGATATTGAACTGCGGAAGCACGATCAGATCGGCATTCGTCTCGCGGCAAAAGTCATAGGTGGCCTGCGCCTTCAGCAGATTCACGTCGATGGCGGCCACCTGCTTGCCGTCCATCAGCTTGCCGACGAGGTATTCATTTCCGGACAGTCCCGACGGAACGTCCGTCCGGGCCGAACCGGTAAAGGTCGCCTTTTCATACGTTTTTCCGTCATTGTTTTTGGAAAGCACCTTGACGGAGGCGACCAGCGGTGTAACGAGCATCTCGTGACCTACCTCGAGACTGAAGGCCTCCGTATGTTCAAAGGTCTCCTGCACACCGGCCAGACGAGTCGTCGTGATGGTCCTCGATGTACCGCGTTGTGCGAACAGATCGCCGCAAACAAACAGTGCGATACCCGTAAGTATCAAAGAAACTGTTAGTTTCCTCATAATAGAATGAATTAGGGTACACCCCGACTCCTGTGATGTGATTATACAAAAAGAAAGTGTGGAGTCGTTCGTTTATCTGACGGGAGGCTCTGGTAAGCCCAAGTAC
>OMET01000916.1_pt1 | contig 10167 bp, 9 predicted proteins | sample 1673841 | NCBI WGS metagenome assembly OMET01 (sample SAMEA103958129, study PRJEB25191) | human gut metagenome | reverse complement strand
TTTTGCGTGGAAAAGCAGAAGCAAAAAATCAGCGATGAATCGCTTGTTTATCAATTTGACCGGAATTTGTGCAACAAAAACCTATAAACCTATTGACATTCTGGGGAAATGGGTATATCATACGGCCAACGGAAACAAACATCCGCAAGATCAGGAGAAAAGGAGGGGAACAGACATGGACTGGAATGTGATGGTGCAATATCTGCCGCAGTATGAAAAAGCGGCCTGGCTCACCCTGCGTCTGGGTGTGGCCGGTATCTTCTGGGCCATCCTCGTCGGCCTTGTCTGCGCCGTGCTCCAGTACGAAAAAGTGCCGGTGCTGCGCCGTATCGTGGGCGCTTATATCCAGCTCAGCCGGAACACGCCGCTGCTGGTCCAGCTGTTCTTTCTGTATTACGGCCTGCCCAAGATCGGCATCAAGACCAACGCCGAGCTCTGCGGCATTGCAGGCCTTGCCTTTCTGGGCGGCAGCTACATGGCCGAGGCCTTCCGCAGCGGGCTGGAAGCCATCGAACCCATCCAGACCGAAAGTGCCCTGAGCCTTGGCATGAGCCGACTGCAGACCATGCGCTATGTGGTGCTGCCGCAGGCGGTCTCCATCAGTATGCCGGCCTTTATGGCCAATATCATCTTCCTGCTCAAGGAGACCAGCGTGTTCAGCGCCATCAGCCTGATGGATCTGATGTTCACGGCAAAGGATCTCATCGGCCTGTACTATAAGACGGCCGAGAACCTTTTCCTGCTGGTGGTGTTCTACCTCATCATCCTGCTGCCGGTGTCCCTGCTGGGCAGCTGGCTGGAAAGGAGGCTGCGCTATGCCGGATTTGGGTCTTGAGGTCCTGCTCAAGGGCAAAAATATGGTTCGCCTGCTGGGCGGTCTGGGCGTGGCACTCAAGATCAGCGCTGTGTCTGTCCTTCTCAGCCTGCCGCTGGGCATCCTGCTGGGTGTGCTGATGACTTTCAAAAATCCCATCCTGAAAGCCATCCTCCGGGTGTATCTGGAATTCATCCGCATCATGCCCCAGATGGTGCTGCTCTTTCTGGTGTATTTTGGCACCACGCGGGCCTTTGGCTGGGATCTTTCCGGCGAGATGGCGGCGGTCATCGTGTTCGTGCTCTGGGGCACGGCCGAGATGAGCGACCTCGTCCGCGGTGCCCTCATCGCCATCCCGAAGCATCAGTATGAGAGCAGCGAGGCGCTGGGCATGAGCCGGGCGCAGACCTATTGGTACATCATCATCCCGCAGACGGTGCGGCGGCTCATCCCGCTGTCCATCAACCTCATCACCCGCATGATCAAGACCACCAGCCTGGTGTTGATGATCGGTGTGGTGGAGGTGCTCAAGGTGGCCCAGCAGATCATTGAGGCCAACCGCACCGCCAGCCCCAACGCGGCGTTTGGCATCTACCTCACCGTGTTTATCCTGTATTTTCTGGCCTGCTGGCCCATCAGCCTGCTGGCCGGTTACCTCGAAAAGAAATGGAAGTGACTGTTATGGCAGAGCCGATCCTGACTGTAGACCATCTGGTAAAAAGCTACGATGGCAAGACCAATGTTCTGGATGATGTCAGCTTTGCCGTCAAGCCCGGTGAGGTCATCGTTGTGGTGGGGCCTTCCGGCTGCGGCAAAAGCACCCTGCTGCGCTGTCTAAACGGTCTGGAGCCGGTGCAGGCGGGCCGGGTGAAGCTGGGCAGTGAGACGGTCGCCTACGGCGGCAAGAATCTGGCGGCCCTGCGCCAGCGCATCGGCATGGTGTTCCAGAGCTATGAGCTTTTCCCGCACCTGACCGTGCTGGAAAATATCCTGCTGGCTCCCACCAAGGTGCAGAAACGCCCCAGGGCTGAGGTGCAGCAGGAAGCCGAGGCCCTGCTGGACCGCGTGGGCCTGCTGGCCAAAAAGAACAGCTACCCCCGGGAGCTTTCGGGTGGTCAGAAACAGCGTGTCGCCATTGTGCGTGCGCTCTGTATGCACCCCGAGATCCTGCTGTTCGACGAAGTGACCGCCGCCCTTGACCCTGAAATGGTGCGCGAGGTGCTGGATGTCATGCTCGACCTGGCCCGTGAGGGCAAGACCATGGTGATCGTCACCCACGAGATGCAGTTTGCCCGGGCAATTGCCAGCCGGGTGCTGTTTCTGGACGATGGCCGTATTGTGGAGGAAGCGTCCCCGGCGGACTTCTTCGACCACCCGCAGACCGAACGTGCACAGCGCTTCCTGCGCACGTTCACCTTTGATGCGGTTGCAAAGCAGTGAGAAATGCGCAGCAACCCATTTCCACTTTGAACCTTTTTGTCTGATGCTGTGAAATGATGTCACAGATCATGGATAGATTTTTATATGGGAAAGAAAGGAAAGGAGTTACTACCATGAAAATTAACAAGATCTCTCGCCGTGCCTTCCTGCTGGGTCTGGGCGCAGCTTCCACCGCCGCTCTGCTTTCTGCCTGCGGCGGCAGCGCATCCTCCTCTTCTGCCGCTTCCGGCTCTGCCGCAGCTGCTGGCAGTGACGTGTTCCGCACGCTGGACGAGATCAAGGCAGACGGCACCGTGAACATCGGCGTTTTCTCCGATAAGAACCCGTTTGGCTATGTGGATGAGAACGGCGAGTATCAGGGCTATGATGTCTACTTCGCCCGCCGCCTGGCCGAGGATCTGGGCGTGGAAGCCAACTTCGTTTCCACAGAGGCCGCCAACCGCATTGAGTACCTGCAGACCGGCAAGGTCGATATCATTCTGGCAAACTTCACCGTCACGCCCGAGCGCGCCGAGGAGGTGGACTTTGCACTGCCCTACATGAACGTTGCACTGGGTGTCGTCTCTCCCGACAGCAATGTCATCACCAGTCTGGACAACTGGAACGCCGACGATCAGATGATCGTCATTTCCGGCACCACCGCCGAGACCTACCTGACCAAGGAATATCCCGACATTCCCCTGCAGAAGTATGATTCCTATGCAACCGCCAAGAACGCCTTGGAAAACGGCAATGGCGTAGCATGGGCCAACGACAACACCGAGGTCATCGCCTTTGCAAAGCAGAACTCCGGCTACACAGTCGGTATCCCCTCTCTGGGCAGCCAGGATACCATCGCCCCCGCTGTGAGCAAGGGCAACACCACCCTGCTGGACTGGATCAACGACGAGATCAAGAGCCTGGGCGAGGAGAGCTTCTTCCACAAGGATTACGAGGAGACGCTGGTGGATACCTACGGCCTTGACTATGAGGATGAGCTGGTCGTTGAGGGCGGTGAGACCAACGCCTGAGCCTGAAAACGGAATCGCGGACAAATAAGAAACCCGGGGACAGCATCACAGCTGTCCTCGGGTTTTTGTGCGTTCGGAAATCTTACACTTCCTCAGTCTCATCCTCGTCGTCGTCCTCATCCTCGGCGAGAGCTTCTGCATGGATGCGCTGGCGCAGGCGGGTGCGGAACTCCTCGGCGGGGATGCCGCTCTGGTTGGGGGTCAGGTCCGGGGCGGGCTTGCCGTCGGGCAGGTGGGCACCAAAGGCCGGCACAAAGAAGAACTTGCGCACGACAAAGATCAACGCAATGGCACCCACGCTGATGAGGTTGTCCAGAGCCGATTCGTGGCCGACCACCATGTGGCGGGCAATGGCGTAGAGCAGCACTTCCAGGCTGCTGCCGGGGCTGTGCTTGGCCAGCATCTTGATGAACTCGATGCCAATGACGATGTCGAGACTGCGTTCCAGAAAGCTGCGGATCTCCACCTCGTTGCCGTCGATCAACAGGCCCGGCATCCACTTGATGAGCGGCACGGCACTGAGCAGCAGGCCGACGAGCACAAGGCCCGAGAGCAGGATCTCCAGCAGGCTGGACGCCTGAATGATGCGGTTGCGCAGTTTGGTGCGCCAGCGGCTTTCCACATGAGAAGAAGGATGGTCCATAACGTGTTCTCCTTTTCGGCAATCTGCTGCAAAATGTTCGACGGCTAGCTGACTTTATTGTAGCAGAAATGCAGAACGGTGTCAATCGACGGCGAGACAGCAAAAAAGGCTTCCCTCGGCGGGGAGGGAAGCCTTTCGGTGAAAATATGCCGCTGCGGGTCAGTTTGCAGTGCTTTCCGTGGTTTGCGGGCCCACCGCTACATAGCCGGACTTCTGGATGCAGTTCTGCCCGGCGTCGGTGTCCAGCCAGTCATAGAGCTGGCGCTCCGGGCTGTCGGCGGCGGCGTCCGCGTGGAGAACAGCGTAGAATTCGTTGCACAGCGGGTATTTCTCGCTGGCAATGGTGTCGTTGGAAGGCTCGACTCCATCCACGGCCAGCAGCCGCAGGCCGGGCTTGGAGTACATCTGGTCGATGTAGTAGTAGACCGAGAAACCGATGGCGTTGGCGGAGTTGTTATACTCTGCAATGCTGTCCACCAGCTCACCCATGGCGGTGGGGGCCAGCTCGGTGGGGGCCTCCATCAGCGGGCCGTCCTGGATCAATAGCTTCTGGAACAGGGTCTGGCTGCCGGAGTCCGCCCGCCGCTGGAAGGCAATGATCTCCTGATCCCTGCCGCCCACATCTTTCCAGTTGGTGATCGTTCCGGCGTAGATGTCCTTGAGCTGCTGCAGGGTCAGGCTCTGCACGGGGTTGTCCTCGTTGACGATGAACACCAGCGCGTCCCGGCCAATGGCCTTCTGCTCCAGCGGGTCACCGTCAGCCTTCAGCTCCTCCTTGACGGATTCCGGGGCCTCGTAGGCGATGATAAGCTTGACCGAATCGCCGTAATTGTTGCCGTACAGGCCCAGGTTGCGCCAGGCCTGGGCCGTGGTGTTGGTGGTCACGGCGCTCCGGGCGGTCTCCAGATCCAGCCCGGTGGTGTCGGCCATGATCTGCGCGATCAGTGGGATGCAGGCCGTGCTGCCATCGGTGATGGGGAACTCGTCCACACGCAGGATGGGTTCCGGCGGGACCTCGCTGGCAGCGGACGAAGCCGGAGCCCCGGAGTCAGGCTGCGGCAAGACGGATGTGCTGGCGGACGATGCCGGGGCATCGGTGCTGCCGCAGGCGGAAAGCAGCAGGGCTGAGGAGGCGGCCCCCAGGCCCAACAGAAAACTGCGGCGGGTGATCTTAACATTTTTCATACGGAAATCCTCCCTCAGAAGTAGTAGTTGTCCATCTCGTCAGCGGTGGAAGCAAAGATGCTTTCGGCGTAGAGCCACTGGCCGGTCAGGTCCATCCAGCCGTAAGAAAAGCCCTTGCTGGCGGCAAACACACCCTCCGGCAGGCCGTTGGCTCTGTCGGCATAATAGGTGCTGCAGCTGCGCAGCCCGCCCACGACGACATTGCCGTCGCTGTCCAGGATGTCATACAGCCAGCTGCTGCCGGGGCCGTTGCAGCAGCCGTAGAAATAGAGTCCATCGGCTGTGGAAAACAGGGGATAATAATGGGTGTAGGTTTCTTCCAGCGTGCGGGGATCCAGCGTTTTGTGGGTGCCGTCCGGCCCACAGATCTGGATGGCCGTGTTCACATAGTTGTCGTTGTCGTCCTGCGCGACCCAGACCCAGCCGTTTTCGGCATAGATATGGGCCCGCACTTGGTTCTCCACCGGGTCGATGGCGGTGTCGGTCAGCAGCACGCCGGTCTGCCGGTCGAACACCCGCACGGTGCCGTCCAGGGCGTAGATGGCCAGCGTGGCATCGTCGGTGCCCACATCGTAAAGTTCCTTTTCCTCGCCGGTAAGCAGATCGTGGAAGCGGTACCGCCCGGATGCCTCCGGCTCTGTGATGGCAGCACCGGGCAGGTAATACCGCACCGGCTCATCGAACTCACAGAGCACCGCGCTTTGTTCGGTGCTGGCCAGATCGACCAGCTGATATCGGCCGCTGTTGTACAGGCAGACCGTACCCGCGCCGGTGTACTGCTGGAATCCGGTCAGCTCCTCGCCGGTGGTGGGGTTGTACAGGCTGATATGGTCGATCACCATGTCCTCGTCTTCGGAGTAATAGTCCAGTTCCAGCCAGTCTGCCGGGGACGAGATCTCGTTGTAGGAGTAGCTCAGGCTCACGGCGGCGCACAGCGGCTCCTGCCGGATCCGGTTTCCGTCCCGGTCCTGGATCTGCAGCGCGTAATAGCGGGTCAGGTCATCGCCCCAGGTGTTCTCGTCCAGGGCCTGAGCTGGGGCGTTGCACAGGTTGAACGCCAGCGTTTCCCCCGCGATCCTGCAGCCGTAGGCATTTTCCGGCACGGTCAGCTCCTCGCCGGTGGCAAGGTCCAGCACCCGGCAGTCTCCGGCGGCGTGGTGCAGCGCGGGGGAGTAGGCCATCTGTTCCGGTGCGGTCAGGACCAGCAGGCTGCCGGTCAGGACGGCATCGTAGGCACGGTCAAAAGTCAGAATCTCCTTGCCGCTGCGGTCGCACAGGGCGGTTGCCCGCCCGGTGGGGGTGCCGGGAGCTGACCACTGCCGCAGATAGTACCGCACGGTGCCGGTCAGGGTATCCGGCACCAGATACACGGTCTCACTGCTGGCGGCCTGATACAACACGGTATTGCCGCAGAGCACGGTATTGCCGCCGTTGGAGCCGTTGCTGTACAGGATGCGCAGCTTGCCGTCGTCCAGTGAAGCTGCAGCGGGGCCGGGCGCTTCCTCAGCCTGCGCGGGCTTGGAATCGGGCAGGGGCGAGGCCGGAGGCAGCAGGGAGCAGGAGGCCAGCAGCCCTGCCGCGGCAGACAGGCTGAGCACTGCACAGCCGATGCGGAGAACAGAACGTTTCATAAGCGTACCTCACAGGTTTGGCAGAATTTAACTTTCCTATCCTGATTATAATACGAATAAACCGGACGTTCAATTGCAATCGAACGTCCGGTCATGGTTACAGTTTTGTTACAGGGGTCGCTCAGACCTCGGCAGCCTCGGCTTCGTCCATCCGCACCAGCTGACGCAGGAAGGGGAAGAGGAAGGGCACAGTGACAAAGAAGGTCAGCACATCGGCGATGGGCTGGCAGATCTCAACACCCAGCAGCCCAAAGGCCCGGGGCAGGGTGAGGATGAGCGGGATGAAGAACACGCCCTGACGGCAGCAGGCCAGAAAGGTGGCCCGGCCCGATTTGCCGATGGACTGGAACAGCATGTTGCCCGCCACGATCACGGGCTGCAGCAGCATGGCAAAGCACTGGTAGCGGAAGGCGGGCAGGGCCACGGCGGTGACTTCGGGATCATCGCGGAAGAGGCGGATGAGGGTCTCGGCATTGAACCAGCAGACGGTAAGAATGACAGAGAGGAAGCAGAAGCTGGCTGCCATGGTGAACAGGCAGGCCTGCTGCACCCGGTGGTACTTTTTGGCACCATAGTTGAAGCCTGCCACCGGCTGAAAACCCTGCCCGGTGCCGATGGCCACCGAGATGATGAACATGAAGATGCGGGAAACGATGCTCATGCCGGCCACGGCAGCGTCGCCATAGCCGCGGGCGGCAATGTTCAGCAGCATTCCGCCAATGCTGTTCAGGCCCTGACGGCCAAAGCTGGGCATACCGGTCATCAGGATGGTGCCGAACTCCGCCGGGCTGTGGGTGACTGCCGTGATCCGGAACTGGCTGACCGTTTTGCCCCGCAGGAACATGGAAAGCAGGATGCAGAAGCTGATGGTCTGGCTCAGGGCCGTGGCAAGGCCCGCACCGGCGGTGCCCATGCCCAGCCCAAAGATGAACAGCGGGTCCAGCGCGATGTTCAGCAGGCCGCCGGTGACCAGGCCGATCATGGCAAAGCTGGCCTTGCCCTCATAGCGCAGGATGTTGTTCATCACCAGACTGGACATCATAATGGGAGCGGCCAGCAGGATGTACCGCGCGTAGGCACAGGCATGGGGCAGGATGGTCTCGGTGCTGCCCAGCAGCATCATAAAATCGGGCAGGGTGAGCAGGCCTGCCGTTGTGATGATGCCGCCGAACACCAGCGCTGTGAAGAAGCTGGTGGAAGCAAACCGGGTGGCGGCATCGGTGTTCTGGCTGCCCAGGCTGCGGCTGATGATGCTGCCGGAGCCGTGGCCCAGCATGAAGCCCAGCGCCTGGAGAATGGCCATCAGGCTGGAAACGATGCCCACCGCACCGGATGCGCTGGTGGAGATCTGGCCCACAAAAAAGGTATCGGCCAGATTATAGATGCTGGTGATGAGCATGCTCAATATCGTGGGAGCCGCCAGACTCAGGATCAATTTCGGGATGGGGGTCTCCGTCATTTTGCGGAACTGCTCCGCGCTGCGGTCGGCATTTGCCATGAAAAAACCTCGCTTTCTCTTTGACACGATCTTTACATAAAAAACATTCACACCCAGTATACCGCAGGAACTGTTTTGTATCAACCAATTCCTTGCCGGGGTTATTGCAGCAAAAGACCGCCCTGCCCGGCGGCAGAGCGGTCTTGGGTCATGGAAAGAAAGCAGAACGTTACAGAGTCTTGCAGAACTCCTTCAGGTAGGCACGGAAAGCCTCGCCGATCTCGGGGTGCTGCAATGCCAGCTCCACCTGAGCCTCCACCACGCGGAGCTTGTTGCCCATGTCGTAGTGGGTGCCGGTGAACTCCACAGCGGTCATGCCGCCGCAGTTGCGGGCATACTCGGCCATGGCATCGGTCAGCTGGATCTCGCCGCCTGCACCGGGCTTGGTGTGGGCGAGGATATCGTAGATCTCAGGGGTCAGCAGCACACGGCCCAGAATGGAGTAGTTGCTGAACTCCTGGCCCTTTTTGGGCTTCTCGATCATGTCATCCACAAAGAAATAGTTGTCGTGGATGGGGGTGGTCTTCAGGCTGCAGTAGCGGCTCACATCGGCCCAGGGCACAGCGGAGACACCGGCAGCCGGGCGGCCGAACTCCTCATAGGCGCGGATGAGCTGGGCGCAGACAGGGTCCTCGCCCCAGATCACGTCGTCGCCGTAGATCACCACAAAGGGGTCGTCACCGGTAAAGGCTTTTGCCATGCTCACCGCGTGGCCCAGGCCCAGGGTCTGGTGCTGGCGCACGAACATGATGTTGGCCAGGTTCGAGATGCCCAGGCATTCTTCCAGCATCTTCTCCTTGCCGGGGGCGGCCAGCTTTGCTTCCAGCTCGGGGCTGCGGTCAAAGTGGTCTTCAATGATGCTCTGGCTGCGGCTCAGGATGATGAGGATATCGGTGATGCCGGAGCGCACCGCCTCCTCCACCAGATACTGGATGGCGGGCTTGTCCACGATGGGCAGCATGCCCTTGGGCATGGCTTTGGTGGCGGGCAGCACACGGGTGCCCAGACCTGCAGCGGGGATAACGGCCTTTGTGACCTTCTTCATGGTTCAACTCTCCTATTCTTAACAACTCGCACCGGTGTGCAGCCGGAAAACTCAGCCGACAAGGCCGGTCAGGGCGCTCAGATCGGGGCCCATCAGCAGGGTGAAGCTGGCACCCAGCACCATCAGCAGCACAAAGGCCCCCACGACGGCGGCCCAGCTCACGCCGCCCTGTGCGTTCAGCACGGCACGGCGCTGCACCTCGTCCGGGAACTCGCTGCGGATGCGCTTGATGTGGCTGGCCGCGCTCTTGCGGTAGAGCCACTTGGCGAACAGGGTGCGCACCATCACCAGCACGAAGCTCAGGATGGACATCACCCGGCTGAGGATGACCAGCGTCGTGGTGCTCAGCCCGGCAGTCAGCGGGCTGTTGGTCACCCGCATCATGTCCAGCAGGGTGGGCAGCGCCAGCACCAGCTCCGCCGCCAGAAAGGCGAAGGCGGGCTTCCAGGCCTTGCGGTAGAAAAAGTAGAACGGGCCGAAGATCAGCGCCGAGAAGCTCATGGAGATTTTGGTGTGCTGCAGCTGCATCCGGCTGTAATCGTTCAGGTAGGCGGGGGCCGCCTTGCCGATATAATCGCTCCAATCGCTGGACGGGATGCCGTCGATCAGCTCCTCCTGCCCGAAGGCGGTGCGGTAGGCTTCCGGCGTCAGGTAGGCATAGGCGGTCAGGTAATTTTCCGTGATGCCGGAAACAGGGATATCCGCCCGCTGTCCGGCGGCGTTTTCCAGCGTCACACGGTCGCCTGCGCGCACGCCCAATTCCTCACACAGCTTTTCGGTCAGCACGACGCCGGAACCCTGGGAGTAGGCCACCAGCTCACCGGAACCTTCGCTCTGGCCGCCGTACTGGTAGCCAAAGTACTGGCTCATCGCGTCATTCTGGGAAGCGTCGGCGTACACG
>OMET01000911.1_pt1 | contig 10185 bp, 3 predicted proteins | sample 1673841 | NCBI WGS metagenome assembly OMET01 (sample SAMEA103958129, study PRJEB25191) | human gut metagenome | reverse complement strand
CCGGCGTCCGCCTTTTTTGTTATGTCGTGGAATCAGCCGCGATCAATCGTGCTTTCTGCGGGACAGGACCACCACAGCGGCAGCCAGCAGAGCGGAGACGGTCAGCAGCATGACCCACAGGGTCACGGAGCTGGCATCACCGGTCTTGACGCCGGGCTGAGCAGGCTGATAGTTGGGATCCTTTTCGCCGCAGTCGGTGCACTTGCCATCCTTGTAGTGATGGCCGGTGGCCTTGACGACTTCGCCCTTGGTGACGGTTTCACCGCAGGTCTTGCAGACCTCATCGCCGGTATAGCCGTCCTGGGTGCAGGTAGCATCCTTGGCACCAACGATCTCGGTGTCGTGGCCGGTGGCGGGCAGCGTCTCGGTCTTGGTATCCGTGTAGGTCCGGCCCTCCAGCGTCACCGTGGCGGTGTACGTCCGGACACCGGTGCTCTCGCAGCCGGGCTCGGTGGTCACCTGGCTGGTCACCGCAGCGGTTAGCGTCTGGGTATGGCCAGCGTCACGGGCGCAGGCAAAGACAGCCTGGGCAGCGAAGCCGGTCCACTGCCACACGGGCTGGCCCCAGACATGGCCAGCGGCGGGCAGCGTCTCAGTCTTGGTATCCGTGTAGGTCTGGCCTTCGAAGGTCACCGTGGCGGTGTACGTCCGGACGCCGGTGCTCTCGCAGCCGGGCTCGGTGGTCACCTGGCTGGTCACCGCAGCGGTCAGCGTCTGGGTATGGGACCCATCATTGCCGCAGGTGAACACGGCGGAGGCGGACTCCGTTCCGGTCCAGGTCCAGGCAGGCTGACCCCAGGCGTGGCCGGTGGCAGGGATGGTCAGAGCCTCCAGGGTGGTCTCGTTCTTGCCGTCGGCGTCGCTGAACAGCTTCCGGCAGTGGAAGGCGAACTGGGCATTGTCCGTGCAGAAGGCGGCGGGAACGGCAACATGGGCCGTGCCGTTGTACCAATAGCCGGAAATTTCGCCCAGATCGGCGGCGTTCCAGATGGTGGTCCAGGTCCGGCCGCCGTCGGTGGTGGCCTCCACGGTCACGGAGCAGTAACGGCCGATGACATACTTGAGCAGCAGATAGTCGAAGTTCAGCGTAGGCGTCTTGCCGGTGAGGTTCACCACCGGGGAGATGAGATACTCATCCTGCAACTTGTCGCTGCCGCCGGCCATAGGCAGCAGGGGCTTGCGGATGCTGCCGACGCTCCAGGGATCACCCCAGGGATCGTCATAGTAATCCATGTCGATGCGGGCCTGCTTGGTGGTGTTGAGCTTGGTATTGGTGCCCTTGTACCAGGTATAGGGGCTGTCGGTACGGGTGCCCTTCACAGTCCAGCCGTGGCCGGGGAAGCTCTCGGACTCGAAGTCGTTGTCGAACTGCACGTCGGAGGCCGTCTTGGTGAACAGGGCGGCGATGGTGTGGTTGGCGGTGACATTCTCAAAGGTGTAGCTGTCCACAACGCCTACGCTCTGGCCGTCCACCAGCACATCGGCGATGGCATAGCCCTCCTGGGCGGCGATGGCGAAGGTCTGGGACGCGCCCTCCTTCACGGACACCTCACCGGCAGGGGTGATGGAGCCGCCTTCACCGGCAGCGGCGGTGATGGTGTACTTCTGGGCCACGGGGCCGTCCTCCACCGCCATCAGCTTCACGTTGTCCACCGCCAGAGGAGCGGTGTCGTGGGTGGTGTTCACATAGCGGAAGGCGAACTGGACGCCGTCCACCGCATACTGGGCGGGAACCTTGACCTCAGCGCTGCCCGCCAGGGCATAGCCGCTGGTCTCCTGGCCGGTGTAGCTGTCCTGGAAGTTCCAGATGGGGGTCCAGGTCTGGCCGCCGTCGGTGGAGGCCTCCACGGTGGCGGTGAAGGTCTTGTTCTTGATGCCGTAAATGCCGTAGGCATAGTCGAAATACAGAACGCCATCCCGGGTGCCGGACAGGTTCACGGACGGGGAGATCAGCCACTCGTCCTGCGGGCCGCCGTTCCAGTCGTCGGAAATGTAGGCGTGCTTGGTGTCGTTGCCCAGGCTCTTCCAGTTGTAATAGGTATACTGCTTCCAGGTGTAGCCGTTGGGGTTGACGCCCTTGAGGGTCCAGCCGTGGAAGGGGAAGCTGTCGCCGGTGACGGACTCGAAGTCGTTCTCGAACATCACGGTGGGGACATCGGGGATCTTCTCAAATACGGCGGAAACGGCGTAGCTCTGGTCCATGGTCAGGGTCAGGACATTGCCGGTAACGGAGGCGGTGCGGCCGTTGACCTTCACGGAGGCCAGCTGATAGCCCTGGTCCGGGGTGAAGGTGATCTCGGCGCTTGCGCCGGGGGCGTAGCTGGTCTGACCGGCGGGGGCCACGGTGCCGCCCTCATTGGCGGTGGTGGTCAGGGTGACGGTGTCGCTGCTGCCGCCGGGGGCGGTGAGCTTGACGTTATCCACGGCCAGAGGACCGGTTTCGTGAGTGGGATTCACATAATGGAAGGCGAACTGAACGCCGTCCACTGCATACTGGGCCGGGATAGCCAGCTCCTTGCGTCCGGAAACAACGCCGGACTTCTCGCCATTGTAGCTGTCGAAGAAGTTCCACAGAGCGGTCCAGGTCTGGCCGCCGTCAGTGGATACCTCCACGGTGGCTGTGTAGGTCTTGTTCTGTGCTCCGTAGTAGCCGTAGCCATAGTCGAAGGACAGGGTTGCTTCCTTGCCGGTCAGATTCACCGCCGGGGAGATCAGATACTCGTCCTGCGCGCCGCCGTTCCAGTCATCGGAGATATAGGCGTGCTTGGTGTCGTTGACATCCTTCCAGTTCCAGTAGGTCTGCTGCTTCCAGGTGTAGCCGTTGGTGTTGACACCCTTCAGGCTCCAGCCGTGGAAGGGGAAGCTCTCACCGGTCACAGATTCAAAGTCGTTGTCGAACAGCACCACGTCGCCGGACTGCTGGGCCTTCTGGAAGGTGGCGGAGATGGTGTGGTCCACGCCCACCCGCTGGAAGGTATAGTAGCTGATGGGGCCCAGATCCGTGCCGTCCACGGCGACGTTGGCAATCTCATAGCCCTGGGCGGGGGTAACGGTGAAGGTTTTGCTGGTGCCCTTCTTCACCAGGGTCTGACCGGCGGGGTCAATGGCGCCGCCCTCACCGGCGGAGGCGGTGACGGCCACATAGTTGTCCCGCTCCTCGGCGTACAGCTGAACGTTGTCCAGCGACAGGTTGGAGCCGCCCTTGCCGGTGTAGACAAAGGCGAAGCGCAGATCCTTGCTGTTTTGCAGGCTCTCGGGAACGTTGACCTTGGCCTGGGTCTTGGTCCAGGCGGTGAACAGGCCGGAATCCCGCTGCAGGTTCCAGATCTCCTGCCAGGTGGCGCCGCCGTCGCCGGAGGCCATGACCTGGAGGTTGCAGTGCTTATACTCCACGGTGTGCCAATAGGTGGTATAGAAGTCAAACACCATGTGGACCTCGGTATCCACGCCGCTGATATCGGTGGTGCGGGAGATGAGCCACTCGTTCTGCTGGTTGTCGTCGTCATAGTCCACGGTGGCCGTGTAGTCCTCGTCGCGGTACCAGGTGTTCAGAGAGCTGCCCTTGCTCTGGACGCTCCAGTCGTCGGGGAGCCACTTCTCGTTGAAGTTCTCGGTCCAGAGGATGTTGGTGGGCGTGATGGTGCCGTGATCGTCGGGGTTGCCGGGAGCGCGGACGGTATACACCTTGGAGTTGCCGGCGTAGTCATGGACGATCATGCCGAAGGTCTCGCCGAAGCCGGTGATATCATACTCCTTGATGTGGCTGGTGACGCCGGGCTTGTCCTCGCCGAAGCCCTGCATACCATAGAGCATCTCGCTGTTCTTGATGTTGTAGAACACCACGGCCGCCACATACTGGTTATCGGACACGTCCAGGCTCAGATAGTACCGGCCCTCGGACTCGGTGACCTTCAGGTTGTCGGCATGAGGCTCCTCGGTGTCGATGGTGATGGGGAAGGACCAGGAGTGCTTCTGGTTGGTCCCCACGCCGTCGCCATAAGGCAGGGTGGCCTCGATGGTCACGGTGGCCTTGGTGTTGTTGGGCAGCTTGGCGTTGTGGGCGTCGGTGCCGTACCAGGGCTCGATGCCGTCATATTCGGCGTCCACACCGGCGGGCACAATGCGGTAATAGTCATAGCTGTAGATGGACTTGCCCACATACTCGCAGTCCTTGCTGTAGTACACCTGGCCGTTTGCGCCGGTGATGGTGTATTTCAGGCTCTTGGTATTGCGCAGCAGACCGGTGTAGATGCCGGTGAGGCTGTCCATAAAGTCATCGTTGTTGGGAGAGATGGCGTTGCGGTCCGCCAGATACGGCACGCTGGTGTAGTTGTTGTCACCCAGGTAGGTGTCCACCGTGTTCTCGCTGGAGGAGGAGAAGGCGGTGTTCATATAGGCCTGGGCCTGGCTGGCGGAGCCGTCCAGAGTCTCCCAGTAATCGGTGGAGTCCATGATGGGGGCCTTGGTCCAGTCGCCGTAGAAGGCCAGGAAGGGCACGCCCAGATCAATGGGATCCGTGAGGCTGCTGCCGTCTGCGGCCACCTGGGTCAGGGTCACGAAGCCCTCCACATAGCCGCCGTTGGGGAACTGGGCCAGCATCGTCCGGCCCTCGTCGGTGACGGTGACGGTGACGGTGACATCGGCGGTCTTGCCGGGAGCCACGGACACGCGGTTATTCTCGCAGTTGGTGGTGAAGGTGTGGGGCAGCAGCCGGGAGCTTCCGCTGATGGTGGAGAACTCCTGCTGATTGCCGTTGACGTAGCTCTCGGTGGTGTCCGTCAGGACGATGGGGGTCACGTCGTAATACAGGGTGTCACTGCCGGTGTTGTGAACGGTGAAGGTCATGGTATACACGCCCTTCATAGCGGGATCGTCCTTCAGCTCCAGCTTGGGACGCTCCATGCCCGCCACGGACAGATAACCCCGGGTATTCACGGCGTCGTTGATGCTCATCAGGCCGGCGCCCTGCTTGCGGGGAGAATAGGGCACGCCGTCGTTGTCATAGATCACATGGGCGGTGCTCATGAGCAGGGTATCGGTCATGTGCTTGCGGTCCGCGCCGGACATAGAGGCATCGCGGGCCTTCAGGGCCTGCTGGACGATGGCCATGCCGCCCGCCACATGGGGGGAGGCCATGGAGGTGCCGTCCATGCTCTCATAGCCGCCGGGCACGGCGGCATAGATGCCCGCGCCGGGGGCGGTGAGCTCCGGCTTCAGGGTCAGCTCGGTGGTGGCGCCCCAGCTGGAGAAATCGGCCATGCCGTAGGTGGGAGACTCCACCAGGGCGTCGGCCGCAGCCACGGACAGGGTCTTGGTCTGCTGCTGCTTCATATATTCACCGGCGGCCTGGGAGATGAACGCGCAGGGGATCTTCCAGTCGGTGATGGACATGTACAGCATGCCGGGGACGTTGTTGTACACCAGCATACCGATGGCGCCGGCGTTGGCGGCGGCGCGCTCCTTCTGCTCGTAGTACATACTGCCGCCCCGCTGGACCAGGGCGATCTTGCCCTGAACATCCAGGCCCGCATAGTCGGCCTCCGCGCCGTAGTTGGGAACCACCACATACTCGATGGAGCCCCGGGCGGACAGGCTGCGGAAGGGCTTGGCGTTCTCGTCCTCGCTGATGGTGGCGCTGTCCTGATAGGCCAGGTTCTTGCCGCCCACGGTGACATAGGGGCTGTTGACCACGCCGTTGGACACAGCGGCCACGGACAGGGACTCACCATAGGTAGAGGGCTCGCTGACCAGGCCGTAATCGGGGTTGGAGGCCAGGGCCTTGCCGCCGAAGGCGTCGCCATAGGCGGCGTTATAGGCGTTGCCTGCGGCCACAGCCAGGGACACACCGCTCTCGCCGGTGCGCTCGAACACGTCCAGCAGACTCTTGGTGAAGGCATCCTCGCTGTCATAGTCGATGTAGCCGCAGTCGGAGCCCAGGCTCAGGTTGGCCACGTCCACGCCCAGCAGAATGCAGTCCTCCAGGGCGGCCAGAATATCGGAATAGGACGCGCCGCCGCTGCTCTTGAACACGTTCATGTTGATGATCTGGGCCTGGGGCGCCACGCCCATGACGGCATCGTTGACGCCCACATTACCGGCGGCGGTGGAGGCCACATGGGTGCCGTGGCTGCCCTTTTCGCCGGGATTGCCGTCCTTATCCTTGTCGCCGTAGTCGAACTGGAAGGGAATCTTGGCGCTGTAGTACAGGTTGGACACGCTGATGCCCTTGATGATGCTCTCCACCTGGAAATCATAGGTCTCCAGCAGGGTCCGGAGCTTTTCCTGGGTCAGGGAGGGGCTCTTGGGCGCGGCCTTGAACACCTCGTGGCCCATGTCCACGCCGGTATCCAGAATGGCCACCAGCATTCCCTCGCCGGTAAAGCCGGTGGTGTTATAGCTGCCGCCGCCGATCATCTTGTTGCTGTTGGCGGTGTCGGGCAGCAGCTCAAACGTGGGGGAAATGAAGGCGGACTGGACGCAGTCCAGCCGGCGGATGGCCTTGTACTGGCCATAGGTCACCGTGGCGGAGAAGCCGTTGAGCAGGGTGGTGTACTGCCGCTGGGGCTCCACCTTGGTGTCAAGGGCGCGTTCGATCTGGGACAGGGCGCTCTTCTGCGTGCGCAGCAGGGCGTTGACCTGGGCCCGGGAATCGGGGTCGGCCACGGAGTCGTTTACCACCACGATGATCTCGACTTCATCGCTGTCGTCGAGCTTGGCGGTGTTTTCCATCTGGATTCTTTCGCCGTCCTTCTGGCTGCTGCGCAGGACCTGGCGGGTGATATCGTTGGCGATACCATCCAACGTCGTCTCATGGAGAGAGGCGTTGGTCTCGTGCGCAGCCGTCTCGGCGAAGGCTGTCACCGGCAGGGCGGTCAGGATCATCAGAACCGCCAGGGCCAGTGCGCAGCACCGTTTGATAGCTGTCATCTCGTTCCTCCTATAAGTGTAAGTCGGACGCCATGCATAAAAGTATGGCGCACTCTTTGTATTGTACCATCTTTCGCGGTTCAGCGCAATAATGCGATGTGTGCAAATATCCCGCTGAAAATTTGTGGGTTCCGTGAAAAAACCAGAAGCGGTCATTCCCTGCCGCCAACCGCGGTCAGGTGCTCTTCCTTTCGCAAATTGAAAATATTCAGCCGGTATTCACGGCAATTCGGCGGGACTTTCCCGGTTTTTTCTCTTGACAACCGGTCCCGGGATAGAATATAATGAGTGTATCAATACAGATAATACACACAGAAAGGAGGTCACATGCGTGATACGCTTGGATTACCGGGATGCGCGGCCCATCTATGAGCAGGTGCGGGACGGCCTGCGGAGCATGATGGTGACGGGCGTGCTGGCGGCGGGAGACAAGCTGCCCTCCGTGCGGAGCCTGGCCACGGAGCTGGCCATCAATCCCAACACCATCCAGCGGGCCTATACCCAGCTGGAGGCGGAGGGATATGTTTACACCGTGTCGGGCCGGGGCACCTTCGTCTCCGAGGGCCAGGAGCAAAACCGCCAGCGGCGCAGAGAGGTGACGGCCCGGGTGCTGCCGCTGATGGCGGAGCTGCGGGACCTGGGCATGACCCGGGAGGAATGGACGGACCTTTGGAAGGGAGGGGATCGCGATGCTTGAAGCGAATAACGTGGTAAAAACCTTTGACGGCTTCCGGGCCCTGGACGGAGCCAACATGACGGTGCCCCGGGGGGCGGTATACGGCCTGGTGGGCCCCAACGGGGCGGGCAAATCCACCATCATCCGCCACTTCACCGGCGTGTACCGGCCCGACAGCGGCCAGGTGACCCTGGACGGCCAGCCGGTATATGAAAATCCCGCCGCCAAAAGCCGCATGGCGGTGATCCCCGACGACTGGTACTATTTCCCACAGGCCAGCATCCGGGATATGGCCCGGCTGTATGCCGGGACCCACCCCTTTTTCAGCTGGGACCGGTATCACAAGCTGCGGGAGGCCTTTCCCCTGCCGGAAAAGCAGCTGCTGCGCCGGATGAGCAAGGGCATGCAGAAGCAGGCGGCCTTCTGGCTGGTCATGAGCTGCATGCCGGAGGTGCTGGTGCTGGACGAGCCGGTGGACGGTCTGGACCCGGTAATGCGGCGGCAGGTATGGTCCCTGCTGCTGGGAGACGTGGCCGACCGGGGCACCACGGTGCTGGTGTCCAGCCACAATCTCCGGGAGCTGGAGGATGTGTGCGACCATGTGGGCATTATGAACAAGGGGCGGGTGCTGCTGGAGCGGAGCCTGTCGGAGCTGCAGGACAACACGGTGAAGCTCCAGGTGGCCTATGCCGCAGCGGAGGAGCCGCCGCTGCCGGAGGGCATCCGGGTGCTGCATCGGTCCGCTGTGGGCCGGGTCATCACCTACATTGTCCGGGGCAGCCGGGAGGAGGTCCTGCACCGGATGCAGGCCCTGTCTCCCCTGCTGCTGGAGGCCATTCCCCTGACCCTGGAGGAGATTTTCATCTATGAGCTGGGAGGTGCTGACTATGCGGTCCGCGACATCGTTCTTTAACCCGGCCCTGGCCCGCAGCGACCTGCGGCGGTATTGGCCGGCCCTGTTCCTGTATGTGGGGCTGTGGATCATTTTCCTGCCGCTTCAGCTGTGGCTTCAGGCACGATGGGACAATATCCTAGCCACGGACCTGGCCGAGGTGTGCTCCGACCGGTACGTAGCTGCCGTTATCATGGCGCTGATCTTCGGCGGCATGATGGCCATGGCCTCGTTTTCCTATCTGATGAACCCCCGGTCCGTGGGGGCCATGCACGCCCTGCCCCAGCGGCGGGGGACCCTGTTCTGGACCCACTTTCTCACCGGCTGGGGCATGCTGACGGCAGGAAACCTGCTGGTGGCCCTGCTGACGGCCGGCGCGGCCCTGCTGACCGGCATAAAGCTGACGGCGGCGCTTTTGACGTGGCTGGTCGTGGTCACCCTGCTGGACCTGTTCTTTATGGCGCTGGGCACCTTCTGCGCCATGATCACCGGATGGCTCCTGGCGGTGCCGGTGCTGTACGGCGTGGCCAACGCCCTGGCTCTGATCGTTACCTGGCTGGGCCAGCAGCTGGCCAGTCTGCTGCTGATTGGCTATGCCACTCCGGATGCCACGCCTCGTCTGACCGTATGGCTGACGCCGGTATACCGGCTGATCCAGGAGCTGGGCCAGATCCGGCAAAAGGGCTGTACCACATCCTATAGCGCCAACATAGACTATCCCAGCGGCCTGACCCCGGAGGGCTGGCAGGCGGTGCTGGTATATGCCGCTGCGGCTCTGGTGCTGCTGGCCCTGTCCCGGCTGCTGTACGCCCGGCGGAAAAGCGAGCTGTCCGGCGACCCGGCGGCCTTTCCTTGGATGCGGCCGGTGTTCCGGCTGGGGGTGGGCCTTGTCGGCGGACTGGCCCTGGGGATGGCGCTGTATGGGCTGGTGCTGGCCGGGCTTTCGTTCAGCGTGCCCCGGCTGTGCGTGTGCATGGCCTTGATGGGAGCCCTGTGTTATCTGGGGGCGTCCATGCTGGTGGGCAAGACCCTGCGGGTGCTGCCCAAGAGGCTCACCGGCGCGGCGGTGACAGCCCTGGTGCTGGTGCTGCTGTGCGTGGTGCTGCGGGCGGACGTGTTCGGCTACCGCACCCGGGTGCCCCAAGCAGAAAAGGTGTACTCTGTCCGGGTAATCAGCTCGGACGTGGATGTCAAGCTGACGGACCCGGCGTCCATTCGGGCCGTGGCGGAAGCACAGCCCGTGCTGGTGGAGCACCAGGTTGCCAGTGGGAATGGCGGCCGTATGTTCCGGGTGCAGTATAACCTGAAAAACGGCTCTGCCATGGCTCGCTGCTTCTGGCTGGATACGACCCCGGAGGCTCAGGCGGCCATGGCCCGGGTGGTAGGCCTGGAGGAATATCAGATCAGCGTGATGTTCAACGGGAGCTCCCCCCCGACGGATTGGAAGCCCCGGACAGGCTCCCTGTACATTATAGGCCAGGAGGAGCGGGAGCTGACTGCGGAGGAGGCCCAGGCCCTGTACGACGCTGCCTGGCGGGATATCCGGGCGGGCAACGCCCTTCCGGCGGACGGGGATTACGCCTTTCTGAGCTTTGAGATCTACCTCTCGGACGGAAAGGTCCAGTATTACATCGGCGCCACCAAGTCCACCTATCGGGAGCTGACTCAGGCCCTGCTGGACCTGGGCGTT
>OMET01000908.1_pt1 | contig 10197 bp, 7 predicted proteins | sample 1673841 | NCBI WGS metagenome assembly OMET01 (sample SAMEA103958129, study PRJEB25191) | human gut metagenome | reverse complement strand
TGCGACGGGCGGTACGGTGATCGGGGTAACCGTGCGCGAAATGACCGAAGCGTATGCCGTGTTCGGCAACGGAGGCAAGCATTACGATTCGTACGCTTACTACCGCGTGGAAGACTATCAGTCGCTCGACGTAGTGCGCACCACTTGCGAATCCCCCGTCCCCATGGAGGACGCGGCCGAGACGGACGTCACCTACCGCATCGCTTCTGCCAACGTGGGCTTTGGCGCGTACAGCGATGATTACAGTTTCTTCATGGACGGCGGCAAGGAGAGCCGCGCCCGCAGCGCCGAGGCTGTTGATGAAAACATGCGCGGCGAGGCTTCGCTCGTCAAGGCTCTCTCGCCCGATTTTGCCCTCTTTCAGGAGGTCGACATCGACGGTACGCGCAGCTGGCACGTTCCTGAGGACGCCTATCTCCGCGACGCGATGGCGGGCCGCGAGTTCGACGAGGTCTATGCGCAGAATTACGACAGCCCCTATCTCTTCTACCCCTTCCTCTCCCCGCACGGGGCGAACAAAGCAGGCATCATCACCTATTCTACCTTGCCCATCTCGTCTGCCATTCGCCGCTCGCTCCCCATCGAGCAGGGCTTTATGAAGCTCGTCGACCTTGACCGCTGCTACTCTGTCAGCCGCATCCCGATGGCAAACGGGAAAGAGTTTGTGCTCTATAACCTCCACCTTTCCGCCTACACCTCTGACGGTACCATCGCGACCGAGCAGCTTGAGATGCTCTGCGCCGATATGCTGGCGGAGTACGAAAGCGGCAACTACTGCATTGCCGGCGGCGACTTCAATAAGGACCTGCTCGGCAATTCTGCCGAGATCTTCGGCGTCGCGGGCGGCGAGAACGACACCTGGGCGCAGCCCATTCCCGAAGGCACGATCCCCGACGGGCTCTCCCTTGTCGTGCCGTTTGACCCCGAACACCCCGTCGCCACCTGCCGCACGGCCAACGAACCCTACAACGAGGAGACGACCTTCCGCGTGACGGTGGACGGCTTCCTCGTTTCGGACAATGTTGAGGTGCTCGGCGCGGACGTGGTCGACGCGGACTACCGCTATTCCGACCACAACCCCATCTACATGGACTTTATCCTCAAGTCCGAATAAGGAAAAAAGCAAAAGGAAGCGAGCCAAGGGCTCGCTTCCTTTTTGTTTTTCTTTTTTACTTGAGCAGCGACATGACCGTGTCGTAGATGCGCTTTGTCGCATCGGGAATGCCAAGCGCCGCCATGTTTTTCGACATTTCTTCCATGCGCTGCGGATCGTTCAGAATGCCCGCCGCGGCGGCAAAGAGCTTCTTGCCGTCAAGGCCCTCTTCCGCAAGCACCAACGCCGCGCCGTGGTCGCCGAGCAGCGCCGCGTTTTTCTCCTGATGGTGGTTCGTCACGTTGGGCGAGGGCACCAGAATCGCCGGTACGCCGAGCGCCGTCAGCTCGCTGAGCGTGGACGCGCCCGCGCGGCAGATGACAAGATCGGCTGCCCGCATGACGCTCGCCATATCGTAGATGTACTCGCGCACATCGAGCGCAGGGTGCTCAGTGATCTCCACCCCGTCGTCATGCATCCACTGCTGCATCGACTTCCAGCAGATCTCACCGACGCCGTGAATGTGGTGGAACGGCTCCTTCGCGCTCTCCAGCGCGAGGAATTCTGCCATCGCGCGGTTCATCGCGCCCGAGCCGAGGCTCCCCCAGAAGGAAACGATCAAAGGCCGGCCGTCGTTCACGCCGAGCGCTTCCTTGGCCTGCTCCTTCGTCTTGATGAAGAAGTCGCCGCGCACGGGCGTGCCGGTCACGACCACTTTTTCCGGGTGCTTGTAGTGCGCGCGGCACTCTTCAAAACCGACCATGATGCGCTCGCAATGAGACTCCAGCTGCCGCGTTGTCAGCCCCGGCACGATGTTCGACTCGTGTACCGCCGTGGGAATGCCCGCCTTCGCGCCGTAGCGCACGAGCGGATAGCTTGCATAGCCGCCGGTACCGACGATGAGATCGGGACGGAAATCTTTCAAAATGGCGTTCGCCTCACGCTCGGCGTGGGCAAGATTTTTGAGCGAGACAAGGTTGTGCCGGATCTCCGCAGGCCTGAACGAGCGGTGAAACGAAGAGATGTTCACCGTGCGGAAGGGGTAATCCGTGTGCGCGATCAAGTCGCGCTCCAGTCCGCGCTCCGCGCCGACGAATAAGATCTCCGTGCTTGCGTCCTTCTCGCGCAGATAGCCCGCGAGCGCGAGCGCGGGATTGACGTGCCCCGCCGTACCGCCGCAGGTAAAGATCACTTTCATGCCTTTTCTCCTTTCCACGCTAACGCATCTGGCGCGAAACGCTCAATACGATGCCGACCTCGGCAAGCTGCACGGCGAGCGCCGTGCCGCCGTAACTGAAAAACGGCAGGGAAATGCCCGTATTCGGGATCAGATTCGACACGACCGCGATGTTGAGAAATACCTGAAGCGCGATCTGCGTTGTCACGCCGACGGCAAGAAGGCTTCCGAAGCGGTCGCGTGCGTGCAGAGCGATCCAGTAGCCGCGGATGATGAGCAGCGCGAACATGGCCATGATGATCGTCGCGCCGACCAAACCAAGCTCTTCGCAGATGATGGCGAAGATGAAATCGTTGTGCTCTTCGGGCAGGAAGAGGAACTTCTGCCGGCTCTTGCCAAGTCCTACACCGAACAGGCCGCCCGAGCCGATGGAAAGCAGGCTCTGGCGGATCTGGTAGCCCTTATCGCGCATCCACTCTTCGTTGAACGGGTCGAGCCAGATGTCGATTCGGCTCGAATTGTAGGTGATAAGTCCTGTTGCAAAGGCGTACGCTACAAAGGCAACGACCACAAAGCCGGCAAACACCCAGTAGTTGCGAATGCCGCCGACGTACATCATCACCGCGCCGATGCCGAGCAGCAGCACCATGCCGGAAAGGTGCGGCTCCAATCCCATGAGAATGGCAATCGTGGCAAGAATTCCCGCATAAGGGAGGATCCCTTCGCGGAAGGTGGCCATTCGGTCTCTCTTTTTTGAAATGCTGTCGGCAAAGTAGAGGATCACGCCGACCTTGGCAAGCTCGGAAGGCTGAAACTGGAGAGGGCCCATACGGATCCAGCGCTGTGCGCCGTGCGTCAGTTTACCCGTACCGACGCCGGGGATCAAAACGATCACCAGCAAAATGATCGAACCGATCAGCGCGATGCGCGCCGCGCCGCGGAATCGTTCATAGTTGGTCTTACCGATGATGGCCATCGCCACAATACCGACCACCGCAAACAGGCCTTGACGAATCAGGTAGTAGGCCGGGTTGCCCTTTTCGTAGTAGGCGGATGGAAAGCTTGCGGAGAACAACATGATGAGTCCCACGCCCACGAGCATGAGCACCAGAAGAAGATAGGGAAGATCCAGCGGCCCGCGGCCCGCTTCGCGCGCCGCCGCCTCGATGGCTTTCGCGCGCTCGCGCTGCTCCTGCCGCAGCAGGCGCTCCTCCTTGGTCATGTGCTCTCCCCCTTTCATTCGACTCAAAATTATGCAGCGCGCAATTTTGAGCGCCATTTAAGTGTCACATGCTTTGCCGCCCGCAGGCGGAAAGCAAACCAAATCTGTCGCGGAGGACGGTCACCGTTGCGGCGTTGTGCCCCCGTCCCTTTGCCGCCCGCAGGCGGCAAATAATTTTGATCATTTTTCGCCGCGACCTGCGCGTGGCGAAAAATACTTCTCGCAGAGCGAGTGTCGAGCCGCCAAAGGCGGTGAGGCACAGAGCGGCGCGCAAACTCTTTCATTTTTGAGAAACGGCAAGCCGTTTCTCAAAAATGAAATCGGTTCATGACGCCGAATATCGCTGCGATGCAGCCCAGCAGACTCACGCTCGTAAAGATAGCGACGAGCTTCACCTCACTCCAGCCGCAAAGCTCAAAGTGATGGTGCAGCGGCGCCATTTTGAACAGGCGCTTGCCGTGTGTCGCCTTGAAGTAGCCGACCTGCAAAATATCGGAAAGCGTCTCGCAGATGTAAACAAAGCCGACAGGGATCAGCACGAGCGGCATATCATAGGCAAAGGCCAGCGCCGCCACCGTACCGCCGAGAAACAGCGAGCCAGTATCGCCCATGAAAACCTTGGCCGGGTGGAAATTATAGATAAGGAAGCCGAGCAAACCGCCGACGAGCGCCGCGGAATAAATGCCGAGCTGGTCATAGCCTTTCCACCAGATGGAAAGCACCGCAAAGAAGAGTCCCACCGGCACCGTCACGCTGCCGGCCAGGCCGTCGATACCGTCGGTGATGTTGACGGCGTTGACCGTACCCACGATGACAAAGGCCGCAAACACCATGTAGACCGGCCAGCTCATCACAAAGCTCTTGTTAAAAAACGGCACATAGAGGTTCGGCGTCAGCATGCCCTCAAAGCGCATCAGGCAGAGGAACGCGACCGCCGCGGCGAGCTGCAGCAGGAACTTCTGAATGGCGGTCAGGCCGAGATTCTGCTTGTGCTTCACCTTTTCAAAGTCGTCTAAAAAGCCGATGACGCCGAAGATGAGCGCAAAGGCAAAGATATAAAGGTGCTTGAGGTCTCCCGCCATCATGCCCTTCCAGCCGCAGACAAGAATGGACACCAGAATGCCGAGAATAAACATCAGTCCGCCCATCGTCGGCGTGCCGGCCTTTCCGGCGTGCCAGGTGGGGCCGTCCTCGCGGATGCTCTGTCCCGCTTTCAGCTTGCGCAGCTCAGGAACCAGAAACTTTCCCGTGATCGCGGAGACCGCGAAGCTCAGTATGCAGGCAATGATGATCTTCATATTCGTTTTCCTTCGCCGCCACAGCGGCTTCCTTCCTTTGTACTTGCGCGAACATCTCGCGCACAACCTCCCTCTCGTCGAGGTGGTATTTTGTCGTTCCGATCTCTTGATCGGTCTCGTGTCCCTTTCCGCAGAGGACGAGCACATCGCCCACTTTCGCCTCGCACAGCGCAAAGCCGATGGCCTTGCGCCGGTCTTCCACGACGGCAAACGGCGTTTTGCTCTCCAAAAGCGCGGGCAGAATGTCGCGCAGGATCGCGTAGGGATCTTCGGTGCGTGGATTGTCGCTCGTGAGAACGACAAAGTCCGAAAGCGCCGCGGCAATGCGTCCCATGCGGGGACGCTTCGATTTGTCGCGGTCTCCCCCGCAGCCAAAAAGTGCGATCACGCGCCCATCGGCAAAGCCGCAGACGGTGGAAAGGATATTTTTCAGTCCGTCCGGTGTGTGGGCATAGTCGATGATAACGGTAAACGGTGCAGAAAGCGGCACGACCTCGCATCGGCCCTTCACGCCGATGCAGCCTTGCAGCGCTTCCGCGAGCGCGTGCAGCGGCACGCCGAGCGCCTGCACGGCGCAGAGCGCCGCAAGCGCATTATAGAGCGAAAAGCCGCCGGGAATGCCGATCCTTGTCTCCTCATGGTCAAGATCGGTGCAGGCGGTAAAGCGCACACCGTCGTTTTCGTAGCGAGCGCGCCAGCCGACAAGATCGTTCGTCATATCCTGCCCGAATGTCACGCTTTCGCCCGCAAAGCGGGCAAGCAGCCGTTCCGTCCACTTGTCGTCGCCATTGACGCAGGCGATGTCGCACTGGTCGAAAAGGCGCGCTTTTGCCTCGCAATAGGCTTCCATCGTGCCGTGATAGTCGAGGTGATCCTGCGTCAGATTCGTAAAAACGCCGACGCGAAAGCGGATCCCCTCCACCCTTTTTTGCATCAGCGCATGGGAGGAGACCTCCATCACCGCGTAAGTACAGCCCGCATCGACCATCTGGGCGAGCAGGCGCTGCAAGGTCAGCGCGTCGGGCGTGGTGCGCTCTGCCGGAACGGCACTTTCTCCGATCAGGTTCTGATTCGTGCCGATGAGTCCGACCTTCGCGCCCTTCGTGCGCTCCAGCAGCTGCTTGATCAGACAGGTCGTGGTTGTTTTGCCGTTCGTGCCGGTCACACCGACCACGGTGAGTTTTCCCGCCGGAGTACCATACCATACCGCCGCGCAAAGCGCAAGCGCTTTGTGCGCATCGGGCACAAGAATGTAGGGGATCTCCGTTTCCGGCGGCTGCTCGCACACGGCGCAGACCGCGCCGCGCGCCTTTGCTTCGGCGATATAGTCGCCGCCGTCCTCTTTTTCCCCCGGCAGGGCGAAAAAGAGCGTCCCTTCCCCCGTTTCGCGGGAATCGAGCGCAAGGCCGCCGATCGTCAGATCCTGCGGCGCACGCACTTCCTTTTCTTCCAATACGGAAACAAGCTCAGATAACTGCGTTTTCAAAAATTCCTTTCGGAATTGGGTCTTGCTGTCTTTAGTCGCGCACCGAGCTGTCGCTGAACTGGACGCGCACGACCGTGCCCGCCTCGACCTCTGTGCCCGCCGCGATGCTCTGCGAGATGGCGCGCACGGTGGACGAGCTTGCGTTCGTTGCGCCGGAAACACCCATGATAAGCCCCGCGTTCACGATCTTCTGGTTCGCGGTCGCGGCGCTGTCGCCCACGACATTCGGCACGATGCATTTCTCGCCCGATTTCTCCGCGCCGAGGTAGAGAATGATCTCTGCGCTGTTGGGCACGATCGCGCCGCCCGCGGGCGTCTGGTCGGTGACGGTGTCGCCGCTGCCGACGGTGCGGAAGCTGAAGCCGTTCGCGCTCAGGCGCTCGGCCGCCGCGTCCTTTGAAAGGCCGACAACGTTCGGCACGGTTTTATCCGCGCCGACAAGTTCTTCGGCGGTGTAGCTCGGCTCGATGCCGAGATACGGCAGGATCTCGCCCATCACGGAGCTTGCCACGGGCGCGACCATGTTACCGCCGGAAACATAGGTTCCGGTCCACTTGTTCGGTTCATCGAGCGTGAGAAGCATCATCACCTGCGGATCGTCCGCAGGGGCAAAGCACACGAAGGAAACGATAACGTTGCCGCCGACCTTATCGGCAGTGCCCGTCTTGCCGCCGATGCGGTAGCCTGCGACCTGGCCGTTTTTGCCCGTGCCGGTGGTCACTTCGTATTCCATAATATCGCGCACGAGCGCGGAGGTCTCCGCAGAGATGACCTGACGAATGGGCGTTGCGTCGTGCCGGGAGACAACATTGCCGTCCTGATCGGTGATCTCTTCCACAAGATACGGCGTGTAGAGATAGCCGCCGTTGACGCAGGCGCACTGCGCCGCAAGCAGCGCAACGGGCGTGACGTTGAAGTTCTGGCCGAAGGCATAGCACGCCAGGGCAAGCGTTGAATACTTGATCTCACTGTTGGCAAAGCCGCTGGCCTCGCCCGTGGTGTCGATGCCGGTCTTTTCCAGCAAGCCGAAATCCTGCATGTACTGGTAGAATTTCGCGTTGCCGACGCGAAGGCCGATGTTGATGAACGCGGGGTTGCAGGAGTTTGCAAACGCCTGCGTCAGATTCTGCTGGCCGTGGCCGACGCGCTTGGAACACCAGATCTTCTGCCCTTCGATGGTGGTGTTGCCGCCGCAGTAGAAGCCCGTGTTCAGATCGACGACGTTTTCCTCAAGTGCCATGGCGAGCGTGAGCGTTTTGAAGGTGGAACCCGGCTCATAGGTATCGTTGATGGCCTTGCTGCGCCACTGTTTGTTGAGAAGATCCTTCATGTTCTCCTCGATCTGCTCCTCCGTCATGCCGGAGGTCAGAAAATCGTTGTAGACCGTGCCGGGAGCGTTCAGATCGTAAGTCGGGAGCGACGCCATCGCCAGTACCGCGCCGGTGTTGACGTCCATGACGATGCCCGTTGCGCCCTTTCCCGTGCCGAAGCGTGCCTCCAGCTCCTGCACGCCCTTTTCAAGGTAATACTGAATGGTGGTGTCGAGCGTCGTGTGCAGGTCGCAGCCGTTTTCCGCGTCGAAATACTGGTCATACTGGTAGAGCACGGAGCGGCCGTCGCGGTCGCGTGCGGTGACGACCATGCCGTTTTCACCGGTCAGTTCGTCGTTATAGGTCGCCTCCAGTCCCATCGAGCCGCCGTTGTCGTTGGCAAAGCCGATGACCTGCGAGGCAAGCGTCCCCTTGGGATAGCTGCGCTTGCTCGTCGGGCGCAGGAAAACGCCCCTGAGTTCATTCTTGTTGATGAATTCCCGCACCTTGTCGGCAAGCTCATCGTCCGCTTTTTTCTTGAGGATCTCGTACTGAGAATTTGTTTTCTCCATCTTTTTGAGAATGTCAGCAGCGTCGAGGTTCAGGATCTCAGCAAGGCCGTTTGCGATCAGGTTCTGATCCTGATCGTTCTCGACGATCTCCTTGGGCGAGAGAAAAATATCCTCCGCCGAGGCGGACATCGCAAGGATCGTACCGTTTCTGTCGTAAATGGTGCCGCGGCTCGCCTCCACCGTGGTGCGCAGCGTCTGCTGCCGCACGGCGACGGACTGAAGCTCATCGTGCTCGGTGATCTGCCAGTGATAAAGCTTGGCAAAGAGCAGCACGAAAGTCAGCACGCCGAACACGCCGAGCAACAGCAGCGTTCTTGTCTGAATGATGCGGTTTGCCCGTCGCGCGGATTCGGGACGTCTTTTTTGGGGTTGTGCCACTGCTGTTCATCCTCCTTAAAGATGGAAAAGGAGTAAGGAAGCTCCTTACTCCTTATGTATAGCTTCGCTCATTTGAAATATTCCACCACCGCACATACGCCGTTGCCAAGCGATGTGAGCGCCCGAGCCAGCACGTTCTGGCTCTTCTGCTGATAGACGACCACGCTGTCAGCTTCCGACAGGTCGATATAGTAGACCTGTGAGGCGCTGGGCTTGGCCATACCGGCCGCGGCCGCCGCCTCTTTGATGGTGGTGAGATCAAAGGTTTTTTCATAACGCGTGAGCAGCGCGACATGCTCGTCCTCAAGCGCAGCGATCTCCTTCTGCACGGAAACGACCTGCGAAGAGATCTCGGTAAGCTGCGCACGGCACAGGATCATCAGCGCGACCATGGCAGCCAGTGCCGCAAAGCCGCACAGTGCGCCGAGCGAGACCTTCTCGCGTTGGCGGCGGACGGGTGCAGCTTTCTTCTGCACCTTCCGCTGCGGCGGGCGCATAAATTCTTCGCGCTGATGCTCGCGCTCATATTCCTGCTCGCGGCGCAGTCTGCGCTGGCGTTCTTCGTAGGCAGGATCGTAAGCGAGATTGCCATTGACTCGTCCGCTGTAGCGGCGGTATTTCATGTTCTGCTCTCTGCGGCTGGCCATGGCGATCTCCTTTCTTTTGCGTATTCTTTGCTGTTGTCAGCACTTTTCTGCGACGCGCAGCTTTGCGCTGCGGGCGCGGGGATTTTCGGCAAGCTCTTCCTCGTTCGACACGATGGGCTTTCGCGTAACGAGCTTTACCTTCGGTTTTCTGCCGCACACGCACACCGGGAATTCCGGCGGGCAGATGCAGCCCTGTGCAAGCTCCTGGAGCTTTTTCTTAACAATGCGGTCCTCGAGCGAGTGGAACGTAATGACCGCAAGCCGTCCGCCGCTTTTGAGGTTCTTCTCTGCCGCGTCGAGCATCGGCGGAAGCTCACCCAGCTCGTCGTTCACGGCGATGCGGATGGCCTGAAAGCTGCGCTTGGCGGGGTGCTGCTTTTCGCGCAATGCGCTCGCCGGCATCGCCGAGCGGATCAGGTCTGCAAGCTCAAGCGTTGTCTCGATGCTTCTCTGCTCGCGGTACGTGCAGATCTTCTTTGCAATGGCGGGCGCGTAGCGCTCCTCACCGTATTCAAAGAGAATGCGCCGCAGCTCTTCATAGGACCAGGTGTTCACCACCTCGTGCGCCGTCAGCGCGGCGGACTCGTCCATGCGCATGTCGAGCGGCGCGTCCTGCTTGTAGGAAAAGCCGCGCTGCGCCTCGTCAAGCTGCGGGGAGGAAACGCCGAGGTCGAAGAGCATTCCGTCCACGCCGCGGACGCCCAGCTCGTACAACACAGAGTCAAGCGCGCTGAAGTTGCTGTGGACGAGCGTGACCTTATCAAGATAGTCGCCAAGGCGGCGGTTCGCCGCTTCGATGGCGGTCTCGTCACGGTCAAGCGCGATGAGCCTGCCCGTTGTCAGGCGGCGCACGATCTCAAGCGAATGGCCGGCGCGGCCGAGCGTGCCGTCCACATAAATGCCGTCAGGCTTGATGGCGAGCGCATCAAGGCACTCGTGCAGCAGCACCGACTTATGACCGTAGTTCTCTTCCATATCAGAATCCCAACTCTTCCATCACGGCGGCCAGATTCT
>OMET01000896.1_pt1 | contig 10245 bp, 10 predicted proteins | sample 1673841 | NCBI WGS metagenome assembly OMET01 (sample SAMEA103958129, study PRJEB25191) | human gut metagenome | reverse complement strand
CCTACTACGATTTTGCGCTGGCAAGCGGTATGGAGCAGAGCTACATCGATTCCTAAAGAGCGCCTTTGAATCATTGCATCTATGGCTTGTGGTCTGCGACGATGAATGCGCGTTGCTACTTCAGAAAAAGGACCTGAGGTCCGGGAACGCAGACAACTTCCTCTCTGACATCATTTCAAAAATGAACACAGGAACAGATGCATCCAGCTGACCGCGGCAGCTATGTGACATTACCAGCCCGTTTGTCCCAGTAGGACTTCAACTATGGTCCAGCTATCGACGGAAGCATACAAATGAGCGATTACCAGAAGGATGATCGGAGGCAGATGAATAAGCGAGGGATAGCCTTTATAGTGGTAGATATCGGGGCTGTTGTCAGCAAAATGTAGGAACAAGAGGCCAATCGGCAGGCAACAAACATGCGAGTTGAAGCAGCATTTTATATCCGCCTAAGAAATATCCAGTAGGCATTCGACCACTGAGAACACACCATCTGATACCTCCCCCTGTTCAGAGCTTCTGAACAGCCATCCATGTCGAAAGCGGAGAGACTGCGATACAGCAATCTCTCCGCTTTTCTGTCGTGATCTCCTGCTTTGAGCGCAGAGGCCGAACCTGCACGACAATGAAAAAACATGGCTCCAAGCCGGGACAGGCGGTTCTTATGAGGTATCCTCACATCCGCGGTACTGTCGTCGCTGCCGAATGGCAGCCCTCCTTCATTCACCTATGGCTGGGCATCGGATGCCCTGACTTTTTGCGTCCTTTTGAGGATACTCCGCCCCCTTCTACCATCGTTACCCTCAAATACTCTTATGCCCACAGCGGTGTCGCTGTGGGCTTTTTTGCGCCCTGTGCGCAACCCCGCTGCCGCGGCCCCCCATTTCCGAGATTTGCAGCCAACCAAATTTCAGAATACGGAGGAACCATATATGGGCTTTAATTACGCGGCAGAAAAGAAGAAATTTGAAACGCTGTGGGCAAGACTCCGGCGTGAGTATAGAGCGGCAGGGATGTCCGATACCGCCATCCAGAAGATGCATGACTTCGATTGGGAGGTTTTCAAACAGGAGAGGATCTATCGCCTTCATACGCAGGACTTGGGCATCGGCATCTTTGACGAGCCTTCCGCCGAGCAGGAGGACAAGTCCGCATTGATGAAAAAGTTCCTGGAATCGGTCAGCCGCTGGGACGATTACACGACGGCGTCAAGGTACGGCTGGATAGAGGGAATTGGTGACCAGCGGTTGGTGAGGGTGCTGAAAAGGCTTTCGATTTCGGAGAAGGAGCTCTTGACCAAGTATTGCATTGAGGACAAAACCCAGCAGGAAATTGCAGCGGAAATGGGCCTCTCCCAGAGAGCTGTCGGCAAGCAACTTCAACAACTCAAAAATTTTTTCAGGAAATTTTGAAAAATGGTTCTAAAAATCGCGTTCTCGCTGCCTACCACATGAGGGGATCTTTTTCATGATCCCTCTGAACCTTGAAAAACACCGCCCAGGCGGTCATATCCGGTGACTGGAATACCTTTGCTGACGGCGTGAGCGTCAGACCGGGTGCGCGAGGACCACCTGTGCGGATCATTCTCCGCATATTAGGACGGCCAATGGAAGGTGCAGAGCGATACCCACCCAGGTCAAATGCAGCTTTGGCAGGCTGCTTCGCCATGACCCCGTCAGCTTACAATGATACTCCTGTACGCAGCTTCGAGAGAACCTCGGAGGGGTGAAACTCCCGTGACGCGCGCCAGCGCGGTTCCAGACGCCGCCCTTGCCTGGGGAAGTAGTGTTGAATACAGGCAGCAACGCAAGAGCAAGAAGGCCGCTCCGCAGGGAGCAGTTCCGCCCCGTTACGGAGCGGCCTTTTCCGCTTTGCGGCAGAAGTATGGGGATCGTCCACCTCCTCTTTCTTTTTTCCGCCATCCACTCTCTTCTCTCTTTCAAACCTCTGAACGGCCTGCATTCACCCCTCCTTATCCCCCGGACGATCCTCATATTTGTGCCGCAAGGTACGACTCAAAAAATAGGAGGGCATTGCCATGAAAAAGAGTTCTATGTTTGAAAAATATCCCGATGTTGTTGAGGTGGATGACCTCCGCAAAATGCTGGGTGGAATCAGTCGACGACTGGCGTATCGCCTCTTGGCTGAACAGGAGATCAGATGCATCAAGGTAGGCAGAGCCTACAAGATCCCGAAGGTATGCGTAATCGAGTACCTGATGGGTGAGGATATGTGCCGCATCAATTTATCATGAGCCGAATTGACAGATCGTTTAGAAAACACGAGGTCGTTTGCCGAAAAGCGTAGAAAAGTCGAGTGGTATTTCTCCACTTGGAGTATAGCTATTCCCAACGCATTGTGGTATGTTTGGGATGTCAATGGCGGGCAATACGACTACCTGTTATAGAATAGGAGGACATTATGATAACAGGCTGCCTGCAGCAAAAAAACGGTTTTTACTATGCGGTTCTTTACCTGAAGGTCAATGGCCGCCGCAGATGCAAATGGGTACCCATGCGGCTTCCCGTCGAGGGAACCAGCGCACGCAAAGCCCAGAAAGCATTTGATGAGATCCGGCTCCAGTATGAGCGGGAGGAAGAAGAACGGCTGGATCGAGAGGCAAAAGCAAAGGAGCTTGCAGAGAACACGCATCCCGATGCCTTGCTCCCGTTTATCGAGTACATGGAAAAGTGGCTTCAATCGACCCGCAGCTCACTTGCAACGGCGACCTACCAAAGCTACTCTAACATGATCAAAGCAAGAATCCGGCCATACTTCGCGCCGCTGGGACTCCATTTGCGGGAAGTGACCCCACAGCACATTGAGGACTTCTACCAGAGTATTCTGGCAGACGGCTGTACGACAAACACGGTCATTCATTATCACGCAATCATCCGAAAGGCACTTCAGACAGCGGTTAAGAAGGATATCCTGCTCAAGAATCCTGCCGACAAGGTAGACCGTCCCAAGAAGAATGTGTTCCACGGTAGCTTCTACAGCGAGGAAGAGATGCTTACCCTGTTCGACGCAGTGTCTGGTGACCCGCTGGAATTGTGCGTAAAAATTGCTGCCTACTATGGCTTGCGGCGGAGCGAAGTTCTCGGACTGCGGTGGAGCGCCATCGACATGGAACACAAGACGATCTCCATCAGTCACAAGGTCATCGAAGCAGAGGTGGATGGAAAGTTCGTCCCGATGGGCGAGGATGTCCTGAAAACCAAATCCAGCTTCCGAACACTACCTCTGATTCCAGCAGTAGGAATCATCCTGCTGGAGGAGAAAGAGAAGCAGGAGATGTACCGGAGACTCTTCAAAAAAAGTTACTGCCGGGACTACCTCGACTACATCTGCGTTGACCAGTGCGGAAAACTTCTACGCCCGAACTATGTAACGGAGCATTTCTCGTGGCTCATCGAGAAGTACGGGCTTCGCAAGGTTCGCTTCCATGATCTTCGTCACACCTGCGCCAGCCTGCTTCTCAGCAACGGTATCTCCATGAAGCAGATCCAAATCTGGCTGGGTCACAGTACTTTCTCCACCACGGCAGACATCTATGCACATCTCGACTACTCGGCACAGGAGGCTTCGGCAAACGCCATGAACGGTATGTTCAACCGCCCTGAAAAAGAGGAACAGCTGGCATAAATAAAAACCTGCAGTGGAATCACCACTGCAGGCTCTGGCGGAGATGGAGGGATTCGAACCCCCGGACGGTTTGACCCGTCAACTGATTTCGAGTCAGCCTCGTTACGACCACTTCGATACATCTCCATGCTGTATTTTCAAGGCTTTGCGGGTTTCCGGCTGATTGAGAACCAAGTGTAGAAATCGTAGACAAAGCGTAGAAAAACCGTAGATATTCAGTTTTGAAAAAGTGTAGAAAAGCGGAAGAAGCCCGAAGTATCAAGGGTTTGCGAGGTCACTCCGGAAAGCGACCGACACGATTTCGAGTCAGCCCCGTTATGACCACTTCGATACCGCTGCATTTTTTGCGCTGTTATCAGCCAAATTATTATGCCATAACTTTTGGCGTCTTGCAAGGTATTTTTTCGTATTTGCGGCATATTCTGCTCCCATGAAGCGTGTTTATCTATCGGTACGCCTGAAAAATTACGAAGATGCGCTCTCGCTCATCGGCGCACGATGCGCGGAAACGCCCTGGGAGGCGGATCTCCTTCTGCTGCCCGGCGGGGGCGACGTTCACCCGCGCTTTTATGGCCAGCAGATCAACGGCTCGACAGATATCGACGCAGCGCGTGACGGGCGCGAGCTTGCTCTTGTTGACGAATTTCTGCGCGCGGGAAAGCCCGTCGTCGGCATCTGCCGCGGCTTGCAGCTCCTCAACGTCTATTTCGGCGGCACGCTGCACCAGCACATTTTGGGCCACACCCAAGTGTGCGGCCGCGACCATCTGCACATTGTCCATGCCGCACCGGGACTGCTGCGTGCGCTGTACGGCGCGCGCTTCACGGTCAACAGCGCCCACCATCAGGCCGTCGAAACCTTGGGAGAGGAGCTGCAAGTCCTCGCCTGCGCTCCCGACGGCACGGTCGAGGCGATCGCGCATAAGGCGCTTCCTGTCTTTGCTGTCCAGTGGCATCCCGAGCGTCTTTGCGGCGCATTTTCCCGGCCGGAAACCGTCGACGGAGCGGCGCTCCTGTCCGCTTTGCTCCGGTAACACAAAAAGCCGAAGGAATTTCCGAAAAAATGTTGACAAAACGGGACACTGATGCTATTATAACAGAGCTGACGATTTTTGCGGAGGGCGAATGCAGGTGTAGCACAATGGCCAGGGCACCAGCCTTCCAAGCTGGGGATGCGGGTTCGATTCCCGTCACCCGCTCCAACTTGACAGATACGCGCCAGTAGCTCAGTTGGATAGAGCAACTGCCTTCTAAGCAGTAGGCCAGGGGTTCGAGTCCCTTCTGGCGTGCCATTTCCCCTTACGGGCGTCAGCGCTTCCCGTGCGGATGTATATGGTGGGTGTAGCTCAGTTGGTTAGAGCACCGGATTGTGGTTCCGGGTGTCGAGGGTTCGAGTCCCTTTACCCACCCCACAAAAAGAAATGAGGGATCGGGAGTGTCCCGGTCCCTCATCCCTTTCCACACAGGGGTGTCGCCAAGTGGTAAGGCAAGGGACTTTGACTCCCTCATCCGCTGGTTCGAGTCCAGCCATCCCTGCCAGGTCTTTTCGGACGACACCGTCCTTACGATAACTGCATATGCTTCGTTAGCTCAGTAGGTAGAGCACCTGCCTTTTAAGCAGGGTGTCCGGGGTTCGAATCCCCGACGAGGCACCAAAAGAGGAAGATACCTTTTGGTATCTTTCTCTTTTGCTGTCTTGCCTCCGGGGAGTCGAAGCTTATACCTCCTTCCCGCAGAAAGCGCCGCGGGGCTATTTTCTCTCCGCCGCCAGCTTCAGCAGGGTCTCTTTATCGTTAGGCGTTCCGTCCAGCACGGCGTTCAGCAGATACTGCAGCGCATCACCGACCTCTCGCCCCCGCAGCCCCAGCGCCATCAGGTCGCCGCCCTTCACCGTCAGGTCCTTCAGTGAAAAGCACTGCCGCTTCGCCAGCAGCGTGTTCAGAAGATCCTCCGCCTGCTGTATATCCGCCAGACGGCAGCGATCCTCCGGGCTTTGAGCGGCGTTGTCGCCCCGCTTCACCTCCAGCAGCTGCCGAAACGTCTCCTCTCCCAGCTGCGACACGGCGCGGGCAATAGCCTTCTCCGTCCGGGCAATATCCCGGTCGTGCCAGCGCACCAGTGTCACGATGCGTTCGGCCGTGCGGTTGTCCATCCGCAGGCGGCGGCAGATATCCGCCGCCAGGTCCGCCGAGATGGCCGGGTGACCATAAAAATGCCCCACGCCCTGTTCATCCCGGGTAAAGCACGCCGGCTTGCCGATATCATGGAGCAGCATAGTCCAGCGCAGGACCACCTCCGCCGGGACGGCGGCCACTGCGTGGGCGCTGTGCCCCCACACGTCGTAGATATGATGGCGATTGTGCTGATCGAAGCCCACGCAGGGCGCGATCTCCGGCAGGAACATCGCCAGCACGTCCGGCCAGTTCAACAGCACCGGCAGCACGTGACTGCCGCACAGCAGTTTATCCATCTCTGTCAGGATACGCTCCGGCGCGATACAGCGCAGCAGCGGCGCCTTCATCCGCAGCGCCGCATCGGTCCGCGGCTCGACCGAAAATCCCAGTACGGCGGCAAAGCGCAGCGTCCGCAGGATACGCAGCGCATCCTCCTCAAAGCGTCGTTCCGGCTCTCCCACACACCGCAGGATACCCGCCTCCAGGTCCTCCCGCCCGCCATACAGATCGGTGATATGGCCACGCAGGTCCATCGCCATGGCATTCACCGTCAGGTCACGGCGGCAGAGATCCTCCTCCAGCCTGTCGGAGAAAAACACCTGATCCGGCCGGCGATGGTCCGTATAGGTCCCATCCGCCCGGAAGGTGGTCACCTCAATGTACATCTCCCCCGCCCGGACCGTGACCGTCCCGTGCTTCAGCCCGGTTGGGATGGCATAGCCGTCAAACAGTGCAAGCATCTGCTCCGGCCGCGCGGCGGTGGTCACGTCCCAATCTCCCGGTGTGCGGCCCAGCAGCGTGTCCCGCACGCAGCCGCCCACGGCATAGGCGGCGAAGCCCGCATCCTCCAGCCGTTCCAGCACATATTGCACCGCCTGCGGCAGCATGGCTTCGCCTCCCCTCACGTTTTTTCATCCTCCGCCGCCAAATACCGGCAAAAAAGCCGGTTGCATGGGCGGAAACGTTGTATTATAATAGTACAGTAATTTTTCTGTTCCTGTCAAGGAGGCAGCAAATATGTTTCATCCTACTGAGGACTTTCACAAGTATATCCACCCCGGCAAGCGCGTACACCTTGCCGGCATCGGCGGCGTGAGTATGTGCGCGCTGGCGGAGGTATTGCAGGGCATGGGCGTGACGGTGCAGGGCTCGGACATGAGCGAGAGCGACACCGTGAAGCACCTGCGCTCTGTGGGGATCCCCGTGGCCATCGGCCACTCGGCGGAGAACCTGAAAAACTGCGACGCGGTCATCCGCACCGCCGCCATTCACGACAGCAATCCCGAGATCGCCGGCGCCGTGGCCCGGGGCATCCCGGTCTATGAGCGCGCCCAGGCCTGGGGCGCCATCATGCAGGGCTATCGCAACGCCCTGTGCGTCTCCGGCACCCACGGGAAGACCACCACCACCTCCATGGCCACCCACATCTTCATGGCGGCCCAGGCAGACCCCACGGTGATGATCGGCGGCACGCTGCCGCTGCTGCACTCCGGCTATCGGGTGGGCAGGGGCGACACCATCATTCTGGAGAGCTGTGAATACTGCAACTCCTTCCTGAACTTCTTTCCCACCGTGGCAGTGATCCTCAACGTCCACGCCGATCATCTGGACTTCTTCAAGGACCTGGCCGATATCGAGCACTCCTTCCACGACTTTGCCGCCCTGGTGCCGGAGCGCGGCTTTATCATCGCCAACGCTGACGACGAGGGCGCCCGCGATGCCGTCAAGGGCCTGACACATCCGGTGTTCACCTTCAGTGTCAAAGACCGCAGCGCCGACTGCTATGCCGACAACGTCTCTTTCTTTGACGGCTACGGCGACTTCGACGTGGTCATCAACGGCCTGACCTACGCCCATGTGTCCCTGCACGTCCCCGGCGCCCACAATATTTCCAACGCCCTGGCGGCGGCCAGCGCCGCCTATGTTCTCGGCCTTCCCGGCGAGGCGGTAACGGCGGGTCTGGCGTCCTTCACCGGCGCCGGACGGCGCTTTGAGCACAAGGGCACCTTCCGCGGCGCGGAGGTCTATGACGACTATGCCCATCATCCCGACGAGGTGCGGGCGCTGCTGAGCGCCGCGCAGGCGCTGCCCCACAAACGGCTCATCCTGGCCTTCCAGCCCCACACCTACACCCGCACCGCCGCGCTGTTCGACGACTTTGTGGAGGTACTGCGCCTGCCGGACCGCGTAGTGCTGGCGGAGATCTACGCCGCCCGGGAAAAGAACGACATCGGCATCTCCTCCCGGGACCTGGCCGCCCGCATCCCCGGCGCCGTCTACTGCGCCACGCTGGAGCAGACGGCGGACGAGCTGGAAAAGCTGGCCCAGCCCGGCGATATGATCATCACCGTGGGCGCAGGCGACATCTACCGCGCCGGAGAGATGCTGCTGAAACGAGGTGACGCACAGTGACCATCTCCCCCGTATCCCATAACACCCGTCCGGAGAGCCAGCTGCTGCCACAGGAGGCCGCAGCCTTCGACCTGCTGGACAAGCTGGGTATCGAATACGACCGCGTCAGCCATGACGCCGCCTTCAACATGGAGCTGTGCGCCGAGGTCAGCCGCGTACTGGACGTGTCCGTATGCAAGAACCTGTTTCTGTGCAACCGGCAGAAAACCGCGTTCTATCTGCTGTGCATGCCGCCGGACAAGCCCTTCCACACTAAGGACCTCAGCGCGCAGATCGGCTCCTCCCGCCTGAGCTTCGCCCCGGAGGAGAGCCTGTGGGAGCTGCTGCGCTGCCACCCGGGCTCCGCCACCATTCTGGGCCTGGCCAACGATACGGAGCACCGTGTCCGGCTGCTCATCGACCGCGAGGTCTATGACGCGCCCTTTTTCTCCTGCCACCCGTGCATCTGCACCAGTACACTGAAGCTGAAGACCGCCGACGTGCTGGAAAAGCTGCTGCCCCACACCGGCCACACGCCTGTTGTCGTTGATTTGTGAGAAATACTGCCCGCCCTTCCCAGCAGGCAGTATTTTTTCATATATATCACAAAAAGCCCTTGCGCTTGGAAACGTTTTCGGTTATACTTACCGTATTCCCACCGTCAGGCGGCACTCCACTTCATGCCGCCGGACGGCAAAAGATAAGGAGGAATACCCGCTGTGGCTGGCGGTGCGGCAGTGTGGAGACCTGTCGTAATGGGATAATTGCCTTTATCCCGAGGCCGTTCCTTGCGGAGGCAGAACGGTCGCAGCCGAAAAAAGAATATGGCAAAGGTAAGCCTCAGAAACATCAAAAAGGTCTATCCAAACAGTGCGCCCAAGAAAAAGGCCAAGGACCAGCCTGAAAAGAAACACAATCTTCAGATTACCGACGAGGGCGTCGTAGCGGTGCAGGAGTTCAACCTTGACATTGCAGACAAGGAATTTATCGTGCTGGTAGGCCCCTCCGGTTGCGGAAAGTCCACGACCCTGCGCATGATAGCGGGACTTGAAGACATTACCGCCGGCGAGCTGTACATAGGCGACAAGCTTATGAACGACGTAGCTCCCAAGGACAGGGATATCGCGATGGTTTTCCAGAACTACGCCCTGTACCCTCATATGACGGTATATGAGAATATGGCTTTCTCCCTCAAGCTCAAGAAGACCCCCAAGGACGAGATAGACCGCAAGGTAAAGGAAGCGGCGGAGATACTGGACATAACCCAGTACCTCGACCGAAAGCCCAAGGCCCTTTCCGGCGGACAGCGACAGCGTGTGGCCATAGGGCGCGCAATAGTGCGCAACCCTGCCGTATTCCTGATGGATGAACCTCTTTCCAATCTGGATGCAAAGCTGCGCAATCAGATGCGTGCGGAGATAATAAAGCTACGCCAGAGGATAAATACTACCTTCGTCTACGTTACTCACGATCAGACCGAGGCTATGACCCTGGGCGACCGCATAGTCATAATGCGGGACGGATTCATTCAGCAGATAGGCACCCCTCAGGAGGTGTTCAACCACCCTGCAAACCTCTTCGTGGCGGGCTTCATAGGAACTCCGCAGATGAACTTCTTTGATGCAAAACTGGATAAGGACGCTGACGGATATTATGTAGAGCTGGACGGTGCAAGGGTTCACCTGCCCGAAGAAAAGCAGCAGGCGCTTAGGGCCAATAATGTTGAACCACAGGATATAACCCTCGGCATAAGGCCGGAGCACATAATGCTCTGCTCTGACGACGCGGCGGCGCACATCAGTGCAACCGTGGACGTATCCGAGATGATGGGCAGCTCCGTGCATCTCCATGTAAACGCCAATGGCAAAGATGTTGTGGTGATAATCCCCACAATAGACCTGGACGGCAGCGCACAGCAGATGTTCGGCTACGGAAGCAAGGTAAACTTTACATTCGGCGGCAACGTGCTGCATATGTTCAACAAGGAGAACGAAAAGAACCTCATCTGAACCGTATAACGCTAAATTGCTTACTCC
>OMET01000894.1_pt1 | contig 10254 bp, 9 predicted proteins | sample 1673841 | NCBI WGS metagenome assembly OMET01 (sample SAMEA103958129, study PRJEB25191) | human gut metagenome | reverse complement strand
CACGATTTACATTCATCAGCCGGAACAGGCGTTCAGTTTCACCCGGCTCCCCAATTTCCTCTTTGAAGCACCTACATTCCAGCCCCTGTCCAATGAGGCAAAGCTGCTGTACGCCTTTATCCTGCGCCGGACGGAGTTATCCCGGAAAAACGGGTGGGCGGACGAGTACGGGCGGATTTACCTGTATTATCCCATCTGCGAGGTGGTTGACCTGCTCCGCTGCGGGCGGCAAAAGGCGGTGAATACCCTGCGGGAACTGCAATACGCCGGGCTGGTGGAGATCCAGAAGCAGGGCTGTGGAAAGCCCAACCGTATTTACCCAAAATCCTATGAAGCGGTTTCAAACACCGACTTCAAGAAATCCGGTTCTGGTACGCCGGAGGGTTGAAAACCGTACCCGGCAAGTACGATAATCAATCCTCTTGAAGTACGGAAACCGGACGGTATATAGAAATACAGAGATTAAAACGATTTTATTTATATCTTATCCATTCCTATCCGATCCGAGATATTTTCTGCGGGATTTTCCTGTGGAAAAGTCCCGGAAAGGAACGGAATGGGGAAAGGAGTTTCATGGCACAACACGCAATTTTGCGATTTGAAAAACACAAGGGCAACCCGGCAAGGCCGCTGGAAGCCCACCACGAACGGCAGAAAGAACAGTACGCCAGCAACCCGGATATTGACTCGGCAAAGAGCAAATACAATTTCCATATCGTCAAGCCGGAGGGCAGGTACTACCATTTCATTCAGAGCCGCATTGAACAGGCCGGGTGTCGTACCCGCAAGGACAGCACTCGGTTTGTAGATACCCTGATAACCGCCAGCCCGGAGTTTTTCAAGGGCAAGCCCCCAAAGGAGATACAAGCCTTTTTCCAGCGGGCGGCTGACTTTCTTATCCAGCGGGTAGGCCGTGAAAATATCGTGTCTGCGGTGGTTCACATGGACGAGAAAACGCCCCACCTCCACTTGACTTTCGTTCCGCTGACGAAAGACAACCGCCTGTGCGCCAAAGAGATTTTGGGCAACCGGGCAAGCCTTACGAAATGGCAGGACGATTTTCACGCCTATATGGTGGAGAAGTACCCGGACTTGGAGCGTGGGGAAAGCGCCAGCAAGACGGGCCGCAAGCATATCCCCACCCGGCTTTTCAAACAGGCAGTTTCCCTCTCCAAACAGGCAAGGGCGATTGAAGCTGCCCTTGATGGCATTACCCCGCTGAACGCCGGGAAGAAAAAAGAGGAAGCCCTCTCCATGCTGAAAAATTGGTTCCCACAGATGGAGAATTTCTCCGGGCAGTTGAAAAAATACAAGGTCACAATCAATGACTTGTTGGCGGAAAATGAAAAGCTGGAAGAACGAGCCAGAGCCAGCGAGAGCGGCAAAATCAAAGACCGCATGGAACGGGCAAAGCTGGAAAGTGAATTACAGAACATTCAAAGGCTGGTTGACCGTATCCCGCAGGAAATCCGCAGGGAATTAGAACGGGCACAGCGACCCCGCCGGGGGCGTGGTCTTTGACAATCCGATCAGGTACTTTTTTCTGTCTTGTTTTCATAGACATGGACAAAGGGCAGACAGCAAGAGGGAGGTGGGAATGCTGCTGTGAAAGAACGGAAACTCAATTACCGGTTCCATAACCCAAACCCAACGGCAGCTATCGCCGATTACTTACTGAAAATTTTTATGGAAGCAAACCAGGAAAAGGTACAGCTTGCCGTACAGGCTGCCGCAGATACGGCGGATGGTTCCGGCGAAAAGGATGACGAGGGGCGCCCTGCATAAACGGGGCGCCCCTTTCCCTATTGCAATCCCAAACAGCACATGATAAAATAAGGTTGTAACAGAACGGTATGATTTTAACAGAGAGGTTTTGCCATGAACATCGCCGCCTACTGCCGTGTTTCCACCGATAAGGAAGATCAGCTCAACAGTTTGGAAGCGCAGAAAGAATTTTTCTCCGAATATACCAAGCGCACCGGGGATAACCTTGTGCGCCTTTACGCAGACGAGGGCATTTCCGGGACGAAAATCAAGAACCGAAAAGAGTTTTTGCGTATGATGGCGGATGCGGAGCACGGCCTCTTTGATATGGTCGTGGTAAAAGATATTTCCCGCTTTGCCCGGAATACGGTTGACCTCTTGCAGAATGTCCGCAAGCTGAAAGCGTTGGGGATTGAAACGCAGTTTTTGACCGCCAACATGACCAGCATGGGCAACAGCGAATTTGTGCTGACCATCTTCGGGGCGCTGGCGCAGGAAGAAAGCGCGAACACCTCCAAGCGCGTGAAATTCGGCAAGAAGATGAACGCGGAAAAGGGCCGTGTCCCCAACATTGTCTACGGGTATGATAAAACCATCGGGGATTACTTCAACCTTGCAATCAACGAGGAAGAAGCGGCGGTTGTCCGCCAGATTTACCAGTGGTACATCAAGGACGGCTACGGGGCGGCAAAGATCTCCATCTTTCTCAACGAGCGCGGCCTACGGACAAAGCGGAATTGCCAATGGAGCCAGAACGGTGTCTGCCGCATCCTGACAAATGAACTTTATACGGGGAAAATCATCAACGGCAAGCAGGAAGTCACCGACTTTCTGACCGGCCAGAGGGCGGACAAGGACGCTTCGGAGTGGATGGTGGTTGACCGCCCGGATTTGCGGATCATCGACCCGGAAACCTTTGAACAGGCACAGCAGATTATGAAATCCCGCGGCAAGGCGTTTAAGGTGGACAAAGAGCGCCAGAGCAACAAATACCTGTTCTCCACCCTTATCAAATGTAAGGAGTGCGGCTGGTCCTTCCGGCGCACCGTCCGCACCTACAAGAATACCTATGTCCGCTGGGTCTGCTCCGGCCACAACGGGCGCGGGGCGGACAACTGCCCCAACGCCGTGACGGTGGACGAAGATGAACTCATTGAAGTTTTGCAGGAATATTTCGCCGGGCTGCTGAAAGCCAAGAAGAATGTCATCCGCTATGTAGTGGGGGAATTCCAGCGTGTCTATAAGGCAAAGGACGAAAATCTGAACTACGAAAAAGAACTGACTGCCCAGCTTGCCAAGCTGCAAAAGACCCGGCAGAAATACATGGATATGTACGCTGACGATTTGATCTCCCGTGAGGAACTCAACGATAAGATCGGCGGGATGCGGAAAGAGATTGAACGGCTGGAAAACGAGCTGAAAATGGTGTCCTACCATCTGACAAAGGGCGAGCAGCTGGAAAGTGTTCTGCAACAGACCTTCAAGGAGATCGAGGACATCACCGATGTGCGGCAGATGACCAACGCCCAACTCAAGCGGATCATCCAGAAGATTGAAGTGGATAAGGATGGGAATGCGGACATTTACCTCCGGCTATTGGGCGATTTGGGCTTGGACGAAACCGTTCTAATTCGTCACGACGAAACACAAGGACCTGTCCGAGCGTCTGGCCCTGTGCGACCGGGCGCTGTACACACAGGTAAAGGCCATACTGGACGAAAACCGTTCCCAGCGGCACATTCGCGGCGGAATGGCCACCCGGCGCAAGTATAAGGGGATATGAAAAAAGGGACGGCGCCGCCGTCCCTTTTCCCGTATAAACCAAAACGGACACCCTTGCGGATGTCCGTTGCGTTTGGTCATTAGCCAATGTTGTTCAGCTTCAGCGTCAGCGCGCTCTTCTTGTGGGCCGCGTTGTTCTTGTGCAGCAGGCCCTTTGCAGCAGCCTTGTCGATCGCCTTGACCGCCACCTTGTAAGTGCCCTCGGCCTCGGTGCGATTGCCTTCAACGGCAGCAGCCTCGAACTTCTTGATAGCAGTCTTCAGTGCGGACTTATTGGCTTTGTTGCGAGCATTTCTCGTCTCTGCCACCAGAACACGCTTCTTAGCAGACTTGATATTCGGCAAACCAAACACCTCCCCGACTTGAATTTTTTGTGCAGCGAAAATATACACTTCCACGCAGGATGATATTTTAGCATCTTTGCCTGAAAAATGCAAGACTTTTTTGCAATTTCCGCGGCAGTTTTTGTATAAAAGCGATTTCACCGGCCATGCTACCCAAAAGCCACAATATTTTGTGTTCAGAAGGGAGCGTTGACCACTACTATGAACCTCTCGCGTACCGATCTGGCCGTGGAAACAGCGGAGGCGCTGCCCACCGGCCGGGATATGTTTGCCCCCGGCACCGGCGTCACCAAGTCCGAATGCCTGCTGTGCGGCTGTCCCGTCACCCGCATCCACGTCTGTACCCCGGCGGGCGCCCGGGCCATCGGCAAGCCCGAGGGCCGCTATATCACCATCGACCTGCGCCCCGCCCTGTCCCGTCAGGAGGCGCTGACCGGCCGGGCCGCCCTCTGTCTGTGCCGCGAGCTCCGCGCCCTGCTGCCGCCGCCATCGGACGGCCCCGCCCTGGTGGTGGGCCTGGGCAACGACGCCATGACCCCCGACGCCGTGGGGGCAGCGGCGCTGGAGCACCTGCTGGTCACGCGGCACATGGTCCGTTCCATGCCCCGGCAGTTCGGCGCGCTGACGCCGGTGGCGGCCCTGGCCACCGGCGTGCTGGCCCGCACGGGGGTGGAGACGCTGGAGCTGATCCGCGGCGCGGCGGACCGCCTGCACCCCTCGGTGGTCATCGCCATCGACGCGCTGGCCGCCCGCAGCCGTCACCGGCTGTGTGCCACCGTGCAGCTGGGGGACACGGGCCTGATCCCCGGCAGCGGCGTAGGCAATCACCGCAAGGCAGTCAACGCCCGGACGCTTGGCGTGCCGGTCATCGCCCTGGGCGTCCCCACGGTCATCGACGGCGCGGCCCTCTGCGGCGACGAGGACGCCCCGCCCTCCGGGTTGTTTGTCACGCCCCAGGACATCGACCGCCGCGTCCGTGAGCTGGGCCGGCTCATCGGCTATGGCGTCACCCTGGCGCTCCAGCCCGGCCTGACGCCGGAGGATGCAGCAGCCCTGCTGGGATAGCCCTTGCAAAATCCTCCCCGACGCGGTACAATAGGACATCAAAACTTCGGAACGGGAGGTATCGCACATGGAATTCAACCCCCAGATACAGCTGGCCGGCCTGCTGGAGTGGATGGCCGAGCAGATGAATGCCTGCCACGGCAAGACCGCCGTCATCGGCATCTCCGGCGGCAAGGACAGCTCCACCGTGGCCGCCCTGGCCGTGGCCGCCTACGGCCGCGAAAACGTCCTCGGCGTCCTCATGCCCGACGGCGTCCAGCCGGACATCGACTACTCCCAGGCACTGGTGGAGCACCTGGACCTGCCCCACACCACCATCAACATCCACGACGCTGTTCAGGGCGTGCTGAACGAGATGGAGAAGGCGGGCCTGACCCCCAGCCGCCAGACAAAGGTCAATCTGCCCAGCCGCGTCCGCATGGCCACCCTGTATGCCGTGGCCCAGTCCGTAGAGGGCGGTATCGTCATCAACACCAGCAACCTCAGCGAGGACTGGGTGGGCTACTGTACCATCTACGGCGACAGCGCCGGCGCCTTCTCCCCCCTGGGGATGTACACCACCGAGGAGGTCGTCGCCCTGGGCCGCCAGTTGGGCCTGCCGGAGAAGTTCCTCATCAAGCCGCCGTCCGACGGCCTCACCGGCCTGACCGACGAGGACAATCTGGGCTTCCCCTATCACGCGGTGAACGAGTACGTCCGCCGCGGCGTGGTGGACCCGGCCATCAAGGAGCGCATCGACGCCCTGCACCGTGCCAGCCGCTTCAAATTCCAGACCCTTCCGGTCTACCACAACGGCCTGCCCATGGCGCTGACCGACGAGACCGATTATTATAACTGAGCTTCGTTTCCTTTTGTGCGCCTTTTTTCTCTCCGCCTTTTGAGAATACAGGGCTCCGGAGCCTTCCGGAACACAAAGGCAAACCGTGACTGACGCAAACGTATACAAAAGAGCACATAAGCAGCACACGCAAGGGACGATCAGGTAAACGCTGCGTAAACCAAAAAGCAAGCAAACATACGTTGCCGAAAGCGAAAAAAAAGCAGAAACACCCCGGCCCAATGGCCGGGGTGTTTCCGTGTGTTTGTGTTAGGAGAGAGAGAAAATCACATCAGGAAGTGTTGTTCCTTTGGATGATGCTATAATACCCTCTAATTTTGGCCGAATCTTGAAGCGGCCATGAACAATTTGTGAATTCTGCCTTTTACGCCGCGTTTTTTCCACAGCAGACAGCGCATTTCACTGAAACTTTCTGCTCTCGGCCACAGCCATCTGGTCGCAGCGGTTATTTTTTTCGTTCTCCGCGTGGCCCTTCACCCAGTGGCAGCGCACCTCGTGGATATCGGTCAGCGCCAGCAGCTGCTCCCACAGGTCCGGGTTCAGCGCCGGCTTTTTGTCGCTCTTCACCCAGCCCCGCTGCTGCCAGCTTCTGGCCCAGCCCTTTTCCAGCGCGTCGATGACGTACTTGCTGTCGCTGTACAGCTCCACCACGCACGGCTCCTTCAAAAGCCGCAGCGCCTCGATGACGGCGGTCAGCTCCATGCGGTTGTTGGTGGTCTGGGCCGCGCCGCCGGAGAGTTCCTTCTCCGTTCCCTTGTAGCTGAGGATGGCCCCCCAGCCGCCCGGGCCGGGATTGCCGGAGCAGGCTCCGTCGGTGTAGATCGTAACGGTTCTCATATATCCTTCCTTCACTCCACCCCAACGACCCGCACCGTTCCGTCCTGCACGGTAAAGCGCACGTTCTTTCCTGCGTAAGCCATGCCGTACACGCGGTCGGGGTCGTCCTGATACCGGGGCCGCGGGTCGGCGGCCAGGGCGCTCAGCAGCCCGTGGCGCTGTCCGCTGTCAAACTGCGCCAGCAGCTCCGGGGGAAAGTCCACCGTCAGCACCGCGCCGGCATCGCCGCCGGTAAAGCCGCCGGCGGCGTCGGGATAGCTGTCCGCGTAGGCCAGATAGGGTTTGATGTCTACGATGGGCGTTCCGCTGACCATATCCGCGCCGCGGACATACAGTACCGGACCCTCCGGCTCGTCCAAGGCCACACGCTCCAGCTCCACAGCGGAGAGCCCCAGGCCGTTGGGCCGGAAGGGCGAACGGGTGGCGAACACGCCCACGCGCTCATTTCCGCCCAGCCGGGGCGGCCGCACCGTGGGCGACCAGCTCTGCCGCTGCGCCCGGTCAAACTGCCAGATGAGCCAGATGTGGCTGAAGCCCTCCAGGCCCCGCACCGCATCCACGTCCCGGAAGGGCTTTTCGAACACGATGCGTCCGGGGCAGTCGGCAATGCCGCTCTGCCGCGGCACGCCGAACTTCTCCGCAAAGGGCGTCTCTATCCGCGCGATGATGTCCAGCCCGGAGCCGTTCACAGCGGGGCCTCCTCTGGCGCTGGCTGCTCCTTCTCCTCGGGATCGGCCAGAGCCAGCGAGATGACCCGGTCGCCCTCCTCCTTGAAGCGCATGACGATGACGCCCTGGGTGGCACGTCCCGCCACGCGGATATTTTCCACAGGTGTGCGGATCAGGATGCCCGCCGCCGTTACCAGCAGCAGGTCCTCCGTGCCATCCACCACCTTCATGCCCACCACCGGGCCGGTCTTGTCCGTGACCATATAGTTGCGGATACCCATGCCGCCGCGGTTGGTAATGCGGTACTCCTCAATAGGCGTCCGCTTGCCGTAGCCGTTTTCGGTGATGGAGAGCACGGTCTTGTCCGCGTCGGCGCGGGCGGCGCCAATGACATAATCGCCCTCCCGCAGGCGGATGCCCCGGACGCCCACGGCGGTACGTCCCATGGCGCGCACATCCGTCTCGTCGAAGCACACCGCCTGACCGTCGTGGGTGGCGATGAGCACCCGGTCGTGACCCCGCGTCTCCGTCACGGAGATCAGCTGGTCGCCCTCGTCCAGCGTCAGGGCGCGGATGCCGTTGTTCCGCAGGTTCTTCAGGGCGCTGACCTCCAGACGCTTCACCGTGCCGTTCCGGGTGGTCATGAACAGGTACAGCTCCTCGTCGCCCGTCTCGCGGAAGTGGAGCATGGCCTGTACGCGCTCGCCCGTCTCCACCTGAATGATGTTGACGATGTTCACGCCCTTGGCGGCCTTGCCGCTCTCGGGGATCTGATAGCCCTTCTTGCGGTAGACCTTGCCGGTGTCGGTAAAGAACAGAATATAGTCGTGGGTAGACGCGGTGAACACGTCCACCACCGTGTCCTCCTCACGGGTGGTGATACCCTTCTTGCCCATGCCGCCCTTACTCTGAGCGGCGTATTCGCTGACCGGCGTGCGCTTGATGTAGCCGTTCTCCGTCAGGGTAAAGACGCACTGCTCCTCCTCGATCAGGTCCTCGATGTCCAGCTCGTCCTCCACGTCCTGGATCTCGGTCTTGCGGTCGTCGCCGAACTTGTCGGCAATGGCGGTCAGCTCCTCCTTGAGGATGGACTTCACCAGTCCCTCGTCGCTGAGGATACGCAGGAAGTAGGCGATCTTCTCCTCCAGCTCCTTGTACTCGGTCTGGAGCTTCTCCCGGTCAAGACCCTGCAGCGCCTTCAGGCGCATATCCAGAATGGCCTGGGCCTGCACGTCGTCCAGCCCGAAGCGCTGCATCAGGTTCTCCTTGGCGTTGTCGTAGCTGCTGCGGATGATCTTGATGACCTCGTCGATGTTGTCCTGGGCGATCAGCAGGCCCTCCAGCAGGTGGGCGCGCTCCTGTGCCTTTTTCAGGTCGAAGCGGGTCCGGCGGATGATGATCTCCTCCTGGAATTTCAGGTACTCGTCGATGATGTGCCGCAGAGACAGTATTTTCGGCTGCCGCTGGTTTTCCACAAGCGCCAGCATATTGATGGCAAAGGTGGTCTGGAGCTGGGTCTGGGCGAACAGGCGGTTCAGCACTACCTGGGGATTGGCATCGCGCTTGAGCTCGATCACGATACGCATACCGTTGCGGTCGGACTCATCCCGGATGTCGGAGATACCCTCCAGCCGCTTGTCCTCTACCTGGTCGGCGATGGCCTTGATGAGCATCCGCTTGTTCACCTGATAGGGCAGCTCCGTGATGATGATACGGGTGCGGCCGTTGTTGAACTCCTCAAACTCATGCCGGGCACGGACCATGAGCCTGCCCCGGCCCGTGGCGTAGGCGGCGCGGATGCCGCTGCGTCCCATGATGATGCCCTTTGTGGGGAAGTCGGGGCCCTTGACGTGCTCCATCAGGTCGCTGAGGGTGGCGTCCGGGTTATCCAGCACGCAGATGCACGCGCCGATGACCTCCCGCAGGTTGTGGGGCGGGATGTTGGTGGCCATGCCCACGGCGATACCGCTGGAGCCGTTGACCAGCAGGTTGGGGAACCGGCAGGGCAGCACGCGGGGCTCCTTCCGGCTCTCGTCAAAGTTGGGGTCCCAGTCCACCGTGTCCTTTTCGATGTCGCGGAGCATCTCGTTAGAGATCTTGCTGAGACGGGCTTCGGTGTAACGGTAGGCGGCAGGGGGGTCGCCATCCACGGAGCCGAAGTTGCCGTGGCCGTCCACCAGCATATAGCGCATGGAGAAATCCTGCGCCAGACGCACCAGCGCGTCGTACACGGAGGCGTCGCCGTGAGGGTGATACCGGCCCAGCACATCGCCCACGCAGGTGGCGGATTTCTTGAAGGGCTTGTCGCTGGTCAGGTTATCCTCGTACATGGCGTACAGGATACGCCGGTGCACGGGCTTCAGGCCGTCCCGCACGTCAGGCAGCGCACGGCCCACGATGACGGACATGGCGTACTCGATATAGGAGTTCTCCATCTCCGGCACCAGCGGGGACTCTACGATATGCTGGTTGGGAAAACGTATTTCTTCCGGGTCGTATTGGGGCTTTTTGCTCATACTGACACGACCTCCTTAATAATCCAGATTTACCGCGTACTTGGCGCGCTGCTCGATAAACTCCTTGCGGGGCTCCACCTTCTCGCCCATGAGGACGGTGAACGTGGCGTCAGCCTTCACCGCGTCATCCAGCGTGATGCGCCGCAGCGTCCGGGTGTTGGGATCCATAGTCGTCTCCCACAGCTCATGGGCATCCATCTCGCCCAGACCCTTAAACCGGCTGATGCCGATTTTCACGTTGGGGTCGCCGTTCCGCATCTCGTTGGACACCCGGTCACGCTCCTCGTCGGAGTACGCCACCCGCTGCTGCTTGCCACGGGTCAGCTTGTAAAGCGGCGGCACGGCGGAGTAGACATAGCCCTCCTCAATGAGGGGCCGCATATACCGGAAGAAGAAGGTCAGCAGCAGGGTGCGGATATGGGCGCCGTCCACATCGGCAT
>OMET01000888.1_pt1 | contig 10298 bp, 9 predicted proteins | sample 1673841 | NCBI WGS metagenome assembly OMET01 (sample SAMEA103958129, study PRJEB25191) | human gut metagenome | reverse complement strand
TCGGCTGTGCCGAAGGGTTTCCTATCTGTATGATTCTTTTTGATGATTGCGATCTGTATCAGAAGCTGACGTTCTCCGGGTCCGGCTTCTGGCAGGGCTTCACGTCGGTGACGTACAGCACCGGGCCCTCACCGTCATAGGCCTGGCATTTCTCCTTCTTCACGGTGGCCTGGATCTCCACCCACTGGCGGTTCTTGAACTTCTCCAGCTCCTGGTCCTTGCACACCAGGGCCAGGAACTGCATGTCGTTGTTGCAGCACACCATGGCGAAGCGGCCGGGGCAGTGGATGCCCGGGAACTTCTTGGAGTGGCACATCAGCGCCTTATACCGCACGGTGATGCCGTCGTAGCGCTGGGGGTTGTCCATCATGTCCACATACCAGATGCCGTAGTCGTTGTCCGGCACGTCCAGGTGGCCGCCGGACAGGTCGAAGGGGGCCATGTCGTCGGTGACGTAGTCCTCGCTGGTGCCGTCGGTGTTCTCCAGATAGATGTCGGCCCGCCGGTTCACCATCCGCAGGTTCCGGCCCCGCAGGGCCTTGCGCAGCTCCTCATTGCAGCGGTTGAAGATGATCATGTCCGCGTTAAGGATCTTTTCCATCATCAGCTGCCCCATGTTCCGCAGATACGGCTCAAAGGTGGTGGCGTCCACCAGGCACATGATCTGATACAGGATCCAGTTGGCAGGCAGACCCTCCCGGTACAGGGGCTCGAAGCTCCACATGCCGTTGAACTCGATGATCACCTGCTTAGGGCGGTACTGCTTTTCCAGCTTCTTGAAAAATTCCGGCGTCAGCTGGGCGGGATCGTCCACGGTGTAGGTGAACACGTTGAACAGCACCTTGGGGTCGTACTCCGTCTCCCCCTCCTCGCAGCACAGCAGCAGGGTCCGGTCCTCGCTGGCGAAGCCGTCTTTCAGGATGCCGTTGATGAAGTCGGTCTTTCCGGCATCCAGAAAGCCAGTGATGAGATATACAGGAATGTCCATAGGCGTCTCCTTACAGGCCGAACAGGGTCTTCAGGCCGTCCTCCTTCAGCTGGGAGCCGATGACGCACAGGCGGCCGGTGTAGTCGGCGGAGCCATAGCGCACCTCGTGCTCCTGGGGCACATAGTCAAAGTGCAGCCACTGGCCGTCGGCGGCGGGCACGATGCCCTTGGCCCGCAGGATGGCGCCGTAGTCGCCGGAATCCAGAGCCGTCAGAATGCGGTCGATATCCGCCTGGGTGAACTGCTTGGGCGTCTCCGCGCCCCAGCTGGTGAACACCTCGTCGGCGTGGTGGTGATGGTGGTGGCAGGAGCAGGCGGGGTCGTCGCACTCCTGGCCGTCATGGTGGTGATGGTGCTCGTGCTCCTCGTCATGGTCATGATGATGGCAATCCTCGTGCTCCTCACCCTCATGGTGGTGATGGTGGCAGCAGTGCTCATGGTCATCCTCGTCATCATGGTCATGATGATGGTGATGCTCGTGCTCGTCGTGGTCGTCATCGTGGCCATGCTCGTGGTGATGGTGATGATGCTCAGCCTCCTCGGCCTCGTGCTCGGCCCGCATCTTCTCCAGCAGCTCGTCGGCCAGAGACACCTTTTCCACGGCGGCCAGAACGGTCTTGCCGTCCAGCTGGTCCCAGGGGGTGGTCAGAATGGCGGCGGTGGGGTTCTTCTCCCGCAGCAGAGCCACGGCGGCCTCCAGCTTCTCCTGGGTCAGCTTCTGGGTCCGGGACAGGATGATGGTGCCGGCGGCCTCGATCTGGTTGTTATAGAACTCGCCGAAGTTCTTCATATACACCTTCACCTTGCCGGCGTCAGCCACGGTGACAAAGGAGTTCAGCTTCATATCCGGGATATCCGCCACGGTGTTTTCCACCGCCACGATCACGTCGGAGAGCTTCCCCACGCCGGAGGGCTCGATGAGGATGCGGTCCGGCTGGAACTGCTCCTTCACCTCCCGCAGGGCCTTGCCGAAGTCGCCCACCAGGGAGCAGCAGATGCAGCCCGAGGACATTTCGGAGATCTGGATCCCCGCGTCCTTCAGAAAGCCGCCGTCGATGCTGATCTCGCCGAACTCGTTTTCGATCAGCACCAGCTTTTCGCCCTGATAGGCTTCCTTCACCATCTTCTTGATGAGGGTGGTCTTGCCTGCGCCCAGGAAACCGGACACGATGTCAATTTTCGTCATAACAGTACCTTCTTTTCTTTTCCCGCCGTGCGGGACATATTATTTCCTCTATATCATAGCCTATTTTTCCAAAAAAGCAAGGGCAGCGAAAAAAATTCACATTTCTGCCCAGGTAATCTGCGGTTTGTCCCGTTTTTCCCGGGAATTTTCCCGGTTTTCTATTGGGATGGGCGGACCGGAGAATGGGGGTAGCCATTTGCCGGAAAATGCGGTATAATGGCGAAAATACACAGAAGCGAGGTAACCCCCTATGTCCGTGAAAGAACAGCAGACCGGCGCGTGGGCGCCGGAGTGGGTCCAGGAGACGGAGCCGGATTATACCACCCCCCGCCCCCGGCGCAGTCGGAAGCAGCGCCGCCCCCGGTGGCCGGGGATCGCCCTGGCTCTGGTGTGCCTGGCCACCATCGCCGCATTGGTGTGGCATTTTACCCGGCAGAAGGAGATCCCCCTGGAGACGGCGGCCGGTTATGTGGCCTCGGAAGCGGAGACGGCTCCACTGTACGACGAGGAGGGCAATGTCCTGCGGCAGCTGGTCCGGGGCAGCCAGGTCACCTATGTGGTGGAGGAGGCCCACAAGGATCGTCCGGACCAGGTTCGGGTGCCCCAGGAGGACGGCAGCTTCGCCTGGCTGGACCGGGAGAACCTGACCGATGACCTGAGCGGCGTGGTGACGCTGAAAACCGTGTATGTCCGCCGGGCCCAGAATCTGACGGATGAGGGCGGCGACCCCACCGGCCCCCTGGTGCTGCGGGGTCAGGCCCTGACCGTTACCGGCTACCGGGACCTGGCGGCCGACGGCAGCGTATCCTATTACCGGGCCGACGGCGGGTACATCCCCGCCCGGTATGTCCGCCTGACGGAGGACCAGGCCACGGCTCCCTATGACGCGGACATGGCCCGGCTCCACGCGGACCGGGGCGACAGCTGGGGCGGCGGCGACGCGGCGGGCCTGGACTACGACGCCTATGAAAAGCCCCGCTTTGACGGCAGCGTCATGCCCGATACCGTGAAGGCCCTGTACCTGAACAACGAGGCCATCCGGAATCCGGAGGCATACATCGCCGTGGCCGACGGGTGCGGCATCAACGCCTTTGTGGTGGACATCATGGACGGCGGGGCCATTGGCTACGCCTCGCCGGTGATGCAGAAATATTCCCCCAGCGCCTATGCGGATGCCTACAACACGCTGGAGAGCTATCAGGCGGCGGTGAAAAAGCTGAAGGACGCCGGGTATTACGTCATCGGCCGCATCACGGCCTTCAACGATCCCAACCTGGCCGCAGATCATCCGGAGTGTGTGGTAGCGGACCTGAGCGGCCGGCCGCTGAAGATCGGCGGCATGTACTGGCCCAGCGTATACAGCCGCCAGGTGTGGCAGTATAAGGTGGACCTGGCCCTGGAGGCCGCCGAGACCATGGGCTTCAACGAAATTCAGTTCGACTATGTCCGCTTCCCCGACGGCACCTGGGACTATGACGAGGCGGGCACCATCGACTATCACAACGACAATGACGAGAGCAAGGCCCAGGCCGTTCAGCGGTTTTTGCAGTACGCCGCCGACCGGCTCCACGGGGCGGGGGTGTATGTGTCTGCCGATGTGTTCGGCGAGTGCGCGGAAAAGTACGTCACGGCCTATGGCCAGTATTGGGCGGCCATCAGCGGCGTGGTGGACGCCATCAGCGCCATGCCGTATCCCGATCATTATTCCGCCTCCGGCAGCTGGCTGCCCTGGGAGCACCCCTATGAGACCATGAAAACCTTCGGCGAGAAGGCTGCCGCCCGGCAGCAGGAGACGCCCTCCCCTGCCGCGGTGCGCACCTGGATCCAGTGCTACAACGCCATCCGGGAGCCGTACAACACCTATGGCCCCGATGAGATCGCCGCCCAGATCCGGGCCCTGAACGACACCGGCAACACCGGCGGATACATGACCTGGAACGCTGCGTCCAGCCTGGACAAGTACCGCTATGTCAGCGGCGTGCTGAACTGAACGCGCTTCGCAGACTGTCAAAAAAGCAGCAAAACCTCCGGTTTTCCCGGAGGTTTTGCTGCTTGAGCTATTCTGCTTGCTGCCCCAGCAGCTGCTCCAGCTCCTCCGCCGTCAGAACCTGTCCGCCCACCCGCTGCATATCCGCCAGGTTGGCGGCCTGCACGGCAGGGGTCACGGAGGAGGTGCAGTCCGACAGCACCGCCGCGTCATAGTCCAGGGACAGGGCGTCGAAGAAGGTGGAGCGGATACAGTTGGGCGTGGTGGTCCCGGCCAGCAGCACCGTGTCCACCCCCAGCCGCCGGAGGATCAGGTCCAGCTCCGTGTGGAAAAATGCGGAAAACCGGGGCTTTACGATGACATAGTCCGTGTCCGCCCGGTGAAATTCCTCCGGCCACGCGTCGGACATGGACGGCGGGCACGTCTCGGACAGGGGCCTTCCGCCCCGGGCCCACACGTCGTACCGGGCCCGCTCCACGTCGGAGCCGTCCGCCCGGTAGTGCCGCACGGCGAACACCACCGGCACCCCGGCCCTGTGGCAGCAGTCGATGGCCCGGGCGCAGGCGGGCACCGTGTCCGCCGCCCCGGGGATAAACAGGGGGCTGGACGCGTCCAGAAACCCCCGCTGCATGTCAATGACCACCAAAGCGTATCTGTGCATGAGATGACCTCCTGAAAAGCGCAATAAAACCGGCGGTGCTCCGCCGGTTTTATTGTACCGTCTTTCCCGGGAAATTACAAGGTCTACAGGCCGTAGCTGTCCACGGCGCTGTACAGGTACGCCAGAGCGTCGGCATCGGATATGCCGCCTACCAGGGAGCCGTCCATCAGGATGGAGAGATCCAGCTGCACCACCACGGGTCCCTCACAGAACAGCGCCCGATAGTAGTTGGCATAACCGGGTGTGGTCTCCCGGAAAATATACGCCTTGCCGCCGCCCGGGGCCTTGTAGTCCTCCAGCTGCTCCAGGTTTTCCAGCTGTCCCTGAGAATAGCCCCAGGAAACCACATCGTCCTCCTGGGCCACATCCGTCAGCACATACATCGTAACGTGCATGTAGTCGCCGTATAGGATCCCGCCGTCGGGGGTCTGAAGCTCATCACAGTACGCAGCGCGGATATACATCCGCACCAGCTGTCCCTGCTGGTCGCACTGGGCTTCTATGGACACCTGACCGCGCTCGCGTGCCTCCTGCTGGGCACTGCGGGGCAGAACGCCGCCGCCCAGGAACGCGTCCGCCGCCGCCATGTCCGGAAACTGCAGATCCTCCGTCGAAGTCCGCGCCGCCTCCTGGCTGGCCTGGGGAATGTCTGCCAGCGGCAGCCGCCGGTCCGTGCTGTAGGTCCAGTTGCCGCCGTATTTGGTGCCGTCGTAGAACAGCTCCTCCGCGCTGTGATCGTCGAGGCTCTCAAACCGGGCAAACACCCCGCTCGCCGCCGCCAGCACCGCCCCCGTCAGCACCAGCACCAGGCAGGCTGCCAGCAGCACCGCCCGGGGGATCCTGCGCCGCTTCCGTGCGGGAAGCTGGGCCAGGGTCCGGGTCAGATTTTCGTCAAAGTCCTTGGGCACCGGGGTCTCCTCCTCCCGGGCCATATGCCGCAAACGGGTATCCAAATCGTTCATGTTCGTTCCTCCTTCCGCGTGACCTGCGGGTCCGACAGCGCCAGCCGCAGCTTATCCCGGGCCCGGCTGAGCCGGGATTTCACCGTGCCCGCCGGCACCCGCAGCAGCGACGCAATGTCCGCCACCGGCAGGTCCTCATAGTAATACAGCACCACCGCCGCCCGCTGGTCCCGGGGCAGGGACAGCACCGCGTCCCACAGCTCCGGCCGCGGGTCCTCCCGGGCTGCCGCCTGGGGCGGCAGGTCCTCCAGATACACCTCCCGGCGGCTGCGGCAGTTCAGCTGCCGGGCACAGTTCACGCTGATCTTCACCAGCCACGCCCGCAGGGCTTCGGGGTCCCGCAGCCGGTCCAGGGACTGCCAGGCCAGCAGCACTGCCTGGCCCACGGCGTCCTGGGCGTCGGCATCGCAGGGGGTCAGGGCCCGGGCGGCCCGGTACATGTCCCGGCTGTAGGTCTGCACCCCTCGAGTAAATTCCTCTTGTGACAGGCGCAAGGCCATCACCGTCCTTTCCAGGCGGCCCCGGGGCCGCCCATTTGTCATGACGTATATTAGATACTCCGGCCCGGCCTTTGGTTCCGCGGCCCGGAGAAAATTTCAGATTTTGAAAAAAGGACGCGCCCCGGCGCGTCCTTTTGCTCTTATTTGCAGCTCACAGCCACTTTTTCCACTTGAAGATCACCAGCTCCACGATGATGCACACCACGCTGATGATGCACACCGCCAGGTATCCGTGCTGTGCGGTAAGCTCCGGCATGTTTACGAAATTCATGCCGTACCACCCGGCGATCAGGGACAGGGGCAGAAACACCGTGGTGACGATGGTCAGGATCTTCATGATCTGGTTTTGCCGCATGTCCAGCTGCGTCTGGTGCATTTCCCGCAATTGCAGGGCGTACTCCTTTTCCAGCTCCGTGGCCGACAGCAGCCGCTGAGCCCGTCCCGTCAGGCGGTCAAACAGCCGGGAGGCGTGGGCGTCGCTTTCCTCCGTTTCGTCCGACAGCGCGGCAAACAGGTCGTCCAGCTGCTCATAATACGCCGCAAACACCGACAGCTCGCGGCGGATGCGAAAGAGCTTCTTGTCCAGGTCCTGGGCCTGATCCTGCATCAGGGCCTCCTCCAGAGCCGTCAGGCGCTTTTCATATTTTTGCAGGGTGGGCATATCCTCCTGCAGAAGCCGGGCAAACAGCTCCGCCAGCGCCTGAGCCGGGGTCTGGGACTCCAGGTCCCCGGCCAGCCCCCGCAGAAAGCCGCCCTCCTCCGCCAGCAGCAGCCGCCGGTCCGTCAGGTAAAAGCCGAAAAAATGCTTGTCTCCGGTGGGTGCCATAGGCCGGGGCATGGCATAGGTCCCGGCGGCTCCGCCGCCCTTGAGCCGCTCCGCCCGGCAGAAGGCTCCGCCGGTGGGAGCAATGCGGTGCTGCTCCAGCTGGGGATACCGCCGGAGCAGCTGGTCAAAGGTCACCAGCTCCACGCAGGAATCACTCATTGCGCCTCACCGCCTCAGATAAAGAATTTCCGGTGCAGGGACCGGCGCAGGGGCTTGCACACCGCGATGATCAGCAGCATGATCCCCAGCAGCACTCCCGCCGCCAGGGGGTAAAACGACCAGATAAACGTCCGATGGACCTGGAAAGTGATGTTCAGCAGGAACTCAATGAGCACCGCCAGGCCGCCGCCGGCCATCAGCGCCCCGCCGAAGATGTAGAGATACCCCCGGCTGAGATACCGCAGCAGCGTCACCACCGTGGTCACCAGCACCCCGATGGTCCCCGTCACCGGAAGGGCAAACGTCAGGAACCAATGCCCGCCGGTGGCAAAGTTGATATACAGCAGATACAGCCCGATGGCCGCAAAGTCCGCCGGAACAAAGATCACCGGGTTGGGCCTTCTGAACCACAGGGGCAGCACCGCCAGAATATACAGCAGCAACACGCCGCCGGAGGCAAACCCGGACCACACGATGGTCCCGTTCAGCGACCAGTCGCACAGGATGCAGATGACGATGGGCAGCACCGCCAGCATGGTCAGGATGAACAGCGCCCCGGAGCGGTTCACCTCCTCGGGGTGGGCCGACGGCTCCGGCGGGAAGGGGGGCTCCCCCTGCTGCCGGGGCAGATCCGGATGGAACACCCGGGTGCCGCACAGAGGGCACACGGTCTCGCTGTCAGACAGCTCCACGCCGCAATGGATACAATACATGGATAACGCTCCTTTCCCTTATCCCCGGCCCCGCTGGTTGCTCTCCACCTTCACAGGCAGACCCAGCCGGTGCAGGACCCGGTAAAAATGCAGCTCCAGCTCCGGCTCCTGGATGCTGCGGATACAGTTGATATACATGGTGCCGTTCCAGGACACCACGCCGCAGTCGTGAGGCGCGGCAGCCTGGACGCCGATGATGAAGTCCACCCGCCGGACATAGGGGGCCATGACCTCCGGCAGCTCCACCGCCCCCAGATTGGACAGGCACAGACAGGATTTGCGCTCGCCCACGGCGTTAAACACCGCCTTCATGGCAATGTTTTTGATGAACAGGGGCATCACCTTCAGCACCGGGGACTTTTCGCTGGCCACATTGGCGGCGAATTTGGCCCGCAGGGTGTGGGTGTTGTTCTCCAGTCCCATCCGATGGTGGACGGCGGCGCAGATCTCGGAGAAGGTATAGTCCCCGGTGCGGGGATCAATCTCCGGGGTGATATACGAGGCAAAGTTCCGCAGACTGCGGCTGGGGAACAGGTTCCGCAGGTTCACCGGCAGCAGCACCTTCACAGGCTTGCGCCGGCTGCGCCGGGGTACCTTCTCTGCCTGCAGGTCGGCAATGGCCTGCATCATGGCCGCGCCCAGCAGCTCCGTAACGGATACGCCGTGCTGCCTGGCACAGGCGCGGACCCGGTCCACCGGCACCATCATGGTGATGAGGTTTTTATAGCCGTCCTTTTCCGGCGTGCCGCTGAGGTGATAGGCAGTGTTCTCCGCCCGGCTGGCGGTAACATCCCCGGCATAGCGCAGGAAGCTGTCCTCCAGCTCCTGGGGGCTGGGCTCCTCCAGGCGGCCCAGCACACCCTTTTCCGCCGGGATGCTGATGCCGTATTTCTGGCACAGATACTCCGCCGTCAGGGTTTTCAGAAAGATCAGCCCGCCGGTGCCGTCGGTGACGGCGTGGAAAAACTCCACCGCCATCCGGTCATGGTACACCAGCACCCGGAAGGCGCACTGGCGCACCTGGCCGAAGGGCACATGGGCCAGGGGGCAGCTTTTCTCCGGCTGGATGTCCGGCGCCTTGGGAATCTCCTCCAGATAATACCAGAATGCCCCCCGCCGCAGCCGCACGGCCATGGAGGGGAACCGCCGCACCGTCACGTCCAGCGCCGCCCGCAGCACCGCTGTGTCGATGGGCTCGGTCAGGGTGACGGACAGGCGAAAGAAGTTGTTCCAGTTCCGGCGCTTGGCGGCAGGATAGATCTTGGCGGCGTTGTCCAGCCGCATCCACCGCAGGCTCCGGGCCGGGGACAGGGTCCGGTCCAGGAAGTGGTTGATGTCCTCGAAGTCCTGAGCCATGTTTTCATTGAGGCAGTACAGCACATAGGCGTGCCACCGCTCCGGGGCAATATGCAGCTTGCTGCGGCATCCGGCGGACAGAAGCCGGTTATGCAGGGCACGGGTGTCGTCCAGCATCACCTCGTCCCCGCCCACAAACAGTAGAGACGGCGGCAGCCCCGTCAGGTCGCCGAACAGCGGCGAGCACAGAGGGTCCGTGGGGTCCTGCGTATAGCACCTGGCGTAAAATTGCAGCAGCTCCGGAGTCATGGAGGGGTCCTTCTCCCGGTTGTCCCGATAGGAGTCCCCGGACCCGGTCAGGTCTGTCCAGGGAGAGATGCCCACAAGCCCGCAGGGCAGGGCCATGCCCAGCTGCTTGAGCCGCAGACACAGACAGTAAATGAGCCCGCCTCCGGCGGACTCCCCCGCCAGCAGGATCTGCCGGGGCTCATAGCCCTTTTTCAGCAGGTATTGATAGCTCTCCAGCGCATCGTCCAGGGCCGCAGGATACGGATGCTCCGGGGCCAGACGGTATGCCGGGCAGAACACCCGTACACCGCATTCCGAGGCCAGGGTGGCTGCAAAGCCCTTGGCATATTCCAGGCTGCCGCAGGTATAGCCGCCGCCGTGGAGATACAGGATCACGCCGCTGCGGCGCTGATCCTTGGGCATGACCCACGCCCCCTGAAAAGCGCCGAAGTCGTGGTCCCGCACCAGCACCTCCCGCCGGTGCAGGGCGGTCATCAGCTCCCCCAGCTTGTCCTGCCCCTTTCGGGTGACCTCCAGGGACAGACCGGCCACGAAGGGCTTGAAAAATGATAGCTGAGAACGAACCAGCTTTGCGTGCAGCTCCATGCAATGTCGTTCCTTTCCTGAAAATGTTCTGAATCATTTTATTATACCAGAAATCCTACCGCATAACAAGGTTTGACCGGTAAAAAGCATATGGAAAAGAGCGCCCCTTCAGACTGCCAGAAATAT
>OMET01000884.1_pt1 | contig 10388 bp, 9 predicted proteins | sample 1673841 | NCBI WGS metagenome assembly OMET01 (sample SAMEA103958129, study PRJEB25191) | human gut metagenome | reverse complement strand
TTTCCATCGCGCTGGTGCTGTTTTTGTTCATCATGCTCATCAACGCCACGCTCAACTTCTTCCTCAAGCGCAACAAGGAGGGCAAGGGATGAAAAAGAAAGCCATTTCCGGCAGCCGCAGAGCCTACATCCTCGCCATGCGCATCCTCATGGGCGCGGCGGCTGTGATCACGGCGGCGCTCGTGCTGTTTCTGATCGCCTATGTGCTCGTCAAGGGGCTGCCGAACGTGTCGTGGACACTGCTGTCCACCGCGCCGAGCTATCTGTCGGACCGCATCGGCATCCTGCCGGACCTGCTCAACACGCTCTACATCGTCATCGCAACGCTGCTGATCGTGCTGCCGCTGGTGGCGGTGGCTGCCGCCGGCTCGGCCCTGCTGTACCGCAAGCTGCTGGCCGACGCACGGGAAATGGTGCAAATGCGGCAGGAGGCGGTGTCTTCCGCGCTCACACAGGACGTGCGGCAGGCTTCGCTGCAGCTGGCGCATTTCCTTCTTTCAGAAGACAGCGAGGGCCTTGCTCTGGTGGACGAGCTGCCCGCGTCATCCAGCCGCCGGTATGAAACGGCCGCCCGGCTGGAGAGCATTTTTGATTATTACCGCCTGACGGGCCGCCGCCTGGAGGCGCTGCACCTGTATCTGACGGACGGTACGTCCTATCAGCTGTATACAGGCCTGGCCGTGCCGCAGAACCGGGTGAAGGAAGCCGCGTGGTACCGCGCCGCCCGGCAGAGGCCGGGGGAGGTCTGTGTGGGCGTGGCGGAGCCGGGAACGCTGCTCTCCGGCAAAAACCGGCGCGGAGATCTGCTGCTGACGGCGGCGCTCCAGGTGGAGCCGGGATATGGTGGGAGCGCGCTGGAAGTGGCATGCCTTTATTTTGAGACGGACGCGGAGGAGATGTTGGAAAGCTACAACAGTGAAGCGGGCGCGGTGCGGATGGCGCTGGCTCTGGATGGGGCGTTCCTGGCCGGGGACGAGGCGCTGGCGCCGGCCGTAGAGCGTTTCCTGGGGCCGGAGGGCGTTCCCGGCGGCGGAATGGATTGGGGCATCGCCACACAGGTGCGCAACACAGGCCTCACCGTGGTGTCGCTGGTGGACAACCGGAAGCTGATGGCGGGCTACGAACGGACGCTGTGGCTGTGCGCCGGAGCGGTGGCCGCGATGCTGGGCTCGTACGCGCTGTTTTCGGTGCTGTTTCTGCGGCGCATCGTGCTGCCGGTGCAGCATCTGAACGAGGGCATGGAGCGTCTGCAGCAGGGGGATTTCACCCATAAGCTGCCGCCCGAGGGCCACCTTGAGATGCGCCAGCTCCTGCAGCGCTATAACGATACCGGTGACAGGATGCAGGCCCTGATCGAGGAGAACCGCCTGCGGGAGGAGCAGCGCTATGCCGAGGAGCTGAAGGCCCTGCAAAGTGAGATCAACCCTCATTTTCTGCTGAATACCGTCAATACCATCCGTTTTATGGCGGACCTTGCGCGCTTTGATTCCATCCGTGACATGGCGGCGGACCTGATGGAGATTCTGCGCTGTATGCTGCGGACTCCCGCAGAGCGCTATACGCTGGCGGACGAGGCGAAAATACTGGAAGCGTATATCCATATCATGGAGGTGCGGTATTCCGGCAGCTTCAGCTTCCGGTGCGCTTTCAGCCCCGAGAGCCTGGCGTGCCGTTTGCCCAAGCTGCTGCTGCAGCCTCTGGTGGAAAACGCCCTGCTCCACGGCCTGGAGGGCTGCGAGGACGGCGAGGTCAGCCTGTCCGGGCGCACGGAGGACGGCGTTTTGTACCTGAGCGTCTGCGACAACGGTGTAGGGATGGACCCGGAGCGGCTGGCCGCGTGCCTGTCCGGCCCCGGTGAGGGAAAAGCCGGCTCATCCATCGGCTTGGCGAACGTGCAGCGGCGCATCCTGCTGCAATACGGTGCGCCTTACGGCCTGTGGGTGGACAGCGCGCCGGGCCGCGGCACCTGTATTTCGATCACGCTGCCCGCTGGGAGCGGGCGGGAAGGAGGCTTGCCATGCTGCGCGCAATAATCGTGGACGACGAGATCCTGGTGCGGGCCACGCTGGAAAAAATGGTGGACTGGGCGGCCGAGGGCTTTCAGCTTGCAGGCTGCTACGCCAATGGACAGGCCGCGTTGGAGGCTATGGAGCGGTGTCCGGCGGACCTTGTGTTCACAGATATCAAAATGCCCGTCTGCAGCGGGCTGGAATTCATCGACGGCGTGCATGCCCTGGGCCTTGCGCCCCACATCGTAGTGCTCAGCGCTTTCGATGAATTCCCTCTGGTGAAGCAGGCGTTCAAAAAAGGGGCGGCGGACTATGTGCTCAAGCAGGAGATCGTTCCCGCCCGCATGCTGGAGCTGGTACGCGAGGCACGGGCGGCACTGTGTGCCGGCGGCGATGCGCCGGCACCCGCCCCAGGCGCGGCGCCGCTGCGTGATACCAATGCCATTTTGCAGGACGTGATTTTCCACAACGCGCTGCCGGGGGAACTGCCAGGGCTGGAGCAGGGCTATGTTGTGGCCTGCTTCTTTCTGGATGAAATATACCGGGAGATGGCGCGTCTGGGCACGGACGTGAATGCTACGCTGACCCAGCCCCTGACAAAGCTGGTGATGCAGATGCCGCAGTTCCGCTCCACCGACGGTTTTTATTCCTTTGACATGTCGCGCCACTTTTTGTTTTATTCTCTGGCACAGCCCGGCCGTACGGTGGAAAAGGCCCGCACCTTTCTGGCGCAGGTGCAGCGCGCATGGAAGAATTACATGAATATTTCCTGTACGGTGGGCATGGCCGCGCCCCATGCCGAGCCGGAGACGTCGTTTTACACGGTGCTGGAGCAGGCCGAGACCAACACCACCCTGCGCTATGTGCTGGGTCCGGGGCGTATCTATGACGAAAGCTATTATCCGCAATTCGACCCCGTGACGGCGCTGCGCCAGGCAAAAAGCTGCATGCCCTTTATCCGTGCCGTAATGGAGGCCGATTTCGCGCAGGTGGAGCAGTATAAGAACGAGCTGGTGGGCTATATGCAGGACCTGCCGCTGGAGCAGGGCCAGTCTCTGGCGCTGCTGTACCTGTACAATTTGTATTATGAGATGGGCTTTTACGATATGCAGGTCGCCTACAAGCTGGGGCTGGACCACCGCCTGTACCAAAGGCTGCGCGCCATCGAGACCCAGCGGGACCTGGTGATCTATTTCACCTCGGTGCTGCGGCGCATCATGGAATATTTTGAATCCAACTACGACCAGCAGTTCCCGGACCCCGTCCTGCGGGCCAAGCGTTTTCTGGACGACAGCTACATGCGCGCGGACCTGACGCTGGGCGAGGTGGCGCAGCGCAGCGGCTACAATGAAAAATATTTCTGCACGCTGTTCAAAAAGCGGTTCGACGTATCCTATTCCGACTACCTCACGGGCCTGCGCATTGCCGCCGCGCGGGAGCTGCTGGAGAAAACCAATATGCGCATGTACGAGGTCTGCGACGCGGTGGGCTACAACAGCGTGGAGCATTTTCTGCGTACGTTCAAACGGGCGACGGGGCAGACGCCGCTGCAATACCGGAAGGAAAATGTAAAAAAACATCAATAAAACAAACTCCGTGTCATTTCAAGGCGCGGAGTTTTTGTGTTATGCTCATAGTACGTTTTACAGAGTGCGCGGCGGCACGGCGGGCGTCTTGCCGCCGCGGCACAGCTTAAAGGAGGAAAATCATGATGAAAAAAGTTTTGGCACTGGCTCTGTGCGTGTGCATGGCCGCCATGCTGCTGGCGGGCTGCGGCGGCGCGGGCAGCTCTTCCGCCGCCGCTTCCGCTTCCGGCAGCGCCGCTGCGGGCACCAGCGCCTCCGCCGCGGGCGCGCTGGACCCAAACATCAAAGCGACGCTCACCTTTGCCACCTACGACAACGAGGCCATGGACCTGTATGAGGAGATGGATCTGGAGGGCCGATTCCAGGAGCTGTACCCCAACGTGAACATCGAGATCGAGGAGTTCAAGGACGACGCTGAGTATTTCAACCAGATGAAGATCCGCGCGTCTGCCGGCGAGCTGCCGGACCTGATGTATCTTCAGACCCGCTATTATCCGGTGTTCAAGGACTATATGGTGGACCTGAGCCACACGCAGGCCGCGGCGAACAACACTCTGGCGGCTGAATTTGCCGTGGATGGGAAGATCATCGGCGTGCCGGAAAAAATTTCCACCGACTACGTGTTCTATTGGGCCGATATGTTTGAGGAAGCCGGCGTGGAGGTGCCCAAGACCTGGGAGGATTTTGTGGCCGCAAGCGAAAAGCTGCAGAGCTATTTCGGCGCACAGGACCCCAGCTTTATGGCCATCGGCATGGGCTGCAAGGACAGCTGGCCCATGTATCCGCTGATGGAGTACTCGCCGGCAAGCTTCTCCGGCAACGGAGCTTATTGGGATTATATGGCTACGGTGGACGAGCCGTTCGCAGAGGGTGAGCCCATCCGCGATGCGTACACCAAGGTTTATGACCTTCTGCAAAAGGGCGTGCTGGGCTCCGACCCTCTGGGCCTGGGCTATGACCAGGCGCTGAGCCTGTTCCTGAACCATCAGGCCGCCATGATGGTGGACAATTCCATGGGCCTGGCCAAGATCGAGGCCAGCGGCGTGGACCTGACCAACCTGAAAACCTTCTATATGCCCTATACGGACGAGGAGGGCAACTTCAACCACATCGTCCAGGGCGATTTCTTCCTGGGCATCACCAATACCTCCGAGAACCCGGAGCTGGCCGAGGCGTTTCTGGAATTCTATTTCGCCGAGTTCTATCCCGAGTTCATCCTGCGCGTGGCCAGCGACAGCACTATGACCAACGCACCCAAGGACAAGGACCCGTACATGGTGTTCGCCGATGAGGAGCAGCCCGAGTACGTGCTTGTGAGTTACATGGGCGGCGGCGACGATTACACCGCCATCGTCAACGAGTGCAAGTTCGACTACAACAAGGTGGGCACCTCGATGCTGACCGACGGCTTTGATTTGGAAGCAACCTTCGCCCAGCTCAACGCCGACTGGTCCGCCGCGCGCGAGAAACTGGGGATGAAATAAGCTCCTCGGCAGCGCATCCGTAAGCAGAAAGGCGGCGCACAGCCGCTTTCATCCGGGGCCTTCGGGCCCCGGCCGCTTTTTGCGGGCTTTTGAGCAACCAAAATCGTTCAGGAGGGCAGCTGTATGAAGTCCATCCACAAAAGCCGGAACCGCTTTATTATTTTGTCGCTCGTGGTGCCGGTGATCCTGCTGTTGATATTCGTGGTCTACCCTTCTGTGGATTTGGTGGCCATGAGCTTTACAAGCTGGGACGGCGTTTCGCCGGAGCGGCCGTTCAACGGGATACGCAATTACATCGAAATGTTCACAAAGTCTCCGGACCTGTGGCTTTCCCTGCGCAACAACTTTATCTATTTGGCCGTGCACATGGTGATGATCCCCATCGAGCTTGGAATCGCCGTGATGCTGAACAGCGGCTTTAAGGGCGCAAAGCTGGTAAAGACCATCGCGTTTCTTCCGTTTATCATCAACGGCGTGGGAATGTCCTATGCGTTTTCCTATTTCTTCTCCCCGGTGAACGGCGCGTTCAACCAGATCCTGACGGGGCTGGGGCTTTCCGGCTGGATCTGCAAGTGGCTCAGCGACCCTGCAATTGTCAATTTCGTGCTGGCGGCGGTGTCTGCCTGGCGGTTCAGCGGATACCACATCGTGCTGTTTTCCACGGGCCTGACGTCCATTCCCACCGAGATGATGGAGGCAGCCCGTATCGACGGCGCCAATGCGTGGCACCAGCTCTGGCGCATCCAGCTGCCCAACATCTGGCTGGTGTTCAGCTTCGTGATGTTCGACTGCATCCGCGGCACGCTGCAGTGCTTCGATATCCCGTTCATCATGACGAACGGCGGGCCGGGCTACGCCTCGTCCACCTTTACGCTGTACACCATCGACACCGCGTTCAAGTACAACAGCTTCGGCATGGCCGCCACCATGGCCGTGGCCATCATGGCCATCGTCATTCTGGTGTATGTGTTCCAGAACGTGGTGCTGAAAAAAGTGTTCAACCAGGAGGAGGCGGCGTGATGAACCGGGACAAATGCAAACGCGCGCTGTTCCTGTGCGTGAAATATCTTGTGAGCGCCGCGGTGGTTGCCGTGGTTGTCGGCCCATTGCTGGTCACGCTGTTCACATCGGTGAAAACACAGGCCCAGCTCGCCTCCACCTCACCCATCCTGCCGCCCGCTCCCGGTGCGTGGAACTGGGACAACTATGCCGAGGTGCTGGGCGCGAAGCTGCTGCCCGTGGCAGTGAAAAACACCGCCGTGATTTTGGTGGTGAGTATTTTCTTCAACGTGCTGCTGGGGTCCGTTACAGCTTATTGCCTGCAGCGCTTTGAGTTCCGCTTCCGCAGGCTGGTGATGGGCTGCTTTTACCTGGGCATGCTGGTGCCCACCTTTGTGGTCGAAATCGCCCGCTTCAAGGTCATCCAGAGCATGGGGCTGTACAACACGCTGGGCGCGCCCATCATCATCTATGTGGCGTCCGACCTGATGCAGCTGTACCTGTACATGCAGTTCGTCAGCAAGATACCCAAAGCGCTGGACGAGAGCGCGCTCATCGACGGATGCGGCTATTTCCGCATTTTTTACAGCATCATTTTTCCGCTTCTGGCCCCGGCAACGGCCACGGTCGTCATTTTGAAGATCGTCAACATCGTCAACGACATGTACGTGCCGTACCTGTATATGCCGAAAACAAAGCTCAAAACACTGACCACATTTTTGATGAATTACGCGGGTGCGCAGCAGGGCTCCTGGCCCACGCTGGCAGCCGCCATCATCGTAGTACTCATCCCCACCGTAGTGCTGTACCTGATTTTCCACAAGCAGATCACGGAAGGGCTTTCGGCGGGCGCAACAAAGGAATAAACGGAGGTATTGACCATGAGCGAATTTATGTCTTACGATCCTTGGGCGGAGATCACCACCCGCAACGGCTATGCCGGCGACGAAATGGTAGCCATGCTGCAAAAGGCCATCCGCAGGGGCAAGGAAGAGGACGCGCTGCACGCGGCCTATGAAATGTACATCACCAGCCCCCAGTTTGAGGAAAAGCTGTGGCGCCGCCTGCTGTGCATCAGCGTGGAGGATATCGGCTTCGGCAATCCGGATGCCCCCAACCTGGTGTACACGCTGTTCAAAATGCGCCAGGAATTCCCCTACAACGACGGCGACAGGCCCATGTTCTTCGTGCATGCCATCCGTTACCTGTGCCGCCAGAAGAAAGAGCGCTCCAGCGACATACCCGCCGCGGCCGCGAGATGGGCCGCGACGTGTACCACTTCCTGACGGAGGCCAGCCGTGTGGAGCCCTATTACGAGACCGAGGGCGCGGCGGAGATCTATGAAAAATACAAGGCGCTGCTGGAAAGTGAGGATCAAGGCGAAAAATGCCCCAATGCGTTTGAATTCAATTCCTGGCAGTATTGAGGAAATCCCCGGTTTTGGCATTGCCAAAACCGGGGATCTTTGTTCTGCGGCTCAGTCGATGACTGTGCGGGTGCGGCCGATGCCCACGCTGGCCGCCGTCAGCTTTTTCCAGGTGTTGCAGCCGCAGATGCCGTCCGCCGTCAGGCTTACGGCGCGCTGGAACGCACGCACCGCGTTTTCCGTGCCGCCGCCGAAGATGCCGTCCAGCGGGCGGTTGGTGTAGCCAAGCGCATTGAGGGCATCCTGCAGGATCAGCACATAGGTGCTGCGGCTGCCGCGCCGCACGGTGGGGTAGCCCGCCGTGGTGCCGCTGCACCGTAGCGGCGGTCGAAATGCACCCAGGTCGGCGTCATGGAGATGGGCTCCACATAGCCCCAGGCGCCGGTTGCCACAGCCGCGTTGCGGATGGCCACGCGCTGGGAATACGAAACGTTCTGCCCCACGTCGAAGCTCACGCCCGCGTAGTGCTGGCTGGCCGTTCCGTGGCCGCCTTCCCAGATGCGCTTGAACGCATAGCCGATGTAAATGCCCTTACCGTAACGCCGCCGCGTAAGGTTCCATGCCTCCATGGCGCGCGTCGTCGTCCAAAGCGTAGGGCTGTTGGATGAGCCGCGGAACTCGCGCACGCGCATCGTGTTGCCGTAGGCGTAGGGCATCGGGTCGTTTTCAGACAGGTTATAGGTGAACAGACGATTGGTGTACTCGTCGTATACGATGACCTTGGCCATGGCCCTATTCCTCCTCCATGATGTAGTAATTGTAAATGGCGTCCCAGGTGGCGCGGTCCACAAGGCCCGTCACAGGCAGGCCGAAGCCCTCCTGGAATTCCTTCACGGCATTGAGCGTAATCTCGTCGAAAATACCGCTTTCGGGCACGAACCAGGCCACGCAGAAGCGGGAGGCGATGCCGTTCATGTAGCGCTGCAGGCGGCGGACGCTTGGCCCGGCGCTGCCGATTGCCAGCACGAAGCCAGGGTATTCACCCTCCGGCAGATCGTTTTCGCCTTCGTCGGAGGCAAGGCTCAGGTAAGTGATGACGAGCGCCGCCCAGGTGGGTTCATCCACAATACCCGTGATGGCGAAGGCGAACTCCCGCTGGAAGCTCTCCACGGCGTCCTTGGTTTCAGGGCCAAATTCGCCGTCAAGCACGGTGATGGGGGAGATGGTGTCGTAGAACGAGCCGATGTAAGCCAGCATGAACTGAACGAACTGCACCATACTGCCGCTCATGCCCTCCTGAAGGTCATAGCCCGGGTATGCAAACACACGGAAGCGGTTCACTGGGCCGTCCACGTTGCGCAGCGTGGAGAACTGGTTGTAAATGCTGTTCCAGGTGGCGGGGCCGACGACGCCGTCCACCGCCAGGCCGAACAGGCGCTGATAGGCCCGCACGGCTTCCGCTGTTGCGGTGCCGTAAATGCCGTCAAAGGCGATGACGGGAATTTCCGTGTAGTAGGCGCTCATCAGGTACAGGTAATACTGCACTTCCTTGACCGCCCGTCCCGTAGAGCCGATACGCAGAGGCGCACCGGGGTAAGTGCCCGGGCGTTCGGTGGGCGCCAGCAGGCCGTTGATGATGCCTGTGTACACCTCGTAGATCTTGTTCCAGGTCAGCTTGCCCACCAGACCGTCCACGGTAAGCCCGTAGAATTGCTGGAAAGCGCGCACAGCACGCTCGGTGGCGGAGCCGAAGATGCCGTCCGCCGTGATGGCCGGGATGGCGCTGTTGGAGTTGGAGATGATGCGCAGATAAAACTGCATTTGCTTGACGTCGTTGCCGCGGCTGCCTACAGCGAGCGTGGTGCCGGGGAACTGGCCCGGAGTATCGACGTTGGGCGGGGCGATATCTGTCTGGATAGAGCTGTATTCGTTGTAGATGCTGTTCCAGGTCGCCTGTCCCACGATGCCGTCCACCGTCAGGCCGAAATGCTGCTGGAAGGCGCGCACGGCCCGGTCCGTGGCCTGGCCGAAGATGCCGTCCACCGTGACGGTGGGAATGGTGTCCACAAATTCGGCCACGGCGTTGAGCCAGAACTGGATCTGTTCCACATCGTCGCCGCGGCTGCCCACACGCAGCAGGGTGCCGGGCCATTGGCCGGCTACAAGGTTGCCGGTGGCGGCCTCACCTTCGCTGGAAAGCTCCGCAAGCTTTTTGACCGCTACGTAAATATAGCTGATCTTGTACCAGGTATCCCGGCCGACAACCCCGTCTTGGGCAAGGCTGAACTGCTTTTGAAATTTTTTTACCACAGCCTCGGTAGAGGCGCCGAACACGCCGTCCACCTCGAGAGTGCCGAAGAAGGGGTAGTTGCGGGCGATGCGGTTGAGCTGGCGCTGAATGGTGCGCACGGCATTGCCTGTGCTGCCCAGGCGCAGCGGTGTGCCGGGATAGCTTTCGGGAATGGCCTGAATGTTATTGGTGCGTACGATCTCAATATTGTTGCCGTAGTAATATTGCAGGATGGACAGCGCGTTGCGTCCCTGATTGGCCAGCGTGACGGTGCCCCATTGCTTCATGCCGGGGCAGGATACGGTTTTGCCGTCGCAGTACTCGGTGTAATAGGGGTCGATGGTACCGATGCGGCGTACGTAGGTGTTGAAGATGTCGTCGGTAATGCGGCTCATCACCTCGAAGATGTTGCGGCCATGGACGTAGTACTGGTCGTAGCTGGTGGAGCTGGTGATTTGAAAATTGTAGCCTTTGCTGCGGTACCATTCAGTATATACGCGGTTCAGCGCCAGGCTGATTTGAGCGTGGATGTTGGCCCGCAGGGCCTGCTCCGGCCACGGGGAGCAAAATAACCCAACTGGCCAAAGCTGCCGCGGAAACCGCCCCTGCAAAGGTCGTCCGTGTCGGCTCATTTGAGGACACCTTCAACTATGTC
>OMET01000883.1_pt1 | contig 10394 bp, 7 predicted proteins | sample 1673841 | NCBI WGS metagenome assembly OMET01 (sample SAMEA103958129, study PRJEB25191) | human gut metagenome | reverse complement strand
GTCACATTGGGAGTTTTCAGATACACCCTAAGACATACAAAAAGCCCGGCACGCCGGGCTTTTTCCGATTGGAGAACAGATATGAAAAAGACGCTGGACGCCAATCAGCTGAAGCTGGTCGCGATTTTTGCCATGACGGTCGACCATATCGCGTGGCTGCTCTTCCCCGGCTATGCCAAAGGGGCGCTGCCGGTCGTGATGCACATCATCGGCCGTCTGACCTGCCCCATCATGTGCTATTTTATCGCCGAGGGCTATTATCACACGCGGAATATCCATAAATACACCTTCCGGCTGTTCCTGTTCGCCGTCATTTCGCATTTCGCGTATAGCTTCGCATCCAACGACTTTGTGGACGCCCGCTCGTTCATCCCGTTTTACTTTGGGGGCATTCTGAACCAGACGAGCGTCATGTGGCCGCTTGCGTGGGGGCTTGTCATGCTGCGCGTCGCGAACAGCGAGCGCTTTACGCAGCTGCAAAAGACGCTTCTGGTGGTTCTCATCTGTCTGGTCAGCTTCCCGAGCGACTGGAGCTGCATCGCAAGCCTGTGCGTGCTGGCCTTCGGCACGAACCGAGGCGATCTGAAGACGCAGGGGCGGTGGATGCTGTTTTTTGTGGCGCTCTACGCGGTCGTGTATTTCTTCGCGCTCGACAAGCTCTACGGCATTTTGCAGCTGGCCGTTGCGCTGTCCCTGCCGCTGCTGGCCCGCTACAACGGCCAGCGCGGAAAAAACGCCCGCGTCAACAACTTCCTCAAATGGTTCTTCTATCTCTACTATCCCCTGCACCTGACGATTCTCGGCGCGATCCGGTATTTTGGGTAACACAAAACAGAAACCGGCTGTACCCGCGCATGTGGTTGTAGGGGCCGATGCCCACATCGGCCCGGCAGAATGTACCGTTTTTACAGTAATCTTCGGCGAATTCGCTATATTTTTGGGCCGACAGAGTCGTCGGCCCCTACGGCGAGGCTTCAATCTTCCCTGTACCCCGTAGGGGCGGACGACTCTGTCCGCCCGGCAGAATGCGCCGGTTTTTACGGAAACTTCCGGCGAATCCGCAGCTTCCCAACGGGCCGATGTGGGCATCGGCCCCTACGACCAAGTGGGAAAATGTATACGAATTCGCTGAATGGCCGTCGCTTTTTGCCGCCGCCTGCCGCTTGACCTCCTCTTGGGTAAGAAAAATGCGTGACCGTGACAGTCACGCATTTTTTGCTGTCTTAAAAACTGAAAACGCTTATCTGGTCAGCGCGGCGGTATCCTGCGCGATCATGAGTTCTTCGTTGGTCGGAATGACCCAGACGGTGACCTTGGAGTCGGACGTGGAGATCACGACTTCCTCGCCGCGAAGCTTGTTCTTCTCCGGGTCAAGCTTGACGCCGAGATATTCCAGACCGTCGCAGATGGATGCGCGCATGGAGCCGGAGTTTTCGCCGACACCAGCGGTAAAGACGATGCAGTCCACACCGCCCAGCGCTGCGGCATAGGCGCCGATGTACTTGCGGACCTCGTAGGCGAACTTGTCGAGCGCCAGCTGTGCGGCCTCGTTGCCCTTTTCGGCTGCGGCGTCCAGATCGCGGAAGTCGGAGGAAACGCCGTTGGACAGAGCCAGAACGCCGGACTTCTTATTGAGCATGGTCAGGCAGTCGTCGGCGGACATATTATACTTATTCATGATGAACTGCGCAACGCAGGTGTCAATATCGCCCGCGCGCGTGCCCATCGGGACGCCGGCCAGAGGGGACAGGCCCATGGAGGTATCCTGGCACTTGCCGTCCTTGACGGCGGAGAGAGACGAGCCGTTGCCGAGGTGGCAGACGATGACACGGTGCGCGTTCTCCACGCCGCCCATCAGCTCGATGCAGCGCTTGGAGACGAAGCGGTGGGAGGTACCATGGAAGCCGTAGCGGCGCAGATGATCCTCGGTGTAGTACTTGGTGGGGATGGCATAGCGGTATGCCTTCGGAGGCATGGTCATATGGAACGCGGTATCGAACACGGCGACCTGGGGCTTGCCCGGCATGGCCTTCTCACAGGCCTCAATGCCCATGAGGTTGGCGGGGTTGTGGAGCGGGCCGAGCGGGATGCAGTCGCGAATGGCCTGCTTGCAGGCCTCGTCGATGATGCAGCTCTCAACGAACTTGTCGCCGCCGTGCAGAACGCGGTGACCGACTGCGTCGATCTCATCAACGGACTTGATGACGCCGTCGACCGGATCGACCAGAATGGCCATAACAGCCTCGATGGCTTCCTTATGGGTGGGCATCGGGATGTCCTTTTCGACCTTCTTGCCGCTCGCAGGAACCTTGTGGGTCAGGCGGCCGTCCAGACCGATGCGCTCGCAAAGGCCCTTGGCGGTGACGCTGCCGGTGTCCGGATCCATAAGCTGGTACTTAAGGCTGGAGCTGCCCGCGTTGATAACCAGAATGTTCATAGTGATTCACTCCTGTATTTCTTTTTTTCAGCAAACGTGCTAAAATGATTCACAGCGTTTATTACTATACTATACTTTCTCGACGGAAACAAGTGCTTTCCGCAAGATTTTCCAAGGAGGCGCGCCATGGTGGCTGTCGGCATCGTCTGTGAGTACAATCCATTCCATCTGGGCCATGAAAAGCAGCTTCGCATGGCACGGGAGCGGCTCGGCGCCAACACGCCCGTCGTCTGCCTGATGAGCGGCAATTTCGTCCAGCGCGGCGCACCGGCGCTGTTTGACAAGACCGTTCGCGCCCGCGCGGCGGTCGAATGCGGCGCAAGCCTCGTGCTCGAGCTTCCCGTCACATGCGCACTCTCCTCCGCCGAGGGCTTTGCGCGCGGCGCGGTGGAGATCTTCGACCGGCTTGGCGCGGTAGACACGCTTTGCTTCGGCAGTGAGACCGGCGACGCCGCGGCGCTCGTCCGCGCGGCCGAGGCCATGACCGCGCCCGTGTTTACGCAGGCGCTCCGGCTGGCGCTCACGGACGGGCTGAGCTATCCTGCCGCGCGGCAGCGGGCGCTGGAGGAAACGCTCGGCGACGGCGCGCTGCTCACCTCCCCCAACGACATATTGGCTGCCGAATACTGCAAGGCGCTTTTCGAGCGCCGCAGCCGCATCCGCCCGCTTGCCGTCCGGCGCGAGGGCGGATATCACGATGAAACGCCGGATGCGGAAAATCCGTCCGCGACCGCTGTGCGTGCATCGCTTCTGCGAGGCGAAAGCTGGCGGCAACTCGTCCCGGAGGCCGCAGCCGCCGTCTATGACGGTGCGGCGCGGTACACGCTCACATCCGGCGAGCGCGCCGTGCTCGCACGGCTGCGCGGTATGCCGGAGGCAGAATGGGCACAGCTCCCGTTCGGCTCCGAGGGGCTTTGGAGTAAGCTCCGGAGGGCCGTGCAGACGGAGCGTTCCGTCGAGGAGATCCTCTGCGCCGCCAAATCGAAGCGCTATCCCCGGACACGACTTCAAAGAATGCTGATGTGCGGCTACCTCGGCATCACACAGGCAGACCTCGCGCGGCCGCTCACCTATGTCCGTGTGCTGGCATTTGACGAGCGCGGCAGGGCGCTTTTGCGCCGGATGCGGCAGTCTGCCGCCATTTGCGTTATAAATGCGGGTGAGCGCCCTGCGGACGCCGCGTATTATGCGCTGGAGTGCCGCTGCGCGGCGCTCTACGGGCTGTTTGCCGAGTCGGACACGGAGACACTCTGCGTCCGCGAGGAAGCCCTCCGGATTTTCCGAAAGCAAGCATAAGTCGCACCTTGGGATACGCTCAAAGCATTACCATTCCACTGCACACTTGTCTGAAATATGTCCGAACAAGCGCAACCGGCACAGCCTGAGGCTGTGCCGGGTCTTGTTTTGCGGCTGCTCAGGGCCGCTCGGGCTTGATGTGCCAGATTTCGTCGGCGTACTGCCGGATGGTGCGGTCGGAGGAGAACTTGCCCGCAGACGCGGTGTTCATCAGACACTTGCGGCCAAATGCCAGCCGGTCGCGGTAGTCCGCGTTCGCCTGAAGGCGCGCGTTCTGGTAGCTCTCAAAATCGTACAGGACGAAGTAGTGGTCTGCGCGGTGCCAGCTTGCGCCGTCCAGCAGCGCGGTATGCAGTTCCTCCTGCTCCGAGTCCGTTTCGACCGTTCCGTCGATCAGTGTATCGACCACGCGGCGGATGCGCGGGTTTCTCTCGTAAATATCGCGGGCGCGATATGTCTCGCGGATGGCGTTCAGCTCATCGACCTTTGCACCGAAGATATAGTTGTTCTCGATGCCGGCCTGCTCGACGATCTCGACGTTCGCACCGTCCATCGTGCCCAGCGTGACAGCGCCGTTCAGCATCAGCTTCATGTTGCCGGTGCCGGAGGCCTCCGTTCCGGCAGGCGAGATCTGCTCGGACACGTCCGCCGCCGGAATGATGTGCTCGGCGTAGGAGCAGTTGTAGTTCTGCACGAACACGACCTTCAGCTTGTCCTGCACCGCCGGGTCATTGTTGATCAGGTCGGCGATGCGGTTGATATAGCAGATGATCGCCTTTGCGCGGCGGTAGCCGGGCGCAGCCTTCGCGCCGAAGATGCAGACCGTCGGCGTAAAGTCCCTGATCGTGCCGTCCTTGAGGCCGAAATAGATGTCCATGACAGACAGCGCGTTCATAAGCTGCCGCTTATACTCATGCAGGCGCTTGACCTGCACGTCAAACAGGAAGCACGGATCAAGCTCCACGCCCTCGTGCTCGCGGATGATTCTGCAAAGCTGCTTTTTCTTTTCCAGCTTGATGGCGTTGAACTGCTTGACGGTCATATCGTCGATCATCGGCTTCAGCTCTGCCAGCCGGTCGAGGTCGGTCAGGAAGCCGTCTCCGATGCGGCTTTCGATCAGACCGCAGAGCTCCGGGTTGCTGAGCCCCAGCCAGCGCCGCGGCGTGATGCCGTTGGTCTTGTTCTGGAAGCGCTCGGGGAAGACCGCATACCAGTCCTTGAACAGATCGTGCTTCAGGATCTCCGAATGGATCTTCGCGACGCCGTTGACCGCGGTGGAGACGTAGACCGACATGTTCGCCATGTTGGCGCTGCCGCCCTTGATGATCGCCAGCCCCGCATTCGGACACTCGTGCTTGAGGCGGGCGTCGATCTTCTCGATCACCTCGCAGATCTCCGGCACGACCGAGCGCAGAAGCTCCATATCCCACTTTTCCAGCGCCTCGACCATGACCGTGTGGTTGGTGTAGGCAAAGACGTGGGACGCGACCTCGAACGCCGCCTCAAAGTCCATGCCCTCCAGCATCAGAAGGCGGATCAGCTCCGGGATGGACATGGCGGGATGCGTGTCGTTGAGCTGGATGGCGGTGAACTCATGCAGGCGGTAAAAGTCGTTTCCGTGCGCGGCGCGGAACTCGCGCAGGATGTCCTGAAGCGAGGCGCTGGAGAGGACATACTGCTGCTTGATGCGCAGGCGCTTTCCCTCCCAGGTGGAGTCGTTCGGGTACAACACGCGCGTGATGTCCTCGGCCTTGTTCTTCTTTTCCAGAGCCTTTGCATAGTCCTGCGCATTGAAGGCGTCAAAATCCAGCTCCTTCTCCGCCTCACACTGCCAAAGGCGCAGTGTGTCGATCGTGTTCGTGCCGTAGCCGATGATCGGCATGTCATACGGCACGGCGTTGACGGTCTGATCCGCGAAATGCACCTTCACGGTGAGCTTGTCGCGGCGGTGGCTCCACGGGTCGCCGTATTTTGTCCAGTCGTCTGCGTTCTCGCGCTGACGGTCATGCTCAAACGACTGCTTGAACAGACCGAAGCGATACCGCAGGCCGTAGCCCGTCAGCGGCAGGTCGGACGTTGCGGCACTGTCGAGGAAGCACGCCGCCAGACGGCCAAGGCCGCCGTTTCCGAGTGCCGCGTCCTCGATCTCCTCCATGCAGCCGATGTCAACGCCCTTTTCCAGAAAGGCTTTCCTGACCTCGTCGAGGATGCCCATGTTCAGAAGATTGCTGAACACCAGCCGCCCAACCAGATACTCGGCGGAAAAATAGAACGCGCGGCGGCCCTCGGCCTGACGCTGTCTGGTCTGCGTCCAATGCTCGTTGCACTCCATCATCAGGACAAGCCCGAGGCACTCATGCAGGCGCTCAGGCGTGGTCTCCTGAAGCGTCTCGTCATGGCGCAGCTTGAGCATGGCCTCGGTCTGCTGGACGATTCGTTTTACGTGATAGCTCATAAATGCACTCCTTATTTCGGTCTGGATCATGTGCCTGCGGAAAGAATTCGGCAGGCTCTCAAACGCGGACGCGATGGCCCGGTTCGCGCTTGAAAAGGCTCCGTGACGCGGCGCGCACAAATTCCGCATCTGCGTCACGGCCTGTGAACGTTCAGTAATTGCGAGCTTGCCGGATGGCCGCTTTTGCCTCAGCGTCCGGCGGCGGCCGTCAGGCCGGCGATCTGCTGTGCAAGCGCGTCCGTAAGCTGCTCGCGCGTGGCGCGCCAGCGCCAGTTTTCCACCTTGAGCGTCCCCGGCTCGTTCATACGCGCCTCAGCGCCAAGGTGCAGATAGTCCTGCATCTGCGCGACAAAGAGATCGGCCTTCGACTGCATACCGGCATCGATGATGGCCTGCGGCAGATCGTCCTCCGCACCAAGGTGCAGATAGTCGCGCGCGTATGCCTCGTTTTCGGCCGGAAGGCTCGCCGCCCACTGGTAGAGCGTCTCGTTGTCGTGCGTTCCGGTATAGCAGATGCAGTTGCGGCTGTAATTGTGCGGCAGGTAGTTGCTCGGCTCGCGCGGATCAAATGCAAATTCCAGCACCTTCATGCCCGGGAAGCCGGACTCGTCCACAAGACGGCGCACCTCAGGCGTCAGGAAGCCGAGATCCTCGGCGATGAAATCGATCTCCGGGTAGGCGTCCTTGATGGCGCTGACGAGCTTCATTCCCGGCCCCTCGACCCACTTGCCGCAGCGTGCGGTGCGGTTTCCCGCAGGAATGCTCCAATAGCTGGAGATACCGCGGAAATGGTCGATGCGCACCACGTCGAACGTCCGTCCCGCCGCACCGATGCGCTTGAGCCACCAGTCATAGCCGTCTTGCTCCATCTTGTCCCAGTTGTAGATGGGATTTCCCCAGTACTGTCCGTTGCGGCTGAAGCCGTCGGGCGGGCAGCCCGCCACGCAGCGCGGCCGGCGCGTGCGCGTGAGCTGGAAGTTTTCAGGATTTCCCCACACGTCCGCCGAATCGAGCGGCACATAGATGGGAACGTCGCCGATGATGCGCACGCCCTGCTTTTTGGCGTAGGCGCGCAGCGCATCCCACTGTTTCCGGAAGACGTACTGCAGGAAGAAGCGATACTCCACGTCGTCCTTGAGCATCTCCCCGTAGGCGCGCATCGCCTCGGACTGGTGCATCCGGATGTCGTGCGGCCACTCGGTCCACGGGCCGTCGCCGAAGTGGCTCTTGACGGCCATGAACAGCGCATACTCGCGCAGCCACCAGCCCTCACGCTCCACATACCCGGCAAAATCCTCCGGCGGGTCGAGCCGGAACCGGCAGAACGCCGTTTGCAGCAGCTTTGCGCGGCAGTCGTACATCGTGCGGAAATCGACCTGATCGTCACGCTCGCCCCAGCGGACGGCTTCTGCCTCACTGCGCTTGAGCCAGCCCTTTTCGATCAGCTGCTCCGGGTCGATGAAGTACGGATTTCCGGCGAATGTCGAAAACGCCTGATACGGCGAATCGCCGTAACCCGGCGGGCAGATCGGGAGGATCTGCCAATAACTCTGTTTTGCTTTTTTCAGAAAATCCACGAATGCATACGCTTCCGCACCCAGATTTCCGATGCCGTACGGCGACGGAAGGGAGGAAATGTGCATCAGGATCCCACTGCTTCTGTTCATAATTTTTCACTCTTTCGCGAGATTCCGAACGCTTTCCCGGCAGGAGAGCGTGAACGGAACGGTAATATGCTTTGCAGGCGCGCCGTTTTCTACGCACGCCATAAGGATCTCGAAGCTGCGCCGCGCCAGCCGGTCGAGCGACTGGGTGATCGTTGTGAGCTTCGGACAATAATAGCCTCCGATGGCCAGACCGTCGTAGCCGACAACGGAGATGTCCTCCGGCACCCGAAGGCCCGCGTCATACGCGGCGCGGATGGCGCCGATGGCGATGACATCCGCCATCGCAAACACCGCCGTGACCTCGGGCGTGTCGCGGAGCACAGCCTGCATCCCCTGATAGCCGGAGGCGTAGCTGTAGCGCCCCGTGTGGTACAGCCGCGGCTCGTCAAACGCCATGCCGCAGCGCGCGTAGGCCTCCAGACAGCCCTCATAGCGAAGGGCGCTGGTGTCAGACAGGCTCCGGTCGCCGCCGAGCACGGCGACGTCTTTATGACCGGCGCGCAGCAGGTATTCCACCGCGCATGCCGCGCCCTTTCGGTCGTCGGTCGTGACGCTCGAGAGGTTTTCAAAGGGCAGCCTCGAGGCGTCGTTCGTGACAACGACGGTGGGAACGGCAATGCGTGCAAAATCCTGCTCAAAGTAGCTGTTCGTCGCGCCGAGGAACAGCAGTCCCATCGGCTTGCGCTCCGCGCAGAGCTGCACAGCGCGCTTGACCTCATTCGCGTCCTCGTCGATGAAATCGACGATCAGCGGATGCTCCGTCGCGGCAAACAGCGCCTGAAGCTGCTCAACGAGCGAGGCGAACATCTCATTCGCCGTGCCCTTGACCACGGCCGCAATACAGTTGCTGCGCTGTTGCTTGAGCGTTTTTGCGTTCGTATTGAGCTGAAACCCGCGCTCGTGAACAATGGCAAGGATGGCGTCTCGCGCCTTCTGGCTGACATTGGGCTGGTTGTTGAGCACGCGGGAGATGGTTCCGACGGAATAGCCGGTTTCTTTTGCAAGATCTTTGATCGTCATAGTGCTGCCTCGCTTCGGGAAATATCGGTCTGCACGCTGCGGATTTTAACCCTTGACCGCACCGGCTGCAACACCCTTGATGATATATTTCTGGCAGCAAAGATAGAAAACAATGACCGGAACGATGGACAGCAAGATCAGTGCCATGGTTGCGCCCATGTCGACTGAGCCGTAGCTGCCCTTTAGGTACTGGATGTGGATGGGGATGGTACGAAATTCATTGATATCCAAAACCAGATAAGGCAGGAGGTAATCGTTCCAGACCCACATGATTTCCAGAACGCCGACAGAAATGAAGGTCGGCTTCATCATGGGCAGGACGACCCGAAAGAAGGTCTGTACAGCGTTGCAGCCATCAATCACAGCCGCTTCTTCAATGGAACGCGGAATGGACTTGACAAAGCCCGTGAACATAAACACAGCAAGGCCGGCACCGAAGCCGAGGTAGACAATGGGGATCGTCCACGGACGGTTGAGTTTCAGAGTATCGGCGGTCTTTGCCAGCGTGAACATGACCATCTGGAACGGAACAACCATGGAGAACACGCACAGATAATACACAATGCGGCAGACAAGGCTGTCGACGCGTGAGACATACCACGCGGCCATAGAAGTGCACAGGAGAATCAGGGTTGCAGAGAGCAACGTGATGATCAGGCTGTATTCAACGGATTTGTAGAACGGGTAGTTTCCGAAAGTCATACCCTTGATATAGTTTTGAACCCCCATGAATGTATTCTTTGCTGGAAGCGCAAATGTATCCAGATTGATGGCGGCGTTCGACTTGAACGAGTTGACCAGAACGATAAGGATCGGGTAAAGGTACGCGACAGCAATGAGCGCAAACACGACCGTCAGGATGGTATGTGAGCGGCGCTCTTTCTGGAAACCGTTGTTTTTCACTACTGATCGACCTCCTTCTTTCTGGTGGCTATAAGCTGGGCGACGCTGATGATCGCTACCAGGACAAAGAATATGACGGCCTTGGCCTGTCCAGGGCCCTTGGAGTTGGAGGTGTTGGAGTTGACGATGTTCAGCGCCAGCATCTCCGTTGTCTTGATAACATTGCCGTCAGCCAGTGTTCTGAACGGAGAGCCACCGGTAAGGGCAAGGTTCTGGTCATAGAGCTTAAAGCCGTTGGTTAACGAGAGGAACGTACAAATGGTGATAGACGGCATGACGTTCGGGATAGTAATATGCCAGAGGGTCTTCCAGCTCGAAGCGCCGTCGATCTTCGCAGCCTCGAGCATATCCTCCGGGATGGCTTGCAGACCTGCGATGTAAATGATCATCATGTAGCCGATCTGCTGCCAGCACATGAGGATAATGAGTCCCCAGAAGCCGTATTTGGTTTCCAGAACAACTGCTGTGTTATAATTGCTGAGGATACCGTCGAAGATCATGAGCCAGATGTAGCCCAGAACAATGCCGCCGATCAGGTTCGGCATGAAAAAGACGGTGCGGAACAGATTCGAGCCCTTGATGCCTTTGGTCAGAACATACGCAACAGCAAAGGCAA
>OMET01000868.1_pt1 | contig 10491 bp, 9 predicted proteins | sample 1673841 | NCBI WGS metagenome assembly OMET01 (sample SAMEA103958129, study PRJEB25191) | human gut metagenome | reverse complement strand
GCGACACACGGTCAGATGCACTCCGAGCTAGAAAACCGCCACAAGCACGCCAATCAACACACAAGTCAATTAAAAGCTTGCTCCGCGTCACGAGCACATGGACTCAGCAGTAAGCAGTCACAGTACAACGATCAACACACAAGCACCGATTAAAAGCCTGCTCGCGCTGTGGACACATGGACTCTGCGGCAATCAGCTTCATAAGTCAATCTCAATCAACACTTTGTCTGCTGTCCGTCTACCAAAAATCACCGTTGCGAACGTAAATACGCACACACGGGATCGGCAGGCATCACTAACTGCGACATAGATACATCGCACGAACAATCGACACGAAAAGCTGCTACCGGCCGATGGCCGGCGCGAGCCCCGCATGCAGAAACCGCGAGCATCTTCTCTGACGGACTCTGACAGGAGCCCGTGCAAACAACGCCCTACAAACGCCTGACAATCGCACGGCAACCAATGGAAAGTCAATCGATAAGCGTTTGACTACCCCCCCAAACAATCATCAGCAAGCTCCCGGCATGCCCCCGGTAATCACCCCTCCCTAAAACAATAGACCACAGAACGGGGCCGGTAACAGGTTCGGCGATGCGCCAGACAACCACCACAGGTAATGGACATAAAAGAACCCTGCCGGACTCTGCAATGGGCCCGGCGAGGCCTCCGGCAACGACTTGTGACGGCTACAAATTATAGGAACAGTGCCCCTCCTCGTCGGCAAAGAAATAGGAGCCGTCCGGCAGGAACTTGACCCGGTACGCATTCAGCGTGGTCTTACTCAACGCATTCTTGAGCACCTGCGGGACATTGCCATGGTACTCGTATCCCCGTTCAAAACAGAGCACCGCACCATCTTCGGTCATCTGCGCGGTCCACAGCACACCGAAATCGCTCAAACCATCCTTAATCAGCCACATGATGTCCTGGTTTGAGGCTGCATAGTGGTTGCGCGACACGATGATCCAGTCGCCGCGATCGTTGAACGTGGCGGACGTGATAACCTCCTTGTTCTTGTTGTACTCCATCAGTTTCTCGGCCAGACCGTCCGGAATGTCGTTCCATTTGGTACCGTTGTCGCCGTAGAGGATCAGCCAGCGCCCGGCCTCCGTCAACTGCACGTCGTCGATATACTCGCCCGCATCGCTCAGCTGCTTGAGCGTGGCCGACAGGTTGCTCAACACACCGGACGCCGCATAGACGTTATACCCGCTCAGGGCCACGTTCCCCTGCTGGTCCGACAGGGCGACATTGCGGCAACTCCCCCACAGCTCGATCTGCTCCTTGATGTACGCCCGGTCATCCTGGGCCGACAGGGAGACGCTCACCAGGAGAAGCGGGCACAGCAGAGATAAGATTTTCATTTTCATGACGACATTTTTTTGAAATTCCACAGCACGCCAAAATTAGTGAAACGAATTCTATTTTCAAATCCACATTTGTTCCTATTTTTGATTGTTTTCCCTATTTTTGCAGGCAATAAACGCACATGACTACCTCTCGACATACCATGCAAAAACTCGTTTTGAAACTGCTCGTCTGCGCCTGTATCGGCTCCCTGTGCAGCTGTGCGCAGCCTGCGCAACCGGAAGAGGAGACGCTCTACGTCTCCATTTTGCCGCTCAAAAGCATCGTCGGCGGCATCGTCGGCGACGACTTCGACGTGCGCGTGCTCGTCCCGGCGGGCGCCAGTCCCGAGACCTTCGAGCCCACGCCGCGGCAGTTTGTCGACCTGAACCGCGCGCGGCTGATCTTCAATGTCGGACTGATCGATTTCGAGACCACGCTGCTGGGCAAGATCGAAGCCCGCGACAAGGTCGTCGACCTGAGCCGCGGCATCGACCTGATCGCCGGCAGCTGCTCGCACGCCCACGGCAAAGTGGCCCGGGCCGACGAGCCGCACGCTGCCGCCATGTCCGAAGAGCAACAGACAGCCGGCACCGCCGCCACGCCCGAAGAACAACAGACAGCCGGCAGCCACGCCGCCGCCATGCCCGGGGAGCGACAACTCGCAGGCCGCCACGCCGCCACGCCGGCCCCGCAGGCACACGGACACAGCCATGCCCACGGCATCGATCCCCACATCTGGACCTCGCCGCGGGCGCTGCAACACATGGCCGCCAACGCCTACGAGGCCATCCATGCCCTGTGGCCCGACTCGGTGAAGTATACGGAGAACCACGCCCGGTTGCAGGAGCAACTGGCGGCGCTCGATGCCCGCACGGCCGGGAAGATTGCCGCCAGCGGCGTCCGCTACTTCATCATCTACCACCCCGCCCTCACCTACTACGCCCGCGACTACGGGCTGCAACAGGTGGCCATCGAGGACGACGGCAAGGAGCCGTCGGCCCGGGCACTCGCCCGCCTCATCGAGCAGGCACGCCGCGACGGCGTCCGCCGCATCTTCTACCAGAGCCAGTTTCCCGCTTCGGCCGTCGAGGTGATCGCCCGCGACATCGAGGCGCAGAGCGTGGCGATCGACCCGCTGAAGGAGGATGTCATCGCCAACATCGATTCGCTGACCGATCTGATCGTCGCCCAATGAATCTCGTCACCCTGCATGATGTCGGCGTCGTCTACGACGGGTACGAGGCGCTGCAGCACGTCGATCTGGAGATCGGCGCGGAGGATTTTCTCGGAGTCATCGGTCCCAACGGCGGCGGCAAGACCACGCTCGTGCGGGCCATTCTGGGCACCGTGCCCCACAGCGGGCGCATCGATTACGCCCCGGAGCTTTTCCGCGGCAAGGAGCGCCTGATCGGCTACATGCCACAGATTTCGGACTTCGACCGGGCCTTTCCGATCTCGCTGCTCGAGGTGGTGCTCTCGGGCCTGCAGGGCCAGCGCGGCTTCCGCTCGCGCTACACGCGCAGGGACCGCGACAAGGCGCTGCATCTGCTCGAAATGTCGGGGCTTGCCGACGCTGCGCACCACCCCATCGGCGAGGTGTCGGGCGGGCAGATGCAGCGGGCGCTGCTGTGCCGCGCCGTGATTGCGGAGCCGCGGCTGCTGATTCTCGACGAACCGACGAACTTCGTGGACAACCGCTTCGAGAAGGAGCTCTACCAGACGCTGCGCGAGCTGAACCGCCGCATGGCCATCGTGATGGTCTCGCACGACTTGGGCACGATCACGAGCGTCGTGAAGGAGATCGTCTGCGTCAACCGCCACGTGCACCGGCACCGCTCGAACCTCCTCACCGAGGAGCAGCTGCGCAACTACGACTGCCCCATCCAGCTCCTCTCGCACGGTCCCGTTCCCCACACGGTGCTCGAACACCATCCGGGCGACGGCTGCCCGAGCCACGAATAGCCGTCCGTCGCGGGTGGCTCCGGCGCCGGCAAACGGCACTCCGCCAACCAAGCGACACTACGTCAGCCAAGCGGCACTCCACCGGCAAACGACGCTCCCCCGGCAAACGACGCTCCGCCGGCAAACGACGCTCCGCCGCGGAATCGACACGACAAGGCACAAAAAAACGCACGCAACGGAGGGCACTCCCCCCATTGCGTGCGTCTGCTTTCCGGTTATGCGGTTGGCGGCGGGACGGACGTCGCACCGCAGGCCCGCGCTACCCTACTTCTTGCCGTTGATCGCGCTCAACTTCTCGAACAGTGCGCCGAAGGCGTCGTTCATCTCGGCGCGCAGTGCGGCGTAGTGCTTGCGCACGAGCGAGCGGTTGTGCGGCTCGGCAGGATTCATTGCCTTGGCATAGAGGTTGTTGCGCACTGCAACGGCCTCCTGCATCACCTCGAAGATCTCCTTCTCCTTCGAGGGCTGGAAGCACATCGCCATATCGCAGTCGAAAACCACCTCCTCGAGGATGTAGTCGATCTCTTTCTTGAGCTGTCTCAGATTTGCCATATTCCTTTTGTTTTATAAGTTTATGTTTGTCAGCATATTGTACGTCGCACTACCCTGCTGTCGCATGCCTTTCGCCCGCATGCCGCAGCCAGGGCCGCGCCGTTTTCACACACTTCCGCAAAGATAATAAAAGGTTTCGGATTGACAAATTCGCACGATATTTATTATTTTTGCGCCCGGTTAGGAAAAACGGGTTACATGCTCAATCGGATCTTCATGCGGAGCCGCAAACGGCCGTCTCCGCTCAAACAGCAGCTGCTGCGGCTCGCCGCCCCGATCTTCGTCGAAACGCTGCTCATCATGATGCTCGGCGCCGTCGACACGGTCATGCTGAGCCGCCACTCGGACAACAGCGTCGCCGCCGTCGGCGTCGTCAACCAGATCATCATGCTCACGTTCCTCGTCTTCGAGGTCATCAACCTGGGCACCTCGGTGCTCTGCTCGCAGTACATCGGCGCACGGCTCGACAAGAAGGTGACGCAGGTCGTGGGCATCTCCCTCATGGTCAACCTCGTCGTCGGACTGGCCGTGAGCGCCCTGCTCTACTTCGGGTGCCACTCGATCCTGCGCTGGATGGGCCTCGGGTCGGAGCTGCTGGCCGACGGCGTCGACTACATGCGCATCGTCGGGGCCTTCGCCTTCTTCCAGGCCATCTCGATGACCCTCTCGGCGGCGCTGCGCAGCGCCGACAAGGCCATCTACCCGATGCTGGGACCGTCGTGGTCAACATCCTCAACATCATCGGCAACTACTCGCTCATCTTCGGCAAGCTGGGCATGCCCGAACTCGGCGTCGAGGGCGCGGCCATCTCGACGGCCTTCAGCCGCGGCGTGGCCATGGTGCTGCTCTTCGTCATCCTGCTGCGCAAGCACATCCGCCGCTTCCCGCTCGCCTGGTTCCGCCCCTTCCCCGTGCAGGAGCTGCGCAACCTGCTCAAGGTAGGCCTCCCCTCGGCCGGCGAGCAGCTCTCGTACAGCTCCTCACAGGTGGTCATCACCTTCTTCATCAACATGATGGGAGCCGAGGCGCTGGCCGCGCGCACCTACTGCGTCAACATCATCATGTTCGCCTACCTCTTCTGCATCGCCATCGCGCAGGGCGGCGCCATCTGCATCGGCCACCTGGTCGGGCAGCAGCGGCCCCACGCGGCCTTCATCCTGGGCAAGTACGTCATGAAACGGGCCGTCAGCATCACGCTGCTGCTCTCGACGACGATCGCCCTGGCGGGCCCGACGATCCTCGGCTTCCTCACGCAGAACGAGCACATCATCCACATGGGCACGCTCGTGCTGATAATCGACGTCGTGCTGGAGATCGGACGCCCGATCAACATCTTCGCTACGAACGCCCTGCGGGCCGTCGGCGACGTCAACTACCCCTTCTACGTGGGGCTCGTCGTCATGTGGAGCATCGCCGTGGGGGTCGGCTACCTCTTCGGCGTACACTGGGGGCTGGCGCTCTGCGGCATGTGGGCGGCCTTCTCGCTCGACGAGAACATCCGCGGCGTCATCTTCATCCGCCGCTGGTACGGCATGAAGTGGGCCGACAAGAGCTTCGTCCGCGCCTGACACAACTGCGCTCCGTCAAGCAGGGGGGGGCAGCCATAGGAGGAGGCATCCCCACCCCGGCACAACGCCACGAAAAAGGGCCTTCCGCATCAGCGGAGGGCCCTTTCTTCACCTGCGGCGGCTCTCTGCGGCACCGGCTCTCTGCCGCCGGTCCGAAGCAGCGGCACGCAAGGCCGGAGCGGCGGCACGCAGGGGCGCAAGGCTACATCTTTTCGAGGTCCTTTTCGTTCTTCTGCATCGCCTTGGCGCCCTTCTTGGCGGCCTTGGCCTCCTTTCGGGCCATCTTCTCGGCCGCACGGGCACTCCGCCGCTCGATCTTCTTCGCCTCGCGGGCGTCGCGCTTCGCGATCCGGGCCGCCTCACGCGCCTCGCGCCGGGTCATCGTGGCATCCTGCTTCGCCTCGCGTGCCGCGGTGCGGTGCTCCTCGCGCATCTCCTTCTTCGACTCGGGCATCTCGACGATCACGCCCGTAATGGTCTCGTCGACCACCTCATACGACTCGGGAGCCGGGGCCGGAGCAGGAGCGGGAGCCGGTTTCGGCTTCAGCGTGCGCTGCTCGACGATGTTGCCGTCGGCATAGGCGATCATCACCTCGACACGCCGCAGCGGCGGCAGGATGTTGGCCTTCATGTAGTTCCATGCCGCGGGCAGCTTCTCGAGCGCCAGCTCCTTCTGCTCGGGGGTCTGCGTGCCGTCGATGATCTGCAGCACGGCCGTGCGGTCGGGGATCTGCGACTGCGCCACCAGCGTGCGGCATATCTTCCAGTCCTCGGCCACGGAGTTGACCCGGACCGTGTACCTCTTCGACAGGCCGTACTTGCTGTCGGCGTAGGCCTTGAAGTCCTGGGCGCGCTGCGCCGCCAGCTTCTCGTTGAGCTGTACGGGGCCGTCGGGCGACGAATAGCCCGTGATGGCGACCGACTGCACCTTGCGGAGCGTGTCGCCGACCAGTCCGCTCAAAAAGGCGTTCAGGTCGCCCAACTGCTTCGGATTGCCGCCGAGCGACGTGTCGAGCGTCGCCAGGCTGATCCGGTAGTGCATCGTAAAGTCGGCATCGCCGGAGCTGCGGACCAGGTACCGGCGCACGATGTAATCGCCTTCGGTCGTCTCCGACAGCAGGACGGAATCGGCACCGGGAGTCGGCGCCGCACTTTTCATCTGTGCCGTCACCCCGGTGGCGGCACACAATGCGAGAGCAAGAGTTGTTACGATAGTTTTCACGCTAAAAAAGTGTTGGTTGATTGTTTGTCTCCCACTCTCGCAAAGTTCGTACCACGCTTGTAAAAAGAGGCCGCCCCGACAATCGGGGCGGCCTCGCGGTGTATTCCGGCGGAGGTTACATCCGCTCGGGAACGTCGATGCCCAGCAGGCGCATGCCGCGCTTGATGATGCGGGCGACCTGCGCGGCCAGCTGCAGGCGCAGCGCCCGCACGGCGGCGTTCTCCTCACGCAGGATCGAATGGTCGTGGTAATAGGCGTTGAACTGCTTGGCCAGTTCGTAGACATAGGCGCCGATGATCGACGGGGCGAAGTTGTCGCCCGCGGCCTTCACCGTCGCCGGGTATTCGGTCAGCAGCCGGATCAGCTCGATCTCCTCCGGAAGCAGCGGCGTCGCGGCGTCGTAGCCCGCAACCGGGGCGATGCCGGCCTCGGCGGCCTTGCGCAGAATCGAGCGGATGCGCGCGTGCGTATACTGGATGAAGGGGCCCGTATTGCCGTTGAAGTCGATCGACTCGCGCGGATCGAAGAGCATCGTCTTCTTGGGATCGACCTTCAGGATAAAGTACTTCAGCGCACCGAGGCCCACCATCGTCGAGACGGCCGAGGCCTCCTCCTCGCTGCATCCGTCCAGCTTGCCCAGCTCGGCGGACATCTCGCGGGCCGTCGCAACCATGTCGGCGATCAGGTCGTCGGCATCGACCACCGTGCCCTCGCGCGACTTCATCTTGCCCTCGGGCAGCTCGACCATGCCGTAGGAGAGGTGCGTGATGTGGTCGCTCCACTCGGCGTAGCCCAGTTTCTTGAGCACGAGCTTCAGCACCTGGAAGTGGTAGTTCTGCTCGTTGCCCACGACGTAGATCATGTCGTCGAGCTTGTTGTCCTCGAAGCGGCGGTAGGCCGTGCCGAGGTCCTGCGTCATGTAGACCGACGTGCCGTCGCCGCGCAGCAGCAGCTTCTCGTCCAGGCCGTCGCCCCGCAGGTCGATCCACACCGAATTGTCGTCGCGGCGGTAGAAGACCCCCTTGCGGAGCCCCTCCTCGACGAGAGACTTGCCCAGCAGGTAGGTCTGCGACTCGTAATAGACCTTGTCGAAATCGACGCCCAGCGCCTTGTAGGTCACGTCAAAGCCCTTGTAGACCCAGCCGTTCATCATCTCCCAGAGGGCGTAGACCTCGGGGTCCTTCGCCTCCCACTTGCGCAGCATCTCCTGCGCCTCGCGCATGATCGGGGCCTGCTTCTTGGCCTCCTCCTCGCTCATGCCCTGCGCCTCGAGCTCCTTGATCTGCGCCTTGTAGTGCTTGTCGAACTCGACGTAGTACTTGCCCACGAGGTGGTCGCCCTTCATGCCCGTCGACTCGGGGGTCTCGCCGTTGCCGTAGAGCTTCCACGCCAGCATCGACTTGCAGATGTGGATGCCGCGGTCGTTCACCAGGTTGGCCTTGATGACCGTGTGGCCGTTCGCCGCGAGGATCTGCGCCACGGAGTATCCCAGCAGGTTGTTGCGGATGTGGCCCAGGTGCAGCGGCTTGTTCGTGTTGGGCGACGAGTACTCGATCATCACCGTGCGGCCCGTTGCCGGCGCCTGTCCGAAAGTCTCGTCGGCGACGATCTCCGCGAAGCGCGCACCCCAGAACGAGGCGTCGAGCGAGAGGTTCAGAAAGCCTTTTATCACGTTGTAGGACTTGATCTCGGGCACGTGGGCCGTCATGTATTCGCCGATCTCGGTCGCCGTGGCCTCGGGGGACTTGCGGCTTCGTCGCAGCAGCGGGAAGATCACGAGGGTATAGTCGCCCTCAAACTCCCTGCGGGTCTTCTGAATCTGCAACTGCTCGCCGTCCAGCGTGCCGTAGAGCGCCTCCACCGACCGGCGGACCGCATCCGAAATAAAGGTCTCCGTATTTGTCATGTCTTGAATGGATTTTGCGTGCAAATTTAGCGTTTTTCGGCGAATAATCAACACACTCACGGGATTATCGGGATTTTTCGCTATCTTCGCGCTGAATATACCGAAACGCAACATCCATGGAAATAGTCATCATCCTGCTGCTGATCCTGCTCAACGGGCTCTTCGCCATGTCCGAGATCGCGCTCATCTCGGCGCGCCGCTCGAACCTCGAGATGCTCGCCCGCCAGGGCAACACCGGGGCACGGCGGGCCCAGCAGCTCATCCAGGACCCCGACAAGTTCCTCTCGACCATCCAGATAGGCATCACCCTGATCGGCATCCTCACGGGTATCTACTCGGGTGACACGCTCGCCGCATCGTTCGGCGCGCGGCTCTCCGCGCTGGGCATTCCGCTGCGCACGGCAACCGTCGTCGCGCAGGTGACGATCGTCATCGTCGTGACCTACCTGACGCTCATCTTCGGCGAGCTGGTGCCCAAGCGCATCGGCATGAGCGGCGCCGAGAAGATCGCCATCTTCATGTCGCGGCCCATGGGCATGCTCTCGCGGCTGGCCTCGCCCTTCGTGTGGCTGCTCTCGCACAGCACGGCCGGCATCTCGCGGCTGCTGGGGCTGAAGAAGGCCGAGAGCAAGGTCACCGAGGAGGAGATCCGCTCGATCATCCGCGAAGGGGCCGAGGACGGCGAGGTGCAGGAGGTCGAGCAGAAGATCGTCGGACGCGTCTTCTCGCTGGGTGACCGCACCGTCGAGTCGATCATGACCTACCGCAGCGAGCTGGTCTGGCTCGACATCTCGATGAGCGCGGCGCAGATCCGCGCCATTGTCGACGAGAAGCCCCACAACCGCTACCCCGTGGGGGACGGCAGCCTCGACCGGCTGCTCGGCGTGGTCTACCTGAAGGACCTCTTCAGCCACATCGGCGACAAGGATTTCAACCTGCGCGACCACCTCGCGCCCGTGAAGTTCTTTCACGAGGGATTCGAGGTCTACGACGTGCTCGAGCAGCTGCGCAACGAGCAGCTCGGCTACGGCATCGTCTGCGACGAGTTCGGCGTGACGCGCGGCATCATCACCTTCAAGGACATCTTCGAGGCGCTCGTCGGCGAGATTCCCGACCGCTCGGAGGAGCCCGACATCATCCGCCGCGACGACGGCGGCCTGCTCATCGACGGGCAGTGCCCCTTCTACGACTTCCTGGCCAGCCTCGGCATCGAGGAGGAGTGCTCCGCCACGGCCTACAACACGATCAGCGGACTGGTGCTCGACCAGTTGGACCACATCCCGCAGTCGGGCGAGCACGTCGAGTGGAATGGCTACCGCATCGAGGTCGTCGACATGGACGGCGCCCGCATCGACAAACTGCTGGTTACCCCGCTGGAAAAGACTGAAAAATGAAGATAGCCGACCTGGACCTCGGGGAGAAGCCCCTGCTGCTGGCGCCCATGGAGGACGTCACGGACCCCTCGTTCCGCTACATGTGCAAGCGCTTCGGCGCGGATGTCGTCTACACGGAGTTCATCTCCTCGGACGGGCTGATCCGCGACGCCGCCAAGTCGCTCAAAAAGCTCGCGATCGACGACGCCGAACGGCCCGTGGGCATTCAGATCTACGGCCACCTGATCGAACCGATGGTCGAGGCGGCACGCATGGCCGAAGCGGCCGGGCCCGACATCATCGACATCAACTTCGGCTGCCCCGTCAAGAAGATCGCCGGGCGCGGCGCCGGGTCGGGCATGATGCGCGACGTGCCGCTCATGGTCGAGATGACGCGCCAGATCGTCCGCGCCGTGCACAAGCCCGTGACGGTCAAGACGCGGCTGGGCTGGGACGACGAGTCGAAGAACATCATGGAGATCGCCCTGCGCCTGCAGGACGTCGGCATCGCGGCGCTCACGATCCACGGCCGCACGCGGGCCCAGATGTACCGCG
>OMET01000866.1_pt1 | contig 10498 bp, 9 predicted proteins | sample 1673841 | NCBI WGS metagenome assembly OMET01 (sample SAMEA103958129, study PRJEB25191) | human gut metagenome | reverse complement strand
GATCGCGAGCGGGTGTTCGGCCTTGTTATCAATGATTTTCGGATAAAGTTCCATGTGACGCACCTTATTGTGTCACGCTTGGAAACAACGACGCATCCGTGTGCGGCAAAAAGCACGCCGCGACAAACGAATCCATATACCCCGGCTCATTACTGAGTTCCAAGTATGTCATCGATCCTGCCAATTCCGTAACATGCTGTTCAGCCGCATGGCTCAGCAGCATAGCATATGCGCCGGTGAGCGAGGAATTGCCGATATAACGGAAGCTCTCCACCGGAATATCCGGGAACATTCCAATCGTAACGGCATTCTTCATGTTAATGCCGCTTCCGATGCCGCCGGCAACATATACGCGGTTGATCATTGACGGATCAAAGTCCAAAGCGCGCAGCATCGTCGTCGTCGCAGAATAGATTGCGCCTTTTGCGCGGATAAAGTTATCGATATCGACTTCTGTGATCACGATGTCCTTCGACCAGCCGTTGTCACGCTGCCATGACAGCACAAATGCGCCCATACCATGCTCATCATGCAGAATGCGCTCGCCTTCTCGGATAAACTTCCCCTTCCCGTTGATGATCCCGGCACGGAACAGTTCCGCGATTACATCAATGATGCCGCTGCCGCAGATTCCGGCGGGCGTTGCGCCACCAATGACGGAAAGAGACGGTTCCATGGTCTCCGCATCAATCGTGCATGCCTCGATCGCGCCGTACGTCGCACGCATGCCACAGCTGATGTCGCCGCCTTCAAACGCGGGGCCCGCCGAGCAAGCGCAGCTCATCAGGAATTCATTGTTTCCGAGAACAAGCTCACCGTTTGTCCCAAGATCGATGAACAGGCTAATCGCTTCCGAGTTCCAAATCATGGAAGCGAACGTCCCGGCAGTAATATCGCCGCCGACATAGCTGCCGATATTCGGGGCGAGAACCAGCTCTGCCTCCGGGTTGAGATGCAGGCCAATATCACGCGCAAACAGATCGTCCGCGAGGAAAAAGCTCGGGACAAAGGGTTCCATACGGACAGGATCCGCGTTCACGCCAAGAAGCAAATGGTTCATCGTCGTGTTCCCCGCAAGCACCATACGGTAAATATGCTTTGGGTCAAGGTCGGCGCTCTTGCACATTTCCTGAATCAGCGGGCGGATGGATTCCTCGATCACGGCGTCCTGAAGCCGTTTGCGTCCTCCTGGCTTTGATGACTCAATGATACGGTTGATCACGTCTGCCCCAAAACGAATCTGTCCGTTCCCGCCGCTCCCCTTTGCAAGAATCGTTCCCGTTTCAAGGTCAACAAGGAGCGCTGCAAGCGTTGTCGTTCCAAGATCAACGGCAAGTCCGGCGATCGGCGTGCTGTCAGTTGACGGGAAAATATCCAGTACGGTCGCCGTATCCCCGTTTTCGGAAATCACGCAGCGGACGGAGAATCCGCTGTCGCGAAGAACGTCTGCGAGTGTCTTCAGCACATGAAACGGCAATACAACGCGCTTGCACCCGATCTCCGCCTGTATCGAGCGCATCAGGCGTTCATTGTCAGGCATTGCATCGTCGATCGTCGGCTCTGCAAGAGTTACGCAGATTGCGCGAAATATCGGATGAAAATCGATTCCGGCCGAACGAATCTCTTTCCAAGAATCGCGAAAAATCCGGATCTCGCGTTCCGATGAAAGATCTGCAATTTTCATGCGGCTGCGGTAAGCGGAAGCAATGTCCGGAACTTCGATCTCTACGTCCGCACAGATCTTTGAACAGCAGGCAAGTCGCCAGCCCTCCTGGTACTCCTCATCAGACAAATGCCGGTTTTGTGCCGAATCCAGCGTTCCCTTGGTCAATCGAACACGGCATTTTCCGCACACGCCGTTGCCGGAACACGGCGCATCGATCGCAACATTTGCTTTGCGCGCAACGTCCAAAAGATTCTCGCCAGCGTTGGCCGAAATCTCAACGGTCGTGCCATTTGCTTGAAATACTACAGAATACACTGAAAACCGATTCCTTTCTGCCGTAAAACCTGTACAGCGTTGAAAAATCGGGCAGGAAGCGATGCCCCCTGCCCGACTTCGAGTTTGTTACATCAGGGGATCCATGCTAAGCACGGGATGGCCCTTTTCAGTGAGATAGTTGAGCAGTTCTTCCGGATCGGTCGTGACAGTCTCGTCTGCGATCATATCAACGAAATTCTCAATGCCGAGCATTTCACTCGCAGTCTTGTTCAGACGCGCAGCAACGGAATCCTTCAGTTCTTTCGGCATCCAGACGATGCGGGCAACGCCGCCTTCCGCCGCAGCAAACTTCTTGCTTGCTATGAAGTGACGTCCATGTCCCATGAATCCGGGGGTCTGAACGCCGCCGCCCGTCATCGAAGCGAGTTCGCCGAAGGTCATGCCGGTCGGGGTCATTCCCTTATACTCGCGGTTTACAATGACGAGGCCATTGGACAGAGGCTCGATACCGCAGATACACTCGAAGCATCCGCAGGAGGTCATCGGATCTTCCATGATGGAGTACAGCGAGACATGCTCGACTGCTCCCTGCGTCGCCGCGTGTACCATGGCGTCGACATCGGGATAGTACCCCTTCACCGGATCGGTGCAGCCCTCTTTGCTGATCGGCTGGCAGGGACCTGCATCGTTCAGCTCTTTTGTTGCTTTCGCATCAAGCCAGGACACTGCTCCGCAAAGTCCAAGGCGCTCCGGCGTTACAACGCAGCAATGGCTGGGCGCAAAGGACTGACACAGGATGCAGGTATAGAAGCGATCTACGCTCTCATCCGTCATGGACGCAAGGCGGTCATCGCGTGCATCGTAGGTGGGCATTGCTTCCTCGTTCAGAATGCGGGCAGCCTCCGCAGGCTCCGTGATGATCGTGATCTGGCACTTGTCAACGACGGCATCGAACTCATCGGAGATCATGCCATACAGGACTTCGCCAAAATGCTTGAGTCGGAAACCTTTATCAAACGCGTCTTTGGAAACGCGGATGCGAACAAGATTTCTCTGGCCGGTATGCATAACACCTTCCAGATAGTTGAACCAGGTATGGATCTTACGTTCGATGACAGACTCGAAATCCGGCTGCATCTTCGCGCCTGCGACCTCGATCAGGGTCGCAATGTCTGTCGCACCAGCGTCGATGTCGGGACCGACGACGGTAATCTTATGATCCTCTACTGCATCGAGCGGGCGGCTCTTGACAAGCTCACAGCTCGTATGGCTGCCTGCCCAGAATTCAGTCTGCATATCGGGCTTACGGACGACTTCGCCCTCGAATGCCGCAGCGAACGCAACGGGGATCGGAAGTTCCTTGGTCTTGATCTTGATGCCGCGTAGTTCGAGAGAACGCTTCACGGTTTCATCATGGTTGGTTACGGCTTCGAGTGCGCCGGGGACCTGCAGATCACCGATCGCCTGATCGACGACGACCGGGAAGCCAAGAGCGATCGCTCCCGCGCCTGCGGAGACGACAACCTCGTTCAGCGCGCCGAATGTATTGACGAATGCGGGGACGCGTTCCTTTGTATAAGCAAGCAGATCCGCAAGGTTGCCGGGCTGAACATTGCCGAAGATAAGCGCAGCGCGAATCGCGACAGTAACAACATGAATCACGGCGGTCACGTCATGGCCAAGCGGGACAACGCGAAGCTCAAGACCCATTTTGACGCCCTGCTCCGCGGCCTGCTCGATGCAATCGCCGATCATGAAGGTCAGAATGCCTTTGGACTGGTAGTCCTTTACGACTTTTTCAACCGCAGCCGGATCGTCCGCTTTGCCGAGCACGACGGCGACGCCAGGAATGTCACCCGTGACGAGCGGAACGCCGAGCGAACGAATAATCGGATCAGGCACAAAGCCGATGCCGCTTTCGGAGGCATACGGATCGCCGCCGCCGACATACTTCAGGCCTTCGATGATCTCCGCGCCGACCGCTGTCGCAAGACCGGCATTCAGCGCCTGTCCGATGTCGTCCTGGTTCGTGATCAGGCTCTTCAACACGCCGACACAGGCAGGCAGATCGCCGAGCTTTTGTACTTTGACGCCCGTCGCCGCATAAATTGTCGGGAAGAAGTACGCTGTATCGGGGAAAGCGATGGGGGTATCTGCGCCATGCTTTGCGATGGCATCGTTGACAGCGCCTTCAGTCAGGCCCGCAACTGCATTGGAACCGGCGTAGATGAGATCAGTCAGTGCGCTCATGTTTGTTTTATTCCTCCTAATCAATACTTTTGCTGATTGGTGATTCTTTATTATTCTCAGCGCTCTGGGGGGGAATGCCCACACAGCGCTGACATCCGGGTCGGGGGGATATGACCGGCATACCTTTGCCGGATTCTCACCAATGCCGTCCGACCGGTTCACATTCCCGGTCGGACAGTAATGGGACGTTTTACAGTTCCAGATAGGAATCTGCGTATAGCGTATGGTTCTTAAAGACGTCGCAGCTCTTGATGGTCTCCATCAATCTCAAATCGCACGGATTGACGATGGCCGAGGTCAGGCCCTGCATCATGGCCATTGCGACGAGCGCGGAGTCCATGATCGGACGAATATGCTTCGGCATTCCGTTGGAGTTGTTGCTGAGGCCGCCAGTGCTCTTGAGTCCCTCGTCTGCAAAGGCTTTGATCGCATTCAGGACGTCCATCTGTTTATCCTGCATTCCCTTGACAACAAGGAACAGTGGGTCAAACCAGAGATCGGACGAATCCATGCCGAGAGCAAGTCCGCGCTCAAGCATATTATGGCAATGCATCATACGCTCTTCGTTGTCCTTCGCGATTCCGTCCGCAGAGCAGAGTGCAATAACGATCGCATCGTTTGCAGCCGCAAGATTGATATTGTCGATGCGGCTGCCGGCGTCGGCGGAGTTCACGATGGGCTTGCCGTTCGTTCGGTTATAGACCGAAATGCCGGCTTCAATGGCCGCCTTGTTTGCGGTATCCAATGCAAGCGGGACATTATCGAAATTCTGCTGAAGCGTCTGCACCGCCCACTTCATGAGTTCGGGGCCGTTGCTCTCCGCAGGTCCGATGTTAACGTCGAGGTAAGTTGCGCCCGCTGCGATCTGTTCAGCGGCACGTTTCAGGATCGGCTCCGGATCGTAGGTCTCCATCGCCTTGCGAATCGACGGGCTGATGCAATGGATCCTCTCACCGATGGTGACGAACTGGTGACTGTTCGGATCGCGGCGCTTATAGGTCACGGGCTTATCATCCACAAGCACAGGATGCACGACGATAGGCGGAGCGGGCAGAACAGTTTTCTTCGGAGCTGCTGCTTCTTCCTGCGTGGCCGGCTTTCTATCGACGATTCCCTTTTTCCACTCTTCGTCACGCATGAACTTTACAAGCTGCACGGCCTCGGTCGTACCGACAATGACGTTCCAATCCGGAAGCTTATCCTGGATCTCGCCCTTCATGACGGCGACTTTTCCCGGAATGATCAACACACGGCTCTTGATTTTATTGGCAATGTCGAACTCATCCATGAATTTCTTAATGGAAGAACTCGAGAACTTGCCTGCTGCCCATGCGGTCAGCACGGACATACCGGAAGCGTCTGTGATGAGAAGGTTAGCCGGCATTTTTGAGCGTTCCAACTCGCCGGAGACCAAGAAATACGTCAGTGCAAAATCAACCGAAAGGCAGCACGGACTGTTTTCGTCAGCGCCGTTAATCGGGTAGATGCCTGGCGCGACTTTCATGGGTTTCTGCGGATCTGTAAATATGTTCTGACGGAGGCCGTACAGTGGCAGTGCCTTTGCATAGGTCATCTCGGAGCAGATCACGATGGAACCGTATTTGCATGTAAAGAGACTCATAAGCGCCGCTTCAAGATGCGCGTTACCGTCTGCAAGCCGTGCAACGTTAACGATCGAGGGATATCCGAACGTGCGGTCGCCGTCCTTCAGCGCTGCTCTGCGGATCTCAACAGCGTTTGCGTAAGCATCCTTAATCGACGCCGCGCCGACATCCAGCAGCAGGTTCTTGTTCCCGAGCGCCTCGAGTTTTTCAACGGTTTCATGCAGCGTTTCCAGCGAATCGGCACGGACGCCGAGAAGCACTTTCGCTTCCGTTACGAGCGCGCTCATATCGGCGTAGTTCTCGGGCGTTGCACCGTTTAAGACATACTCCACGCCTTCCGCCGCCGCCATCCCAGCCTTCGCCGCTTCGACATTGGCGCAATCCAAAATCAGCGGACGGCCGAGCGCCTTTGCCTTGGCTACGAGCGCGGCATAGTCATCTGCCGTTTTGTCGCAGCTGTGCCGGACGGAGATCATTTCAACATACATTCTCTCGCTGATACGCTCGTAATCCACGCTCGGAATGGATGCAAGTTTCGCTGTGATGGTCGCTTCATCCATGCAATCACAGAGGCCAACCGCATAAATCGTCTTGGAAACGAGCGTCTTTTCGTGCCGGGAAAGCACCGTCTCGCCGCCAAGCGAAAGATCGCCGATCTTGTACGCTTTCATCGGAGGCGCAGTTGCCTCGGAAAGCGTAGCAAGCGCTTCCGGCGACATATGGGGGCACTTGTCGATCGGCACAGCACCGGATGCGACCTTCATTGCAAAGGCCATACAGGTCGGGCTGCCGCAGTCCTTACAGTTCGTTTTGGGGGTCAGTTTGAAAATGTCCAAACCTTTCAATGCCATAACCTGTACCCTCCCTTACATCAAGGCAGCAATGAGCTGCGAAATGGTTTTAATGGACTCCGGATGCTTCAGGATCACGGCGTCGCTGCCATAGCACAGGCACGCGGCTGCAGTCTCGACCTCCATATCGATCCCGCGCTCCTCTTGATCGCCCCATTCCGGTATTTCTGCTTCCGGTGCAGTGGCCTCCTTCACGCCCCATGCTTCTGTGCCGACGGGGGTGATAATCGGCATTTGCAGCGTCGCGTCGTTCTGCGTCAAGGCGGCTGCCTTAACGCGTTCCAAGGTAGACGCAACATACTCAAAACCATATCCTGCGGCTGCCGAACCGACGTTCATCGCAACATTTGCGCCCTGAACGCCCATCTGCGTAATCAAAACGTTCAGCTGTTTGGCAAGGTTAATATCCACGGCGGACTCTGCGCCGATCTTTTGGCCGTAAGCAAGGCCGGCACCAGCAGATACCGCTTTATAGTTCTCTTCCTTTGCGGAAAGCACAAGAATATTCCTGCCGTGCAGCGCTTCCGCGATCTGATTGAACAGTTCGGCATCCTTGTCGGCGTTTTTACAGCCCGCAACAACGATGGGCTTATCGATCGCTTCTGCTACAGCCTTCGCATCTGCAACACAATCGGCAACAGACTTGTTGGCTCCGTTCGGATCCGCTTCGTCAAAGCGGATGCAAACAAAGTCCACGTGCTCGAGCGCAGCCGCGCGCTTGGCTTTCTCCGCAAGCGTCGATGCACCGGCATAAAACGCTTCGAGGCCCTTGCAGGGCTGTTCCGGCGCGTCCGACACATCGATGCCAATCCTCGGCGGGTTCTTCAGCGAAGCGTCGAAGGCGTATAGATTGTAAACGTTCTGACCGCCGATTTTGACGGCCGTGTCGCCGGTACCCAGCGTCAGCTCGTGAATCGCTGCGCTGAAGACCTGTGGCTTCTTTTGAAACGGCATAACGGTTTTCTCCTTCAATTAGTTTATCATCGAATGTTTGGAATAACGCTCGCGGATCAAAGGCTCAAACTGTCAAAGATCGCACGCGCGGCTGTTTTTACCGGGCTATCCTCCGGAATCGACACGCTGGGTTTTCCCTCTGCATCGAATGCATAGACGGCATCATCATGCGGAATAACACCTGCGAGCGTAAGCCCGTAGCGCTCGATCTCTTCACGCACACCGTCGTTCAATTCACCGTTCGGCGCCCGATTGATGATGAGCTTGACCTCCTTCGCGCCGAGTTCCATCTGTCGGATCATCTCAGCGAGCCGTCCCGCCGCCTGCACACCGCGGCGCGAACAATCGCTCACAAGCAGGATCGTATCGACCTTTGGCAGCACGCCGCGGCTGATATGCTCAAGACCCGCTTCGTTGTCCACGACAATATAACGATAGTTCTTGGCGTAACGTTCGATCTCGGCGGTCAGGATCCCGTTAACAAAGCAATAGCACCCTTTGCCCTGCGTTCTGCCCATGACAAGCAGATCAAAGTCGTTCGTCTCGGTCAGCGCGTCGCCAAACATCATCTCCGCATATTCCGCTTTTGTGACGCCTTGCGGGATGGGACTGACGGCCGCTGTTTCCGCATGTGCGATATTCTCGCGAATATCACCGAGCGTCATGCCGACATCGACGCCAAGCACTTCGTTCAGATTCGAATTCGCGTCAGCGTCTACGGCCAGAACCGGGCCGTTCTTTTTTCTGCAAAGATACTGGATAAACAGTCCGCAAACGGTTGTTTTTCCGACGCCGCCTTTTCCGGCAAACGCTATAGTCTGGGTCATGATCGTTCTCTCTTTCTTCCGCGGCAATCCGTGCTAAAGCGCTTGTCAGATCAGGTCGACGATGCCGGACTCTTTGACGATCCGGGCAACGTCATCATACTTGTTCAGCGCGTACAGGTGAATGCCGTCAATGCCGCAGGCGCGGTATTCATCGATCTGACGAATGGTATATTCGATTCCGGCTTCCTTAAAGCTTGCCTTCTTCTCTTCTACATTCGCATCAAAAGGATCCTTTACGAACGGATTCGGGAAGATCCAGTTTTTCGAGATGATCTCGCACAGTTCACGCGGCATGACGCAGCCATTGCGGCTCAACGCCATGTTGATAGTCGCCGCCTGATCCAGTATCGGCATAATGCCGACATCTATCGGCATTGTGATGCCTGCGCCGCGGATCGCGTCGAGCCAGTAACGGAACTGATCCATATCCCAACAGAGCTGCGTCATGATGTAATCCGCGCCCTCGTCCTGCTTCTGCTTCAAAAAGCCGATATCGGACTCGAGACTGCGGCAGGAAATATGTCCTTCCGGAGAACCCGCTACAGCGATGGTAAACTTGCTGCCAAACTCTTTTCTTACGAACTTAACAAGCTCCGTAGCATAGTGCAAGTCGCCGCCGGTACCCTCCCAGCCAAACGGCAGATCGCCGCGAAGCGCCAACATATGATCGATGCCGTGTGCAAGATAATTCTCAAGTTGGTCCTTGATACCCTCTTTTGTGTTGCCGATACAGGTAAAATGCGTGACCGGGATAGCCTTTCCGTCTTTGTGGATCTTGTCCAGGACTTCTAGATTCTTGCCGACATTCGTTCCGCCCGCGCCATATGTGCAGGAGATGTAATCCGGGTGCAGTGTATAGAGCTTGTCCAGCACGCCGCCATCGCCGCAAAGTTTTTCCATGCCGACATCCGTTTTGGGCGGGAACACTTCAAAAGAAAACGCCGCCCGTTTTTCAAAGATCTCCGGAATCCTCATAAAACATTTTCCCTCCAAATTACTTCAATATTACATTCGGACGGAATCGCATCCGAATAAACGCTTCTGCTCTTCGGCTCAAATCGGTGAAAAGGTATACCGCTTTAGCAGACCAGCCGTATCCGTATGTATGATCACCGTGCCGTCTTTCAAATCCTCGCGAATGATCTTCGCCTGTGCTTCGATGCCGCGCACATATGTTTCCGGGTCACTCGTCTCAACGGTTTGAAACGTAATGTCCCGCATCTGGTTTCTACTGCAGGAATTGAATATCTCACAGCAAAGCTCGTACTCCATCAAGCATCCTCGCAAAGCCGCACAACGACAGCGCCGCCGGTAAGATCCGCAGATACGAAACTCCCCCGCACCTTTGTCTCCGCGCCCATGACGTCACGAAATATCAAATAGCCGTCCTCGGCGCGAATCTCGGAAACAAATCGCGCAAGGATGTTCTTATCTTCCTTTTCTTCACGATAAATGGTAGACAGACACATATCCGTGTCCTCCCTGCATCTTATTTGGCTTGCGCATTGAACGCTTCGAGCGCATCTGCGAGATAGGCGTTGCCCTCCTCATAAGCGGAAACAGCATGCAGCAGGAGATGCTGCGCTTCGCCGGACATCAGCTCGGACTGCTCTCGAAGCTCCGCCGTATGATGAATATTATGCTGAAGCATAAAAGAAAGCACCGCAGCGGTCTGCTCGCGCGCTTGTACGGATGACCCGTGCAAATGCGAATGCTGATCGTGCATGTGCTCATGGTGGTGCGTATGGGCCGTTTCTCCCGCTGCTGAAGAGCAAGCCATTTCTTTCAAATCGTGACCCGTAATAACGCCCCCTTTCAATCAGTAATTTTTTCTATAATCTCATATTTTATGTTACTCCAACTGTGCAAATCTTGCAAGAGGATTTGCAAACTATCGGTGAAAAATGTTTCAAATGCAGCCGGTTTGACGATCACGAAACATGGAACGGCAAACGTCCGCATCTATTCGGCTGCTATTCTTCCTCCTTGATCCAATAGCCGACGCCGATCTCCGTTTTAAGGTACTTCGGAGCAGCCGGGTTCGACTCGAGCTTTCTGCGAATATTCGCC
>OMET01000865.1_pt1 | contig 10510 bp, 6 predicted proteins | sample 1673841 | NCBI WGS metagenome assembly OMET01 (sample SAMEA103958129, study PRJEB25191) | human gut metagenome | reverse complement strand
CAGAGCATCTTATTCAGAGTGCTCTGCGCTTTTCTGCATCTTGCGCCATTGTTGCGGGGTCATGCTGTACTTTTGCCGGAACAGTTCGTAGAAGTGGGTGCGGTTGGTAAATTTGAGTTGTAGGGCGATCTCACTGACGGAAAGTGTTGTTTCCCGCAGCAGCCGTTCAGCCTTCTGGAAACAGAAGGTCATGCCGTAATCGAAAAGACACAGACCGGTGCGGCGCTGGACGATGGAATTGAGGTAGCTGCCATTGTAATTCAAAAGCCGTGCCAGTTCGCTGCGAGGCAGCCGACCATCTGTATCCTCCAGTAAACGGCTGATGCGCAGAAAGAGCAGGCTTTCGGGGCTGCTGCTCAGGTGCACCGGGGTGACGTAGAACCCGGACGACAGAAAATCGAACAGCTCGCAAAGTGCGCCCTTCAAATAATAGGTGGCGGCGGCACTGGGTTCGTGCAGGATGTGGGTCATGCGGGCGATGAGCGTTGTCAGGGTTTGAACGCTGTCGGAGTTTTCCGGTGTGGGAAAAAGGTCCTGATATTCCTTTCGAAGGTCCTGTCCCAGATTTGCCAGCATGAACTGCAAAATGGGATTTTCCGGAAGATGACGCTCGGCTTCAAATAATTGCAGGGATGCAGATTCCGTCAGGCTGCGGACAAAATCTACGGACAGACCAAGAAAACAGAGCTTGGCGGGGCCGATGAAGCGTTCGTTATGGAGGATGCTGCGGTTCACCAGACAGCAGGTCCCGGCACGGTAGGGGTATTCTTTTTCCTCAATCTGTTGGATGACCTCCCCTTCCAGCACCAGCATCAGCTCAAAATAATCATGGCGGTGCAGCGGACGGGAGCTGAGGGCACGGAATAAAGCATCCATAGAGTTTTCATGCAGCCAGCAGCCATTCGGTGAGAACATCTGAATGCTGTATTGGTCGGTTTCTCCCAGACCGGTACAGGACTCCAGCGTGATCTGCACCGGGGACATGATCTTGTAGAAGGTAGAGAGCTGACTGCCCCAGTTTTCAACCTCCAAAATATTCTCATAGCTGGTGGAATCCGGTTTCATGAAAGAGTCTCCTTTTCCGCAATGTGCGAATATGATACAATCTGATGGATGCGGCACACGATGCTGTCATTGTGGAATGTGAACGGAATTGCTAAAATATAGGCACAATACAAAAACATTCTGTAAAAGCTGTGCGGCCGATGGCTTTATTATAGAGTGCTTTTGAAAAAATGTAAAGCGACAGACGCATTCTGTCGCCGTGAATGATACAGCACATCTTGAAAGGAGAATCCCCATGTCTGCTACTGCAACGACAGAGAAAAAATATCTGAAATGGTATCAGAAGCTGGCCTACGGTTCCGGCGATCTGGCCTCTAACTGCTCCTATGGTCTGGTTTCCAGTTTTGTACTGCTTTATCTGACCGGAACACTGGGTCTGGACAGCGCCATCATTGGCTCTTTGATGCTGGCTTCCAAGGTTCTGGACGGCATCAGCGATGTGATCTTTGGCACCCTGATCGACCGCACCCACTCCAAGCTGGGCAAGGCACGTCCGTGGATGCTGTTTGGTCAGGTAGGTGTTTCCCTCTGCCTGTTTTTGCTGTTTGCCATCCCGGCTGGTAGCACCACCATGCAGTATATCTACTTCTTCATCGTGTACACGGCACTGAACGCAGTGTTCTATACTGCCAACGGCATTGCATATTCCTCTCTGGTGGCACTGATCACCAAGAACAACAATGAGCGTGTGCAGCTGGGCTCCTTCCGTTTTATGTTTGCGGTCGTCACCAACATCTTTATGGGCTTTGCCGTTACCGGCATGGTGGAGAAGTTCGGCAGCGGTGCCGCAGGCTGGCGTACCACGGCTCTGATCTTCGCGATCGTTGGTCTGGTGGTCAACACCATCAGCTGCCTTGCAGTTAAAGAGCTGCCGGATGAAGAACTGAGCGGCAACACCAGCGAAGCCGCAGAGGAAGGCAAAGCAGTTGCCGAGGAGAAAAAGCATGGCTTTGCCGAGACCGCTAAGATCCTCGTCCACAACAAGTATTACCTGATGATCCTTGCCATCTACATCGTGTACTATATCATGAGCAACCTGACCACCGGTGCCGGCGTGTTCTGCGCCACCTATTACTGGGGCGATGGCAGCCTGCTGGGTCAGTTCTCCATGATGAAGATGTTCCCTGTTATCATCGCACTGGCCTTTGCGCCTGTCCTCATCAAAAAGACCGGCAGTATGCAGAAGGTCAACTTCTGGGGCTACGCCATCAGCAGCGTGCTGGGCATTCCCATGATCTACTTTGCCATGCAGAAGAATCTCTCCATGTTCCTGCTGTTCATGTTCATCAAGGGCATCTTTGCAGGTACCCTCAGCGGCTCTTTGAACGCTCTTATTGCTGAGGCCAGCGGCTACACCACACGCACCACCGGCATCCACATGGACGGTATGATGTACAGTTGCTCCTCTCTGGGCGTGAAGGTCGGCGGCGGCATCGGTACTGCGGCTGTGGGTTGGCTGTTGAAGCTGGGCGGCTTTGTGGGCACGGCAACGGTCCAGAGCGAAAGTGCCATTCGGATGATCTTCAACCTGTACATCACCTTCCCCTTCGTGATCGGCATCATTATCACGGTGCTGCTGGCTTTCCTGGATGTGGAAAAGGCCAATAAGAAGTGGGATGCTGAACACCAGAAAGAGGCACAGGCATGATTCGACAGAATTTCAACGCAGATTGGACGGTAGAAAAGGGCGATGGCAATTCCCGGATGAATTCCTTTCTGGGAAATACCCAGACCAAAACCGTGCATCTGCCCTACGATGCCATGATCCATGAAGCCCGCACCCCGGACACGAAAAACGGTGCACAGACCGGCTTCTACCCCGGCGGCGAGTACATTTTTCAGAAGCATTTCACCGCACCGCAGGCGTGGCAAGGCAAGCCGGTGTCGCTGGTGTTTGAGGGCGTGTACCAGACGGCGCTGGTCTACCTGAACGGCTGGCTGCTGACCCGGAACGTGAACGGCTATGCGGAGTTTACCGTGGAGGCTGGTCCCTACCTGAAATATGGTGCCGACAACCTGCTGAAGGTCATTGCAGATAACAGTCTGGAACCCAACAGCCGCTGGTATACCGGCAGCGGCATCTACCGCCCGGTGCGGCTGCTGGTGGGCAACAAGGTCTATCTGCCGCAGGATACCGTGCGTATCACCACCCGGGAGGCGGACGAGGGCTTTGCCCTGCTGGATGTGACGGCACAGGTGCAGTCTGCCAGCACAGTTACAGAACGGGTGACCCTGCAGCAGACCATCTGCCGGGAGGGCACGGCAGTGCTCACCGACCGGCAAAACCTCCTGCTCCAACCCGGCGAAAGCAGAACCGTCTCCTTCCGGTACTGCGTGGACAGCCCGGCTCTGTGGAGCCCGGAGAACCCCAACCTCTACACCAGCACCATGCAGGTGCTGGAGGGCGAGGAAGAACTGGACCGGGAAGAAACCAGCTTCGGCATCCGTACCCTGAGCATCGATGCAGCGCATGGGGTACGCATCAACGGGCAGACCGTCAAGCTACGGGGTGCCTGCATCCACCACGACAACGGCATTCTTGGTGCAGCTACCCTGCCCGATGCCGAGGAGCGCCGCATTCGTCAACTAAAGGAAGCGGGCTTCAACGCCATCCGCTCCTCCCATCACCCGGCAGGGCGGGCGCTGCTGGATGCCTGCGACCGGTACGGTGTGCTGGTAATGGACGAACTGAGCGACGTATGGAACGTGCGGAAAAATCCCTACGACTATGCTCTGTACTTTGAGCAGGACTGGAAGCCCACCATTCAAAAGATGGTGGCCAAGGATTACAACCATCCCAGTGTCATTTTGTACTGTGTGGGCAACGAGATCTCCGAGGCAGGCTCGGAAAGCGGTGCGGAGACCAACCGTCGGCTCTGCAACACCTTCCGGGAGCTGGACCCCACCCGTTACACCACCAACGCCCTCAACGGCCTTATGGCAGCCGGTTACCGCCTGCGGGAGATCATGGGGGATGTGATGCGAAAGTTCCCGGCACAGCCCGGTCCCTCCGGCGGCGATGGCGGCGGCAGCAATGCCCTGAACAGCTTTATGAGCCTGATGTCCGGGGAAAAGGGTGATTACTTTGCCACCCATCCGCTGCTGACTGAGGCGCTGTCCGGCTGCGAGGATTCCTGCGATGTGATCGGTCTGAACTACCTTACCGGACGCCATGTGCTGGAGCATGAACTGCACCCCCACAAGGCAGTGCTAGGCACCGAGACTTACCCAGCAGACATCGTGCGGCTGTGGCGCATCGTGGAGGAGAATCCTCACATGATTGGCGACTTCACATGGGCTGGCTACGATTATCTGGGGGAGGCAGGCTGCGGCATCTTCCATTACGATGGTGGTGCCAACTTCAGCAGCATTTACCCGGAACGCACCGCCTACATTGGAGATCTGGATCTGCTGGGCAACCGCCGCCCCATCAGCTATCTGCGGGAGATCGTTTACGGTCTGCGGAAGGCACCTTATCTGGCAGTGTTGCGGATGGAACACAACGGTCAGACCTCCAGCAAAACGCCTTGGATGTTCAAGGATAACCTTGCCAGCTGGACATGGCCCGGTTTTGAGGGACAGACGGCTTCGGTGGATGTGTACTCCGCTTCGGAGGAGGTGGAGCTGTTCCTGAACGGAGCTTCTCTGGGCCGCCGTGCCATGGTGGATTTTACCGCCACCTACAGTGTGCCCTACACTCCCGGCGAGCTGAAGGCTGTGGGCTATACCGGCGGTGTGTGTGACGGCGAGTTCACGCTGCGCACCGCACAGGATGCACAGATGACCCTTACAGCAGATCGTAAGACCCTGCAAGCTAACGGCGAGGATGCCGCCTTTGTGATGATCCAATTCGTGGATGCAAATGGCACCGCAGATCTGCACACCAAGCACACCCTGAAGGTAGAGTTGGAGGGTGCAGGCATTCTGGAAGCCGTAGGCAGCGCAAACCCCTGCTCCGAGGAGCGTTACGACACCCCGGAAAGCGAGACCTTTGACGGCTGCTGTATGGCGGTGATCCGCGCAGGAGAAGCTGCAGGCGAAATTCATCTGACCGTCACAGCAGATGACAGCGTTCAGAAGCAGCTGACGATCCTGATTCAGGAAGCAGAGGGCTGAAGCTCAAAAAGCCGGTGAAGGCTCAAAACAAAAACAGGGTGCGCCCCTGAATAGGACGCACCCTGCCAAAGACCACAGACGATAACGATATGTACAACAGGGCGTTCCCCGTCGGGAACGCTCTGTTTCTCTTTGCTGGGGGCATGATGAGCCTGTTCCGCCTGCCATGCGGCAAACTCCCGCTGCCCTTCCTCGCTGTTCCAGCAGGCAAGGATGGCCGGGTAGAATGCCCGTGCCAGACGGTCGATGACTTCATCGGGATAAGGGGAAGTGTTTGTGGACTTTTTCTTTTTGTTCAAACGCACGCTCCTTTGGACATCGGTAAACAGCATATCTATGAAAAGGTCTTCTACGCTGATGTCCAGACCCTTGCAAATACGTTCCAGCGTGTTCAAGGTTGGATTCTGAATGCCGCGCTCAATATGCCCAACGTATGCGGCATTCATGTCACAACGTAAAGCAAAAAGCTTTAGGCTTAACCCCTCTTCTTTGCGTATCTTTCTGATCCGCTCTCCAACAAGGGATGCTAGTTCGGCTGGTTCAGATTCAGGTTGATCTTTCGCTTTTTTCACAGAAAACACCTCATTTGCGGGCAATCATCAGATGCCACGGAACGTAAAGGTGAACTCCACAGGCTTGGTTACATCAGGAATATACTCCGGGTGGACATTGGCACCCCAGCTGTCATCGCCGCCAACGCCCATCTGCTCGCCGATGGCACGAATCACCGTGTAATGGACCGGGGGCAGCTCGTAGGGATGCTTGGCACTCTCCATTTCATGGGGAGTGTAGGGCAGCGCAGAGAAGAACATGGGCTTTGCGGCATCTGCGGTAAACAGCAGCCCGCGACCCTTGCGGTCCACTACCTTTGCCCAGCGCACAGCGGTCTTTGCACCGCACTCCTGCGGCACAAGGTACTGTGCCATGTTGTCTGCGACCTTGTTCTGGTAAATGCCCAGCTTTGCACCATGCTGACGATCCCAGTAGGTCTCCGCAGGGCCGTTTCCGTACCACTCCACCGTGTCGTAGTCAGCGTCGATCTTGAACAGTACGCCGAACTCCGGCATTGCTGCAAGTCCTTCCACCGGGTCATAGTGCAGGGTGGTCTGGATGCGGCCATCACCGAACACACGGTACTGCAGGCTGCACTCTGCTGCGGGGCTGGTCTGGAGGTTATAGAGATAGGTCACGACCACGCTGTCGGCTTCCACCTCGCAGGTGGGGTTCTGGAGGATGGTGCCGCCATGAACAGACGGGATCTCCTTGCCGATGCCCTTGGCGGTAGCGTACAGGCTTGCCAGCTTCCACTGACCGCGAACGCCGCCCATGTTGTTGCCGCAGTCGTTGTCGGTGGGAGCGCGCCAGAAGTTGGGACGGGGAATCTCCTGAATCATCTCCTTGCCGGCATAGCGGTAGGAAGTCAGACCGCCGTTCAGATCGGAGAACAAAACATCGAAATTCTCACCCCGGACACCGATGTTGTGTGTACCGTGCGTAACGGTAAACGGCGTGACCTTCTTGCTGGGAATGGAACGAACCACAGCGATCACACCCTGTCCAAAGGCGACTTCATGGCCCTTCTTTGCCCAGCTGGTGTCCTCCTTCAAACGGAAGCTGATGGTCACTGCGTATTCACCGGGGAGCGCAGGAACCATAAACGGCAGCGGGAAGCTGGAACGCTCTTCGGGAGCAACATCAATATTGGTCAGTTCCTGCTGCTGATACAGCTTTCCATCACGGTGCAGCAGAGCAACGCAGTCGAAAGCACCCGTAGAGGTGAACAGGTTCTTATTCCAGACTTCAAAGCCAGAGTTGTCGATGGAAACGGCGATGTTCTGATAGCAGAACTTGACCTCCTGCATCTTGGGAGAAGGAGCACGATCACCACCGTAGGCAATGCCGTTTCCGCTGAAATTATAGTCGGTAGGACGCTCACCGAAGTCGCCGCCGTAGGCTTGGAACCACTTGCCGTAGCGGTCTTTTTTCCAGATGGACTGGTCGATGTAATCCCAGATGAAGCCGCCCTGATAGCCGCAGTCCTTCTGGTCGGCAAGTTCCGTGTACTTGTGCAAAGCACCGTTGGAGTTGCCCATAGCATGAGAATATTCGCACTCGATATAAGGCCGCTTATCGCCCTGTGCCAGATACTCTTTAATGTCCTTCACAGTGCTGTACATATGGCTCTCGATATCGGTGGTTTCGAGGAAGCGGGGATCATTGACCACACCTTCGTAATGCACCAGACGGGTGTCATCAAAGCGGCGGACCATCTCTGCCATCTGGAGCAGGGTCTCACCGCCAAACGATTCGTTGCCCAGAGACCAGATCAGAACAGCAGGATGGTTTTTGTCACGCTGGTAAGTGGAATTCATGCGGTCAAACAAGACAGCTTTCCACTCCGGCTTATCATTGGGCAAAACGCCCTCGATGCCGCGAATGCCAGCCTGATGGATGTCCCATGTGCCATGGGATTCCAGATTGTTCTCTGCGATCAGATACAGACCATACTCGTCGCACAGGTCGTACAGTGCATCCTGATTCTGGTAATGGCTGGTACGGATGGCATTGATGTTGTTCTGCTTCATGGTGATGATATCCCGAAGCAGTTCCTCATGGGTGTGTACGCCCACAGCACGACCCGTAATGGAGCTGAACTCATGACGGTTGGCACCCTTGAACACGATGCGCTTGCCGTTGAGCAGCATCCGATTGTTCTTCAACTCGAACTTGCGGAAACCGACTTTCTGCCCGGTCACCTCTACCAGATGGCCTGCATCGTCCAGCAGCTCGATTTCCAGTTCATACAGAGCCGGGTCCTCTGCACTCCACAGGTGGGGGTTCTCCACCGCATGGCTGAACAGAGCAGAGCCGCCGTTCAGTGCGATTTTTTCGGAGAACACTTCCAGTTCACTGCGGCGCAGGGTCAGACGGGCTGCGCCCTTACCCTCCACCTGCAATGCAACTTCCAGCGTGGAATGAGTAAAATCATCCCCGGCAAACAGCGTTTTGACGGATACATCTTCCAGATGCACGGTGGGGATGGCGTACAGCCACACGCTGCGGAAGATGCCGGAGAAGCGGAAGAAGTCCTGATCTTCGCACCAGCTGGAGGAAGTCCACTTGAACACCTGCACAGCAAGTTTGTTCACGCCCGGCTGGAGATAGGGAGTCAGATCGAATGCGTGTGCGGAGAAGCTGTCCTCGGTGTAACCCACATAAGACCCGTTCAGCCAAAGAGCCATGCCGCTTTCCACACCCTCGAACTCGATGTGGACGGGCTTGCCCTGCATGGATTCCGGCAGCTCGAAGTATTTTACATAGCTTGCCACCGGATTGAACCGCTGCGGAATCTCGCCCGGCTGTACTTCTTCACGGCCATCCCACGGATACTGAACATTCGCGTACTGGGGAATGTCGTAGCCCTCCATCTGGATGTGTGCCGGAACATGAATGTCATCCCAGCCGCTGCAATCGTAATCCGTCTTTTCAAAGCCGGGGATGGCACTGGTGTAGTTCTTTGCGTAGGCGAATTTCCAGATACCGTCCAGCTTCATCGCCAAAGAAGAGGAGCCTGTCCGATATTCTTCGCGGGAAGCGTAAGTACGGAAACTTGCATGAGCATTCAGCACGTTTTCCTTGAAAAAGGTGGGGTCTTTTACTTTTGCAAAATCAAATGCAGCCATAGTATTTCCTCATTTACCTTTTATAATTTTATAATATTTCTCCAGCCTCCCCGGAGGAATCGCTGGATTCCTCCGGGGAACAGCAGATGAAGGAGAAATGATAATGGCTTGTTATCAGACTGCTGCACGCAGTTTTTCATTTGCTTCTTCGACCTTCATACGAGAGAGAATGAAGGTGATGATGGCATCCAGAGCAAACGGAATCACCAGATACATGATCTTCAGCATCGAGATGCAGGATTCGGGCTGGACAGCCAGCGCACTATCGAAATGGCTTGCTGCCAGCAGCCAGCCGGTGATGGCAGTACCCAGACCGCCGCCCAGCTTCACACCGAGAGAAGTGCAGGAGTACATCGTGCCATCCACGCGCTTATGCTTCGTCAGCCAAGTATATTCAGAGCAAGCAGCAATCGCAGCGTTCATATCGCCCTGCCAAGGACCCTGACCAAGAGCTGCGATTGCAGTAAAGAGCAGCATCAAGGTCACATTGCCGCTGCCCATGTAACCAGCTACAGCAACCAGTGCACGAGAAATCGTTGCCAGAGTATAGCTCATTACATTCAGCTTATACATTCCATTCCACTTTGCAACCAAGGTCGGGGTGAACACCAGTGCGATGATCAGAGGAATGTTGATTGCCCAAGAGAATACACCGAACAGATTCTGGTTGCCAAGGATGTAGGTTGCATAGTAGGTGCCCATGCTGATCATGGCACCGTAGATCTGCTGCAAAATGTAGGTGACGCAAATCATCATATAATATTTGTTACCAGCAAGCAGCTTTGCGGCCTGAACCAGATTGTACTTTTCGTCCTGCTCGATTTCCTTTTTGTCGGTGGTATCCACCAATTCGCCTTCCGGCAGTTCCTTCACGGAGAAAACGGAGAGGGTGTTGACAAGCAGACCGATGATAGCGTAGATGATTGCAACAGTGCGCCAACCGGCAGCACCACCGCCCAATGCCGTAACAGCACCCAGCGTGATGGACTGGATGAGCAGGCTGGTGGCAAAGGCGAACATGAAACGCCAAGAACCCATCTCGACCTGTTCGGCACTGTTCTTCGTGACGAGAGCAGTCAGTGCAGAGTAAGCAATGTTGTTGGCAGTGTAGAATACAGCGTTCAGCAGAGTATATGCGATCAGGAACCATGCGTACTGTGCAAACTGTCCCAGATTGGTCGGGATGGCGAAAATTGCCACCAGCGTAATGGCACAGCCAATGTAGCCGTACAGCATCCAAGGACGGGCTTTGCCCATCTTAGAATGCGTTTTGTCAATCAAAGAACCAAAGAAAATGTCCGTCACACCGTCCAGCAGTTTGGAAACTGCAATCAGAGTGCCGACAATACCGGGGTTCAGGCCAACGGTGTTGGTCAGATAGATCATGACGAAGGAGGACAGGAATGCATACACCACGTTGCCTGCAATATCGCCTGAACCATAGCCGACTTTATTATACCACTTTAGATAACGTTTCTCAGTCATTGTGCTTTCTCCCATCTTGCTTGTTTTGTGTGGGCGCGACCAATCTGCTGCGCACTTCAGACTGGAATTCTCATTACGCAAGTTGCCCAAATCTCTTGCGTTCCGTCTGAAAATATTATAGAATCTAATGGAACGAAAAGATATAGACAAGATGGAACAGA
>OMET01000855.1_pt1 | contig 10596 bp, 12 predicted proteins | sample 1673841 | NCBI WGS metagenome assembly OMET01 (sample SAMEA103958129, study PRJEB25191) | human gut metagenome | reverse complement strand
GCCTGCCGCCCCCATCACGCAGGGCGGGTGCCCATGGTTTTCTGCCCGGAGCGTTGCCGCAACATCCTCGGAAACTTCCATGCGGTTGCCGCCCTGGTCATTCAAAACAATGCCGTTACGACCGGTACTCATTCCGCAGTTCACGCCGAGGGTGGCGGAAGTGTCGTCCGTCAGACTGCCGTTGTATCCATCGAAGCCTGTCGCTCCAGCGCAAGGCGTAAAACTTCCGGCAGCTCTTTGCCACGAGCGGAAGCCCTCCGCAGAATACCCAGACAGGCCTTCTGACTCAAATAATATTTTTCCGGCACTTCCGCCTGCAAGATCTGCGACAAGGTAGATGCGGCGTCTTCGCTGGGGAACTCCCCAGTATTGTGCGTCAAGAGTTCGGTACGCAACGCTCCATCCATCTCCCATGTATAGGTCGGCGTAGGGCCATCGTGCCTTTTCAGGCATAGGCACCTGGGCATTCGGTTCGGCGATCCCGATGACTGCCTCAAGGACGCACCGGAAGTCTTCGCCTTTGTTCGAGGAGAAGGCCCCGGGGACGTTCTCCCACACGATGTATCTTGGATATTTGCCACCTGTGGCACACCTCATTTCTTTGATAACGCGGACGGCTTCGTAAAAAAGACTGGAACGCGCTCCGCCCAAGCCGTCTCTTCGGCCTGCCACGCTCATGTCCTGGCATGGGCTGCCGAAAGTGATAATGTCCACGGGTTCGATTCTGCCGCCGTCCATAGCGGAGATGTTCCCGTAGTGCTTCATAAAAGGCAGACGCTTGGTGGTCACCCGAATGGGAAACGGCTCGATCTCGCTGGCCCATAGGGGGATGACACCGTTGTGTATAGCCGCCAGCGGAAAGCCGCCAATGCCGTCAAACAGGCTGCCCATAGTAATGCACCTCATTTGGCCGCCACCGTCCGGGCAATATTGACGGCGCTCTGAGCTGTGTAAACCGCCGAGGTAAGATTGGCCTTCGTAGTGGTGTCCAGCCCAAAGGCCCCGGCGATGCGGGGAATTTCCCCGGCAGAGAGCATGAGCCCCAAGCCCAGCAGGGCGTGGTCTTTGAACACCATCAGCCCGGCCACAAGGATGGTGGCCTGCAAAAACGCCGTGAGGCACAGGCCGATGACCTGCTTGCACCACTGGACGAATCCGTCTCCATACCCCCTGGGCACAGAGAACATATAAAGGCTCCCCACGGCAATTTGAATCAGCAAAATACCGCCGCGCTTCAGATTGCTGAAAAACACCTTAATGACCGCATAGGCCATGAGGATAAGGCAGAAAAGAACCATAAGCCCGCTGGTCTCCCGTCCAAAGCCCCGCAGGGGATAGGTGGACTCCGTCAGGCTTTCCAGGTTTTCAAGATCTGCCAGCGCCGCCTTTGCCGCATCCCCGATGCTGGTGGACCCAAAGCCGGTGATGCCCGCCGTCAAGGTGCCCTGCAAGGAAATTGCCAAAGAATAGAGCCGCACCGGCACCTGGGTAAAAAGAGAGACGGCCAGAAAGCCCTTAAGGACATTCAGCGCCGTCTCTTTCACATTGCCCCGCCCAGCGGAATACTCGATGCCGCATTCAAACACAGCCACTACCAGCCCCGTGGCAAACAGGGCCCAGCCCAAATAGGAGAAAAACAGCACCACGCTCTGCACCCAGTTCATCTCGAAGAGCTCAGCGCCCATGCTGCCCATCTCGGAAAAGAAGTTCCCAAGAAAGCCCACCACCTGACTGTAAAACCAGTCCACGATCTGGCCCAGTATTTTGTCCGCTACAAAGTCCCATATGAACAATTCATCACCTCCTGAACATGCAAAAACCGTCCCGCCAACCAACAGCGCAATTTCCCACTCATACCCCGATAATACTCCAAATATACAGCGGCGCCGTCAGCGTAAAGACCAGGCATGCAAACAGAATGGCCGGAGCCGTCCATTCAAATTGTCCTGTTTTCCGATAGTCAAAATACGCCGTCCCCAGCTTCACGAAGAAGAAAATAGCCAGAATCATGTCAATAGCGGGAAAAACCACCTTGTTGACCACCGACTTGATCTGCCCGGACGCCGCCGTCCAGGTGCTCTCCACTGCGCCCGCCACATCGCCGCTGCCTGCGGCAAAAGCCGCCACAGACAGCAGGCAGCACAGCAGCGCCGTGATACTCAGAATGAGCATGATACGCTTTGCAGTTCTCATTTTGCGTCCTCCTTACATTGTCATTTCATGTATCCCGTGCTGCAGCTCGGCCAATTTCTCCGCTGCCCAGTCGGGGATGCACTCGTCACGGATAATGCCCACGAACTCGGAGCGGTTCCATCTCGTGGTCTCGCCGTCTCCCAAACAGGTGCAGAGTACCGAGCGGCCACGGGCGTGGGGCTGACAGCCAAAGCCGCTCAGGGCCAGCCATAGCTGATTCTCCGGCTGCCAGTAGGATTCCCGCAGTGTATCCGGCGACAGGATCAGCACCCTGCCGGTGAAGTCCTGCTCTCCGGAATTGGATTCACAGTGTTCTGCGCCAAACAGGTGCAGCTTTGCCAGCTCTGCCCGGTATTCGCTGACGAATCCGTCCAACACGGCGGGATGGCTGTTTATGAGGAAGGTATGCCGGTGTCCTCCGTCGTCGGGGACGAAGATGGAGCGGCTCCACCGCTTATTGGTCTCATGATAGCGGCCGTCATAGGACTGCTCCTGCAAAGTGTTGGCCAGCACAAAGCCCACCCGCTTGTAGCCGTACTGGTCAATAACGCTTTTGGCGCAGTCGGTGCCCAGATGCATCCCGTCAAAGTCCCTGCGGATGGCCAGTTCTATGGCCCCGGCACAGGCACAGTTGGTGCGGAAATTAGCCCGCCACAGCTCCAACTCGCCCCGCTCCCGAGCCACCTTGGCCGTGTAGGGGTACATTGCCTCACTCGGCAGCATAGACAACGTCTCCTTCCTCCAAAAGCTGTGCCAGTGCGGACGGGCAGCATCCGCTCAGCATAAGCAGGGGCCGAATGTTCTCCGGCACCTGCGCCATATCCTCCATGTTCCTTTCACAGCCGGCGGCGCAGGGCCTCCTGCACGCCGCCTGCAGCACACCCAGCAGCTCCACGGAGGCCCGAGACAAACCCTCCAGTGCGTGCAGCAGCTGCAGCGCCGTCATTTCCTGCGGCATAAGCAGGATGTGGTCTTGCCCCAGCCACGCAGACAGGGAGATGCCTGACAAGCCCAGTTCCTCCAGCGCACCGTTGGGGATGAGCAGGCCGTTCTTTTCAAATTTCATTTCATTGTTCATGCGAAAATCCTCCTATACTTTTAAAGGCCGCTGCGGTATATGCACCAGCCTGCACGATTTGCCCCGGCTGTCATAGTCGCCGAAGAAGGACATCTGCGGCGCAAAGGTACGGGGATCGTAGTTGGTCATGATGTACTCACGGTACTTGTTGTTTTTCTTCTTGGACTGGCTGTTGGGGCGCTCCACCTCGTAAATGAAGAAATCATCATACAGCTCCCGGATGTATGGGCAGTTGTTATAGGACACCATAGCAAAGCCTGTGTGCTTTACCAGCACATCGTGGAGCCGCTGGTGGTCGCTGCGGGGAAACTCCACCGTATAGCATTCCGCCTCATAGTAGGGTGGGTCACAGTAGACCACAGTCTGAGGGTCGTTGCGGGCGGTGATGATGCTTTCGAAATCCTTGTTTTCCAGTACCGCATCCTTCAGCCGATGAGAGCACTCCCACAGATCCCGGAAAAACCGCCGTATATCGCAGGAGCCTACGCCATAGCTGTCTCCGCTGCCATTGTAGCTGTAGCGCTGCAGCTTATAGAACGCTGCGGCACGGCGCACATCACCCAGACGGCCACGCTCCAAAAGCAGCTGCTGCACGACCTCTGCCTGGGGCGGCTGCAATAGGATCTCCGTCAGATCCAACTGCTGCTCCATATATTCCATGGTGAAATCCTCGCCCCGCAGCTGACGCTGCAGTACATCGAATTCATCATGGGCGTTGATAAGGAGAAAGCCCAGCTCCCTGACCAGCTCCAGCGGACGCTCCTTGGCACAGAACAGGAGGTTATACAGGTCATGGTTCAGGTCGTTGTAGATCTGCAAACACCCGCTGGGAACGGTGGCGTTTAGGGTGATAATGCCGCTGCCGCCAAACACATCCACCAGCGTTTTGTAGTGTGTGGGCAGCAGCATTTGGATGGCCCACATGAGCTGGGCCTTGCCGCCTACCCACGGCATGAGCTTTGTCATCTGCTTACTCACCGAATCTCTCCAGCGCCCGCTCCAATCCGGAAATGGCGGCATCTAACCCGCTGCGCATCTTCTCAAGGCTTCGGATGGTGGCATAGACCTCTGCCGCCGTTTCCGCATAGTAATACCCCCGCTGATCTGCTGCGATCGGCACAGTACCTCGCCGCAGGCGGTTGATGTGCCTGCGAAGCTCGTTCCCGCTGATGCCCAGCGCCCGCTCCAATTCCCGGCTGCTGACCACATTTTTATGTCCCTTGCATCCGTTCTCCAGATACCGGGAGATGGTCTCCTTCGTCATTCTTGCACTCCTTTCCGGGTACCGCTCACCGAAAAGGGTGCAAAAAGTGGGACCGCTGTCCCTTTTCGGAAAGCGGCCCCATTATTGATTCAGTTTACTGCATGGTTATATCCATGCCCTGCTGCGGCAGATGCATAGGCTGTCCATCCGGACGATGGACATAGCCGTAGTCGCTGAGGATGCCCCTATCTCTGTACATCAGGTCTGCGCCGTAGGCGGTGAGATTCAAATTTCGGATGAGCAGGTCAAGCTCTGGCCCATCTGCCATAAGGGCGAGTTCCTCCCGTGCCCGATCTTCCAACGAGTGGATACTTGGCTCGAAGGCGTATTCACTCAGGTGCTCTGCCAGCGCCATGGCATCCTCCAGCTTGTAAATATCCAGCTGACTGGCCACTGCCTTGAACGCCGCCAGTTCCCCATTTGCATCCAGCATTTCGAGACACTGCGCAAATTGATTGACCTGCTCCATGCTGGTGTGAGCCATATCTACGAAGGCCCACATCTCCGGCATGGCGGTGTCGCATTCCTCCAGCTGCACCTCCTGCCAGCTATCCACCTCCAGACAGTCCAGCACGGCGTCCAACTCCGCCTGCTTTGCGGGCAGGTACAACTTTACGGCACGGACATCACTGACACAGAGGAAATGGATCATATACGGCGGCTTTCGTGGCGGCCTGCCCAAGTTAGGCGGAGCCTGCCGCAGCTCGGCTTCCCGTACTACATAGCCGTTCGGGGTCATAGCGCCGTGTTCGTCCCGGCGCATTTTTTCACCGACCTTGGCATAGTCCAACAGCTCCAGCACACTCTCCGGCACTTGTTCCAGCTCCGGCAGGAAATCGTTCTCCACATAGAACCGGCCCAGTGCCGCATCATCCCGGACCTCCGGCACCACATGGCAGCAGTCTACGCTGTACGCCAGATCCAGCAGCCGCTGGAGGGTCAGTTCGCCGCCATTGGTTTGGCACAGCTTGTCGACCTCCATCTGCACCAGTCCCTCAAAAGCGATGTCCTCTACATGGTCGAATGTGCTCAGCTGCTCCGCCAGAGCGTTGAACTGATACAGGTCGCTGTCATCAAGGAGCGGTGCAAGAAAACCGTACCGGCCAATGTCCTCCACCTGCCAATAGGGTTCCCGTCCATCCATCAGCCGCAGCTTATCCAGTGCGTCTATCAGTTCCCACGGCGTAGCGGGCAGATCCAGCTCTGCGTGATTACTGCGATCCGGATCACCCAGATATACGGAGAAAACCTTTTTATCCAAGCTCCATACCCCCTCTCTGCTCCACGATGTCCATGCAGTGATCCGGGTCTGCGCCGGGGACATCCCAGCCGCACATGCTGCCGATCTTCATAGCTTCCTCCTGAGCGGGTGTCACACCCAGCTCCCGGTTCTGCTCGTCCGCAATGCGGCGGTTTTCCTGTGCATCCGGCGTAGACCAGTCGCTGGGATAGTACCCGCTCTCCCCACGCTTTACGCAGATGAGCTGCCCCGTACCCGGCAGCAGGGTAAAGCACAGCTGAGGCCGCTTGTCCCGGTAAGGCTCGAACCGCTCCTGCTCCGTCCGGATGCTCCAGTCCTCATCCTGCCACAGGTGGACATACAGTTCCCGGCCGCCGTCCAGTGCGATCACCCGCTGCTCGAAGCCCTCACCCCAGCCATCCGAGGCTTGGCCGGAGATGTACTTCTTCAGCGTGGCCAGCTCTTCAGCCGACAGTTCGCCGCTGATCTGACACTCCGCCACGCCCCACAGCCTGCCGTGCCGCTGCTCCACATCGAAGACAACGGAATGTACCTTGTCGTTGACGCTGTCTGGTTTTCTGTACCAGTACATGATGCCTCTGACCTGTTCCTCCTGCATGCGGTTTTTGAATAAGGCGCTGCGGATCTTGTCCTCATACGATGCCAATTCGCCGCCGGTGAGCCGTTCCGCCTCCTCCGGCATATCGCCCCACTCATCCGGCTCGTAGAGTTCGGCAGTCAGCGGCATATACAACTTCAGCACGCTGCGTTCGGGCGGCAGGACAGTGAAGCTGTCCTCGCCGGGGATGAGGGCCAGAGTCCGTCCGTTGTCCCATTTCATCTGAAATTGCCCGGCGTCATCTACGCACACAAGCGTACCCTCTGTGCCGGGTGCTACCGGCGCATAGGGGTCCTCCATGGAAACCAGCCGGATGCGGGTGCCGGGCGGGTATTTTTCCCGCAGGAATTTCACCATTTTCTCGGATGTAAACATCTTTAGATCCCTCCCATTTTCTGTGTGTATTCGGATAGCGTATATGGATCATCCTCACCGAAGAAATCCAGCAAAATATCATCTGCCGCCTTGCGGACGGCAGGATCGTCCGTCAGGACTTCGTAACGGAACCCGGTGGTATCCCGATAGGGCAGTTCCGCCCGGATGCAGTCCAGAAACGACTCTGCATCGTAATAGAGAATGTCATCGTCTCCAACAAATGTGGCTATGCCAATAGGCTCCATCATTGCATCACTCCCTTCTTTCGCAATACACCACCAATCTCTGCCGCCCGCCGCTGGCGTAGGGGTGGCAGGTAATGAGCGTCAGCAGATCACGCCCCGGTTGGATTTTGATTTTGTCCACCTGGTCCGGCTGGATGATCTTCATATCAACCACGGCATAGGTGAGTGTTTCCCATAGATTCGTAATCGTTATCATATCGCCCACCTGCAAGCGGTCTATGTGCCGAAAATAATCTGCGCCATGCCACCCTCTATGCCCGGCAATGACGCAGTTGGTACTCATGCCGCCAATGGGCGCCGAGGTGTTCCCAAGCACCGCCGCCCCTGCGTCCAAATGTGCGCCGGACGCGCCCAAGTAGACCGGCATGACCAGCTCCAGCGTGGGTATCTCCAATACACCTATGATCTCGTCCTCCACGCCGCAGTCTCTCAGCAATACAGCGGGCTCCTCACAGGCCAAAGCATCGGCCAGTCCCGCCTGCCGCTCCGCATAAATGCGTTCGTTATATTCCTGCAAGTCTGTCAGCACCTCGGAGTATGGCTGTCTCGCCTCCTCCAAAAAGCCCTGTGCCGCCGCGCTCATGTCCGCTTGCAGCCTATGCCCGGAAACCACCGGCCACAGCAGAATACAAAGCCCCGCCACGGCCAGCGCCGCCGCCAACAAAACAGATTTTTTACCCACGACGTCGCCTCCTTGCAAAGAAGCAGACCCTGCCAGCCGCAGCCAACACACCAAGGCCGATGCCCAAGCCCGTGAGATAGTGCTGCGTCCACGAAGACGCAGCCTTCGGAGTTTTTCCATTTTCTACCACCAGCTCCGGCACATACGGCACCCGATGTCCCCGCACCAGCAGCCGGTGGGTGTTCACTCCAAAGGGCATACAAGTGATTAAAGTTACATAGTCCTTGTCCTCCTCGATTTGCAGCAGCGATGTGTCCCCAGGCAGTACCGCGGCGATCTGGTCCACCTCGTAGGCCAGCACCTCACCCAGCACATGGATATAGAAAACATCGCCTTTCACCAACTGGTCAATGTCTGTAAACAGCTTCGCACTGGCCATCCCACTGTGAGCCGACAGCACCGCATGGGTGCCTGCCCCGCCTACAGGCAGAGAAGTCCCCACCACATGCCCCACGGCCCGCTCCAGCGTCTCCACTCCCGTGCCGTGCTGCACCGGCAAATACACGCCGATCTTCGGGATATCGATGGTGCACATAGCCCCGCCCACCGTGAGCTGCTCCGCATAGAGCAGGGGAGGGGCCGAAGCCCCTCCCGCACTGACCGCCGCCTCACCCCGCAGCATGGCGTTATACACCTCCGCCGCCCGACGCTGCTCGGCCAGCTCCGTATCGTCGGTGCCCGCAATAGCGGCGGTGTACACCGCCTCCACATCCGAGTGATACTTTTTACTTACCAGTTCACCCATAAGTGGGTAGAGCAGTAGCCCCAGCGCAATGACTCCGCAGGCTACCGCCAGCAGTCGCCACTTCACTGGTCGTTCCTATTGTGCTTCCGCCCCCGGACCACAATAAACGCCGCCACGCCCAGCAGCATACAGCCGCCCACGGTGAACATCCAGGTGCCGTAACCGCCTGTCTTAGGCAGGTCAAAGCCGGGGTTGTTGATGACCGTCAGCGGCACGATGGCATTGCCGCTCTCCAGGTCCACCGCGTCGCCGTTGACGCTGCCGCTGGCCGTCAGGAGCTTCACGCCGCAGGTCTCGCAGGCGCTCTCGCCCTCCGCAGCGGTAATGATAATTTCGATGCCGTCCTTCAGCAGCACATAGCCCTTGTCGGTGGCGATCTCTGTCAGCGTATAGGTGTCGTCCTCCAGACCGTTCACGATGATATGACCGCTGTCATTCGGAACAAGAGTGGTTGCATCGGCCTTCTTGTCGGTAAAGCCCTTGACGTAGTACATGCCATTCCTCTGCTCGGCAATGATATACACATCGTCTATGTCGTTGTGCAGCAAGAAGCTGACATTCGTCAGGTCGCCCTTGCCGTCCGAAAACTGCTTCAGCACATCCACGCCGTAGGTGTACACATGGCAGCAGTCCTGGAGCGTATCAAAGTAACCGGTATTGGTGCGCTTCCAGGTCAGTACCACCTCGTTGGGGTTGTCGTTGTCGCCCAGCTGTGCGTCAGCGGTAAGGGTAGCGGCATAGGTGATCCGCATAGTACAGTCGCTGTAACCACGCTTCACGCTATCGGTGTAGACACTTGCGGATTCATTGATGTCCGCCAGCCCGGTCTCTGTCATACCAATGGTCATGGTGTTGGCAGCGTCATCATAGCTGACGGCAAACTTGCCGGAATCCTCGTCCCATGCCGTAATCTGATCTGTGCATCCGGCATCCCGGAAGAACTCAATGACCACATCGCTTCTGTTGTAGCGAATCCCCTCACGCAGCGTGTCCGCAAAGGTATAAGTAGTCAAACTGGTAGCCTTGGAGGTAATGGTGGGCAGTGTGCTGATGATCTGATAGTCCACCACATCGCCCACAGAGGCGGTGGCGGTGTGTGCATAGCCATCCGCAATGTCGGTCAGGCTGCCGGTATTCTTGCCGGTGCTGTTCTTGTCCTCCCGGACGGTCTTTTCAAGGTCCGGGCTACCGGTCTGGTTCTTGGGGTACACGGTCACATCGTAGTTCCAGTCTTTGCCGTCGATGGTGGTCATGGGCAGAGAGACGAAGAAAGGATTGCAGGTGCTGGTGACATTTTCCGGCACACGGGTCTCCACCACCAGATACAGCCCCTGCTCCAGTCCACCGACCCTGCTGTGTCCGTTTGCATCCGTCTCGGGCATAATAGCCTTGCCGCCGTTGCGGACGGCAATTTCCAGCGCATTTTTGACGGTGGTAGCATTGTCGGCCAAAGCGTCCGCCAGGGCTTTGTTCAGCTTGTCGGAGGTAAAGTAGAACACGCCGTTCCCTCTCTTGTAAGCGTCCGCCTTAGTCAGTCCAATGGCCTGGAGCACTGCGTCGTCCGCAAAGCCATACAGCACGCCCACCTTATATTGTCCATTCTCCCGCTGACTGTAAGTGGAGATGGACGCCACCCGCAGATAGCTAAACTCCACGCCCTGGATGGCGTACTGCGCCAGCTTGTCGGTAACGGCATCGTCCTGCACCCCGGTGCTGACATAGGACGCCGCATCCCACGCCCCGTCTGCGCTGGCTGCCGTGATGTCGTACTTGTAAAGGGAAAGGGACGCCTTTCGCCCGGAGTCAATGGTCGGCGCCGCAAACGCCGTGGTGATAAGCCCCAAGGCCATGACCATGACCAGGAGCAGCGCCCAAAGTCGCTTCGTTTTCTTCATCCTTCAGTTCTCCTTTTTCATCGTGGTTTTTTTGCAAAAATAAATACCTGTGCCGACACCCATGCCGAGCATGAGTGTCGCAAACAGAATATATATTGTGAAGCCTGTGCCGCCCGTAAAGGGCAGCGCAAAGCCCGCATTGTTGCAGGCGGTAATGGTGATGTCGTGTTCGCTTGCATCCAGCGTCCCCAAAAACAAAGGCTCCGTCAGCAGCGTCATTCCCTCCGCCGCCTGCACCTCCGTCACCCGGTAGTAGGTAC
>OMET01000850.1_pt1 | contig 10619 bp, 7 predicted proteins | sample 1673841 | NCBI WGS metagenome assembly OMET01 (sample SAMEA103958129, study PRJEB25191) | human gut metagenome | reverse complement strand
TGTATTAGCACAATAAAATTTGAAACTTTATTGTAACTTTTGCAAATCATGCATCCAAAACGACAGATTGTGCGAAGAACGGTTCGTTTTGCAGTATATATGATAAAATGACATCAAGCAAAGGAGTGGACGCACTCCGGAGAACAGCCATGAACCGGGTCGTGTACCCAAAAGAGAAGGAGTTAATAGTTATGGCACAGAAAAAGAAGGACAGTAAGATGATGGGCAAGATCATCAAAACTGCCGTTTCGGGTGTGTTGTGTGTCGCATTGGCGGGCGGTATGGTTGCGGCCAATGTGCTGATCCCGCCTAATGCCAGCAGCGTGCAGAGCATTTTGGGCCTGAAGAGCGGCGGCATCGACAACAGCAAGGCAAAGACCGAAGGCATCAATATGGAATACAGCAAGCCCGGTTTTGACACAGAGGCTGCGCTGATTGAGGATGAGATCGCTCTGAATAAGAAGATCGCCGCCGAAGGCATTGTTTTACTGAAAAACGATGCAGGAAAGATGCCGTACAGCACGGATACCACCTTCAGTTTTGTCAGCCATTCGGCAGTCAGCTACATCGGCGGCAACAAAGTCGATATGAAAACGGCCTTTGAAGATGCCGGGTTCGGTGTCAACGAGGACCTCTGGAAATTCTATTCCGAAGGCAACGGCAAGGATTACGGTCTGGGCGTTGGTTCCGTTTCCTACGGTGATGACGAGGACTTTTCCATCAACGAATGCCCCTTGTCTGTTATGAAAGCAGAGCCGGGTCTGACCGATTCCATGAAGAATACGGTTCCTGTTTTTGTGTTCAGCCGTGTGGCGGGCGAAGGCCGTGATATGCCCCGCTCCATGTACAACCACACCGATGTGGAAGAGGACAAGACCAAGACTTATCTGGAGCCGGATTCTACGGAACTGGAGATCCTGCAGTATCTGAACGACAACTTTGACGATGTGGTGCTGCTGCTCAACTCCAGTGCAGCGGTCGATCTGAGCTGGGTGGAGGATTATCCCAGCATCCACACGGTCATCTCGGCTCCTGCCATGGGCGACTACGGCCTGTGCTCTCTGGCTGAGATCTTCTCCGGCAAGGTCAATCCTTCCGGCCGCACCGTGGATACCTATGAAGTGGATGCCATGAACAGCCCGGCGGCGCAGAACTTCGGCGACTTTGCCTACTACGATGAGAATGGCAACCTCACCAAGTACAACTACGTCAGCTACAAAGAGGGCATCTATGTTGGCTACCGCTACTACGAGACCCGTTACGAGGATAAAGTCCTCGGTCAGGGCAATGCGGGCGATTACAACTACGACGATGCTGTGATGTACCCCTTCGGCTACGGCCTGTCCTACACCACCTTTGACTGGTCGGATTACAACACCAGCTGGGATGGCGATACCTGCACCGTGACGGTCAAGGTCACCAACACCGGTTCTGTTGCAGGCAAGGACGTTGTGGAAGTCTACGCACAGAGCCCTTACACCGATTATGACAAGGCCAACAAGGTGGAAAAGGCTGCCGTTGAACTGGTCGGTTACGCCAAGACCTCGGAGCTGGCTCCCGGTGCAAGCGAGACCGTGACGGTCACCTTCGACCAGGAACAGCTGAAGTCCTACGACTACGTCAATGCCAAGACCTACATTCTGGACGCAGGTGATTACTATATCACTGCGGCTAAAAACGCACACGAAGCGGTCAACAACATCCTCTCTGCCAAGGGAAAGAGCGTGGCAGACGGTATGACCGCGGATGGCGACACTGCTTTTGTTGAAATCTACACCCCGGCAAACGGCACCGTGGATACCACAACCTACAAGCTTGACACCACGACCGGTGTGGAGATCACCAATCAGCTCGACCATGCAAACGGCGGGCTGCAGTATCTCTCCCGCAGTGACTGGACTGGCACCTGGCCGACCGTTGACGGCGAGGTCAGCGACCAGATCAGCACCTGGGGCAACCCCATCAATGGTACCGATGCCAGCGGCAAGGCTGCATCCTATACCTACCGCAAGACGATCAGCAAGGAGGACCTTGCAAAGCTGGATTCTTTTGATTCCCTGAACCCCACCGACTTCTCCACCCTGACCGATGAGATCGTTTACGGCAAGGACAACGGTCTGGGTCTGATCGATATGCGCGGTCTGGATTACGATGATGAAAAGTGGGACGCACTGCTCGACCAGCTGACCCCCAGCGATTATCAGACCCTGATCACGCAGTCCGGCTATGGCACGGCTGCCATCAAGTCGGTGGATAAGCCCTCCACGACCGACCGCGACACTGCCACCGGCCTGGTCAACTACGGCTTTGATGCAAGCGGCAACCTCTACTTCAAGGGCAACATCACGCACTGCGGCGTGATCGTTCTGGCACAGACCTACAACGATGATCTGGCCACTCACTACGGCGAGAACATTGGCGACGAGTCCTACTATCTGGGCGTTGATGGCTGGTATGCACCTGCTGTCAATATGCACCGCACGGCATTCTCCGGCCGCAACAGCGAGTATTACTCCGAGGATCCGTTCATCGGCGGTCACATTGCTTCCCTCGAGTGTGAGGGTGTCGCCTCCCGCGGTATGTATGTCTTTGTCAAGCATTACGCCATCAACGATCAGGAGGACCACCGCGGCGACCGTGAAGGCCAGTACAGCATTGCGACCTTCCTGAACGAGCAGGCGGCCCGCGAGATCTACCTCAAGCCCTTTGAGATGTGCGTCAAGTCTGATAAGGTCGAGATGAACTATGCAAAGGACAACGGCGACGGCACTTACAGCAATGCCACCACCGAGATCCCGTCCGTCACCGGCATCATGACCTCCTTCAACCGCGTTGGCTATACCTGGGCCGGCGGCAACTACAACATGATCACCGGCCTGCTGCGCAACGAGTGGGGCTTCCACGGCTTTATCATCACCGACAACGCAAACACCGGTGTCTTTATGGACGCTGGCCAGATGATCCAGGCCGGTGCAGACGGCAAGCTGACGAACCTGCCCACCGGCGCACGGTACACCTTTAACAAGGATGACGTTGCAGATTACCACTACGGTCGTGAAGCAATCCATAACATCCTGTACACCATTGCAAACTCCAAGGCAATGAACGGCGGTATGCCGGGCAGCCGTTATCTGGCAAAGGTCGAGCCTTACCAGAAGGTCATCTACGCAGTGGATGGTGTCTGCGGCGGTCTGATCGCAGTTCTGGTCGTTCTGACGATCCTCCGCTTCCGTAAAAAGAAAGAGGACGTAAAAACCGTCTGATCAACACATAGGAACAGAAGGGGCGGCGGGCAAACGCCCGCCCCCTTTTTTGATTGTCAGGAGAGACCCATGAAACACACAGATATCATCAACAGCTTGGATCTGGAACAGAAATGCGCCCTGCTGAGCGGCGGCACGGTGTTCACCACCCGGGCGCTGCCGGGCAAGGGCATCCCGGCCATTACCCTGTCGGACGGCCCCAACGGCGTGCGTAAGCAGGCAGGCGCAGCCGACCATCTGGGCCTGAACCCCAGTGTGCCCGCCACCTGCTTCCCCACCTCGGCCACCGTTTCCAACAGCTGGGACCCGGCACTGGGCGAGGCTGTGGGCGCAGCCATGGGCGAAGAGGCAGCGGCACAGGGCGTGTCGGTGCTGCTGGGCCCCGGCCTGAACATCAAGCGCAGCCCGCTGTGCGGCCGCAACTTCGAGTATTTCTCGGAGGACCCCTACCTTGCCGGTAAGATGGCGGCGGCCTACGTCCGCGGCATTCAGAAAAACGGCATTGCCGCCTGCCCCAAGCACTTTGCCGTGAACAGTCAGGAGCTGCGCCGCATGGCCTCGGATTCCATTGTGGACGAGCGCACCCTGCGGGAAATTTACCTGACCGGCTTCGAGATGGTGGTCAAAGAAGCGCAGCCCAAGACCATCATGTCCGCCTATAACCTTGTCAACGGCACCTACGCCAACGAGAACGCCCACCTGCTCATGGATATCCTGCGCAAGGACTGGGGCTTTGACGGCGCAGTGGTCACCGACTGGGGCGGCAGCAACGACCACGCCCTCGGCGTAAAGAACGGCTCTACGCTGGAAATGCCCGCCCCCGGCGGGGACGCCATCCGAGAGCTGATGAAGGCGGTGCAGACCGGCAAGATCACCGAGACAGACGTGGACGCCCGGCTGGAGGAGCTGCTGGAACTGGTGTTTACCACCAAGGCGGCGGTGGACGCCGCACCCGGCAAGTTCGATGCCGATGCCCACCACGCGCTGGCACGCCGGGCTGCTGCCCAGAGCATCGTGCTGCTGAAGAACGAAAACAGCCTGCTGCCCCTTGCAAAGGGGGAAAAGGTGGCGGTCATCGGCGACTTTGCCCAGACGCCCCGCTATCAGGGTGCAGGCTCCAGCGCCGTCAACTCCATCAAGGTGGATTCCTTCTTGGATTGCCTTGCCGAGAGCGGCCTGAACAGCGTCGGCTACGCCAAGGGCTTTGACCGGCAGGGCAAGCCCGATGAGGCACTGAAAGCCGAGGCGGTGCTGCTGGCAAAGAACGCCAATGTGGTGCTGCTGTGCATGGGTCTGGACGAGATCAAGGAGAGCGAGGGCATCGACCGCGCCGACATGAAACTGGCAGAGAACCAGCTGGAGCTGCTGGCGGCTGTGGCAGCGGCAAACCCCAACGTGGTGCTGCTGCTGAGTGCAGGCTCCTCGCTGGAAAGCGATTGGGTCAAGGACTGCAAGGCGCTGGTCTACGGCTGTCTGGGCGGTCAGGCCGGTGCGGGCGCACTGGTCGAGGTGCTCACCGGCGCGCAGAACCCCTGCGGCAAGCTGGCTGAGACTTGGGCGCGCAGCTACGCCGACACCCCCGCAAAAGCGCATTTCGGCGGCGACGGCCCCACTGTGGAGTACCGCGAGGGTCTGTATGTGGGCTACCGCTACTACGACACCGCCGGTGTGCCCACCGCCTTCCCCTTCGGCTACGGCCTGAGCTACACCAGCTTTGCGTACAGTGACCTGAAAGCAGACGAAAAGGGCGTGACCCTGACTGTCACCAACACCGGCAGCTGTGCAGGTGCCGAGGTGGTGCAGCTGTATGTGGCAAAGCCGGATGCAACCGTTTTCCGCCCCGTCAAGGAGCTGAAGGGCTTTGCCAAGGTGCAGCTGGAAGCCGGAGAGAGCAAGACCGTCACCATCCCGCTGGACGATAAGGCGTTCCGCTACTGGAACGTCAAGACCGACCGCTGGGAGGTGGAGGGCGGCAGCTATCAGTTGCTGGTGGGCGCTTCCAGCGCCGATATCCGTCTGACTGCCGCCGTCACGGTGGCGGGCACCGGCGCACCCGACCCCTATGCGGGCAAAGACCTTGCACATTACCGCACTGCGCAGGTGCAGAAGGTGCCGGACGCGGAATTTGAAGCGCTGCTGGGCCGTCCCATCCCGGAGAACAAGGTGCACATCGACCGCAACATGACGCTGGGCGAGATGGGGCACGGACGCAGCCCCATCGGCTGGCTGGCGGCTGCCGTGCTGGGCACCCTGCTGCGCCGCAGCATCAAAAAGGGCAAGCCCGACCTGAACATCCTGTTCCAGTACAATATGCCTCTGCGGGCGCTGGCCAAAATGACCAACGGCGCCATCAGCATGGGCATGGTGGACGGCATCGTGATGGAGCTGCAGGGCTTTTGGATCATCGGTCTTGTGCGGGTGATCGTGGAGGCTGTGAAGAACCTCGTGCTGAACAGCCGCATGGAAGAGCGCTTGAAAAACAGCTGAAAGGAAGCAGGCTATGAATTTCTGGAATAACTTTGCGGCAAAGCACCCCGCCGCTGCCAAGTGGGTGCGCGAGGGCGGTCTGTTCGTCATCGTGTCCAACCTCATCACCGTGTTCAAGTACCTGCTGCTGCAATTTCTGCCCAAGGCCTTTGCAAGCCTGCCGGTGGTGGATTTCGGCTGGCCGGGCATCGACATCACCCTGTTCGGCGAGACCTTCAAATGGAACATCCTCGGCTACGATGCCGCCCACGGCGGTCTGCCCTACTTCTGCGCCTACATGATCGCCATGGTCATCGGCGAGTGCATCAACTTCCCCATCCAGCGCAATTTTGTGTTCCGCAGCAAGGGCAATCTGGCAAAACAGATCGGCTGGTATGTACTGGCCTTCTGCATCATCACCTGCATCGTCAACTCCATCAACTGCATCTGGGTGGCGGTGGCAGGGCTGCTGGTACCGGACTTCATCTACAACATCGGCACCACCGTGCTCAACGGCGGCATCTCCATGGTGATCTTCTTCTTTGTGAATAAGATCATCTTCCCGGAGGGCGAAAAAGCCGCCAAATAATAAGACATCTCCTTCATTTTCTTCTTCTCATCATAAGCCAGAAGGGCTGCTCCGTTCTCCGGGGCAGCCCTTTTGGTTTGAAGGAGAGAACCCCCTCGGCCATCTTATTTTTGTTTTTCTGCACAAAATGTTCTGCGGGCAGGGTTTTCCTCTTGACAAGCGGGCAAATGTTTCGTACTATATTTAGTAGTATGGAATCAAAGACGCTGTACGCAGGTTTCAGTGTGACCCTGTACCCGTTTCAGGCAAAGCGTGCCTGTTTGATATAAAATGGAACCGTAAAGAGAAAAGCCGTATGCTTTTGCCCGTGCCGCCGGTTTTGGGCGGTGCGTATGGTTTTGGTGTCACTTTTTGCATTGAAAGCTCTTTCTATATCATTGCCCGTGTCCTGCTGCGCAGCGTCTCCTGCTTTTAATTTTGCATTGAATTGAAACAAAGGAGAGTGAACGCAATGACCGCGATCGGAGTGATCGTGGCCTTGATCGTTGCTGTTGTCGGCGTGGCTGCGGGCTATTTTATTGGTTACAACAACCGTAAAAAGACTGCCGAAGCCCAGATCGGCAGCGCCGAGGCCGAGGCTACCCGGCTGGTGAACGAGGCGATCAAGACCGCTGACCAGAAGCGCAAGGAAGCGGTTCTGGAAGCAAAGGACGAGGCTTTCCGTCTGAAAGCCGAGGTCGATGCCCAGAAGGCAGAGGCCGACAAGGAGATCAAGCAGCGCCGTGCGGAGATCAGCCGTCAGGAGAACCGCATCGACCAGAAGGAGACGGCGCTGGACCGCAAGACCGAAGCGCTGGAAAAGAAGGAAGAAGAACTGAAAAAGCGCGCTGCCGAGGCCGAGGAGCGTCTGGCAGAGATCGATGCTCTGCGCGCCAAGGAGATGGAGCGTCTGGAAACGCTGGCCGGTTTGAGCCAGGAGGACGCCCGCGAGGTGCTGCTGCATAAGGTGGACGAGGAGCTGACCCACGAAAAGGCCGTGCGCGTTGCCGCCTACGAGACCGACCTGAAGGAAAACTGCGATAACATCGCCCGCAACCTCATCGGACAGGCCGTCAGCCGCTGCGCTGCCGACCATTGCAGTGAGACCACCGTCAGTGTGGTGCCGCTGCCCAGTGATGAGATGAAGGGCCGCATCATCGGCCGCGAGGGCCGCAATATCCGCGCACTGGAGACCGCTACCGGCGTGGATCTGATCATCGACGATACCCCGGAGGCCATTACCCTGTCCTCCTTCGACCAGACCCGCCGCGAGGTGGCCCGTATGACGCTGGAGCGCCTGATCGGCGATGGCCGCATCCACCCCGCCCGCATCGAGGAGACGGTGGAAAAGTGCCGCCACGATCTGGAACTGCAGATGAAGCGCGAGGGCGAGCGCGCGGTGATGGAGCTGGGCATCCACGGCCTGCACCCGGACCTGATCAAGCTGATCGGCCGGCTGAAGTACCGCACCAGCTTTGGCCAGAACGCCCTGACCCACAGCATGGAAGTGGCTTGGGTGGCCGGTCTGCTGGCAGGCGAGATGGGTGTGAACGTTACCATGGCACGCCGCGCCGGTCTGCTGCATGATATCGGCAAGGCACTGGATCACGAGATCGAGGGCAGCCACGTCCAGATCGGCGTGGACATCTGCCGCAAGTACAAGGAGAACACCCAGATCATCCACGCCATTGAGGCACACCACGGCGATGTGGAGCCCAAGACCCCGCTGGCCTTCATCATTCAGGCTGCCGACGCCATCAGCGCCGCCCGCCCGGGTGCCCGCCGCGAGAACGTGGAAAGCTACGTCAAGCGTCTGGAAAATCTGGAGGAGATCTCCTCCAGCTTCGAGGGCGTGGAGCAGGCCTTTGCCGTGCAGGCAGGCCGCGAGGTGCGCATTCTGGTCAAGCCCGACGTCATCAGCGACGATCAGGTCATCCTGCTGGCACGCGCCATCGCCAAAAAGATCGAGGATACGCTGGATTACCCCGGCCAGATCAAGGTCAACGTCATCCGCGAGAGCCGCGCTGTGGAGTACGCAAAATAAAGCTTTTTCCGCAGGCTGCCGTGCTTTTTGCACGGCAGCCTGTTTTTTTGCGCCAAAACGATTGCATTTCCTGTTAAAAAAAGGTATCATGGATGCAGAAGAAAGCAAAAAGAACTGCGTCCGTGCGGACGCAGACCCGCAACGACCCCGGAACGGAAAGGAGCATCGTTCTATGAAAAACTGGAAGAAATTACTGGCCTGCCTGCTGGTCGGCTTGATGGCACTGACCGTGTTCACCGCCTGCGATGCCAGCGTTGGCGCACCGATGAGCCCCAAGCGCTCGGACGCCGAAAGTGAAAGCGTAAAGGCGCTGTGCGATAAATTCAAAATGACATACAACGTGGAAATGACTTACAACGAGGACCTGAGCGAAAAAGCTTACAGCATTGCGAACTGGATCGCCGGCACCTCGGTGTCCTGCTCGACCAATGCTAATAAGACCGAACTTTACCGCGTCGGTAATGCAAATAATGAGGCACGAGCATTTTTGAAAGAGGGAAACTATGCCCACGCGTTTGAAAGCCTGAACATGGGGACTTTTGGTCTGAACGATTTTGTTCCGGGCTTCGATATCAAAACCGCCGAGTGGTCGTCGAAGGACGATTCCATCACCTTTGTTCTGCCGAGGGACGACATTTACCCCGAAGCCATGACCAAAGCCGCAAAGGGCAAGACCAAACTGGGCGTTGCCTATGTGGTAAAGGACGGCGTAAGCTACGCCGTGGTGCTGTTTGGGTGAATTTCATTACAACAAACAAAGCAGCCGCTGCACGAGAAAGTGCAGCGGCTGCTTTGTTTGTGCTGGGATACGATCAGCCATTCAGGAAAGCCGGCAGGGGCTTGCCCTCCTTGAGCCACTGGTGATACTCGGCGGTGGCGGCAAATTCCACGTCACCGGCAGAGTTCAGGGCAGTTTCCACCGAGTCCTGCACCACGCCGATGATGAAGCCCACGCCTACCATCTGCATGGCGATGTCGTTGGAGATGCCGAACAGAGAGCAGGCCATGGGAATCAGCAGCAGGGAGCCGCCGGCCACGCCGGAAGCGCCGCAGGCGCCCAGAGCGCTCATGGCGCTCAGCACGATGGCGGCGGGCAAAGACACCTGAATGCCCAAGGTGTTAGCCGCTGCCAGCGTCATGATGGTGATGGTGATGGCGGCACCGTCCATGTTGATGGTAGCGCCCAGCGGGATGGACACGGAGTACATATCCTTGTCCAGACCCAGCTTTTCACACAGGGACATATTCACAGGGATGTTGGCGGCAGAACTGCGGGTGAAGAAAGCGGTCAGGCCGGATTCCTTCAGGCAGCGGAATACCAGCGGATACGGGTTGCGGCGCAGGTAGATGAACATGATAAAGGGGGAAACGATCAGCGCCATGAACAGCATGGTGCCCACCAGCAGCGCCAGCAGCTTGCCGTACTGGGTAAAGATGGCCAGACCGTTGCCGGAAACGTTGGTGTACACCAGACCCATGATGCCGAAGGGGGCCAGATTGATGATCCAGCGCACGATCTGAGAAACGGCATCGGCGGTGTTTGCCAGAAAGACCTTGGTGCTCTCTGCGCCGATCTTCTTCATGGCAATGCCGAACATGCAGGCCCAGAACAGAATGCCGATGTAGTTGCCGTTCATCAGGGCGCTGACGGGGTTGGCCACAAAGTTGGTCAGCAGGGTGCTCAGCACTTCGCCCAAGCCCTGCGGGATCACGTCAGACTGTGCCGCATCGGCCAGTACCACCTTGACCGGGAACATAAAGCTGGTAATCGCCGCAATGGCCGCTGCCAGAAAGGTGGTGAGCATATACAGCCAGATTACGGTGCCGAAGCGGCGGTCCAGCTTGGACGAGCCCTGTGCCAGCGCGCTTGCCACAATGACGAACACCAGCACCGGGGCAATGCCCTTCAGCGCACCGACGAACAGGCTGCCCAGCTCGCCAACCCAACCCGCGCCCGGCGCAACAAGCGCCAGCACCGAACCGACTGCCAGGCCGATCAGGATGCGCAGGATCAGGCTAGTCTGGTTGTATTTTGCTACAACCGCTTTCAAGGTTTTCATATCGTAACACTCCTCTTACACTGTGCGCCTATCGCGTACATTTTCCTGTTTCTTGTGCGAGAACAGTTGTCATTATAGCATATACGGCAAAAAAGAGGAAGTGTTTTCGGCTATTTTGCAGCCCAAAACGGCGTTTTTTGTAAATGTTTGCAAAACTGCCCTGAAAACTGTACTTGTATAAAATACAGTTTTGCGGTTTTGACGAGGAACAGAACCCT
>OMET01000842.1_pt1 | contig 10647 bp, 9 predicted proteins | sample 1673841 | NCBI WGS metagenome assembly OMET01 (sample SAMEA103958129, study PRJEB25191) | human gut metagenome | reverse complement strand
TTTTAATAATTCATTCATTCAATTTTTTTAACCATTTTATATACCCGATAAGGAGGCGCAATGGACTTATTCGAAAAGCTCAGACCCTGCGAATTGGCCGCCGAGGCCATGGAAAAGGGCATATACCCCTATTTTCACGCGCTTGAAACGCGTCAGGATATCCAGGTCGTAATGGAAGGCAAGCGGCGCATAATGCTTGGCTCCAACAACTATCTCGGCCTTACCAATAACCCCGAGGTCATTGAAGCCGGCAAAAAGGCGCTTGATCAGTACGGCTCCGGCTGCTCCGGATCCCGGTTCCTAAACGGCACATTAAAAATGCACCTCGAATTAGAGGAGGAGCTTGCGGACTTTCTGCATAAGGAGGCGGTGGTTACATTCCCCTCCGGGTTTCAGTCCAATCTTGGCATTATCAGCGCCCTTGCAGGCCGCCACGACTATATTCTATGCGACCGCGAGAACCACGCAAGCATATACGACGGCTGCCGCCTATCCCAGGCGACTATGCTGCGCTACCGCCATGGGGACATGGCTGACCTTGAAAAGAAGCTGAAGGAGATACCTGACACCGCAGGCTGCCTCATAGTAACGGACGGCGTATTCAGCATGGGCGGCGATATTGCCAACCTGCCGGAGATAGTCCGCCTTGCCAGGCAGTACAGGGCGCGCATAATGGTAGATGACGCCCACGGCTTAGGGGTGCTGGGCGAAGGCGGCAGAGGTACCCCAAGTTATTACGGTCTCGAGGACGAGATAGACGTATACATGGGTACGTTCAGCAAGTCTCTTGCAAGTCTCGGTGGGTATATGGCATCGTCAAAATTCATAGCCGATCACGTTCGCCATAACTCCCGGCCTTTTATATTCGCAGCCAGCATACCACCCGCAAGCTGCGCCTGCGCCTTGGCGTCATTAAGGGTGCTGAAAAAGGAGCCATGGCGGGTACAACGGCTGAAGGATATATCGAATTACGTCCAGAAGGGGCTGACTGAGCGAGCCATACCCCACAAGCTCACCAGCGTACCCATAATACCCATATATACCCATGACCCTGAAAATACGCTGATAATGGCAAAGCGTGCATACGACGGTGGCGTATACGTCAATCCCGTGCTGCCACCGGCAACCCCCATGACCGAGTGCCTGCTGCGCACCAGCTACATGGCCACACATACCGACTCAATACTTGACGAGGCAATGGACATACTCGGCAGCATACTGGAGGGCAGCAAATGAAAAAGATAGCTATAGTGACAGGCGGAAGCAGCGGCATAGGCAAAGCAGCCGCCCTCATGCTCTGTGAAAACGGCTATACCGTGTACGAGTTCAGCCGCAGAGGCGAGAATTACAGCAGCATCTTCCACATAACAGCGGACGTGACAAACCCCGCCAGCATCGCCGCCGCCACGGCAAGGGTAATAGGAAAGGAGGGGCGTATAGACCTTCTTGTAAACAACGCCGGCTTCGGCATATCAGGGCCTGTGGAATTTACCGACCCTGCCGATGCCCACACCCAGCTCGAGGTGAACTTCTACGGCGCATTCAACTGTATACAGGCGGTGCTGCCGCAGATGCGCGCTCAGGCCAGCGGCCGCATCATCAACCTCAGCTCCGTGGCCGCGCCCATAGCCATACCCTACCAGTCCTTCTATTCCGCGGCTAAGGCAGCTATAAACTCCCTGACACTTGCCCTTCGCAATGAAGTCCGTCCCTTCGGCATACAGGTCTGCGCTGTGCAGCCCGGGGACATTCGTACAGGCTTCACCGCCGCAAGGAAAAAATCTCACGCCGGAAGCCATATATATAAATCCCTCGACCGCGCTGTGGCCGTGATGGAGCACGATGAACAGAACGGCATGGCCCCGGAGGCCGTGGCAAAAGTCATACTCAAGGCGGCAAACGCCAGGAAATGCCGGGCGCTGTACACCGTAGGAGCACAATATAAGCTTTTTACCCTTATCAACAAGCTGCTGCCAGCCACCACCGTAAACTGGCTGGTGGGCAGGATATACCGCTGATACCGCACCAAAACAAAACCGATAATTAAATCAGTTGCTTTTATTCTGCTTCTGATGTATGCTTTATTTTGCCATTTTAGCTTATTTGTGAGGTATGTCAAAATGAATAGCGTTAAAAATGACCTTACCGAAGGAAGTATCGGCAGAAAGCTTATAAGTTTTTTTCTGCCCATAGCTGCGGGTACCCTTTTCCAACAGCTTTATAACGCTGCCGACGCCATAGTCGTAGGCAAATTCGTAGGTACGATTGCACTAGCCGCCGTAGGCGGAAGCGCCGCCAATATAACCAACCTGCTCATAGGCTTCTTTGTGGCGCTCTCCGGCGGCTCCACGGTAGTAATAGCCCAGCTTTTCGGCGCGAAGGATGAGGAATCCATACAAAAGGCCACGGGCACCGCAGTAGCTTTCTGTATAATATCCGGTATAGTACTGACTGTAGTGGGTATTATATTTGCGCCGTTTTTTCTGCGCGTATTGCAGACCCCGGCGGATACCATATCCGAAGCCACAACGTACCTTCGCATAGTTTTTCTCGGCGTGACCGCTCAGCTTCTTTACAATATAGAGGCGGGTGTGTTTAATGCGGTAGGCGATTCCAGAAGCCCCTTCATATACCTCTCAATCTGCTGTATAGTCAACATATTCCTCGACCTGCTTTTGGTAGCAATTTTCAAGATGGGCGTAGCCGGCGCTGCAATAGCCACCATCGTCTCTCAGATACTCAGCGCGGTGCTCGCTACCGCTAAGCTGATGCGAAGCACCGAGGCATACCGCATAACCGTAAAGGGCATATGCATCGACCGCTATCTTCTGGGCCGTATGCTGCGCATAGGTATACCTTCTGGGCTCCAGTCCTCAATGTATGCCATTTCCAACATGATAATCCAGGTGGCCGTAAACCTTCTAGGCACTGCTACTGTAGCCGCATGGTCCCTCACGGGCAAACTGGATGGATTCTACTGGGCATGCAGCAACGCCGCCGGCATAGCCGTAATGAACTTCACCGCGCAAAATTACGGGGCGGGACGCATGGACCGTGTGCACGGCTGCGAAAAACTCAGTCTGAAACTGTTCATGGGTATAACGTTACTGTTCAGCGCCGTTCTTTTGGGCTTCGGCAGATTCCTGCTGCCCTTATTCAACGACGACGCGGAGGTCCTTGCCCAGGCATGGCAGATGATGCTCTATATGGTACCGCTGTATTTTACCTGGACATATATAGAAATAATCTCGGGCATCCTTCGCGGCATGGGCGACGCGATAGTCCCGGTAATAATAATAGGTCTCGGAGTATGCCTGCTGAGGGTAGTGTGGATAGCCACCGTGTACAAAGCCCACCACACCATGCTCAACGTATGCCTCGCGTATCCAATATCCTGGATAGTGACGGACGTAGCTTTCTTCTTCTATTACCGCAGGGTAAAGTGGCTGTACCACATTAAATGATAAAGGCAGGCTGCATTTTATGAAGCTGTTCAATTGCCACTCCGGCGCCATGGCGGATATCCGCAACAAGAAATTTGCCGGCGAATCCGATATATTAGGACGCTATCACCTGCCCCCCTGTTTCCGCCTGATGGATAAGCTGCTGAAGTAAATTAAGAACATGCAAAAAACACCCTGACGGGTGTTTTTTCTGTGTTGGTATTTACTTTTCGCCGCCAAGGGTCTCTTTGGTCAGTATCCTCAATGCGTCGTGTATGTTTTCTATGACTATGTGCTCGCTGCCCTTCTGGTGCTCGCCGTCCAGCGACCAGTCCATATCCGGGCTTGCGAATATCTCCGCCCTTTCTGTGCGTATGAAATCTATCATGCTGCACTCATACTGCTTGCTGGCTATGGCGGTAAGTATCTCGTTGAGCTCTATGGCGGAATTTGGCATATGCACAAGCATTATCTCAAACTTGCCGTCGTTCATATCCACCACATCGGGATCCAGCGTCAGCACACCCCCAAGGGAGGTGGAGTTGCTCACGGCGCCAAAGAGCAGCTCTCCCTCGTACGTCCTGCCGTCAGCTATCAGCTTCACGTGCTCCGGGCGAATACTGGCGAGGCTCTTCATGCCCTCCAGTATATAAGCGAGATGCCCCAGGGCGTTCTTCACGTTTTGCGGCGTCTCGTAGGATGCCCGTGTAAACGCGCCGAAAGAAGCCACGTAGGTAAAATACCTCTGTTGGAACCTGCCGACGTCTATGGATACAGGCTCTCCCTCCATTATATTCTTCGCCGCATTCATAATATCCGAAGGAAGGTGCAGACTGTTGGCAAAGTCGTTTGTGCTGCCGGCGGGTATGTAGCCCACCGGTATATTGAGGCCCGCCTGCATGACGCCGGTGACGGTCTCGTTGAAGGTGCCGTCTCCGCCTATGCTCACTATGCATTTGACCCTTTCGCCGTATTTTTTAACGAATTCGGTCGCGTCCCCCCGCTTTTCGGTAACGAATACAAGGCACTGATAGCCGTAATCGGTAAACAGCGCTATTATCTCGGGAAGGAACTTTCTTGCGTACCTCAGCCCCGCCTCGGGGTTGAGGATCAGCAAAAGCATGTTGTCTGTATTGTCCATGATCAACAATTATCCTTGAATACCGTATCAGGTCTTTACTATATCCGCACCAAATGGCATTAAGGCCAGCTTGGCGTACTTGAAGCACTGCTTGCCGAAAGGTATGCCAACTATGGTGATGCATAGTATGCAGCCTATGAGCACCGCCTCAACGCAGAGGGGCAGGCCGCTTACGCAGAGCCATATTATATTGAGTATAAGCGAACCGAGGCCGCCCCCAAACCGCACGTCCTTGCCAAAGGGGCAGAACAGAAGCCTGGCAAACTTGAAGCACTGTACGCCCCAGGGTATGCCTATTATGGTTATGCACCAGAGCAGCCCTGCCAGCACCCAGCCCAAACCAAGCCAGAGTCCTGCAAATATAAACCATAATGCATTGCCTACAAAGCGCATATGCGTAACCGCCCTCTCATATATTTCATATGCTATATCATACCATTATTGCGCCGTATATTCCATGGCTGTTTTGAAAACAAATTTTGATAAAATTCTTGACAGCCGCCTTTCCTGGTGCTACAATGCAAAAAACCGTTGAAGAAGAGTAAGTAGATTCTGAAGCTGTTCCTTCAGAGAGCCGCGGGAGGTGCGATCGCGGCAGAATAAGACAGGATCGAATGGACTTCTGAGGGCGACCGGAAACAGGACATAAGCCTTGGAGTATGTGAGACGGAGCAAGGCTCTCCGTAAACAAAGGCCAGCGTATTATATAGTACGCGCAAAGGGGGCGCTGTTTGCGCCAAGCCGGGTGGCACCGCAGGAATATCACTCCTGTCCCAGCAGTGTTTAATTGCTGTGACGGGAGTTTTTATTTTAAAAATTTTAAAGCTTCAAGCTTATGAAAGGAAGGAAAACAAAATGAAGAAGATCATCGCACTGGCACTCACCGTACTTATCGCACTCAGCTGCCTCACCGCCTGCGGCAAGGCCCCCGCCTCCGCAGAGGCCGGCAAGGAAATAAAGGTCGGTATCTGCAACTACGTTGACGACGCTTCTCTTAACCAGATCGTGGACAATATACAGTCCCGCCTCAAGGAGATAGGCGAAGAAAACGGCGTCACCTTCAACGTATCCTACGACAACTGCAACGCCGACGCCAACCTTATGAACCAGATAATATCCAACTTCATCGCCGACGGCGTTGATATAATGGTAGGCGTTGCCACCCCGGTTGCCATGGCTATGCAGGCCGCCACCGAGGATAACCAGATACCCGTAGTATTCGCCGCCGTATCCGACCCCGTATCTACCGGCATCGTGGAATCTCTCGAGGCTCCCGGCAGCAACGTCACCGGCACCTCCGACTACCTTGACACCGCTGCTGTAATAAACCTGATGTTCGCTGCAAAGCCTGACACCGCTAAGGTAGGTCTGCTGTACGACATAGGTCAGGATTCCTCCGCAACCCCCATCGCCGCCGCCAAGGCCGATCTGGATGCCCGCGGAGTAGCATACTCAGATTACACCGGCACCACAGTCGATGAGGTTGTGCTGGCTGTGCAGTCCCTGATAGCCGACGGCGTTGACGCGGTATTTACCCCTACCGACAACACCATAATGAAGGCCGAGCTCAGCATCTGCGAGCTGCTCTCCGACGCCGGAATACCCCACTACACCGGCGCGGACTCCTTCGCCCTCAACGGCGCATTCCTCGGCTACGGCGTGGACTACGCAAACCTGGGCGTCGAAACCGCTAATATGGTAGCCGAAGTAGCTCTGGAAGGCAAAAACCCCGCCGAGCTTCCCGTTCGCACCTTTGACAACGGCTGCGCTACCGTAAATACAGAGACCTGCGAAAAGCTTGGCTACAAGTTCGACGATATTGAAAAGACCTTCGCTCCCTTCTGCACCAAGGTTCAGAGCATAGTTACCGCCGAAAGCTTCGACGAGCTCAACTGATAATATATATAGAATAGTAAGAAAGGCTTATTGCAATGTCACTGAGTTCGGCCCTTGGCCTTGTACAGACCGCCCTTGAACTGGGGCTCATATCCTCACTTACGGTACTGGCGCTGTTCCTCAGCTACTCCATGCTCAACGTCTGCGACCTTTCCACGGACGGCTGCTTCACGCTGGGTGCAGTGGTAGGCGCGGCTGTCGCCATATCCGGGCATCCCTACCTTTCCATTCCCGCCGCAATGCTCTCCGGCGTGGCATCAGGCTTCATTACGGCCATTTTACAGACCAAAATGGGCGTGAACAGCCTTCTTTCTGGCATAATCGTCAACACCGCGCTGTATTCCGTCAATATAGGCGTTATGGGGGGCTCTTCTATACTGAACATGAACAAGACGGAGACGGTGTTCACAAGAGCTAAGGATATGCTGAGCGGCGGAATTCTGGGCAGCCAGTACAAGCTGTTCGTTATAGTCATCGCGGTGCTTGCAATAGCCGTTATTCTCGGCCTGTTCCTCCGTACCCGCCTTGGCCTCGCCATACGAGCCACAGGCAACAACCCGGACATGGTGCGCTCATCCTCCATCAACCCCGCCTTTACCACGATAGTCGGGCTTTGCGTGGCAAACAGCTTTACTGCGCTTTCCGGCTGCCTGTTGGCTCAGTCCCAGAAGTCGGTAAACATCGACATAGGCTCCGGCATGGTAACTATAGCCCTCGCTTCACTGCTCATAGGCAATGTTTTCATGGGCAGGCGGAAAATGCCGCTCCGCATATTCGGTATGGTTATAGGCGCCTTCGTATTCAGGCTGGTTTACACCGTTGCATTGCGCTTCAATATGCCCGCCTTCATGCTGAAGCTAGTATCCTCAGTCATAGTCGTGGCGGCCATATCCATACCCTACCTCAAGGAACAGCTTCCGCTGTATAAGCGCAAGCTTGCCCAGCGCAACGGAAGGAGGGCCGCCTGATGCTTAACATTTCCCACATTTCAAAGTCCTTCAACCCGGGCACGCCAAACGAGAAGCTGGTGCTCAACGACCTCTCCCTCAATGTGGAAAAGGGCGATTTCATTACTATAATAGGCGCCAACGGCGCGGGCAAATCCACCCTGCTCAACGCCATCGCCGGCAGCTTCATAGCCGATAGCGGCACCATAACCATGGCAGGCTGTGACATCACCCTCATGCCTGAGCACATCAGGGCAAAGCATATAGGCAGGCTGTTTCAGGATCCCATGCGCGGCACCGCCCCCGGCATGACCATAGAGGAAAACCTCGCTTTAGCCTCCGGCAGGGGCGGCTGGCTCAGCCGCCTTTCCAGGGCCGACAGGGCGGCGCTTCGCGACAGGGTGGCCATGCTGAACATGGGCCTTGAGGACAGGATGCAGCAGCCGGTGGGGCTTCTCTCAGGCGGGCAGCGGCAGGCGCTTACGCTTATGATGGCCACCATAAACCCGCCCATGCTGCTGCTGCTCGATGAGCATACTGCAGCCCTTGATCCCGGCGCGGCGGAAAAGATACTGTCGCTGACCACCTCCATAGTAGAGGAAAACGGCCTGACCTGCCTTATGGTAACGCACAACATGCAGTCCGCCCTGGAGCTGGGCAGCCGCACCATAATGATGGACGCGGGCCGCGTGGTAATGGACGTATCCGGCGCGGAGCGCGAGGTGTTAGAGGTTGCCGACCTGCTGCTGCGCTTCAAGGAAATATCCGGCAAGGCGCTGAATAACGACAGGATGCTTTTGATATGACATTCGCAATATAACGCAATATAAGCTAAGCCCCCGCATTGCGGGGGCTTTTTCGTCCGCTTATTTATTTACCTTATCCCTAAGAAGTGCAGTATGCTCTGCCAAACCGTCATATCGCCGGTCTTGGGGGGTATGACTATCACGGGAACGGGGGTGGTGGTGGGGTAGTAGTACCCGCCGCCCGCCGCGCTTTTTGGAAGACAAGGCGGGCAGGTACAGCCTGTGCCTGCCCGCCTGTATGGATTTTTAGATTTCGCTTACGGCTTGATGAGAATGGCGCTCACATCCGCCATGCTTTAGCCGAGGGTGAATGTGGCGGCCTTGCCGTCATGGGTGAGGCGGAAGACGCCGTTCGCGGTGAGCTTTGAAATGATGGCAGAGAGCTTTACGGCGGTCTTTGCGCCGTTGGTGACAAAAATGATTTTCTCCACGCCCTGCGCCCTGAGGGCGGTCATGCCGCTGAGCCTGCCCGTCAGCACGGCGAAGTCCGCGTCAACGGTGACGGTCAGCACGCCGCCCTTTTGCTCGGCCGTGTAGGCAATGTCCCTGCCGTCCTTATCGGTCACGCGGTAGAGGGGAGGAGCTATTAACCGGCTTCCCTCATCCGGCATGGTGTGGGTCTCCCCGCACTGGTCATACCGCACGCACTTTGCCGTCTTGGTGCCGTCGTGCGCATAGGTCGCATCGTTGTTGGAAACATAGTCCTCAAAGAGATGCCCGAGCTTGCTGTCCGTGTCCGTTACCGTGTCTGTTGCCATACAGCCGCCCGTGCCGTAGTGCACGCACCTTGCCGTCTTTGTTCCGTCCTGCTCGCAGGTCGCATCGTTGTTGGAAACATAGTCCTCAAATAGATGCCCGAGCTTGCTGCCCGTGTCCGTTACCGTGTCCGTTTCCGTGCAGCCGCCCGTGCCGTAGCGCGCGCACTTTGCCGTCTTGGTGCCGTCCTGTTCGCAGGTGGCGTTGTTGTCGGAAACATACTCCTGCCCTGCAAAGCTGTGGTTCAGGGCGGGGATATCCTCGGTTTTTGTATGGGAGGAGCTGGTGCAGGTGTAAGTCCTGACCCCCTTTCCCGTGCAGGTGGCGGGCGTCGTCACCGTGCCGCTGTCCCATACAAAGTCTCCGGTGGGGTTGGTGACCGTTTTGTTGGGAGTTCCCGACATGGAACTGCGGGGCGCGTAATATTCGATTTTTCCGCCGGGGTTCAGCGCGCAAATATCCGGCTCCACCTCTGCGCCGTCGGTGCCATAGCTGCCGCCGCCGCCGATGCCTGCGCCCGTTCCGTAATCTCCGTGGACACTGCCGCCCCGCACCTTCAACTGTGCATTGCCGGAAACGGTGATGCCTTCTCCCTTGCCATATACTCCGCCGCCGATGCCCGCACCGTTCTCGCCGCCGCTGGCACTGACCTCGCCGCCGGAGATGATGATGTCGCTGCCATCTCCTGTGTGGCCGCCGCCGATGCCCGCACCGCTCTTGCCGCCGATGGCGTTGACCTCGCCGCCGGAGATAGTGATGTTGCTGCCGCTGCCGTGCTGTCCGCCGCCGATGCCTGCGCCGTTGAGGCCGTTGGTGGCCCCGACCTTGCCGCCGGAAATGGTGATGTTGCTGCCGTTGCCGCCGAGGCCGCCGCCGATGCCTGCGGCGGCGAGGCCGCCGATGGCGTTGACCCCGCCGCCGGTGATGAAGATGTTGCTGCCGTCCTTTCCGCTTCCGCCGCCGATGCCCGCACCTTGTTGGCCGCCCCAGGCGGTCAGCTTGCCGTTCTTGTCCTCGTCCGCAATGGTCAGGCTGCCGCCGTTGTTCTTTTCAAGGCCGGCATGCTCATAGCCACTCCTGAGCGTGCTTCCGCCGTTCAGCTCGATGCTGACATTGCCCTCGCCGGTGGTGGAAACGGCGGCCTTGCCCTTATCGCGCACGTCGATGTTCACACCGGAGAGGGTGACGCTTGCGGTCTGACCGCTATCCGCGTTGATGGTGACGTTGTTTTCCTTAGAGGTTCCCGTAATGACGGGCGCGCTGTCCGGTATAGCGGCTCCGCCTCCCTGCGTGACCGTCTGCCCGCCGCTCTCGGCGTTTACGGTGATGTCGCCCTTGCCGATGTCCCAGGTCGCCGCGTGCGCCGACACGGGCAGACTGGCGAGAAGCAGCAGCGCAAGAAGCGTTGATACGATTTTCTTTCCCTTCATGTGTAAAAGCCTCCTTCTTTGTTCTGATTGATCGCCTCGATTCCTTTTTAACAGGTGTAGCTGTGAAAGTATATCAAAAGGCGCGCCCCGCCCACAAAACCCATGGGCAAAGCGCGCCTGATATATATGCTGCTCGGATAGCACAAAAGGACAGAGCTATCCTGTCTGTCTGTCTGCCTGCCTGCCTGCCTGCCTGCCTGCCTGCCTGCCTGCCTGCCTGCCTGCCTG
>OMET01000825.1_pt1 | contig 10731 bp, 9 predicted proteins | sample 1673841 | NCBI WGS metagenome assembly OMET01 (sample SAMEA103958129, study PRJEB25191) | human gut metagenome | reverse complement strand
CTTTGCGCGGCGGCGTGCGGGCGCGAGGCGCGGCGCACCGGCGCGATGCCGTCCGTAACGATGCGCGTTCTGGCGTGCCTGAGCCCCGTGGTCTGGAACGGCGTCGTCATCGGCGCGGTGCTCGCGTGGAGCTTCGCACGCGACGCCTTCTGGCAGAGCTTCCTGCTCTTCGGCGCGGAGGTCGCGCTCGGTGAGGCAGGCGTACTGTTCCTGCTCGGCATGCCGCTCATCTCGCTCATCCCCCGGATCTTTCATTTGGAAAGGAAGAACGCCGCATGAAATCGCTGCGCGAGCTTTACACCGTCGGGCGAGGCCCGTCCAGCTCCCACACCATCGGCCCCACGCGCGCCTGCTGTCTCTTCCGCGAGGAACACCCGGACGCCGACCGGTATGAGGTCGCGCTCTTCGGCTCGCTCGCCCTGACCGGGCGCGGCCATCTGACCGACGTCGCCGTGCGCGACGCGCTTGCGCCGGTGCACACCGACATCCTCTGGAACACGGAGCGCACCGACCTGCCGCACCCGAACACGATGGAGCTGCGCGCTTACAAAAACGGCGCGCTCACCGGCGAGATGACGGCCCTCTCCGTCGGCGGCGGCGCGATCTCCATCCCCGGCACACGCTGCTCCGGCATTTTCACGGCCGGTGCGGCGCAGCGCTACGTGAACATCGAGGGCTACATGCCCGGAAAGCGCATCGTCATTCTCGGCTCCGGTGACATCGGCCTCATCATGGCGCGGCGCATGACGCTCGAGGGCGCGAAGGTGCTCGCCTGCGTCGAGCTGATGCCGTATTCCTCGGGTCTGAACCGGAACATCGTGCAGTGCCTGCATGATTTTGATATCCCGCTCTATCTCAGCCACACCGTCACCGACATTCAGGGCAAGGACCGCCTTGAGCGCGTGGTCGTCTCCAAGGTCGGCGCCGACCGCCGCCCCATCCCCGGCACGGAGATGGTCTTTGACTGCGACACGCTGCTGCTGTCGGTCGGTCTCATCCCCGAAAACGAGCTGACGCGCCGCGCGGGCATCGAAATGGACCGCCGCACCAGCGGCCCCAGCGTGTTTGAGAACATGGAGACCTCGCTCCCCGGCGTGTTTGCCTGCGGAAACGTTGTCCATGTCCATGATCTGGTCGATTTTGTCACGGCGGAGGCCGAAAAAGCCGGCCGGAGCGCCGCCGGATACGTTCTGCACGGCGCGGCGGCAGACGGCAGGATCTTCGCCACCGCCTGCGGCGCGTGCGTGACCTACACCGTCCCGCAGCACATCCGCCTTTCTGCAATGGAGGACCGGACCGAGGTCTCCTTCCGCGTGAACCGCAGCTTTGCAAAAAGCCGCGTGCTCGTGACGGACGAGACGGGTGCGGTCATCGCAAAATTCGCCCGTCAGCACATGGCGCCCGGCGAGATGGAGCACGTCGCGCTGCCGCGGGTGCTGCTGGAAAAGGCGGCGGGGCAGACGCTGACGCTCGCCTGTGAGGAGGTTTCGGAATGAAAGAACTGATCTGCATCGTCTGTCCGAACGGATGCCACTTGAAAGTAGACGAGGAAAACGGTTATAATGTGACTGGAAACAAGTGCGAGCGCGGCGCCGAGTACGGCAAGGCCGAGCTTCTGCACCCGATGCGCATGGTGACCAGCACGGTGCGCATCGAGGGCGCGCCCTGCCGCCGCCTGCCGGTCAAAACGAGCGCCGCCGTGGACAAAAGCAGGATCTTCGACGTCATGGCGCTTCTGGACGGCGTGTGCGTCCATGCACCCGTCCATGCGGGCGACGTGATCGTCCCCGACCTGTTCGGCACCGGTGTTTCCATCATTGCCTGCAAATCCATGTAAGCGAATACTTTGAGGTCAGGAGGACAGACCATGAGCCGTTATCTGCTCGCCCTCGATCAGGGCACGACCAGCAGCCGCGCGATCTTGTTTGACGAGGATCAGAACATCGTCTCCGTCGCGCAGAAGGAATTCACGCAGTACTATCCCGCCTCCGGCTGGGTCGAGCACAACCCGATGGAGATCTATTCCAGCATCTACGGCGTCATGATGGAGGTCATCACGCAGTCCGGCATCGACGTGCAGGACATTGCCGCCATCGGCATCACAAACCAGCGTGAAACGACCGTCGTCTGGGACAGGGCGACGGGACGCCCCATCCACAACGCCATCGTCTGGCAGTGCCGCCGTACCGCGCCCATCTGCGACGAGCTGGCCGCGCGCGGTCTGACGGACTACATCAAAAAGACGACCGGCCTTGTCCTCGACGCCTATTTTTCCGCCACAAAGATCAAGTGGCTGCTCGACAATGTCGAGGGCGCGCGCGAAAAAGCCGCCCGCGGTGAGCTGCTGTTCGGCACGGTCGATACATGGCTCATCTGGAAACTGACCGAGGGGCGCGTCCACATCACCGACTATACGAACGCCTCGCGCACGATGCTCTACGACATCCACAATCTCTGCTGGGACGAGCGGCTTCTCAAGGAGCTGGACATCCCCGCCTCGATGCTGCCGGAGGTGCACGACTCCTCCGAGGTCTACGGCACCTGCAACATTCAGGGTGTGAACGTCCCCATCGCGGGCATCGCCGGCGACCAGCAGGCGGCGCTGTTCGGGCAGTGCTGCTTCCGCCCCGGCGACGCAAAAAATACATACGGCACGGGCTGCTTCCTGCTCATGAACACCGGCGGGCAGGCCATCGAGAGCCGCCACGGTCTTGTCACCACCATCGCCATCGGTCTCGGCGGCAAGGTGCAGTATGCCCTTGAGGGCTCGATCTTCGTCGGCGGCGCCGTCATCCAGTGGCTCCGCGACGAGCTGCACTTCATCCGCGAGGCGCGCGACGCGGAATACTTCGCCTCCAAGGTGCCCGACACCGGCGGCGTCTACCTCGTCCCGGCCTTCACAGGACTCGGTGCACCGCACTGGGACATGTACGCGCGCGGCGCGCTGCTCGGTATCACGCGCGGCACCCGTCCCGAGCACATCATCCGCGCGGCGCAGGAGTCCATCGCCTACCAGTCCTACGATCTGGTCGATGCGATGGAGAAGGACTCCGGCGTCATGCTCTCCGAGCTGCGCGTGGACGGCGGCGCGACCCGCGACCGCTTTTTGATGCAGTTCCAGTCTGACATCCTCGGCCGCTCGGTGCGCCGTCCGATGATCCGCGAAACGACCGCGCTGGGCGCGGCATATCTGGCAGGTCTTGCCGTCGGCGTCTGGAAAAGCACGGACGAGCTGCAAAGCCTCTGGCACTGTGACCTGACCTTTGCGCCGGAAATGGACGAGGTGCGCCGTCAGACGCTCCTGCGCGGCTGGCACAAGGCCGTCGGCCGGAGTCTTGACTGGGAGGAGCACGCATGACGGCGCCCGACATCACCGCCTGCCCCGTCATTGCCGCCGTCAAAAACGAGGCGCAGCTCGCGCGGGCGCTGGAGTCCGAGTGCGAGGTCGTCTTTCTCCTCTTTGGCGACATTCTGAGCATCGCAGAGCTGACGCGGCGCACGGCGGACGCCGGAAAATATCCGGTCGTCCATCTCGACCTGATCGCCGGGCTGAGCCCGCGCGAGATCGCGGTGGATTTCATCGCGAAAACCACGTGCGCCTGCGGCCTGATCTCCACGCGGCCCGCGCTCATCCGGCGGGCAAAGGAGCTTGGGCTGTTCACCGTGCTGCGCGTGTTCGTGATCGACTCGATGGCGCTGGAAAACATCGCGCGGGACCGCGCGCTCGTTGAGCCGGACGTCTTTGAGATCCTCCCCGGCGTCATGCCGGACGTGCTGCGCCGCATCTGCGCGTCGATCTCCACGCCCGTGATCGCGGGCGGGCTGCTCTCGCAGAAAAAGGACGTGCTCGCGGCGCTCGACGCCGGAGCCGTTGCCGTCTCGACCACCGACGAGGCGCTCTGGCGCGCCTGAAAACCGGAAAATAACGCAAGCAAAGCGGCGGGTACAGCATAAGCTGCACCCGCCGCCGTTTGTTGTTTTTTTGATCATTGCAGCGCCTGATCCATCAGTTTGACCGCCACATCGTAATAGCTCCCGTCGCGGTAGACGGTCAGCGTGATCTGATCGCCCGCCATATACTGGTTCTTGACGGCGTTGACCTCGTCGATCGAGGTCACGGCGATGCCGTTTACGGCGGTGATGATGTCATTTTCGCGGATGCCCTTGACATACGCATCGCTCGTCTCGGAGACATAGGTGATATACACGCCCTTCGGCAGGCGGTAATAGAGGCGTGCGTACTCCGGCATGGACTCGCCGCTGATGCCGATGGCCGGACGTCCCGCGACATAGCCGTTTTCCAGCAGCTCGTCGATGATGGGCTTGGCGACGGAGATCGGGATGGCAAAGCCGAGACCCTCGACCGAGGTACCGGCGTAATACGAGCCCATTTTCATCGTGTTGATGCCGATGACCTGCCCGTAGCAGTTGATGAGCGGCCCGCCGGAGTTGCCGCTGTTGAGCGCGGCGTCCGTCTGAATGAGCGTCATCTTGCGGTCCTCGACCGTAAGGTCGCGGTTGATGGCGGAGATGATGCCGGAGGTCATTGTGCCGCGCAGCTGGATGCCGAGCGGATCGCCGATGGCAACGACCGAATCGCCCACGCGCAGCGAATCGGAGTCTCCGAACTCCGCCGCGGTGAGGCCGTCGGCCTCGATCCGCAAAACGGCAAGGTCGCTGATGGTGTCGCTGCCGATGAGCTCCGCCGGATACTGCTGGTCGTCATGCGTCAGGACGCTGAGCTGCCCCGCGCCCTCAATGACGTGGTGGTTCGTGATGATATAGCCCGATTCCGACATGATGATGCCCGTTCCGGTCGCCGTGCCGTTTTTGAGTGTGGCAATGATCGACACGACGCTGGGGCTCATTTTCTCATAGATCCTCTGAAGGCTCAGCGCGCCCTCGGCGCTGGAAACGACTGTCTCCACGCCGCTCGGCGACGGCACGACCGCAAGCGCGCCCGCCGCATCCTTCGGATGCGAGCCGTGCTCCGGCGCAGTCCGGTCGTCGGACGGGTCCTCGCTTTTCGTGAGCGCCTCGTCCGGATCGGACGGCTGTGCATCGTCCTCCGGCTGCGCCGGCCCGTTTTCCGGCGTGTCATCCGTGCGGCTCAGAAGCGGCTTTCCGTTGTAGGCCGGCAGCACATACCGCCGCAGCACCTGCGCCGCGCCGAACGCCGCGCCCGCCAGAAGCGCCACGATGAGCAGCGCCACGATCGCGCCCTTGCGGCGCTTGGTGCGCTTCGGCGCGCCCATCGGCGTGCAGCGGCGCTCGCCGTAATAGCCCTGTCCGCCGTAATAGCTGCCCGGCCCCGCGGCGTCATAGCCCTGACGCTGCGCCTCGCCCTGCTCGCCGCTGCGCGGTCTGTACGGATCATCTATAGAATTGTCATCATAGAAGCCGGAATGGTCCCGTTCCTCATAGCTCATTGTGACACCTTCTTATCCCTGGAAATCTGATAAAATACACGTTCTATGTTCACAGTATACGCAGAATTCTGCAAAGAATGTTGAATATTTCGTAAATTCGATCAGCGCACCATCGGCAGCGTGAATTCAAACGCCGTCACACCGTTTTCGCTGGTGGCATGGATGTCGCCGCCGTGCGCGCCGACGATGGCCTTCGCAATATAAAGCCCGAGCCCCCAGCCCTCGCGGTCGGCGGAGCGGCTCTTGTCCGCCTTGTGGAAGCGGTCGAACAGCAGCGGCAGCTCCTCGGGATCGATGGTCGGGCCGGTGTTCTGGATCACGGTGTGCGCCTTTCCGCCGTCGGCAAAGACGCGGAGTGTGAGCTGCCCGCCGTCGGGGCAGAATTTGATGGCGTTGTCCACCAGATTATACGTCACCTGCATGATCGAGTCGCGCTCGGCGCGCGTCCAGACGGCGCGGTCGGGCAGATCGACGTTCACATTCAGATGCTTGGCGTTGATCTTCTGCTCAAATGCGATCAGCACATCGCCGATCACGTCCGTCATGTCAAAGCGGGTCTTGCGCGCCTCGTCCACGCCCTGCGCCTGCAGGCGGGAGATGTCCAGCATGTTGCGCACCAGCCGTGAGAGCCTGCGCACCTCGCTGGAGACGATCTGCATATAATGCTGCTGCTTGTCCGGCGGGATGGTCCCGTCGAGCATCCCGTCGATGTAGCCGCCGATGGTCGTCATCGGCGTTTTCAGCTCGTGCGAGACATTGGCGACAAATTCCTGACGCCGCTGCTCGGATTTCTCAAGGCTCACCGCCATGGAGTTGAACGCCTGCGCAAGATCCGCGATCTCCTCGGTGCTCTTGGGCGAGACCTGCACGCGCGTGCTGAGGTCGCCGTGGCCGAAGCGCCGCGCCGCCGCCGCCATCTGGCGAAGCGGCCGCACCTGCGAGCGTGAGAGGAACGACGTTACGATCAGTGAAAGCGCCAGAACGAAAATGGCGGCATAGAAAAACAGCATCGTGCTGCGCGACATGAAGCCGGAGACCTGCGTCATCGGCGCCGAGACCACAACGAAGCCGATCTGCTCGTCGGTGGAGTCCGAAACGATGACGGCTCCCGCCGTGTAGCGCCGCTCGCCGTCGTAGATGCTCTGCTGGACGCCCGAGCGGAACGCGCCGCCGTCCTGCTCGACCTGCGTGCGGAAGTCCTCGTCCAGCTGCCTGCCGATGTGGCTGCATGTGAACTGCTCGCACGAGCAGAGGATGACCCGCCCCTGCTCGTCGCAGATCAGCGCCTCGGCGTCGCCGATGTGTGAAATAAAGGAAAGGCTCATGAGAAAGCCCCAGTTGTCTGTCAGCTCACCGGCGGAGTTGTACGCCCGCGCCAGATTCGAGACCGCATCGGCGTCCGCCATGAGCGTCTGCTCCTTCTCATCCTCGACATACGAGCGCATCAGAAACCAGAACGAAACGCCGGTGATCAGCATACAGACCAGAAGCAGCCCGGCGATCAGTGCGAACTGCCGGCTGAACGTTGTTTTCATGCTTACACGACCTCAAACTTATACCCGACGCCCCAGACGGTCTTGAGCGACCACCGGTCCGACACGCCCTCGAGCTTTTCGCGCAGGCGCTTGATGTGTACGTCCACGGTGCGGCTGTCGCCGAAATAGTCAAAGCCCCACACCTCGTCAAGAAGCTGATTTCTGGTGTAGACGCGGTTGGGAGACGATGCCAGATGGTACAGAAGCTCCATCTCCTTCGGCGGCGTTTCCACACGCTTGCCGTCCACGATCAGCTCGAACGCATCCAGATCGATGATGAGCTTGTCGAACACCAGCCGGCGCTTTTTCTCCTTGCCCGTCTCCTCCTCGGCCGTGCGGCGCAGAACAGCCTCCACGCGCGCGAGCACCTCCTTCATCTCGAAGGGCTTTGTGATGTAGTCGTCTGCGCCCTGCTTGAGGCCCGTGACCTTGTCGCTCGTCTCGCCCTTTGCGGTCAGCATGATGACGGGCACCTTGGAGTCCTGACGGATGGTGCGCAGCACGCCCCAGCCGTCCATGACCGGCAGCATCAGGTCGAGCAGGACAAGATCCGGACGGAATCTGCGGAACTGGTCGATGCCCTCGCCGCCGTCGTTTGCGATGACGGTCTCATAGCCCTCGTTCTTGAGATAGAGCTGGAGCAGCTCGGAAATATTGTGGTCGTCCTCGACGATCAGGATCTTTTTGGACATGGGAGAAGCCTCCTTTGTATCGTTTCCGGCGCAAAAGTCCGGGCTCTTGTATATACAGAGATTATTATAAACCATCGTGCGCCGGATACGTGAACTTTTTGTAAAATGACGCCGCACCCGGCGCGGGAATTGTTTTTTGTGCTTCCAAAATCGCGTTTTTGTGATATGATAACGTTAGAATTCAGTGGATGTGACAGGAGATACATCATGGAATATACACCCCGGATCACCGACAACGCCCTTGCGGCCAGAGCCGCCGCGGCGGGCAGCATGGTGCTGCTGAAAAATGTCCGCAACACCCTTCCCTTCGCAAAAAACGGCGCGGAGCCGCTGCCCATCGCCGTCTTTGGCGTGGGGCAGGTCTTCACCGCCTGCTGCACGGCGCAGATGCAGCCGTGGCATAAGATCTGCGTGCTCGACGGTCTCGCCGCAAGCGAGGTCGTAAAGCCGGACGGTCTGCTCGTCCACAAGTACCGCAACTGGTGCATGGAGCACCCGGCAGGCGAGGAGTTCCCGCTCTCGATGCTGAGCATGGAGGAGCTGGCGGAGTGCAGCGCGGCGGCGGTCGTCGTGCTCACGCGCACGCCGGAGGATTACCGCCCGGAGCTGACGCGGCAGGAGACGGACATGATCCGGACGGTCTGCGCGTCGTTCGAGCGCACGGTGCTCGTGCTCAACACGCCGGGCTATATGGAGCTCGGCGAGCTCGCGCAGCTCGTGCCCGCGATCGTGTTCATGGGCATTGCCGGTCAGGAGGGCGGCTACGCGCTGGCAGACCTGCTGACGGCGCGCGTCATGCCGTCCGGCCGTCTGGCGCACAGCTGGCCGGTGACGCTTTCGCAGTTTGACGAGGCCGCGCAGGCGCTCGACCGCTTCATCGGCTACCGCTGGTTCGATTCCTTCGGCAGAGACGTGCTCTACCCCTTCGGCTACGGGCTTGGCTACGGCAAGGCGGAGCTGACCTCGGTGTCGATGGGTCTGGACGGCTGTGACGTGGTGGTCACGGCGGAGGTTGAAAACACCGGCGAGACCTATCCCGTGCAGGAGGTCGTGCAGGTCTATTTCTCCACGCCCGACTCTGAGCGCGGAGCGTGCTGGCAGCTCGACTGCTTCCAGAAGACGCGCCCGCTCGACCCCGGTGAAAAGCAGGTGCTGACGCTCCGCTTCCCGGTCACGGAGATGGCTGTCTTCCGCGAAAGCGCTTCGGCATTCGTGCTGGAGGAGGGCTATTATGACATCCGCGTCGGCACGAGCAGCCGCTCGACCTACGTTGCCGGTTCCCTGCGTCTGACGCGCAGCGCCGTTGTGCAGGCCATCACGCCCATGCAGATGCCCGCCGTTTCCGACCGTCCGCGCTGCGGTGCGGGCTTCACCTATCCCGAGGAGCAGGAGGAGCTGGCTGCCGCGCGCCGCCATGCCATCCGCTTCTCCGACCGCAATCTCCCGCGCCGGAGCCGCAGAAAGGGCAAAACCTTCACCGGCTGCCGCGCCGACGGCAAGGAGCATACGCTGGATGACGTGCGCCGCGGCTGGTGCTCGCCGTTCCAGCTCATCGCCTCGATGGATGACCACAGCCTGCGCGAGCTCGTCTGCGGCTTCGGTCAGGCGGAGCCGGACGTTCCCGGCGCGCTGGGCGCGTCGCCCGCGCTGGAGCGCTATGGCATCCCGAAGCTCCAGATCGCCGCGGGAAGCGAGGGTCTTGCTCTGCAAAAGGACGTCCGCGACGAGGAGACCGACAAGGTCATCCGCCGTCAGTACTGCACCGCGTTCCCGTCGGCAAGTCTGCTTGCCTGCTCGTTCGACCCGGAGCTGATCCGCGCTGTGGGCGCGGGCATCGGCCGCGAAATGGCAGAGTTCGGCATCGACCTCTGGCTGGCGCCCGGCGCGAACCTCCTGCGCACGCCGCGTCAGGCCGCGTTCTGCGAGTGCTGGTCGGAGGATCCGGTCGTCTCCGGCCTGTGTGCGGCAGCGATCGCACGCGGCGCGAGCCACTACGGCGCGCCCGTCCTGCGGGCCGTCCAGCCTGCGTCCGGCGAGCTGTCACAGAACGCCTACCGCAGCCTCTACGGTCTTCCGTTTGAGATCGCGTGCAGCGCCTATCCCGCCGTGCTCATCCCCGACCGGACGCTGAACGGTCAGCTCCCCGGAGAGGACAGCGCACTGGCAAGCTCCATGGTCGTCGATTGGAAGTTCGGCGGCATGTTCCTTGCCGACAACGAGCGCTATGACGCCGAGCCGACGCGCGTGACGCTGGAAAAATCCGCGCTCCGCATCCTGCAGGTGCTCCGCCGCGCAAAAAAGAAGGCGTAACCGCCCGCGCGGCACGCCGATTGACATTTGTCCATTCTGCACATATAATAGATTCAGCTTCGCCGGACAACCGGCATAAGGAGACGAAAATCATGAAATATACCATGAACATTGCCGGTCTTGACCGGGATCTGCCGCTGTGCAAGGTCGCGGACGATCTCTACATCGGCGCATTCGTTATGTTCGGCGACGCGGAGATCACCGTGGCGTGTGCGCGGGAGCTTCTGGCGCGCGCGCCGAAGGATTACGATTATCTGCTGACCGCCGAGGCCAAGAGCATCCCGCTGATCCACGAAATGGCGCGACAGAGCGGCGCAAAGACCTATTTCATTGCACGCAAGGGCATGAAGGTCTATCTGACCGACCCCATCCATGTGACCGTCCACTCCATCACCACCCAGCATGAGCAGGACCTCTACCTCAGCGGTGAGGACGCTGCGCGCATCCGCGGCAAGCGCATCCTGATCGTGGACGACGTCATCTCGACCGGCGATTCGCTCAAGGCGATGGAGGAGCTGGTCGTGGACGCAGGCGGCACCGTTGCCGGACGCATGGCGGTTCTGGCCGAGGGTGACGCGCAGAATCGCGACGACATCATCTATCTCAATCCCCTGCCCCTTTTCAACGCCGACGGCACCGTCAAAGAATGATCCCCTGCATATCAAAAGTGCCCATTTCACTTCACCGTGAAATGGGCGCTTGAGCTTGTCAAAAAGTCTTTTTGACAAGCTCTCAAACGCGAACCGCGGGGCTGGGTTCGCGTTT
>OMET01000823.1_pt1 | contig 10744 bp, 9 predicted proteins | sample 1673841 | NCBI WGS metagenome assembly OMET01 (sample SAMEA103958129, study PRJEB25191) | human gut metagenome | reverse complement strand
GGCACAAACTCTTCCTTCTGGCGGGTCAGGGTGTTGAAAATCTGCATAAGAACTCTCCTTCTTGTAGGGCAAACAAAAGCCGCAGCAGAACCTCTCAGTCTCGCTTCACTCGCCAGCTCCCCTAATGGGGGAGCCTTGGCAGAGAGGGCAGCTCCTGCGAATCTGCCTGAAAAACAAAAAACCTCAAAGCAATATGATATCGCATATCACTTCGAAGGCGGTTTTCAAAATCGCGGTTCCACTTCTGTTTGTCGCTCAAAGCCGATAACGGCGGCTGCCGCGCCGCGATACTCCCCAGCAGGTTTCCCGCGGCGTGCTGCCCGGGCGCACTTCACACACGCTGCTGCAAACAGGCTCCCAGCCAATGGCCCGTTCTCTCTGTCCAGCTCACCTTTGCGCTACTCTGCCCGGGTAAACGCATTTTTCCTGATACATCTGTATTATAGCCGGGCCGGGGGGAGAAGTCAAGCAGAACGCAGGCACCGGCATTTCAGCGGCAGCTCTGCGCCGATTCAATCGATCTCGTGCTTTTTACAGAAGTGCTTGCTGGCAAAGTACATTCCCGCCCAGATGGCGATGGCAAGCACGAGGTAGAACGGGTTCTTCATGGCAGACACCAGCGACTGCCCGAAAAGGGCCATCATGGCCACCATCACGCCCTTGCCCAGCAGCATGGTGACAAGATAGCGCTTCTCGTCAAAATCAGAGATGCCAAAGGCAAAGTGCATAAAGGACGAGGGCGTAAAGGGCAGGAGCGACAGCATGAACAGGGACGCGGTGTCGAACCGGCTGACCCATTGCTCCGCCTTTTGCAGCTTTGCCGAGCGGCGGGCAAATTTCCAGAAAAAACGCTTGACGACACGCCGCCAGAGCAGGAACATCACAGTGCCGCCCAGCATCACCCCGGCCCAGCTGTACACAAAGCCCAGAAGCCCGCCGTGGGCCGCAACATTCAGCGCCACAATGGCAATGAGCGGCAGCGGCGGAAAAAAGGATTCCACCATCGCAAGGATCACGGGCGCAATGGGGCCAAGGCCGCCAAAGCCTTCCAGCAGGGCCTTCCAGAATTCCAGCGTTCCCAGCTGGTGGAGCCAGCCTATCATCGTCATTTCCATCCCGCGTGTTCCTTCCCTCTCATTTTTCTTTAGTATATCCGGTTTCTATGACACGCCCGTGAACAAAATACGAGCTTTTTTTGTCATATCATCTATACTACGAGACTGCGGGGGCCTTTCCTGCACAGGGCGGGGATCTTTATGCTTTTCCGGCGGCTTCGGCGGCGGCCTTTTCGGCCCGGGCCTGCATCCGCTCGATCTGCTGGGCGCGCATCCGCTCCCAGCGGGCAAGCCCGGCTTCGTCCGGGATCTGAACGCAGCGGGCAAAGCTCCAGTGCAGGCCGTCCCGCCGGGCCAGCTTATAGCGCTGGAATACGCCCTTTCCAACCTCATTGCCGGTGCCGGCGCAGGCAGGGCAGACCGACAGAGTATACCAGCCGCTGTTGCCCTTTTTCAGCGCAGTGCGTTTTCCGGCAAACTCGGATTCGTGCTGTCCGCCGCCGGTGCGTCGGTCGGGTTGGGAAACATCTGGCGCTTCCCGTATCTGGCCGCAAAATACGGCGGCGGCATTTTTCTGCTCATCTACATCCTGCTGGCTGTCACCTTTGGCTACACCATGATCATTGCCGAAACGGCGCTGGGCCGGATGACCCGCAAAAGCCCGGTGGGCGCTTACAGCCATTTTGGCAAGGGGAAGGGGCTGGCGTTCGGCGGCTGGATCAACGCCGTCATCCCCATCCTGATCGTTCCCTATTATTCGGTCATCGGCGGATGGGTCATCCACTATCTGGCCCAGTATCTCACCGGCCACGGCAGCGCGCTGGCATCGGACGGGTATTTCTCCGGCTTCATCTCCAACGGTCTGCTGGCCGAGATCGCGTTCCTGCTGTTCACCTTTATCACGCTGGGTATCATCTTTGCGGGTGTGCGCAACGGCGTGGAGCGCGTTTCCAAGGTGATGATGCCGGTGCTGGTGGTGCTCTCGGTAGTCATTGCTGTCTACTCGGTCACACGGCCCGGCGCACTGGCAGGCGTAAAGTATTTTCTGGTGCCCAACCCGGCCAACTTCTCGTGGATGACCGTGGTTTCCGCCATGGGGCAGATGTTCTACTCCCTCTCCATTGCCATGGGCATCCTGGTGACCTTTGGCTCCTACATGAAAAAGAACGTGTCCATTGAGCAGTCCACGGAAAACGTGGAGATCTTCGACACCGCCATTGCCATCATGGCGGGCCTGATGATCATTCCCGCCGTGTTCGCTTTTTCGGGCGGCGACCCTGACACCCTGCAGGCGGGCCCGGCCCTGATGTTCATTACCATCCCCAAGGTCTTTGCCAGCATGGGCATGGGCACTGCCGTAGGCGTGCTCTTCTTTGTGCTGGTGCTGTTCGCGGCCCTCACCAGCTCCATTGCCCTGACCGAGAGCGCTGTTTCTACCTTTGAGGACGAGCTGGGCTGGGACCGCACCCGCTCCACCATCCTCATCGGCTGCATTATGATCACATTGGGCAGCCTTTCCGCGCTGGGCTACGGCCCCCTTGCCAGTGTGACCGTGTTCGGGATGCAGTTTCTCGATTTCTTCGACTTCCTGACCAACTCGGTGATGATGCCCATTGCGGCCATTGCCACCTGCCTGCTGGTCTCCCGGATCGTCGGTGTGGAAAAGATCGAGGAAGAGGTCACACGGGAAGGTCAGCCCTTCCGCCGCAAACCGGTGTTCAACTTTATGCTCCGGTATCTCTGCCCCATCTTCGCGGCTATCATCCTGGCCAGCTCGGTCGCCAACGCACTGGGCTGGATCGCGATGTGACCCTGTTTTCTGCACGCAAAAAGCCCCCGGCCTGTATCCTCACAGGCCGGGGGCTTTTTGATCATTCTTTTTCAAACACAAGGAAGCGGAACGCGATGTCCGTGGTCAGCTCGGGCAGGGCGGCCAGGCGGGCCGCGCCATCCCGTGGCGTTTTCCAGTAATAGGGGGTCATGGCGAACAGCGCCTCCAGCTGCCCGGCAGGCACCGTGATGCGGCCCGAGACTTCCCGCTCCCCGATGGGACGGAAGCCCTCATAAGCCACCTCCTGCACCGGGTTCTTGTAGGGCGTGTCGTAGAGGACAGCCTTCATCTGGTAGAGGTGCTCTGCACCGGGCACAACATAGATCATCCGTCCGCCCGGGCGCAGCACACGCCGGAACTCTTCCTGTGCAAAGGGCGAGAAGCAGTTGAGCAGCAGGTCGGCCCATCCGGTGCGGACAGGCTGGGCAAAGCTGGATGCCACCGCGTATTTTGCGGCAGGCAGTGCCTTTGCGGCCAGACGCACCGCAGGCTTTGCGATATCAAAGCCCGCCAGCTGCACCGGCCGGCCCGCCTGTGCAAAGGCCTGTGCAATGCAGCGGTCGTACCAGCCCTCGCCGCAGCCCGCATCCAGCAGGTGGAGCGGTGCATCTGCCCCGGCGGAAGCGCCGTACGCAAGGCACAGTTCCCCCAGCGCCCGGCCGAAGATGCCGTAATACCCAGCGTTCAGGAAGGCACGGCGGGCGGCGACCATCTCTTTGCTGTCGCCCGGGGCCTTGGTGCGCATACTCTGCACCGGCAGCAGGTGCCAGTACCCCTCTTTCGCCCGGTCAAAGCTGTGGTTCCTGCCGCATTTCAGGGCAGTGTCCCCGGTCAGGGGTTCGCCGCAGAGCGGGCACTGCCAGGGGGCAAACGGCTCAGGTTTCATCGGTGTGATCCTCAATGGGTGCGGTGGCACCGCCGTGGGCGGTCATATACTCTTCAAAGTTGGTGAACTTCTGCTGGGGCGGGCGGCGGCTGATCAGCATCAGGCCCGGATCTTCGTCCCGTGCGGGGGCGGTGTTCCGGCTGCGGCCGCGGGGTGCCTCGCTCTTGGCGGGGCGGTCCGGGCGGCTGCTCTGCACTGCATTGCGATTATTGCGGCTGCCCTGCTGGCTCTGGCTGTTCTGGGCCGGGCGGGCATTGCGGCTGTTCCGTTCTGCCCGCTGCTCGGTGCGCGGATCATTGCGGTCGGTGCGCTGCTCGGCACGGGCAGGCTGACCGCCGCGCTGACGCTGGCCGTTCTGGGCCGGAACAGTCTGCTTTGCGGCAGGCTGCGCAGCCGGAGCCTTTTTGACCGGGCGCAGAGGAGTAGCCTCCGGGGCGCTCACAAAGTGGGGGTCGAATTTGGGCTGGGCGTTGCTGCCGCGGTTGGCCGGCTGCGGGGCATTGCCCTCGCGGCGGGTGCGGCTGTTATTGGAGCGGCGGTTCTCACTGCGTCCGCCGGAAGTGCGCTTCTGGTTTTCCTCCATGGATGTTCCTTCTTTCGGTTCGGTATTCTTGGGGCTGGGCTGTTTTGCAGCCGCTTTTTCCTTCTTGGGGGCAGCGGGCTTTTCGGCCTTGGCTGCCTTTTCTGCTTTGGCGGGCTTCTCTGCCTTCACAGGCTTTTCCGGCTGCTCTGCTTCCGCCTTGGGCTTTTTGCCCCGCACCGGGGGTGCAGCTTTGACAGGGGCGGGCACGCCGTCCCAGGGATGGCCGGAGACGACCGGGATCTGGCGGCGGTTCAGCTTTTCGATCCCGGCCAGATATTCCTTTTCCTCCGGGGCACAGAAGCTGACGGCAGTGCCGTCGGCACCGGCACGGGCCGTGCGGCCAATGCGGTGGACGTAGGTCTCGGGCACCTCGGGCAGGTCGTAGTTGAACACATGGGACAGCTCGCTGATGTCAATGCCGCGGGCGGCGATATCGGTCGCCACCAGCACCCGGGTCTTGCCCGCCTTGAAATCCTCCAGCGCCGTCACACGGGCGGTCTGGCTCTTGTTGCCGTGGATGGCGGCAGCGGGGATGCCCTGCTTGTTCAGATCTTTTGCGATCTTATCGGCTCCGTGCTTGGTGCGGCTGAACACCAGCGCGTTCACCACCTCAGGCTTCAGGTTTTTGATGAGCCAGGGCAGCAGGAACTTCTTGTTGCCCTTCTCCACAAAATACAGGCTCTGCTGGATGCGGTCCACCGTGCTGGACACCGGGTCTACCTTGACAAAGGCCGGGTCGTGCAGGATGCCTGCGGCCAGCTGCTCGATCTCCTTGGGCATGGTGGCGCTGAACATCAGGTTCTGGCGCTGCCTGGGCAGCTTGGCGATTACCTTTTTCACGTCGTGGACAAAGCCCATATCCAGCATCCGGTCGGCTTCGTCCAGAACAAAGATCTCAATGTTGGAAAGGTCCAGCAGCCCCTGCCCCACCAGGTCGTTCAAGCGGCCCGGGCAAGCAATGAGGATGTCCACGCCCTTTTTCAGGGCTGCGACCTGCGGAGCCTGACCCACACCGCCAAAGATGACGGTGCTGCGCAGGGTCAGATACTTGCCGTAGGCTTCAAAGCTCTCGCCGATCTGCAAAGCCAGCTCCCGGGTAGGAGTCAGGATCAGGGCGCGGATGGCACCCTTTTTGCGGGGTGCGCTGGCAGTCAGGCGGTCGAGCATGGGCAGCGCAAAGGCAGCCGTCTTGCCGGTACCCGTCTGGGCGCAGCCCATCAAGTCCCTCCCGGCCAGCACCGGCGGAATGGCCGCTGCCTGAATGGGCGAGGGGGATTCATAGCCCGCCTGTGCCACAGCACGCAGCACAGGCGCGGAAAGATTCAGTTCGTTAAATGTCATTCTTCACCTAAAATGTTTCTGCATTCCATATAATAGCGCTTTTCCTCTGCGTGCCCCATGCTGAAGGTCTTGCGGGGCAGCACACCGCCCATAACGATGCCCTTGAACAGATCGCTTTTCTCAAAGGGCGGCATCAGGAAAGCCACACCCCCCTGCCTGCACAGGGCGCGGACAGCGGGCTCATCGTGGACATAATCCACCCGGGCCTCGATGTGGCGGGCCATGAAATACTCAATGAATGCGTCAATGGTGCCCACGGTCAGCGGGGCAACGGGATGTTCAAAGCTGAGCACATTGGCCACATGGGGGCCTGCCAGCGTAAAGGACTGCTGTTTTGCATCGCCGAAGCAGATGCCTGCCGCGTGGGAATCGCTCCACGCGATGAGGGCCAGCAGCACGGCACCGCAGTCCACATTGAAAAGGACACGGTGGATGGGCTCGATCTCAATGGCCGGAGAGTGGACATTGCAGACCTCAGCCAGGCACCAGCGGGCCGGATGGGTCAGCTGCTGCTCCGGGGTCAGGGTCTTTTTCAGCTCCTCCCAGCAGGCCTTGGCGGAAGCCAGCGAATGGTTGCCGTCGCCCACGGCCAGCGTCAGGGGCGCGCCGCCCTTTGCCTGGGGATACCGGGCATCAAAGGCTTCCTGGCTGCCCAGAACGTTCAGGGCGCTGTCGATCTGTGCCAGCAGGGCGGGATCTTCCACTGCCCAGCCGGCAATGTGGCCGCCGTTCAGCATCAGGTCGCCCTCGTAGACCTTGCGCAGCTGCTCCTTCTTCTCGCCGATGGGCTCGATGAGGGTGCAGCCGGGGTCATCGGCCAGCATCATAATATGGGGCGTTTCCAGCCTTGCCCCCCGGCGCACCGCCATGCGGGGCGGGATGCGGCTTTCCACGGTGTGCTCACTGGGGCGGATGGCAGGCACCGCACCCTCGGCATAGCTGTATGCCTCCAGGTCGATCCTGCCCACAAGGCCCTGCCGCACCCGGCCGCTCTGCTCAGTGCGTTCCACATAAATGAAGCCGTCCACCGCGCGGGTCAGCACGTTCCGGGTGTAATCGTCCATGGCCGCATGGATGGCACTGATCCTTGCATCCACGTCATCCTCTTCCAGATAGACCTCCGGCAGGATCAGGTCCAGTGTGCTGGGGCCGCCTGCGGCGGCCTGCGCAGCCTTTTCCCAATAGGAGCGGTCGCTGGTGAACTGATCGCAGGCCACACAGCCCCACTGCCCCACCGGGATCTGTTCCGACGGCAGCAGGATGTGCGCCGGGGAAAAACAGGGTGTTTTGTTCATAATACTTCCCTCCCTCTCACAAAAACGCAGGGATCACTCAAAATAGCTGGCGGCATCGTCCCGGATGACCACATGCTCCACACCTGCCTCGGTCAGGGAGAGGGTCAGCTCCTCCCGGGCCGCTGCATCCAGCGTAGAGGAGGACGGAACCTTCACCAGCAGGTTCTTCACGCCCAGCTGGGCCGCAGGGGCTCCCAGCTGGCTGGAGGAGCCGGTCACCTCGGCCAGCGAATAACCATACCAGAGCGTCACCGTATCTCTGAAGCGGGCCTGCCAGGCGGCGATATCCGCAGTCAGCTGCCCGGCACGATCTACACCGTTGGTGGTGCCATAGTCCTGCTTGGCGCTGGTGGACGAGGGGAACTGGACATTTTCCAGCAGCACCTGATCAAACCCGGCGGCGTGTACCTCAGCGATCAGATCACCGATATACTGCACGGTCTCCGCAGCGTAGGGGTTCAGCCAGGGGTTGCCTCCGGCGGAAGCCTTGTTGTCCAGCCAGAGGTACTCCTGCCCCTGATACCGGATGGCCAGAGCGTGGTCGGCCCGGGCACCGGCAGGGTCACGGAAGGCGGTCAGCGCAGCCACCGGCACCAGCCCCTCCTCCTTGAAGATGGATGCCACGCTCGTCAGCTCGACCTGCGTGGGGGCTGCATTGGCGGCACCCACCGCCGTCTGGGAGGCGTAATACACCTGCCCGGCGGTGTCCTTCAGGGTCAGGATGGCATAGGTCATGCCCTGTGCCTTGAGCTGCCGGGCAGCAGAGTGGATGGCGGCCTCGTCGGTCAGGGTGGTCACATCCACCTCTGCCCACAGGCCCGTCACAATATCAGTGCCCTTGACCTCTGGCTCCGGCTCCTTTTCCGGCACCGAGGAAGCTGCCGGTTCGCTGGCAGCGGTGCTCTGCGTCCCGGAGGATGCACTCTCGCTGACAGCACTGGATGCGGAGAGGTCACGATCCCGCACCACGGTATACCAGGTGTGGGTGGCCCAGTCCAGCACATGGGGCGCGGCCACCCAGGCCGCTGCCAGCACGGCCACCACCAGCACCGCAATGCCGATGCCCTTTTTCAGCCGCATCTCGCGGGTGTAAAAGCTGCGCCGGTAGCGCTTGACCTTCTGGCGTTTGGGATATCTTGCCATAATCAACCACCCTCCTTGGGGTCAACTTACAGGATCACGGAATGGCCGGTAAAGCCGTAGATGGCCAGCGCCAGCACACCGATATAGATCAGGGTGATGGGCAGGCCGCGGAATGCTTCGGGGATGGCCTTGCTGCGCAGGCGGTTGCCCGCCTCGGTCACCAGCATCACAGCCAGCAGGTAGCCCAGGCCGCTGCCCAGGCCAAAGCCGATGGACTGCGCCAGCGTAAAGCTCTGGGTGCGCTCCACCAGCACGGTGCCCAGCACGCCGCTGTTCACGGCGGCAATGGGCAGGATGCGGATAAGCAGGCCGCTGCGGGGGCCCTTGACCGCCCGCAGGATGGCGTGTTCAAAGATGCAGACCACCGCCACACAGGCCAGGTAGAGCAGCGGGCGGAGCTGGGCACGGTAGGGCAGATCCACGATCTGGCTGCCCGCAAAATACGCCAGTGGGGCCACCAGCGTCTGGGTAACACAGAGCAGCAGGGCAAACCACCAGCTGCTGGTGCGCTCGTCACCCACCAGCTGGATCAGGCGCGACACGCCCAGACCACGGGTAAAGATAGCGTTCTGGGCAAACAGGGCCAGCACGGCGTAGGCAAAGGCCACACCGATGGTATTCATCACAGCACTCACTGATCCTGCACCTCCTTCCGGGGGTGCGCAGCCAGAGTGCCGCGCGCCTCAGTTTTCAGGTATTCCTTGTGTTTGCGGGCCAGCGCGCGCCAGACGGCACACACCACACCCAGCACGATGAAGCCGCCTGCCGGCATGGATGCCATGGGCAGGACAGAGCGGCTGAGCTGGATCCCAAACACACTGCCCAGTGCCAGCCACTCCCGCAGGCAGCCCACGATGAACAGGATGAGCGCGTAGCCCACCGTGATGCGCAGACCCTTGGAGACAGCCTTACGCATGGTTTCCTGCACACGGCCAAAGCGGTAGGTCAGCAGAGGCTCCACCACCAGCATGGGCAGGTAGATGCCCAGCATCAGCAGGTCGGTGCCGAACACGGCGTTCAGGATGGGATAAGCGGCAAGGTAGACCACCGCCGCACTGCCGCTGTACACCAGCGCCCGGGGCAGCAGCTTTTTCTCCAGCTCTTCCGGGGCGGGCTGCTCGTCCCGCAGGGGGAACAGGCGGCTGACCAGACAGGCCAGCATCCGGGAAGGCGTGAGCAGCAGGGCCACAGCCACGGCCAGCATCAAAGCATTTTTGCCTGTGGTGGCAAGCACCACCAGCGGAGCCAGACCCATGCCCTGCATGACAACGGGGTTGTTTTTGAACACCCGGTCATGGTGGGCAAATTTCTCCGGATCGCGGGTGATCAGTTCTGCAATGGAACGTTTCATTCAGCACCCTCCTTTCCGGCCGCAGGGCGGTGCATCAGCTGATACAGGCGGCTCTCGGTGCGGTCCATCCAGCCGGAAATGCTGTTGACCGTGAGCAGGGCAAAGCAGACACCCGTCTCATACACGCCGTAATACCGGAAGCCCATGGTGATCGCACCCACCAGCACACCGTACAGGATGCGGCCCAGACGGTGATGGGCGCAGGTGTAGGGCTCGTTGAGCAGGAACACCGCGCTGAACAGCATGGCACCGGTCAGCAGCTCGTCCCGCACGCACTGCAGGCGCAGGGCGATGTCCACGCCGTTTACTCCCACCTGACGGGGGAAGAGGAAGGCGATGAGGGCACAGGTGACCACAAAGCTGACAGAAGCGCCCAGACGGACATCCTTTTGCAGCCAGAGGAAAAGCCCACAGGCCAGAAGGATGAGGGCGGCACCGGTGCCCATGGGGGCGGCGTACTCGCCCAGCACCAGCGAAATTGCGCTGATGTTCAGGCTGCCGCCGCTGCGCAGGGTATCCGAGATGGTGCTGGACACCGGCACGTCGGTGGCATCCCACAGGGGGATGTTGATATAGGGCTGGGGGTAGCGGAACACCTGCTCCGGCCAGGACACCGCCGCCACGGCGTAGCCCACAGCAGCGGGGTTGAAGGGATAGCTGCCGTAGCCGCCAAACACCTCCTTGCCGATGAGGACACCGGCCAGCACCGCCATAATGACCACATACCAGTCCACCGTGGCGGGCATGAGCAGGGCGATGATGAGAGCAAAGCTCTCGTTGGAGAAATCCCCGGCCCGATACACGCGGCGGCGCAGCAGGGAGACCAGGCGGTCACACAGATTGCCGGTGAGCAGCGCCGCGCCGCAGAGCAGCAGGGGCCGCAGACCGTACAGGAAGCAGGCCATGCAGAGCAGCGGGATGGTCATAAAGCAGACGTGCAGATAGTACCGCCCAGTCTTTGCAAGCTCCTGCTCCTGCTGCTGGATCAAACGTTCATCCATGGTAAGGCACCTCTCACAGGGCGGCCAGACGGCGCACTGCCGCAGCCGGGTCGGCTGCGCCGAACACGGCACTGCCCGCCACCAGAATATCGGCCCCCGCCTCCACACACAGGGGGGCGGTGGTGTCATCCACGCCGCCATCCACTTCCAGCAGGTAGCGGGCGCTCCGCTTTGCTCGCTCTTCCTTGAGCCAGCGCAGCTTTTCCAGCGCCGAGGGCATGAACTTCTGCCCGCCGAAGCCGGGCTCCACGCTCATCA
>OMET01000822.1_pt1 | contig 10745 bp, 9 predicted proteins | sample 1673841 | NCBI WGS metagenome assembly OMET01 (sample SAMEA103958129, study PRJEB25191) | human gut metagenome | reverse complement strand
CTTTACCGCCTCCGGAGACGGCGAGCAGGACAGCCTGATCATGCTGCCCCTGCCCGGCTACCAGGAAGACGAGGTGTGGCTGGAGGCCTATTACTCCCACTCCACCACCGAGAATACCCCCATCGTCCTCCCCATCAAGTGAGTCCGGCCCGGACCGCCCGCCCGGCGGCAGGATCCGGCAAAAGACAGGCGCCCGCCCTTCGGCGGGCGCCTTTGCTTTTTCCGGTTGCGTGTCAGGCAGGAATTTGCTATACTAACAAGTTGAGAACGCAAATGAGAACGCAAGAGGGGAGGCCCCATGCGCATTCTGGGCATCGACCCCGGCGTGGCCACCATCGGCTTCGGCCTGGTGGAGGCGGACCGGGCACAAGTGCATATGGTCACCTACGGGGCCATCACCACTCCGGCGGGGCTGCCTCTTTCCCGGCGGCTGTACCAGATCGACCGGGACATGGAGGAGCTGATCGGGAAGCTGAAGCCGGATGTGATGGCGGTGGAGGAGCTGTTCTTCACCAAAAACATTACCACCGGCAAAATGCCCGCTATTCGTGCCTGTGTGCTGACCAACGATGCCGGCGTGATCGGCGCGGCAGCCCTGGCAAATTCTATCTGAGCCGTTTGTGAGGTTTGCTTATGAACGAGCAATTTCTTGCAGCTTTGCAGGCAGAAAACCTGCCTGTCAGCCTTGATGAATCCCTGGGGCGGCATACAACGTTCCGCATTGGCGGCAATGCAGACTTTTTTTGTGTGCCCGCTACGGTAACGCAGCTGACCCGTATTCTGGAACTGTGCCGCCAATATCAAGTCCGCACCTATCTGCTGGGCAACGGTTCCAACACGCTGTTTTCGGATGCAGGGTTCGGCGGGGCGGTTATCTGCCTGACGGGGTTAAACTCCCGCTTTTCCATGCAGGCCCAGCCGGATGGCAGCACCAAGGTGCTGGCCCCGGCTGGCATGATGCTTTCCGCTCTTTGCAATACCGCCCAGAAGGAAAGCCTGGCCGGGCTGGAATTTGCCTTCGGCATTCCCGGCACGGTGGGCGGGGCTGTGTATATGAACGCGGGCGCTTACGGCGGAGAAATAAAGGACGTGCTGACAGCCGTTACGTTCTTGGACGAAAACCTGCATCTGCAAACCCTGCCTGTGCAGGAACTGCAGCTGGGTTATCGCACCAGCATTTTTGAGCGGTGCTCCTGGTGCATCCTGGAAGCGGAATTTACCCTGCACCCCGGTGATGCACAGGAGATCCATACCGCCATGCAGGAATATATGCGCCGCCGCAAAGAAAAGCAGCCGCTGGAATACCCGTCCGCCGGCAGTACCTTCAAGCGCCCTGTGGGCCAGTTTGCCGGCAAGCTAATCGAGGACTGCGGCCTGCGCGGTTTCCGCGTGGGCGGGGCAGCCATCAGTGAAAAGCACTGCGGCTTTGTGGTCAACCTGGGTAATGCCACCTGCGCGGATGTTGTCAGCCTGACGGAGCAGGTGCGGCAGATCGTGCTGGAAAAAACCGGCTGCACCCTGGAACGCGAGATCCGCGTGGTGGAATAACCATGCCGCATCTTGATGCCTGCCAGGCAAGGAACGGTATTCCGCCCCGCTGAATGAGAGAGGAACAACAGGATGAACTTTTTGATCGTAACCGGCCTTTCCGGCGCAGGCAAGTCCATGGCGGTCAACGCGCTGGAAGATATCGGATTTTTCTGCATTGATAATATCCCGGCGGGCCTTTTGCCCCGTATCCTGGACTTTGCCCAGCAGGGCGAAAACCAGCTCAGCCGCGTTGCGGTCGTGATGGACATCCGCGGCCTGCATTCTGTTCAGGAAACCAATGAGGCACTGGAAGCGCTGGACGAAAAGAAAATGCCTTATGACATCCTGTTCCTGGATGCCAGCGATGCCGCCATCCGCCGCCGCTATAAAGAGACCCGCCGTGTGCATCCCATGACCATCAGCGAGGGGATCCCGGTCAGTGAGGCAATCACCAAAGAACGGCAGATATTGCAGCCCCTGCGGGAACGTGCAAAATATGTGATTGATACCTCTTTGCTTTCTACCGCACAAAACCGGGAACGTGTTTCCAGTCTGTTTTTGCAAAAAGGTCAGTGTGCCATGTCTATCAACGTGGTTTCCTTTGGCTTTAAATACGGTCTTCCGCAGGAAGCGGACATCGTGTTTGATGTGCGCTGTCTGCCCAACCCGTTCTATGTGCCAGAGCTGAAAGAAAAGACTGGCCTGGACCAGGAAGTGGTGGACTATGTGATGAAGTTCCCTGAATCGCAGGAGCTGCTGCGCCGGATAGAGAGCTTTCTGGAATATGCGCTGCCGCTGTATGTTAAGGAGGGCAAAAGCCAGCTGATGATCGCCATTGGCTGCACCGGCGGCAAGCACCGTTCTATCACTTTTGCCCGCAAGATCGGGGAGTACTGCACAAAGCTTGGTTACCAGCCCAGCGTGCAGCACCGCGATGCCCGCCGCACGGCCTGATACATCCCAAATCTCCCGATAAAGAGAGTGTGAACACCAAACGTGAGTTTTTCCCAAGACGTTAAAAACGAGATACTGCACCGCAAAATCGTGCGTAGCTGCTGTGTTACCGCGGCAGCTTACGCGGTTGCCTGCTTTGGCAAGTATTTTGATGACCGCGGCGTGGTTTTGCAGACCGAAAACGAGGGCATTGCCCAGCTGGCACAAAAGCTGTATGCCCGCTGCGGCATTACCGGTACCGTAATTTCCAAGGAGCGCGGCACCGGCCTGATTTATGAGTTCAGCGTAAAAGACCCCGAACAGGTACAAAAAATGCTGAACCTGTTTGGACATACTGGCCGCGAAACCACCCTGCGCATCCGGCCGGACTGCTTCAAATGCCAGAAATGCGGATCATTTTTCATTTCCACTGCATTTTTATGCTGCGGTACGGCAACCGACCCGGAAAAGGAATATAACATTGAGTTCCTTTCGCCCCGGCATTCGCTCTCCCAGCAGCTGGAGGGCATTCTGGCCCAGTATGAGTTCAATCCCCACCGCGCCGTGCGCAAGGGGGCCAACACCGTATATGTCAAATCCAGCGACCATCTGGAAGATCTGCTGACCTTTATGGGCGCGGGCAACGCCGCCATGCGCATCATGGAACAGCGCATGTATAACGATATGCGCAATAAAACCAACCGCCTTTCCAACTGCGAAACCGCCAACATGGGCAAAACCGTACAGGCAGCCGTGCAGGTGCGCCTTGCGATTGAGATGCTGGAAGAGGCCGGCGCGCTGGAAACCCTGCCCAAACCATTGCAGCAGGCAGCCCACCTGCGGATGCAGTACCCCGAAATGCCGCTTGCCAAACTGGCGGAAAAGTTTGACCCGCCTGTCAGCAAAGCAGGGCTTTCCCACCGGTTCAAGCGGATCCAGGAAGCTGCCGCTCGCCTGAACGCCGCTGCATCAGCACAGCCGGAAGAGCAGGAAAATCTTAAAGAGCCGGAACCGGCAGGACAGGACATCGCACAATCTCCGCAATAAACCACGCAAAGCCGCTGCGTAACTGCTGCGGCTTTTCCGCATTTTACCACAGCAGCAAAGGGATACATTATGCCAGAAACCACGCCACACCAACCGCAAAGACAGTTCACCCACCTGCACCTGCATACTGAGTACAGCCTGCTGGATGGCGCCTGCCGTATTGACCGCCTGTTTGACTATATCAAACAGCTGGGCCAGACCGCCGTTGCCATTACCGACCACGGCGTTATGTACGGCTGCGTTGCCTTTTATGATGCAGCCAAAGCCGCAGGCATCAAGCCGATCATTGGCTGTGAGGTGTATGTTGCCACCCGCACCCGCTTTGATAAGGTCAACCGCATTGATGGCAACAACCACCTGATCCTGCTCTGCAAAAATGAAACCGGGTATAAAAACCTGATCAAAATGGTATCCGCCGGTTTCTTGGAGGGCTTTTATTCCAAGCCGCGCATTGACCATGACCTGCTTGAGCAGTACCACGAAGGCCTGATCTGCCTTTCCGCCTGCCTTGCCGGTGAGGTCCCTCAGGCGATTCTGGCAGGGGACTATGAGCGCGCCAAGCAGATTGCTCTTTACTATAACGATCTGTTCGGCCAGGGCAACTATTATATTGAGCTGCAGGACCACGGCCTGGAAGAAGACACTACCGTTCTGCCGCAGCTTATCCGCCTTTCGCGGGAGACAGGCATCCCCATGGTTGCCACCAACGACTCCCACTACATCACCCGCGAGGACGCCAAGATGCAGAGCATTCTGCTGTGCATCCAGACCGGCAAAACCGTCAACGATTTTATTGCCACTGGTGCGCCGGTATCCGCCAAGCTGGGCCTTGTCACCCTGGTGTTTGTACTGCTTACCTCCATCCCCATGGGCATATTAGCGGCGCTGAAAAACGGCAAATGGCAGGATATGCTGCTGATGGCCATTGCCACCATCGGCGTTACCATTCCGTCTTTCGTGATCGCCTCCATGCTGATCTATGTATTCTCCTTTAAGCTGAACGTACTGCCTACCTTCGGCTTGGACAGCTGGAAGAGCTACATCCTGCCCGTCATCGCCATGGGCGGCTATTCCGTCAGCTACCTGGCCCGCCTGATGCGCTCCAGCCTGCTGGAAGTTATGGGCCAGGATTACATCCGCACCGCCCGCGCCAAGGGCCTGACCGAGTTCGCCGTTGTTACCAAGCATGCCCTGCGCAATGCGCTGATCCCCGTCATCACGGTGCTTGGCCCCACGGTGGCTGGCCTTTTGACCGGCAGCTTTGTTGTTGAAAAGATCTTCGCCATTCCCGGCATTGGCTATTACTTTGTAAACAGCGTGACCCAGCGCGACTACACCACCATTATGGGCGTTACCATCTTCTTTGCTGCGTTCCTGATGGCAATGGTGCTTTTGGTCGATATCTTCTACTGCCTGATCGACCCCAGAATCAAGTTTGACGCGTAATTGTTGAGGAAAGGTGAAAACACTTATGGCAGATTTAACCGCACAGAACAAGTGGGAACCGCTTGCTACCGATAACAGCGACCGTGAAAAAATCTGGTCCAAAAGCCGCACCTTTGCAGGTGACGTCTGGTTCCGTTTCCGCCGCAAGCCGACGGCCATCGCCGGTTTTGTGATTATTATCGCCCTGATGCTTTTTGCATTGGTCGGCCCCCTGTTTACCCCGTATGATTACTCCGTGCAGAATCTGGAAGTTGTCAACGTTCCGCCGGTCATGAAGGTTTACCAGATCCCCAACGGCGACTACCTGTACATTACCACCGCCCTGAAAGTCATCTCCGTTACCCCGGACGGCAAACTGAGCGGCCAGTTGCGCAAGGTGCGCGATGAATCCGATAAATCCATGACCATCTTTGATGCCGACGGCACCGAGGTTGCCCTGTATTACGGCGGCAGCCCCTATGTCATTGCCGATGAAGCCACCGGCAGCATCTACCCGTCCAAGACGATGTTGAACAAATCCTACATCCTTGGCACTGACGCCCTGGGCCGCGATGTGCTGACCCGCCTGATGTACGGCACCCGCATTTCCATGCTGGTTGCCTTGATGGCTGCGTTCGTCAACCTCATCATCGGCATTCTGTACGGCGGTATTTCCGGTTACCTGGGCGGCACCGTGGATATGATCATGATGCGTATTGTGGATATTATCTCCACCATTCCCCTGACGCTGTATGTTATCCTGATCATGCAGGTGCTGGGTGCCGGTATCCAGAGCATCATTGTTGCCTTGGGCAGCGTGTACTGGGTGGATATGGCCCGTGTTGTGCGCGGCCAGATCCTGAGCCTGAAGCAGCAGGAATTCGTTCTTGCCGCCAAGACCATTGGTTCCTCTGCCACAACGATTCTGTTTGACCACCTGATTCCCAACGCGCTCGGCTCCATCCTTGTTACCATTACCATGCTCATCCCCTCTGCCATCTTTATGGAGGCTTTCCTGGGTTATTTGGGCATCGGCCTGCAGCCCCCGCTGGCCAGCCTTGGCACCATGTGCAACGATGCATCTGCCAACCTGCGCACCAGCCCGCACGAGCTGTTGATCCCTGCTTTGATGATTTGTGTGATCATGTTTGCCTTTAACTTTGTCGGTGATGGTTTGCGTGATGCACTGGACCCGAAGCTGAAGAAGTAAGGAGAGCAAAATGAGCGAGACGATTTTGAAGGTAGAGGATCTGAAAACCTCCTTTATGACTTCCTCCGGCGAAGTGCAGGCTGTGCGCGGCGTCAGCTTTGAAGTGCATAAGGGCGAGATCCTTGGTATCGTTGGTGAATCCGGCAGCGGCAAAAGCGTTACTTCCATGTCCATCCTGCGCCTGCTGGCCGATACTGCCCGCATTAAAAACGGCAAAATTGAATTTGAAGGCACCGACCTGACCAAAGTCAGCGATAAGCAGATGCGCGAAATCCGCGGCCAGAAGATCGCCATGGTGTTTCAGGACCCCATGTCCAGCCTGAATCCGCTGATTCCCGTTGGCAAACAGGTTGCCGAAATGATCCATGTACACCACCCGGAGATGAAGCGCGACGAGCTGCAGGCTGCCACGCTGGAGCTGTTCCGCGAAGTACGTATTCCCGAAGCCGAAAAGCGGCTGAAATCCTACCCGCATGAATTTTCCGGCGGTATGCGCCAGCGCGTCATGATCGCCATGGCGCTGGCCAACCACCCCGACCTGCTGATTGCGGACGAGCCCACCACCGCCCTGGATGTGACCATCCAGCACCAGATTTTGAAACAGATGCGCTCCCTGCAGGAGGAATACGGCACCAGCATCATCTTTATCACCCATGACCTGGGCGTTGTGGCTGAGCTGTGCGACCGCGTTGTTGTTCTGTACGGCGGCCTTGTGATGGAGGAAGCGGAGATCAACGATCTGTTTGAAAACCCGCTGCACCCCTACACCATGGGCCTGCTGGCCTCCATCCCCGGCCTGACCAAGGATAAGAGCGAGCGCTTGCAGTCCATCCCCGGCAGCCCGCCGGATATGACCAAGCCCCCCAAGGGCTGCCCGTTTGCTTCCCGCTGCCAGTTTGCGCGCAACATCTGCGCAGCCGAGTGCCCGCCGTTTGTCCAGGTTGGCAGCCGTCAGGCACGCTGCTGGCTGCTGCAGCCGGACGCCCCGGCCGAGGGAAATCCTCTGCATGAAAAACTGGCAGAAGCCGAAAGGAAGGCACACTAATGGAACAGCCCATTCTTCAGGTAGAGCACCTGACAAAATTCTTTTCTGTCGGCCCGCACGCGGAAGTTCATGCAGTAGATGACGTCAACTTTACGCTGCGCCGCGGCCGCACCTTTGGCCTGGTTGGCGAGTCTGGCTGCGGCAAAAGCAGCTGCGCACGCACCATCATCCGCATTTATGAGCCTTCGCAGGGCAAGATCATCTTCAACGGGCAGGATATCGCCCACCTCAAGCCCCGCCAGATGCAGCCGGTGCGCCGCAACATGCAGATGATCTTCCAGGATCCGTATGCTTCGCTGAACGCCCGCATGACGGTGCGCGATATCATTGCCGAGCCGCTGAAAGCCCACCATGTTTGCAAAAGCAAGCAGGAAGTTGACGAAAAAGTCTTTGCCATGCTGAACCGCGTTGGCCTGACGGCAGAACACGCCGGACGGTATGCCCACGAGTTTTCCGGCGGCCAGCGCCAGCGCGTCGGCATTGCCCGCGCCCTGGTGCTGAACCCCGCGCTGGTCATCTGTGATGAGCCCATCTCCGCACTGGATGTTTCCATTCAGGCGCAGGTCGTTAACCTGCTGCGTGACTACCAGCAGGCCGAAGGTACCTCTTACCTGTTTATCGCCCACGACCTTTCGATGGTGCGTTACGTTTCGGATGATATCGGCGTGATGTACCTGGGCCAGCTGGTGGAAAGCAGCGATTCCGAAGAGATCTACAAAAACCCGCTGCACCCCTACACCAAGGGCTTGCTGAGCTGCATTCCCATCGCGGACCCCAAGCTGGCCCGCGCCCATGCGAGCGCCGGTGTGGAGGGCGATCTGCCCAGCCCGGTCAACCCGAAACCCGGCTGCCGGTTCTGTGGCCGCTGCCCCTATGCAAAGCCCATTTGCAGCGAGCAGACCCCGGCCATGAAGGAAGCCGCACCTGGCCATTTTGTGGCCTGCCACCTGTATTAAGCCTTTTTATTTTGGTTTCTCCGCTTCTTGTTCCGGCAGCCTGCCGCAAACGGGTACCGGCGGCCAAAGCGGGATATGCAACACGGTGGTGCTGTTCCGTTTTGGCTCCCCTGCCCGGTTTGCTGCGCCCTGCTGGTGCAAAGAAACGGCAAACATACATTATTTTCTTTTCGAGGGGGATACACATGAAAAAGAAAGTCATCAGTGCCGCTCTTGCCGGCACGCTGGCGGTCTCCTTGCTCAGCGCCTGCGGCGCTTCCAATGAGCCCCAGAACATCTCCGATGTTTCTTCTGCTGCCAGCAGCGAAGCAACTTCCACCACCGCTTCCTCCGAGTCTACCGGTGATGCCGCCCAGGAACTGACCTTTGTTCTGAGCAACATTCCCGACGGCCTGGATCCGAGCGTGACCAACAACTCCTTCGCACAGTATGTTCTGATCAACTGCTTCGAAGGCCTTGTTACCTATGACAGCACCGGCACCCTGGTTCCCGGCAACGCTGAAAGCTGGGATATCAGCGACGACGGCCTGACCTACACCTTCCACCTGCGCGACGGCCTGAAGTGGAGCGATGGCAGCGACCTGACCGCTGAAGATTACGTTTACACCATTCAGCGCGTTCTGACCCCGGCCACCGCCGCACAGTACGTCAGCATGGCTACCGATTACATCAAGAATGCTCAGGAGTATTACGACGGCACCGCCACCGCTGACGACCTGGGCGTGAAGGCTCTGGACGACAAGACCCTGGAGATCACCCTGATCCAGCCCACCTCCTATTTCATCGACATCCTGAGCATGTGGACCTTCTCCCCTGTTCAGAAAGCCACCGTTGAAGCCAACGGTGACAAGTGGTCCACCGAAGCAGATACCTATATCTGCAACGGCCCCTTCAAGATCGCCAGCATGAGCATGAACGAAAACGTCATTCTGGAAAAGAACGAGAACTACTGGGATGCTGAGAATGTCTCCCTGCAGAAGGTCACCTTCCGCTACGTTCTGGATCAGGCAACTGCTCTGACCGCTTACGAGTCCGGCGAGGTTGACGGCGTTGCCAGCATTCCTTCCTCTGACTTTGCCCGCCTGAAGGCCGAGAATGCCGGTGTGCAGACCAGCCCCAGCTACGGCACTGTTTACTATGACTTCAACTGCTCTGCCGAGCCTGTGAACAACGTTCTGGTCCGCAAGGCAATCTGCCTGGCCATCGACCGTCAGTCCATCATCGACAACGTTGTGCAGGTCGATGCACAGCCCGCTTACAGCTTCCTGGCCCCCGGCTACTCTGTTGATGGCAAGGATATCACCGAAGGCCGCGAAAGCTTTGGCCTGTCCGCTACCGCTGACGTTGAGGGCGCCCAGGCTGCCTTGGCAGAGGCTGGCTACCCCAACGGCGAAGGCTTCCCCACTCTGACCCTGAGCTACTACGACAACGACACCGTCAAGAAGGTCGTTGAAGCTATGGCTGAAATGCTGAAGAACAACCTGAACATCAATGTTGAAGTTTCCTCCAACGAGTGGAGCATCTTCTATGACGACGTTCAGAAAGGCAACTATCAGGTTGCTGCCATGGGCTGGAGCGCTGACTACGTGAACCCCATGAGCTTCCTGCCCCTGTGCAAGACCGGCGATTCTTCCAACAACCTGTTCTATTCCAACGCCGATTATGACGCTCTGGTTGATCAGGTCAAGGCTGAGAACGATCCGGCCAAGGCTGCTGAGCTGACCCTGCAGGCTGACGCTATCGTTTCCAACGATTACGCTGTTCTGCCCCTGTACTACAAGTCCAACAACTACCTGATGCATGACAACATCAGCGGTTTCTACATGACTGCTTCCGGCAACCTGTTCTTCAAGGATGTGAAGGTCGGCTAATGCGTTGCACGATTGAAACCAGGGACTTTGGTACTATGGTTTTTACGCTGTACCCGGAATATGCCCCCCTCACCGTGGCAAACTTTGTGAAAACTGCACGCAGCGGTTTTTATGATGGTTTGTGTTGGTGCCGCATCGTTAAGGATTATGTCATTCAGGGCGGTTCGCCGGACAATGACATCATGACGGACAGTGATTGGCATATTAAGGGTGAGTTTACGGAAAATGGCGTCAACAACCCGCTCAAGCATATCCGCGGTGCCCTTTCTATGGCGCGCGATGATGACTTTGATACCGCCGGCACGCAGTTCTTTGTTGTTCACAAGGATGCTGCCAAGCTGGACGGCCGTTACGCCGCCTTTGGCGAAATGGAGAGCGGTTTTGATGTGCTGGACGCCATTGCCAACCAGCCCACTTACGGCCCTGAAACCTGGAACAAGCCCAAACAGATGCCTGTCATCACCAAAATCACGATCGAAGATTGATGGTTTTGGCTGACCGGCTGAACTGAACCACAACACCCCCTGCACCGGAAAGCATTGTGCTTTTGGTGCAGGGGGTGCTTTTGTGCTGTCTGTTGTTCGGTTGCCGTTCGCCATCATTTGTACATGAATTTCCGGAATATTTTTCGTCCGTGCGTTCTCTATGGCAACACCGCACAATTCCCGCCTAGCGGCTTAAGCACCGCTTCGGCGGCTGCGGCACGGCATCTGCGTTGCCAAAATGCT
>OMET01000821.1_pt1 | contig 10752 bp, 11 predicted proteins | sample 1673841 | NCBI WGS metagenome assembly OMET01 (sample SAMEA103958129, study PRJEB25191) | human gut metagenome | reverse complement strand
CCAACTGAGCTATTCAGGCAGTTGAAAACGGATGTCTTGTTTCGTTTTCGGTGTGCAAATATACATCGAATTTTCAATCCTGCAAAATTATTTGCACGATTTTTCACAAAAAATGTAACTTTGCATGTATCATTTCCCGACCGGAAAGCTTTATGAAAAATTTTATCATACTGATTCTCTGCACGCTGTGCACACTCGCCGCTCCGGCGCAGGAGGCGCTCGTCTTCACGCCCGATGCGTGGGACTTCGGCACGATCCGCGAAGAGCAGGGGCGCGTAAGCCACACCTTCACCGGCGAAAACCGCTCGGAGCGGCCGGTGGTGATCCTCGACGTGGTGACCTCGTGCGGCTGCACGGTTCCGCAGTTCTCGCGCAAGCCCGTCCTGCCGGGCGAGAAGACGCAGATCACCGTCACGTTCGACCCCGCCAACCGTCCGGGCACCTTCTCCAAGGAGCTGGGCATCTACTCCTCGGAGCGGCGCCGGATCGCGACGCTGACCGTGCGGGGAAACGTGACGCCGCGCCCCCGGAGCATCGAGGAGCGCTACCCCTTCGATGCGGGCGGCGGCGTGCGGCTCTCGACGACAACGGCCGCCTTCGCCTACCTATATACGGGACAGCGCATGCAGACAACCATCGGCGCGGTCAACACCTCCGGGCGGAAGGTGCGCCTCTACCTGCGCCCGCAGGAGCAGAGCGGACTGCTGTCGATCACCTATCCGCACGAGCTCGCCCCGGGCGAACGGGCCGAGATCAACCTCGCCTACCTCAACCCCGACGATGCACCCCGCTACGGCTCGCTGCGCGACGTGCTGCAGGTCGAGATCGACGGCGCGACCAACGGCACGCTGCTCATGGCGCACGGCATCGGTGTGGACCGGCCGGCGGATCGGGAGAAAGAAGTGACGCCGAAGTGTGAAATATCCCAAAATATCATTAAATTTGGCAACGTGAAACACGCCTCGGCAGCCCGGACCCTTTCGTTCGGGCTCGCCAACACGGGCCGCGGCGAGCTGATCGTCCGGGCCGTGGAGTGCGACGGACGCTTCACGACGTCGCTCCGCCCCGGCATGCGCATTCCGGCCGGCGGCAACCGGACGATCGACGTAAAGCTCGACGCGGGGGAGCTGCCCTACGGCATTTTCACCGGGCACCTTCTCTTCATCACGAACGACCCCGTGCGGCCGATGCGCCGCCTGCGCATCGTGGCCGTGATCGAGGAGTGAACCGGGAGTATCCCGCGGACCGGCACAACCGGACACGGCAAGGCCTGGCGCAGCCGGAAAGGCAAAACCGGAGGGGCAGCCGCCGAAACGCACCGCACGGAAACCGCCGGGAGCGACCGCCGGAACGCCGCCCCGCAGGGCGGGCGACCCGAAGACGAAACGAACAGAGAGACAAACAGAAACAGACATAGCTACGATGTATCCCATTCTTGAAAAACGGTGCCTGGCGAAAGGCATCTACCTGATGAAGGTCCTCGCCCCGCGCGTCGCCCATGCGGCCCGCCCGGGACAGTTCGTCATCGTGCGTGCCGACGAACACGGCGAGCGCGTACCGCTGACCATTTCGGATTTCGACGCCGCGGAGGGCAGCGTCACGATCGTCACGCAGGCCATCGGCGTCTCGACGCACAAGATCTGCGAACTCGAGGCGGGCGATGCGCTCTCGGACCTGGCCGGACCGCTCGGCCGCCCCTCGGCCTTCGTTACGGAGCCCCTCGAGGAGCTGCGGAGCAAACGCTTCATCTTCATTGCGGGGGGTGTGGGCACGGCCCCGGTCTACCCGCAGGTCAAGTGGCTGCACGACCACGGCGTCAGGGCCGAGGTGATCATCGGCGCCAAGACGCGCGACATGCTCATCTTCACCGACGCGATGCGTGCCGTGGCTTCGGAGCTCCACATCGCCACGGACGACGGTTCGGAGGGCTTCCACGGGCTGGTGACGCAGCTGCTTGAAAAGCTCATCGCCGAGGGGCGCCATTACGACGAGTGCGTGGCCATCGGGCCGATGGTCATGATGAAGTTCGTGGCCCTGACAACGAAGAAATACGGGCTGAAGACGACCGTCTCGCTCAACGCCCTGATGGTCGACGGCACGGGCATGTGCGGCGCCTGCCGCGTGACGGTCGGCGGCAAGACGCGCTTCACGTGCGTCGACGGCCCGGAGTTCGACGGCCACGAGGTGGACTTCGACGAGGCGATGCGCCGCCAGGGCATGTACCGCGGCGAGGAGCAGCGGCGGGCGGCCATCGAGGCCGAGCGCGCCGCAGGACACGTTTGTAGAATCGGATTGGACAAATAAGCCATGGCAAACAGAATACCGCGCGTGCCGGTGCGCGAACAGGATCCGGCCCTGCGTGCGACCAACTTCGAGGAGGTCTGCTACGGATACAACCTGGAGGAGGCGACGCTCGAGGCGTCGCGCTGCCTGCACTGCAAGAACCCCCGCTGCGTGGCCGCGTGCCCGGTGGGCATCTCCATCCCGGAGTTCATCGCGGCGCTGCATGCCGGCGACCTGCAAGGGGCCGCCGACACGATCGCACGCGACAGCTCGCTGCCGTCGATCTGCGGGCGCGTCTGCCCGCAGGAGACGCAGTGCGAGGGGGCCTGCGTGCTGGGCGTCAAGGGCGAGCCGGTGGCCATCGGCAAGCTCGAGCGCTTCGTCGGCGACTGGAAACTCGAACACGGCGCCCCGACCGTCGCCCCGACACCCCGCAACGGCCACCGCGTCGCCGTCGTGGGCAGCGGCCCGGCCGGTCTGGCCTGCGCCAGCGACCTGGCCCGCATGGGATACGAAGTCAAGATTTTCGAGGCGCTGCACAAGGTGGGCGGCGTGCTGGTCTACGGCATTCCGGAGTTCCGCCTGCCGAAGGAGCGCATCGTGGAGCGCGAGATCGAGGAGGTCCGCAAGCTGGACGTCGAGATCGAGACCGACGTCATCGTGGGCCGCACGCTCACCGTCGACTCGCTGCTCGGCGAGGAAGGCTACGAGGCGGTCTTCATCGGCTCGGGCGCCGGCCTGCCCCGCTTCATGGGCATCCCGGGCGAGAACCTCAACGGCGTGGTCTCGGCCAACGAGTTCCTCACGCGCACGAACCTCATGCACGCCTACGACCGCGAGTACGACACGCCGATCTACGTCGGACAGCGCGTCGTGGTGGTCGGCGGCGGCAACGTGGCGATGGATGCCGTGCGCACGGCCAAGCGGCTCGGCGCCGAGGCGACGATCGTCTACCGCCGCTCCGAGAAGGAGCTCCCGGCGCGCGCCGAGGAGGTGCACCACGCCCGCGAGGAGGGCATCCGCTTCCGCATGCTGACCAACCCCGTCGAGGTGCTGGGCGACGAGAAGGGCTGGGTGCGCGGCGTGCGCTGCGTGGAGATGGAGCTGGGCGAGCCCGACGAGAGCGGCCGCCGCTCGCCCGTCGTGAAGCCCGATTCGGAGTTCGACATCGCGTGCGACGTGGTCATCATGGCGCTGGGCACCTCGCCCAACCCGCTGATCCCCTCGACGACCGCCGGGCTCGAAACCACGCGCCGCGGCTGCATCGTGGCCGACGCACAGGGCGAGACAACCCGCGAAGGGGTCTTCGCGGGCGGCGATGCCGTGACGGGCGCCGCGACGGTGATCCTGGCCATGGGGGCCGGACGCACCGCCGCCAAAGCCATCGACGAATACATCCGCAACCGGAAATAAATCCCGTTTCACATGAAAAATATCCGATACATGCTGGCCGCCGCGGCACTCTGCGTCACGGCCGCCTGCGCGAAGAAGAGCCCCGAGGTCTTCACGGGCTACATTGCCGACGCCACGATGAATACCGTGACGGTGCGCAGCCTCTCGAGCGAGGAGACCTACACCTTCACGACCGACGCGGCCGACCGCAGCGAGGCCTACGGACTGCTCGTCGGCGCACCGGTCATCGTGGAGTACCGCGGACGGCTCGACAAGGGGGCCGAGGCGGTCAAGGTGGCCACCGACCCGACCTATGCCGCCGCCGTGGGCCGCTGGACCGCCGCCGACCCGATTGCCCCGGACCAGGTCGTGGGCATCGACCTCGGCGTCGAGGGCGAGGCATCGTCGATCCGCATGGCGACGCTCCTCTACACCGACTGGGAGCTGCAGGGCGAGGCGGACCGCATCCTGCTCAAGGGCCAAAGCCTCGGCAACGGCCAGACGATCGAGTTCACCCAGACGGGCATCCTCTCGAAGGATGCCGACGGGCGGCGCTACCTCACGATCGAGGAGACCGGCCAGGTCTACACCAAGGCGGAATAACCGCTTCGCGACAAGATGCGACGAGGCCTCCGGGATTCCGGAGGCCTCGCGTTTTTGGCATCAATATCCTGCCTTTCGGATCGTCCCGATCCCGGGCGCCCGCCGGACGGAAGTCAGGGCTTCGGCCGGGCGATCAGCCGTTCGACCCGTTCGACCACCCGTTCGGGCGTCAGGGCCGTAAGACAGCGGTAGTCGCCCAGCCGGCAGGGCCGCGCCCCGAAGACCGAGCAGGGACGGCACGGCAGGTCGGCCTGCAGAACGCCCTCCTCCGGGGCGCCGTACCCGAGGAATCCCAGCCCGGGGTGCGTGGCGCCCCACAGCGAGACGCAGGGCGTGCCGACAAGCGCGGCAAGGTGCATCACCAGCGAATCCATCGTGACGACACAGTCCAGGTTGGCGATCAGGTCGATTTCGCCCGCGAAGCGCACCTTGCCCCAGAGGGCCGTGACGTTCGGGTAGGTGCGCTCCATCTCTTCGGCGAAGGCCGCCTCGTCGCCGCCTCCGCTGTGGATGAAGAGCCGCTCGCAGCGTGCGGCGAGCAGCCGCACCACTTCGCGGCGCTGCGGCTCGGGGCAGGTCTTGCCCCGGTGGGCCGAGAAGGGGGCGAAGCCGACCCACACACCGTGTTTCTCCCCGAAGGGGTTGGGATGCGCCGTGTGCACGACGGGCGCCGGGTCGTCGAAGACGAAGCCCAAGTGGCGGAAGACGTCGCAGTAGCGCAGCACCGTGTGGCGCAGCGGCGCCATGCCGCGGCCGCCGCAGCGGATGAAGCGGCGCTTCTCGGCGCGCCCCTTGCGGATGCGGGCCACGCGAATACCGTGCAGCCGCATCGCCAGATCGAAGGCCTGCGAGCGCAGCACGTCGTGGACGTCGGCCACGGCGTCGACACCCAGCCGGCGTGCCTCGGCCGCCAGCTTCCACATGCCGCGCAGCGAGTGGTGGCGGCCCCGGACATCGACGTCGAGCCACCCCACCTCCAGCCCCGCGAAGAAGGGGCGGAACATCGCCTGCGAGGCCACCGTGACCCGCAGGTCAGGGTAGGCCGCCATGAGCGCCCGCAGCGCATGCGGCAGCATCGCCACGTCGCCCATGGCCGAGGTCCGCAGCACGAGCAGGTGGCGCGGCAGCGCCCTATTTTTTCTGGGCATAGAGCACCGGGTTCAGCGCCGGGTCGTTGTACATCTTCATCTGCTTGTAGGTCTTCATGTACTTGCGGCCGGCCTCGATGTCCTCGATCAGCTCCTCGATGGCGCGCGAGAGGTCGGCCTGCTGCGTGAGCAGCACGTCGAGCTTCTTCCGGCACGCCTCGCGGTGCGCCTCGTCGACATCCTGCCGCTGCGTCTCGGCCCGCATGTGGTAGATCTTCAGCGCGAGGATCGACAGGCGGTCGATCGCCCACGCCGGGGTCTCCGTGTTGAGCCGCGCATCGGCCGCCGGCACCACCGCCCGGTACTTGTCCAGCAGGTAGGAGTCGATGTACTCGACCATGTCCGTGCGCTCCTGGTTCGATCGGTCGATGCGGCGCTTGATCTTCAGCGCCTCGACGGGATCGATCTGCGGGTCGCGGATGATGTCCTCGAGATGCCACTGCACCGTGTCGATCCAGTTCTTCTCGTAGAGCAGGTGGTCGATCGTCCCCGCGGCATAGGGATTGGAAATCGGGTGATCGACGTCGTCCCAGCGGTGGTACTCCTCGATCGCCTCGTTGAAAATGCGGTTGGCGTTTTCGGTAAACATAGGTCTTGAGCGGTTTTAGTATCGTGGTCCGCACGTGCGGCGGAGCCGTTGCGTAATGTTGCCTTTCCCGTTGCTATTCTCGCGGGAAAGTTATACCTTTGCCCTTAAAGCAAAACAAAGATAATGATTATTTCCAGAAAAGCAATAGCCCTCGCCGCCTTCGTGCTCGCGATCGCCGCCGGCGCCCGGGCCCAGGTGCGGCTCACGCGCGAAGAGTACGTCGACCGCTACAAGCACATCGCCGTGGCGCAGATGGAACGCTACGGCATCCCGGCAAGCATCACCATGGCGCAGGGCATCCTCGAATCGGACTGCGGCAACAGCCTGCTGTCGATGCAGTCGAACAACCACTTCGGCATCAAGTGCAAGCGCGGCTGGACCGGCCGCAAGGTCTACCACGACGACGACGCCAAGGGCGAATGCTTCCGCGCCTACCCCTCGGTCGAGGCCTCGTACCGCGACCACGCGGAGTTCCTCGACTCGCAGCCCCGCTACGACTCGCTCTTCGCCTACGACGCGACCGACTACCGCAGCTGGGCCCGCGGCCTGAAGGCGGCGGGCTACGCCACGGCGCCGGACTACGCGCAGCGGCTGATCCGCATCATCGAGGAGACGCAGCTCTACCTGCTCGACCGTCACGACGGGCTGCGGCTGTGGGCCTCGCGCACGGGCCATGCGGGCGATCCCGAGCAGTGGTTCGCCTCGCAGAGCAGCGTGGCGGATGCCCGCGCAGAGGCGGCGGTCGACCCGGACGACTACCGCGTGACGATCAACGCCCACGAGGGCTACAACGTCTACATGACCAACGGCGTGCACTATGTGCTGGCCAAGGAGAACGACACGTTCGAGCACATCGGGCAGCTGTTCCGCCTCTCGCCGCGCAACCTCCGGAAGTTCAACGACCTGAAGGACAAGCGCGCGCAGCCGATGACGGGCGAGGTGGTCTACATCGAGCGCAAGAAGAAGCACTGGGAGGGCAACTCGCGCCACCACATCGCCCGCGAGGGCGAGACGGCCTATGCCGTGGGGCAGTCCTACGCCATCCGCACCCGGTCGATCGAGAAGATGAACCGCCTCAAGCGCGGAGAAGCGATCGCGGCCGGACGACAGATACGCATCAAATAAAACGACAACGACCTAATTCCTACCTATGGAAACACACTCATTGCGAGAGAAGATTCTCGAAACGATCATCCGCAAGTCGACGCTCAAGCAGAAGGTCTTCGACAACACCTTCGCGGCGTTCAACCTGCTGAAGGAGACCCTGCTGGAGATGGCCTCGGAGATGGACGACGCGCTCGACGGCAAGCTCGACCGGCGCGTAAGGCTCGAATACCGCGACCGCGGCAAGTTCGAGGCGCAGCTGCAGGTGGCCAACGACCTGCTGATCTTCCAGATGCACACCGACGTCTTCGAGTTCGAGCCGAACCACGTCATCTGGCAGAATCCCTACGTGCAGACGGACCGGGACAACTCCTACTGCGGCGTGATCAACATCTACAACTTCCTTTCGGACTCGTTCAAGTTCAACCGCAATGCCGACGAAGGCTATCTCATCGGCCGCATTTTCATCAACCGTGAAAAGTGCTACTTCGTCGAAGGGAAACAGCAGACCTCGATGCGCCCCATGCAGTTTGGCAAAGCGGAGATCGATTCCGAGGCGCTGGTCCGCATTCTCGAATCGGCGATCTATTATGCCCTCAATTTCGACCTGCTGCTGCCCTCCTACGACGACAACAAGCGCGTGACGGTCGATCAGTTCAATACCAAACTCGATAATTCGAAATTCGTAACCGGCAAGCGCCTGGGATACGATTTCGATGTGGACGACATTTAGAATCAGAAACAGATATAGAGAACCATGCTGAAAAAATTACTCCTGCTGATCCTTCTCGGCACTGCTTTCACCGCACAAGCGGAAGCCGCCGCTCCCTCCACTTACCGCGACATCGCCCGGCTCCGTGCGATGAACCAGCGGGCGCAGGGCATCCGTCCCGCAGCCGACGGAAAATCCTATACGACTCTTCGCGGCAACGCCATCGAGCGTCACAGCTACACGAAGGACGCTCCCGGCGAGCTGCTGTTCGAATGGAAGAACGACAAAGAAAACCGCGATATCGCCGACTATCAGTTTTCACCCGACGGAAAACTGCTGCTGCTCTCGATCGGCTCCGAACCGATCTACCGGCACTCCTATACCACCGATTACTACCTGAAAGACGCCGACGGCCTGCGCCCCATTCTGACCGATCTGTCCGACACGCGCGACGCTTCGTTCTCGCCCGACGGACGGACGATCGCCTTCTCGAGCGGCAACAACCTCTACCTCTACGACATCGTCGGGGATTCCGTGCGTCCGATCACGACAGACGGTGCATGGAACCGGATTATCAACGGTACGACCGACTGGGTATATGAAGAGGAGTGCGCCTTCACGAAGGCTTACGCTTTTTCGCCCGACGGACAGAAGATCGCCTACCTGCGTTTCGACGAATCCCGCGTACCCGTTTTCGAGATGATGCGTTACGACGGCAAGCTCTATAACGAAGCCTATTCGTTCAAATACCCCAAAGCGGGCGACGCCAATTCGGTGGTCGATCTCTACGTTTACGACCTTAAAACGGGCGAAACGGAGCGTGTCGATGTCGGTCCCGACCGGGGACAGTACATCCTTCAACCGGAATGGACGCCCGACGGACGGCTCTGTTTCCAGCGGATGAACCGTCGTCAGAACCATTTCGAAGCGGTACTGTGCAATCCGGATGGCACGCAGCAGGTGATCTATGACGAACGCTCGCCCAAATACGTCGATCACCTCAACAAGACTTTTTATTTCCTGGAAGACGGACGCCGTTTCATCGTTCGGGAGGAGACCTCGACGGGTTATATGCACCTCTACCTGTACGGCATCGGCCAAGGTGTGCTTCACCCCATTACGCAGGGTGAGTGGGAAGTTACCGATTTCGTCGGACTGCGCAGCGACAAGGTTTACTACATCTCGACCGAAAGTTCGCCCCTGAAACGCGACCTCTACCGAATCGGACTCGACGGCAAGCACAAGGAGCGCCTCACTCCCGGCGACGGTTACTATTCGATCTATCCCAGCGCCGACCTGTCCTACTACATCTGCGAAGGCGGCGGCAGCTCCGCCCCCGGCCGTACCGACGTTTTCAACGCCGCCGGCAAACGGGTGCGCACGCTCTATGACAACGCACCGCTGAAGGAAGCGCTCGCGGAGGCGGGGCTTCCCGTCCGGGAGTTCTTCACCTTCACCACCGAGCGGGGCGACGAGCTGAACGGTTACATGCTCAAGCCGCTCGACTTCGACCCGGCAAAATGCTACCCCGTGCTGCTGACCCAGTATTCCGGTCCGGGATCGCAGCAGGTTGCCGAAGTGTGGGGTCCCGACTGGGAGGACGCGCTCGTCACGCATGGCTATATCGTCGTGTGCGTCGATCCCCGAGGCACCGGATACCGGGGCGAAGAGTTCAAGAAACTCACTTACGGCGACCTCGGCCGGCTGGAGGTCGAAGACCAGATTTCGACCGCCCGCTACATGGCCCGTCAGAGCTGGGTCGATCCAGCGCGAATCGGCATCTACGGCTGGTCGTACGGAGGTTTCATGGCCCTAGGATGCGCTTTCAGGGGCGAAGGCCTTTTCAAAATGGCGATCGCCGTAGCTCCCGTCACTTCGTGGCGCTACTACGATTCGATCTATACGGAAAATTTCAACGGTCTTCCCGAAGACCATCCGAAGGGATACGACGACAATTCGCCCGTCAATCTCGCGCACCTGTTCCGCGACGACAGCACGCGTCTGCTGATCGTTCATGGTACGGCGGACGACAACGTCCATTTCCAGAACACGATGGAGATGGTCCGTGCATTGAACAAGCTCGGGAAGCAGTACGACATGATGGTCTATCCCGACCAGAACCATTCGATGATGCCCGACGATATGATACACGTCCGCGAGAAAATGCTCCGTTATACGTTGGAAAATTTGTAACCGGCAAAATACCGTGAAAAATCTGCTGCTGCATCCCACACCGATCGGAACGGTCGGAATCGTCGAGAACGGCCGGGCCATCACCGACATTCTCTTCGAAGAACAACTCCCCGGGGATGCCGTCCAACATACGACCCCCTTGCTCGAACAGGCAGCGAAACAGTTGGACGAATATTTCACCGGAAAGCGCACCTCCTTCGATCTGCCGCTCGAACCGGAGGGAACCCCTTATCGGAAGAAAGTTTGGCAGGTCCTCACGGAAATTCCTTATGGACAAACCATGACTTACGGCGAAATCGCCCGTCGGACAGGTAATCCGCAGGCTTCGCGGGCCGTAGGCGGTGCCAACCATCACAATCCGATTCCGATCGTCATTCCCTGCCATCGGGTCATCGGTGCGGGCGGCAAGCTGACCGGTTACGCCGGCGGTCTGCCGCGCAAAGAGTTCCTGCTCGCCCTCGAAAGGAACAGGCTGCCGAAATAAAAAACGAAGGCCGGAGTGAAAACTCCGGCCTTTTTCGCAGGCTCTGCTCCGCATCACGCAGGCTTGAACATATCTTTGCCTACGCCGCAAAGCGGGCAAACAAACCCTTCGTCCAGGTCCTCCCATTTGGTGCCGGGCGCGATGCCGTTGTCGGGATCGCCCGCCGCTTCGTCATAGACGTAGCCGCAAACCGTGCAAACGTATTTTTTCATGGAAGAGACGCCTCCTTTCCGTCGAAATCGCG
>OMET01000819.1_pt1 | contig 10771 bp, 9 predicted proteins | sample 1673841 | NCBI WGS metagenome assembly OMET01 (sample SAMEA103958129, study PRJEB25191) | human gut metagenome | reverse complement strand
CGACCTGCGTGCCGACCGCGAGGCCGAGCAGGACGGCACGCCCGGCCCGGCACACCCGCTGTCCGACGCCCCCGCCATGGCCGGAAGGGCCGCGGCTGACAAGGGCACAAGCGCCCAAGACGGCGACGGCCAGAAGGGCGGTGAGGACCGATGAGGAAGATCTGGGAGCTCATCCGCTATGACGCCAGGCGCGTCTTCACCAACGTAATCAGCCTCGTGGTCTGTGTCGGCATGATCGTGGTGCCCTGCTTCTACGCGTGGTTCAACATCGCGGGCAGCTGGGACCCCTACGGAAACACCAAGAACCTCAAGGTGGCCGTCGCCAACTCCGACGACGGGTACGCGAGCGAGCTCATCCCCGTGAGCCTCAACATGGGCGAGCGCATGACCTCAGAGCTGCGCGAGTCCACCTCCATCGGCTACACCGTGACGAGCGAGGAGGACGCCGTCGAGGGCGTGCGCAAGATCACGGGCGTCGACGTGCCGTGCGTCGAGGTAGACTGCTGCGACATGGAGGCCTTCCGCTCGAAGGTCTTTGAAAAGTACGAATTCAACTCGGTGATCCACTTCGCGGCCTCGAAGGCCGTGGGCGAGTCGGTCGAGAAGCCCCTCAAGTACTATCGCAACAACCTCACGTCGTTCATGAACGTCATCGAGCTGATGCGCGACTTCAAGCGGCCGAACATCGTCTTCTCGTCGTCGTGCACCGTCTACGGCGAGCCGGACAAGCAGCCCGTCACGGAGCAGACGCCCCGCAAGCCGGCCGAGTCGCCCTACGGCAACACGAAGACCATGTGCGAGGACATCCTGCGCGACTCGATCAAGGCCTACGAGGGGCTCAAGGGCATCGCGCTGCGCTATTTCAACCCCATCGGCGCCCACCCCTCGGCGCTGATCGGCGAGCTGCCGCGCGGCGTGCCGCAGAACCTCGTGCCCTACATCACGCAGACGGCCGCCGGACTGCGCGAGTGCCTCTCGGTCTTCGGCGACGACTATCCGACGCCCGACGGGTCGTGCATCCGCGACTACATCGACATCGTCGACCTGGCCAAGGCCCACGTGACGGCCATCCGCCGCATGATCGAGAACCGCAACAAGGAGGCCTACGAGATCTTCAACATCGGCACGGGACGCGGCGTCTCGGTACTGGAGCTGATCCGCAAGTTCCAGGAGGTCAACCACCTGAAGCTCAACTACAAGATCGCGCCGCGCCGTGCGGGCGACATCATCGCCATCTGGGCCGACCCCACGCGCGCGAACAACGAGCTGGGATGGAAGGCCGAGCGCACGCTCGACGAGACGCTCGTCTCGGCGTGGAACTGGGAGAAGCACCTGCGCGGCATCAAGTAGCCGCCGCACACACACCGCAGCATGCAGGAGACGGGGCGCCAGGGCGCTCCGTCTCTTTTTGCCCCTTTGCCACGCACCGGACTGTGCACCGAGCCCTGCTCCGGACCGCATGCCGGCCGCCTGCTCCCGCACCACAGTCATCGCCGCACCGCCGCCCGCACCATCGCCGCACCGCCGCTTGCGCCGCTCCCGTGTCGTCCGCATCATCGCCGCTCACCGCGCGCCGTCCGCATCTTCGTCCGCCGCCCGTCACCAGCCTGCCGCATTCCCGTCCACGCCTTCCCCCGTGCCTGCCGCTGCCCGGCGGCTTTTTTCCGAACTTCCGGTGTGTGTTTCGCACACGTCACGCAACAAATGTATGCACATTTGTTCAACACACTGAAAATAAATATGTTACAATCAAGGCGGAAAAAGACAACCTCCTGACAGAAAGCAAGTTGCATTTTTCCGGTTTCCCGGCCGGACGGCACGGCGCTACCGATCCGTAATTTGCACGATGCTTTTTTTTGCTTATATTGGCGGAAGATTATCACTAACACCTTACTTACATGAGAAAACTTGTACACAAAATGCTCTGTGCCGCAGCCATCGTGCTCACGGTATCGCTCCTCTCCTGCCAGAAGGATGAATCGGACCCGAATCCCCCGCAGACTCAGGAGGCGCCGACGATCGCGATCGAGGTCACGGCCACCGAAAGCGACCACGCCCTCTACACGATCACCGTGGAGCACGCCGAACAGGCCTACTTCCTGACGCTCGAATCCGACATGACGGAGCCGACCGACGAGATGATAAGCCAGATCGGCACCCGGCTCTCCGACGGTGTGAACCGGGATCTGCGGGCCGAGGGGCTGACCGCCTCGACGTCCTACACGGTCTATGCCCTTGCCATCGGCGCCGACGGCAAGACAGCCCGCGACCGAAAGGAGTTCCTCACGGCGGATGTCGTGGTGGACAACAATTCGCTGCACGCCACCACGGCCATGGGCGTCTACTACGGATGCACCTTCAGCGAGAATGCGGCCAACTACTACTTCATGCTCACCGACTGCCCCTTCCAGAACGGCATCGCACAGGGCGCAGGCAAGATGGTCTACTTCGACTGCTACGGTCCGGCCAGCGACACGCCCAGTCACGCCATCATCCCCACGGGCAAGTACACCTACGAGGACGGCGTAACCCACGAGCAGTTCCGGATCAGCAACGAGTCGACCGTGCTGCTCACCGTGGACGAGTCGGGCAAAATCACCGACAACATCTACTTCAGCGAGGGTGAGCTCGACATCACCTCCGACCCGAGCGGATCGTACACGATCGAGGGACGCTTCGTCACGCGCGGGGGCGAGGAGATGCGCATCTCCTACACGGGAACCATGGAGCTGACCAACCAGTCGGGCGTCTACGGCGAGGACATCACCGTGGAGACGACCTACGCATATTCCGACATGACCTACTACGGCGACGCCTACGGTGCCGGATTCAGCGAATACTATTTCCGCCTCGGCGACATGACGCCGGACAGCGACGGCAATCCCCTCGGATCGGGCTACGTACTGGACTTCGACCTGTGGGGCGCCACCTCGGCGGATGCGGACAACGCCGTCCTGCCCGAGGGAACCTACACCTTCAGCAGCGATATCGCCCTCAACACGATCGCTGCGGACAAGAGCTGTGGACACTACACGCTTCCCGACGGCTCGGCCCGCTACCGCATCGACTACAAGGAGGGTACGGCCACGGTGAAACATACGGCCGACGGCTACGAGATCAGCGGCCATTTCGTCCTCGAAGACGGCTACCGGCTCAACTTCTCCTACAAGGGTGCGCTGACCTTCAAAAACATGGCCCCGGCCGTCTCGGAGGACATCAACGAGGTCTTCGCCACGGGCGAGGGCAGCTACTACGGCGACCTTTACGGCTACGGCACGGCGAACTACACACTCTCCTTCACGAGCAGCGACGGGAAGATCAACCTGAGGATCGACATGAACGACGAGCTCGACGAGTCGCACGATCCCGTCATCAGCGAAGGGACCTATGTCCTGGACGTAAACTACTCCGGCGCCGCAGGCTCCTTCTACGACGGCGTCATCGACATGTGGGGTCCCATGGGCACCTACTGCACGATAAACGCCGGCACGGATCAGGAAGAGTACCTGCTTGTCAACGGCGGTACCTTCACCGTCACGCACAAGGAGCCGGGTTACGGCTTCACGTTCGACTTCACGACGCAGGGCGGAACGAAGGTTCAGGGTAGCTACGACGGGGAGTTCGAGATCAAATAATCCCCGAAGACCCGGCATCGGCCGGACAACACGAAACCGGGCGGAGCTTGACAGAAGCTCCGCCCGGTTTTTTCAGGCACCGATCTGCGGCGTCAGCGGCGGCGGATGTTGTCGGAGAGGGTCTCCAGCCGTCCGGGACCGTCGTAGAGGACGCGCGCCGACGAGGAGGCCTCGATCTTGAGCAGCTCCGAACACCACACCTCGGCCTTCGAGTAGCTCGACGCCCGGATGTCATAGCGCTTCACACGCAGATCGGGGGCCGAAAATTCGCCCTGCGACGAGAGCTGCACGGTCACATCCTCCACGACGGCCGAGCCCGTCAGGGCGAGCTTGCCGTAGGAGCCCACCGTCGCCTCGCACCGCCGGCCGGCAAAGGCGCCGCGGAGCGACCCGCTGCTGTAGACCGAAACCTTCAGGTCCGCGACCTCGATCGCCCCGGCAGCCTGCGCATAGCTCGACACGCCGAGCGAGGCCGCATCGGCCTTCACCGCACCCGAGTATTTGCCGCCGCTGCTGACCGCGAGGTTCACCTGCGCGGCACGGATGTCGCCGTTGAGGGAGCCGTAGCTGCCCACCGAGACGTCGGCCGTCCCGGTGCACGTCAGCGCCCCCTTCAGCACGCCGTAGCTGGCGACGGAGAGCTGCGCACCGGCACACTCGATCGTTCCCTCGTAAGTGCCGTAGCTCGACACCTGGAGCCGCGTCCGCCCCGAATCGACCAGATCGGCCTTCACCTCGCCGTATGCCGACATCGAGATGTTGAAATCCGCTCCGCGAAGCGGCAGGCGGCTCTCGACACCGGCATAGGAGCCCACGTGGATCTCCCGCAGCGAGGCCGACACGGGAACTACCACCGAGATGGAGAGGTTCTCGATCCGGCGGGTCCGGCTCGAGCGCGGCGACAGGCTGAATGCCAGGCATCCGCCCCGGCGCTCCAGCTTCAGGAAGTCGATCACGTTGTCGTCGGCCGTCACCGTGATGGTCCGGGCCGAGGGGCTGATGACGACCTTGAAGAAGGCGCCGGTCTCGATGGCCGTGTAGTCGCCCGCCTCGCCCCAGTCCTGCGTGACGCGCCGCCCGCTGCCCGAGAGCACGCGCGGCATCTGTCGGCTGCTCTCGCCCGCCGCGCGCTTGATGTTCGTGCCGATCTGCCCCTCGGTGTTGTAGAGCAGACGTATCTGCTCGGCCGTGAGCACCTCGGCGAAGCGGTCCACGTAGTCGCGCTTGACCTGCGCCACGGCGGCGATGTTGGCCAGCCGCTCCTTGAGGGCCGCGCGCTGCGCCGCCTCGCCCGAAATCACCGGATCGGGCACGCTCCTTATGGCGCGGTCGAGCGCCTCGCGGTAGGCCTTGTAGATGGGGTCGAATGCCTTGACCTGTTTGGCCGAGAGGTCCAGTTCGCGGATCACCTCCTCGCGGGCGGCGGCGTTCAGCTCCTCGAGCGACTGGCTCTCCAGCGCGGCGGATTCGATGGCGTCGATGGCGGCCCGGACTTCGGCGACGGCCCGCCGCATCTCCCGGTCACCGGGTGCAGCCCCGGCACCGAGCGCCAGGCCGAGGGCACAGATCAGAATGAAAAAGTGTTTCATGGTATCGGATGGTTTAGAGTTGCTGATTGTAGAAGATGTCGTCGTAATTCTCCGCGGCGGCCTGCTGCAGCGTCTCGGCCGAGGCCGTCGAGAGGAGTCCTTCGATGCCGGGCTCCGTGGCGACGGGCTGCCGCAGGCGGTGGGCCGTGACGATGCCCGCCGCGACAACCGCCGCGACGGCAAATCCGAGGCTTACGCGGAGCAGCGACCGCCGCACGGGGCCTTCGGTCCGATTGCGGCCCGCAGCCGGGCAGCCGACGGTGCCGGTTGCCGCGGCACGGCGGGCGATCTGCCCGCGGATGCGGTCGTGCAGCGCCTCGAAGCGCTCCTCGGAGAGCTCGTAGGGCAGGCGCCGGTCGTTGTTGTCGATCACAGGGTTCATACTTCCTCCTTGAGTTTTTGTTTGAGTTTTTCCACCGCACGGTGGTAGTTCACACGCAGTGTCTCCTCGCGCAGCCCGAGTATCGGGGCGATCTCGCCGTAGGAGAGTCCGTCGTAGTAGCGGAGGTTGAAGACCAGCCGCTGCCGCAGCGGCAGGGCCAGCACCTCCTGCTGGAAACGGACGAGCATCCGGTCGGCCTCCGCCGCGGCATTTTCGGCCACGCGGCCGGCCAGCTCGCGGCTCACGTCGTCGAGCGAGGTAAAGAGCCCGCGTCGCCGGCGCCGCAGCAGCGAGAGCGCCGTGTTGGTGGCGATGCGGTAGAGCCACGCCCGCAGTTCGGATCCGTCGCCGCGGAAGTCCTCCAGGGCGTCCCAGGCCCGGACGAAGCTCTCCTGCACGACATCCTCGGCGTCCTCGTGCACGACGACCAGCCGCCGCACGTGCCAGTAGAGCGGGCGCAGGAAGAGCCCGACCACCCGGTCGAAGGCTTCGCGCCGGGTGGCCGCATCGCGCAGCCGCGCCAGCATCTCCTCGGATATGTGACACTTTTCCTGCATGGGTTCCGAACATAAGACGCCGCAAGGGGGCAAAAGTTACATCCGAAGATAAAAAATTTTTCTCCGCCATCCGATTTTCCCGCAGGGATTTCCCAATCCGGAAAATTTCGCTTATCTTTGCGCTCCCAAAGCAGGCGGAATTGGGATGCGGTCCGCGAGGCCGTGTTGAGAACCGCCGTAGGTAACACGTTAAAATTTTACAACCACATGAAAACCATTCCTGTAAAGGCCATCAAGCGCGACACGTTCGGCAAGAAGGCCGCCAAGGCAATCCGCCGCGAGGGTCTGACGCCCTGCGTACTGTGCGGCAACGGCGAGACGGTCGCCTTCACGGTCGACCCCCGTGAGGTGAAGCCCCTGATCTACACCCCCAGCTCGTACATCGTCGAGTTCGACTTCGACGGCAAGAAGGAGCTGGCCGTGCTGCGCGAGGCACAGTTCCACCCCGTGCGTGAGGAGATCCTCCACCTGGACTTCTACCGCATCGCTGCCGGCAAGCCCGTTTCGATCGCCATTCCGGTGCGCCTGACCGGCAACGCCGAGGGTGTGAAGGTCGGCGGCAAGCTGACGCTGTCGGCCCGCAAGCTCACCGTGAGCGCCCTGGTCGAGAACCTGCCCGACGAGATCGTCGTGGACGTAACGAACCTCGGCGTCGGCAAGACGATCTTCGTAGGCGACCTGAAGTTCGAGAACCTGAAGTTCGTGACGCCCGCCACGGCAGCCGTCTGCGCCGTCCGCGTAACCCGTGCTTCGCGCGGTGCCGACGCCGCAGCCGCAGCGAAATAGCAACTGTACGCATAGCGTATGAAATACCTCATTGTTGGGCTCGGGAACATCGGTGCCGAATACGCCGGAACCCGCCACAACATCGGTTTCAAAGTGTTGGACGCCCTCGCAGAGGCGTCCAACGCTGTTTTTACCACGGCCCGCTACGGCGATGTGGCCGAGGTGAAGTACAAGGGCCGCACGCTGCTGCTGCTCAAGCCCTCGACCTACATGAACCTCTCGGGCAAGGCCGTGCGCTACTGGCTCGATGCCGAGAAGATCGGCGTGGAGAACCTGCTCGTCGTCTCGGACGACATCGCGCTGCCGTTCGGCACGCTGCGCCTGCGCCCGAAGGGGAGCGCCGGGGGCCACAACGGGCTGAAGAACATCGCCGAACTGCTCGGCACCGAGGAGTTCGCCCGCATGCGCTTCGGCATCGGCGGCGACTTCCCGCGCGGCCACCAGGTGGAGTACGTGCTCGGGGAGTGGACCGACGAGGAGCGGCAGGCGATGCCCGAACGGCTGAAGCTCTTTGTCGACGCCATCCGCTCGTTCGTCACGCAGGGCTGCGCCCTGACGATGAACTTCTTCAACAAGAAATGACACGCTCCGCACGGAGCCGGAAAGGGCCGCATCCCGAAGGGTGCGGTCCTTTTTCCGTCCGGTCGTGCCGCCCGGGCCCTTTGCCCGTCACAGGGAGAGCCGCCCCCGGTGCCGCACGGCGATCCAGCCGACGATGCAGAGAAAGGTCAGGGTCTCGGAGAGGGGCAGGGCGAGCCAGATGCCCGGCACGCCCAGCAGGCGCGGCAGCAGCACGAAGCAGGGTACGAGCAGCAGCGCGCCGCGCAGCAGGGCGAAGAGGGTGGCGGCCGTGAGCCGCTCGAGGCTCTGGAAGTAGCCGATGACGGCCAGGTTCAGGACGAAGCAGATGCAGCCCGGAGCAAAGAGCGGGAAGCCCGCCGCGGCGATCTGCGCGGCCCGGTCGGCCGGGTCGAGGAAGAGGCTCACGAGCAGCCGCGGCGCCGCCGAGAAGCAGAGCGCCACGAGGGCCCCGCACCCGAGGGCCGTCAGCAGGGCGATGCGGCGGGCGGCAACAACGCGCGGCCACTCCATGCGGCCGAAGTTGTAGCTGATGATCGGCTGCGCCGACTGGGCGATGGCGTTGCCGATCATGAAGATGAAGGGCATGTAGTAGCAGGCGACCCCGAAGGCCCCGACCCCTGCATCGCCGAGGTAGTGCATGAAGACCCGGTTTCCGGTGAACATCAGCACGGCCATCGTCGCCTCGCCCAGCAGGGCCGACGAGCCGATCCGGCACTGGTAGCCGATGTTGCGCCACATCAGACGGAGGCTCTTGCGGCTCCGCTTGAGCGGGTAGAGGCGCAGCGTCCGGGCACCGCGGAGCAGGTAGCGGAGGACGATCGCCCCGCCCAGCAGGATGCTGATCGTCGAGGCGAGGGCGGCCCCCATGACGCCCCAGCCGAACGGGAAGATGAACAGGTAGTCGAGCACGACATTCGCGGCGGCCGAGAGCAGGCTGCACCACATGGCCAGCCGCGGTGCGCCGTCGAGGCGGATGACATAGAGCCCGACGGCGATCCAGAGCTGGGGAATCAGCCCCGGCACGAACCAGACGAGATAGTCGACCACCTGCGGCAGCAGGTGCCGCGAGGAGCCCAGCAGCAGGGCGACTTGCCGCGGGAAGGCGACGATCAGCGCCACGGGCAGCGCCGCGAGGAGCGTGACGAAGAGCATCGCCTGCGTGACGTTGATCCGTGCGGCCTTGTACTTGCGCCGTGCGAAGTGGATCGAGGCGACCACCGAGCAGCCGGCGCCCGCCATCAGCCCCGCCCCCGTGAAGAGCATCAGCAGCGGGATGCAGAGGTTCACCGCGGCGATGCCGTCGCTGCCCACGCCGTGTCCCACGAAAACGCCGTCGACGACCGTCACCGCCGACATGCCGAGCATCCCCAGCAGGGTGGGGATGAAGAGTCTCCGGAAGAGGTAGCCCACGCGGAGCCTCCCCAGATCAATCGCGTCCCTTTCCATCTTGTTCCATCTTGCGCCAAACATAAAAAAGGCCGGACAAGCATCGTGGTTTTACCCAGTCATCTTATCCGGCCCCGTAAGCCCTCCGATGAGGATTACAAAACTTCTTTTCGATGCGGCAAAGATAGGACCTTTTTTCGGCCGAACCAAATTCCGGCGCGGCATTCGCTCGCCGGCGGCTACTCCTCGTCGTCGTAGAGCACCGACTCCATCAGGTCGTCCAGCTCGCGGCGCTCCTTCTTCGTCGGGCGCCCCGTGCCGCGGTCGCGGAAGACGAAGATCGTCTCGCGCGGCACGTTGAGCTTGTCCAACTCCTCCTGCGGCGTGATGTCGAGGCAGTACGCCGGTACGTTCTTGGCCGGCTGGCGGCTCGACACCAGGTCGAGCACCTTGTAGGAGTAGGTCACCGCCTGGCGGCGCACGCTGATGCGGTCGCCGATCTTCACCTCGCGCGAGGGTTTGGCACTCGAGCCGTTGACCGTGACCTTGTTGTTGCGGATGGCCTCCGCGGCGTCGCTGCGGGTCTTGAACACCCGCACGGCCCAGAGGTATTTGTCAAGTCTTACATCGTCCATAAAACGTCTATTTTTCGTACAACGATTCGCTGCGGGGCCTATCGTGCGACTGCTCGTCGTTCTGGCGGCTGACGCCCAGGATCATGCCCAGCGCCACGGAGGTGAAGAGCACCGAGGAGCCGCCGCGCGAGATGAGCGGCAGGGTCTGCCCCGTCTCGGGGATGAGGTTTACGGTGACCATGATGTGCAGCAGCGCCTGACAGGTGATGAGCAGCGCAAGCCCCAGCACCAGCAGCCCCGGGAAGGCCGTGCCGCAGCGGCGGAAAATCTCGATCGCCCGGAAGAAGATCCACAGGTAGAGCATCAGCAGCACGACGGCCAGCACCAGACCGTACTCCTCGACGAAGAAGGCGTAGGCATAGTCGCTCTCGGGGTGGATCATCTCCACGCGCATGGCGCTCTGTCCGGCCCCCTCGCCGAGCAGTCCTCCGTTGTGGATGGCGATCATCGAGCGCTCGGTGTCGGAGAGGTTCTCGACGGGCTTGTCGCGCTGCGACTGGGTCCAGAGGTGGATCCAGGTCGCGAAGCGCCCTTCGGCCGTCTCGCTGCGCCCGAGGTTGAGGGTCACGATGAGCACGACGCCCGCAGCGGCCAGCCCCAGGAGCTTCAACAGCTCGCGGATGCGCACGCGCCCGATGAGCATCATGACCCACGAGGCGGCGAAGACCAGCACGGCCGACGAGGTGTGGGCCGGGAAGATCACCAGGCAGGAGGCGATCACCGGCATGAGGATGGGCCACGTCCCCTCGCGCCAGATGCGCCGCTGCTCGGGCGACGAGCGCCACGTCCAGAAGCGCAGCGACGGTACGATGCGGATGCGGTCGATCTTCGACTGGCGTCCGGCGAGCTGCTGCGCGAGGAAGAGCACCGTGGCGACCTTCAGCGCCTCGGAGGGCTGGAACTGGAAGGGCCCGAGGGGGATCCAGCGCGCCGCGCCGTTGGTCGTGGCGCCGATGAAGTAGACGGCCACGGTGAGCAGCAGCGAGAGGAAATAGGCCGGGCGGGTGAGGTAAAAGTAGATGCGGCAGTCGATCTTGTGGACGAAGAGCATGATGCCGAAGCTCAGGCCGAGGATCATCACCTGCTGCTGGAGGAAATGGGAGGTCGACCGCACGGTGTGGGCGTCGTAGGCCATCTTGGCCGTCGACGAGTAGACCACCAGCACGGAGATCACCGACAGCACGACGATGATGATCCACAGCACGCGGTCGCCCGAGAA
>OMET01000818.1_pt1 | contig 10774 bp, 7 predicted proteins | sample 1673841 | NCBI WGS metagenome assembly OMET01 (sample SAMEA103958129, study PRJEB25191) | human gut metagenome | reverse complement strand
CTTTTACTTCCTCTCACGGTTTTGGTTCTTCCAAATGATACGGCAAAGGCACAGGACTGTCAATACCCATTTTTTCGCTTTTGGGCATTCGCCGCATTCTGTCTTTCGTCAGATCCGCATCTTGTCGATGTTTTGCGTGATGTCGTCAATGATGTCGCTGCGCGCGACCTCCATCGCCTGACGCACCGCGTTGCAGATGCCGACCTCGCTCGCGCTGCCGTGCGCCTTGACGACGGGCTTTGAAATGCCGAGCAGCGCCGTGCCGCCGACTTCGTTTGCGTCGAGCATCTTCTTAAAGTCCGCAAGCCTGCCTTTGAGCAGCAGTGCAGCCAGTTTCGTCCCCGCGCTGTGCAGGAGCATCTCCTTGAGCTTGACGGAAAAGAGCTTGCCCGTACCCTCGATGCTTTTGAGCATGATGTTGCCGCTGTAGCCGTCGGCCACGATGACGTCACATGCGCCGAGCAGCGCTTCCTTCGCTTCAATGTTGCCAACGAAGTTGAGGTGCCCCGCCTCGCCCGCTTCTCTGAGCTTCTGATACGTCTCGCGGCGCAGCGTGTCGCCCTTGCTCTCCTCCGCGCCAATGTTCAGAAGGCCCACGCGCGGTGTTTCAACGCCGAGCACCTTCTGCGCGTAGTAGCTGCCAAGGTAGGCAAATTGCAGCAGATACTCCACCGTACACTCGGCGTTTGCACCGCAGTCGATGAGCACCGCTCTGCCCGTTGCCGTCGGGATCGTGGGGGCAAGCGCCGCGCGGCGAAGGCCGCGAATGCGCTTGACAACGAGCGTCGCGCCTGCAAGGATCGCGCCCGTGCTGCCTGCGCTGACAAAACCGTCCGCCTCACCGTTGTGCAGCATCGTAAGCCCCACGGTCAGGGAAGAATCCTTTTTCCTCTTGAATGCCGTAGCCGGATCGTCGCAGATCTCGACGACCTCCGTCGCGTTCACGATCTCCACGCCTGTGGGAAGCGCCGCGCAGCCGCACTCGCGCAGCGTTTTCTGGATCTCTTCCTCTTTTCCGGCAAGAAGGATCTCCGCGCCGTACCGTTCGTGTGCCATCAGCGCGCCCTTGACGGGTGCAAGAGGTGCAAAATCGCCGCCCATGGCGTCAACAATGATCTTCATGGGATCACTCCTTCCTGTCGCTCAATACCGCTTCGCGCAGCGCATCGATATGGCCGAGCGCGCGCTCGGCAAGCGCCGCGTTTTTCACGCGCTTGCCGCCCCTGACGCGATAGCCAAGCGGCGGCATGATGCCAAAATTCACGTTCATCGGCTGAAAATCCGAGACCGTCGTATCACTGATGTAAAGCCCCAGCGCGCCGATGGCCGTCTCGCGCGGGAAGTCGACGGGCGTCTCCCCTTCAAGCCGCCGCGCCATCTCAACGGCGGCAAGAAAACCTGAGGCCGCAGACTCGATGTAGCCCTCCACGCCCGTCATTTGGCCAGCAAAGGCAATGCGATCATCGGCGATGAGGCGGTAGTAGCGGTCGAGCATTCCCGGCGAGCGCAGATAGGTGTTGCGATGCATCACGCCGTAGCGGACAAAGTCCGCATTTTTCAGCGCGGGGATCATCGAAAACACGCGCTTCTGCTCGGGAAAGCGCAGATGCGTCTGGAATCCGACCAGATTATAAACGCTGCCCTGCGCATTGTCGCGCCGCAGCTGGACGACGGCGTAAGGCTCCTGCCCCGTCTTCGGGTCGCGCAGGCCGCGCGGCTTGAGCGGGCCGTAGCAGAGCGTATCGTGCCCGCGGCGCGCCATGACCTCAACGGGCATGCAGCCCTCGAAAACGTGCTTATCCTCAAAGCCGTGCACTTCCGCTTCCTCCGCCGTGGTCAGCGCCTGCCAGAAGGCCTCATACTCCTCCTCGCTCATCGGGCAGTTGATGTAGTCCGGCGTGCCCTTATCGTAGCGCGAGGCAAAAAACGCCGAATCCATGTTGACGCTCTCAAAGGTCACGAGCGGGGCGGCGGCATCGAAGAAGTTCAGCGTGTGCCCATCACCGGTCTTTTCCGCGATGGCGGCGGCGAGCGCATCACTCGTCAGAGGGCCCGAGGCAATAATGACATCCCCCTCGGGAATGGCCGTCACCTCGCCGGGCACGACCGTGATATTGGGGTGCGAGCGGATCTTTTGCGTCACGAGATCCGAAAAGCCCTCCCGGTCTACCGCCAGCGCGCCGCCCGCCTCCACGCGCGTCGCGTCCGCGCAGGCCATGATGAGCGAATCGAGGCGGCGCAGTTCTTCTTTGAGAAGGCCCACCGCGTTTTCGATCTGGTCCGAGCGCAGCGAATTTGAGCAGCAGAGCTCGGCAAAGGAGTCCGCATGGTGCGCGGGCGTTCTTTTTTCGGGTTTCATTTCATGCAGCGTCACGCTTACGCCGCGCTGCGCGAGCTGCCAGGCAGCCTCGCAGCCGGCGAGGCCGGCGCCGATCACAGTTACTTGCATCAGTCCTCTTCTTTCTCCGCGGTCTTTTGGGCCGCGGGCTTCGCGCTTGTCTTCTTTGCCGTCGTTTTCTTGGCGGCGGTCTTTTTCGCGGCGGGCTTCTTTTCAGACGTTTCTTCGCCGTCCGCCGTTGTCTTTTTGCTTGTCTTTTTTGTCGTGGTCTTCGCCGCTGTCTTTTTGGCGGCAGACTTCTTTGCGGCGGTCTTCTTGGCCGCCGTTTTCTTGGCGGCGGGCTTCTTCTCCGCGCTCTCCGGGGCTTCGGCAGTTTCCGTCTTCTCCGCCGGTTCAGCATCCTCGGCAGCTTTCTTCTTCACGTAGCCGCGCTGATCCTCTGGCACAAAGCGCGAGCAGGCGGGGTTGATGCAGTACGGGCGCTTGAAGCCCCTGCCCGCTTTTTTGAACATCGTCTGTCCGCACTCCGGACAGTCATCCTTCGTCGGCACGTCCCAGGTCATGAAGTCGCATTTCTTCTCCGGATCGCTGCTTGTGACGAATTCACAGGCATAATAGGTGTACTGCTTGTTCGTCTTCTTGCTCACGCCCGTGCGCTTCATCATGCGTCCGCCGCACTTGGGGCAGCGGCCGTCCATCACAATGACAAGAGGCTTGGTGAAGGTACACTCGGGATAGCCCGGGCAGGCAAGGAAACGACCGAAGCGCCCGCTCTTGATGACCATATTGCGTCCGCAGATGTCACACTTTTCCTCGCTCACCTCGTCGGGTACCTTGATGCGCACGCCCTCGAGCGCCTCCTCGGCATTTTTCAGGTCGCGCTCAAAGTCGCCGTAAAAGTCGCGGATCACGTCCTTCCACGGCGTCTTGCCCTCTTCCACGGTATCGAGTTTCTGCTCCATGCGGGCGGTAAACTTCATGTCCACAATGTCGGAGAAGCGCTCCTCCATCAGTCCCGTCACCACCTCGCCAAGCGGCGTGGGACGCAGGTACTTGCCGTCCTTCACGACGTATTCGCGATCCAGGATCGTCGAAACCGTGGGCGCGTAGGTCGACGGGCGGCCGATGCCGTTCTGCTCCATCGCGCGAATGAGCGTTGCGTCCGTATAGCGCGCAGGCGGCTGGGTAAAGTGCTGAAGCGGCGTATACGCTTCAAGCGCAAGCCCCTGCCCCTCGGTGAGCGGTGGGAGCGTGCCCTCCTTCTCTTCCTTGCTCTCCTCGTCGCGGGATTCTTCATAAACGGCGGTGTAGCCGGAGAATTTCAGGTTGCTGGCGCTCGCGTGGAACTCGTGCTCGCCTGCCATGATCTGCGCGCTCACACTGTCGTACACGGCGTTCGCCATCTGGGAGGCGAGAAAGCGGCTCCAGATCAGGCGGTAGAGGCGGTACTGCTCGCCTGTCAGGTCGCCCTTGATCTGCTCGGGCGTGAGATTCACGTCCGAAGGGCGGATGGCCTCGTGCGCGTCCTGCGCACCGGCCTTGGCCTTGTAGTGGCGGGCAGCCTTGGGGTAGTAGTCCTGCCCGTAGCGGCCGAGAATGAAGGTCTTTGCCGCGGCAATGGCCTCCTCGGAGATGCGCAGCGAGTCGGTACGCATATAGGTGATGAGACCCACCGTGCCCTCGCCCGTGATGTCAACGCCCTCGTAGAGCTGCTGGGCGATGGCCATGGTGCGGCGCGGCGTCATATTGAGCTTGCGCGAGGCCTCCTGCTGCAAGGTAGAGGTCGTAAACGGAAGCGAGGGAGAGCGCTGCTTATCCGTGCGCTTGATGTTCGTCACGGTAAAGGGCTTGTCGCCGATATCGGCAATGATGCCATCCACCTGCTCGCCCGAGGTCGGCTCGACCTTTTTGCCGTCTTTTCCGTAATAATGCGCCTCAAAGGTCTTGTGCGAGACTTCGTCCGTGAGGTCGGCGTCGAGCGTCCAGTATTCCTGCGGCTCAAAGGCCTGAATCTCTTTCTCGCGGTCGTCCACCATGCGCACGGCGACAGACTGCACGCGGCCCGCCGAGAGACCGCGGCGCACCTTTTTCCACAAAAGCGGGCTGAGCTCATAACCCACGATGCGGTCGAGCACACGGCGCGCCTGCTGCGCGTCGACCAGGTCCTGATCGATGGCGCGCGGCTCCTGAATGCTCTCGGAGACGACCTTTTTCGTGATCTCGTTGAAGGTCACGCGCTTGGCCTTTTCATCGTCCAGTTCCAAAAGCGCCTTCAGGTGCCACGAGATCGCCTCTCCCTCGCGGTCAGGGTCTGTTGCGAGATAGACGGTGTCGCTGTCCTTGGCGGCCTTCTTGAGCTCGCCGATGAGCTCCTCCTTGCCGCGGATGGGCTGATAGACGGGCTCGAAATCGTGCTCGATGTCCACACCGAGCTTACTTTTGGGAAGGTCGCGCAGGTGGCCCATACTGGCCTTGACCTCGTACTCCCTGCCCAGATATTTTCCGATGGTTTTCGCCTTGGCCGGAGACTCGACGATCACCAGATGCTTTTTTGCCATGAATATTATTCCTCCAGTAGTGTGACAGTCAAAGAAAAATGCTTGCCGCCGCTCTGTTCGACGTAGTCCTCAAGCTCCATCATCGTCAGCGCGGAAAGAACACGGCGCGTAGGGATCTGCGTTTTTTCGATCAGGTCGTCCACTTGCAGCGCGCCCGCTTTCAGCGCGCGCAGAATGGCCATCTGATCGTCGGTCAGTCCTAAGTCGTTGGTTTTCAGATTCAATTCCGGCAGCGCGGGTGTTTCCTCCACCGCCGTCTGTTTGGCGCGTGCGAGTTCCTCGCGCGCCTGATAGCCGAGCGTTCGCGGCAGCTCCACGCGCTCGCCAAGGATTTTGTGCGGATACTGCGCTTCGTATTCGCGCAGCACGTCCCAGCTGTCGGTGATGAGCGCCGCCGCACCGTCCGCGATCAGGCGGTTGCAGCCGCGGCTCATGGGTGCGTCGATGGGGCCGGGCACAGCAAATACGTCGCGTCCCTGCTCAAGAGCTGTATTGGCCGTGATGAGTGCGCCGCTCTTTTCCGGTGCCTCGACCACGACGGTGGCAAGGCTCAATCCACTGATGATGCGGTTTCGCACGGGAAAATGCCACGCCTCCGCCGCCGTCCCGGGCGGGTATTCGCTGATGAGCGCGCCCGAGGCCGCAATGTCGCGGTAGAGCCATTCATTCTCTGCGGGATAGACGACGTCGAGCCCGTTGCCGAGCACGGCGATGGTCTTTCCGCCCGCGCGCAGCGCGCCGCGATGGGACGCTGAATCCACACCAGCCGCCGCGCCGGAGATCACGACCGCTCCCTGACGGCTCAGGCCGTAGGCGATCTTTTCCGCCGCCTCGACGCCATAGGGCGAGGCCTTGCGCGTGCCGACCATGGCAACGGCGACCTCCTCGTCGATGACGGGAAGCTGCCCCTTCACATAGAGAAGGCACGGCGGCTCAAAGATGTTGCGCAGGCGCACGGGATAGTCCGCGTCCTGCATCGTAAGAAGGCGCAGGCCGAGGCGCGAGCACGCGCCGAGAATGCGGTCGACGTCCTCCATCGGCTTTTCCGCGAGCAGCGCGATCTGCCGCGGCTCGATGCCCTCAACAAGGCGGTATTCGTCCTCGTCGGCGTAGAAGATGTTCTCCGGCGAGCCGAAATGATCGAGCAGCAAAAGTTTTGAGCGATTCGTCAGTCCCTTGACTTCCGAGAGCCACACCCAGTATTTGAGTCCCGCCATGAGAACCTCTCCTTTCGTTTTATCGGTACATCTCCCAGAGAACGACCGTCGCCGCGATGGCCGCGTTGAGCGATTCGCAGCGCGGGTTCATGGGAATTTTCAGCGTTTTGGCGCACTCGTCCAGCACTTGCTGCGACAGTCCCCGCCCCTCGCTGCCGATGGCGACGGCCGCCCTTGCAAGGTTTGCCTCGGCAAGCGGCACGGTATCGTCGCGCAGGGCCGTGCCGTAGAGCGGCACGCCGCTTTTCCGGAGCAGCGCGAATAATTCCTCCGCTGTAACGGTGTAGGCCTCGCGGCGGAAGATCGCCCCCATTGTGGCGCGCGCCGTTTTGGGGTTATAGAGGTCGGCGCAGGCATTGACTAAGAATACGCCGTCGCAGTCGAAGGCGTCCGCCGTGCGCAGGATCGTGCCGACGTTTCCAGGATCCTGTACGCCGTCGAGCACGAGATAGTGCTTTCCCGAAAGCGTTTCGGGCAGCTGCACCTCGGGCAGCGCCACGGTGAAGAGCGCGCCCTGCGGCGTTTCCATGGGGCTGACAGAGCGCATCAGCTCCTCGCTCACGCGCACAGCGCGCACGCCGTCCGGAAGCGGCGGAATGTCGACCCCTTCGGAAAAGACCGCCGTTTTCACCTCCGCGCCCCATTTGAGCGCCTCGGCAAGGAGCTTCGTTCCGTCGCAGAGATATTCCCCGCTCTTTTTTCGATAAGACCGGGAGGACGCCAGCTTGCGCAGATGTGTCATCAGCGGATTCTGCCGGCTCGTGATGATTTCCGCATTCATTTTTCCCTTTCCCCCCAGTTTCTTATTTAATATGTATCACACTATATTATCAACTGCAGCCCTTTGTCAAGCAAAAGAATCCCGCCAGTTTTCTCATTTTGTACGATTCCTGCGACGCCGCTTTACATTGAACCTTCTTTTGTGGTACACTAAGCGGGAAATATCACGCAGCATGACTGCAAGGAGGTACCTTAAAAATGGAATCTGCCAAATCGCGTTTTCTGCGCTATGTGACCTACTACACCACCTCGGATGATTTCACCGGCACTTCTCCCTCCACGGAGCGGCAGAAGGATCTCGGAAACGTTCTGATGCAGGAGCTCGAAGCGCTTCATCTCGAAGACGTTCACATGGACGATTGCGGCAATGTGCTCGCAACGCTCCCCGCAAGCGAGGGCGTGGACGCGCCCGTCATCGCGCTCATCGCGCACATGGATACTGCGCCCGACGCCTCGGGCGAGAACGTCAAGCCCCGTCTCGTGCGCTACGAGGGCGGCGAACTGAAGCTCAATGATTCCGTTTCCCTCACCGAAGCGCTCTGCCCCGGTCTTGAAAGCCACATGGGCGACGAGCTGATCGTGACCGACGGCACGACGCTGCTCGGCGCGGACGACAAAGCAGGCCTTGCCGAGATCATGGCCGCGCTGGAGACGATCCTGGAAAAGAACATCAAGCACGGCGAGGTGCGCATCATCTTCACGACCGATGAGGAGATCGGCCACGGTACGGATGGGCTCGATGTGCAGGAGCTTGGCTGCGACTACGGCTACACCGTGGACGGCGGCCCCCTCGGCGAGATCGAATACGAGAACTTCAACGCTGCCGCCGCGGTGCTGACGGTGCACGGCGTTGGCGTTCACCCCGGCAGCGCCAAAAACGTGATGGTCAACGCTGCGACCGTGGCGATGGACTTCCACGCGCTGCTGCCCGAGGACGAAGTACCTGAAAAGACCGAGGGCTACGAGGGCTTCTTCCACCTCACGGATATGGAGGGCGGCATGGCAAAGGCCACGCTGCGCTACATCATCCGCGACCACGACCGCGAGAAGTTTGAAGAAAAGAAGGCTCTCTTCGCCGCCTGCGCTGAGAAGATCAATGAGGTCTACGGCGACGGCACCGCCGAAGTCGACATCACCGACAGCTACTACAACATGAAGGAAAAGATCCTGCCGCACTTCCACCTCATTGAGCGTGCGGAGAATGCTTTCCGCGCAAATGGCGTCGCCCCCATGTGCGTACCCATCCGCGGCGGTACGGACGGCGCGAACCTTTCCTGGGCCGGTCTTCCCTGCCCCAACCTCTCCACCGGCGGCTACAACTATCACGGTGTACGCGAATGGATCCCCTCTGCCAGTCTGGACGTCATGGCGAATGTGATCGTCACGCTCACCGCAAGCTTTGCCGAATAAGGCAAGCGCTATCCTATCAGAAAGTAAGGAGTGTTTTCAGATGAACCCTGTCGAAAATCTCGCAGCTTTGCGCGCGGAAATGGCAAAGCGCCGCATTGACGCCTATGTTGTCGTGACCGACGACTTCCACACCTCGGAATATGTGGGCGAGCACTTTAAGGCGCGCGAATTTCTCTCCGGCTTCACCGGCTCCGCCGGCACGCTCGTCGTGCTGCCTGAGTCTGCCGCGCTGTGGACGGACGGCCGCTACTTTTTGCAGGCCTCGCAGCAGCTTGCCGGCTCCGGCATTGAGCTCATGCGCATGGGTGAGGCGGGCGTTCCCGAGATCCCCGCGTTCCTGCATGACCACGTAAGCGAAAACGGCTTCATCGGCTTCGATTCCCGCACGATCAGCAACGACTTTGCCCGCCGCATCGGAGAAAAGGTGAGCGAAAAGCACATTCGCTTTGCAGGTGACGAGGATCTTGTCGACCTTGTGTGGACGGATCGACCCGCGCTCTCCTGCGAGCCGCTCTGGGAGCTTGAGCCGAAGTTCGCAGGCTACACGCGCGCGGAAAAGCTTGAAAAGGTGCGTGAAAAGATGAACGAGCTCGGCGCGGACGTGTTTGTGATCCCCGCGCTCGACGAGATCGCGTGGCTTTTGAACCTGCGCGGCGGTGACGTTCTCTATACGCCGGTGTTCCTCTCCTACCTGCTGCTTGAGCGCGGCAAGGCCACGCTCTGCGTGCAGAAGGAGGCTGTGAGCGCCGAGATCGAGGCGCACCTCGCCGCCGACGGCGTGGCGCTCGCCCCCTATGACGATATCTACCCGCTGGTCGCCTCGCTCCCCAAGGGTACGCGCGTGCTGCTCGACGGCGAGCGCGCCAACTACCGCATCACGCAGAGCGTTGGCACAGGCGTGGAGACGATCGACCGTCCCAGCCCCATTCAGCTCATGAAGGCGATGAAGCACCCTGTCGAGCAGGAGAATGAGCGCATCGCCCACATCCGCGACGGCGTGGCCGTCACACGCTTCATCTACTGGCTCAAGCACACGATCGGCAAGGAGACCATCACGGAGATGAGCGCCGCGAAAAAGCTGGAAAGCCTGCGCGCCGAGGGGGAGCACTTCCTCGACCAGAGCTTTGAGCCCATTCTTTCCTACGGCGCGCACGGCGCGATCGTCCACTATGCGCCGACCGAAGAGTCGGATATTCCCATGGAACCGCACGGCTTCTGTCTTGCCGATTCGGGCGCGCAGTACTACGAGGGCACGACCGACATCACCCGCACCATCGCGCTCGGGGCGCTCACCGAAGAGGAAAAGCGCATCTACACGCTCGTGCTGCGCGGCCACTTGCAGCTTGGCGCGGCGAAGTTCCTCCACGGCTGCACGGGGGAAACCCTTGATATGCTCGCCCGCGCGCCGCTGTGGGAGTCAGGCCTTGACTACAACCACGGCACGGGTCACGGCGTCGGTTTCGTCCTCGGCGTGCACGAAGGCCCTGAGCGCGTGCACTGGGACGTGAACCGCCAGAAGCGCCACTGCGTTATCGAAGAGGGCATGATCTTCTCGAACGAGCCGGGCATGTACCTTGCCGGCAAGTTCGGTGTGCGCGTGGAGAACCTTGTCGTCGTGCGCAAGGCGGAGGAGAACGAATATGGCCGCTTCCTCGCGCTTGAGCCGCTCACGCTCGTCCCCTACGATCGCGACGCGCTCGATCTGACGCTTCTCACCTCCCGCGATGTGGAGCTGATGAACGACTATCACGCAAAGGTCTATGCGGCGATTTCTCCCTACCTTGCGGGCGACGAGCTTGCATGGCTCAAGGTCGTCACCGCGCCGGTCACGTTCGGCTGATAAAGCTGATAAAGCAATATAAAAAAGGTTCGGACTGCAATGCAGTCCGAACCTTTTTCCATTGTGTCTTAATAGAGCTTTGCGCCGGCGGGAATATCGCCGTCGACCATCAGCAGGTTGAGGCGCTCCTCCCCGTCCACGTGGTGAACGGCGGAAATGAGCATACCGCAGGAATCGATGCCCATCATCTTGCGCGGGGGCAGGTTGACGATGGCAATGGCGGTCTTGCCGACAAGATCCTCGGGCTCATAGTAGTCGTGAATGCCGGAGAGGATCACGCGGTCGGTACCGGAGCCGTCGTCGAGCACGAACTTCAAAAGCTTCTTGCTCTTGGGCACGGCGGTGCATTCCTTGATCTTGACCGCGCGGTAGTCGGACTTGGCAAAGGTGTCGAACTCGACCTGCTCTTCGAAGATCGGCTCGCTCTCTACCTTGTCGACCTCGTCGGCGGCGTGCGCGCCCTTGGGCTTGACAATGCCGGCGCTGCACGGCGCGGCGGCGGGAGCGCTCTCCGCGCTCTTCTCCTCGGCCTTCTCGCTCTTCTTGGGCATGTCGAGCGGCTTCATCGTCGGGAAGAGGATCACGTCGCGGATGGAGTCGGTGCCGCAGAGCATCATGGCGCAGCGGTCGA
>OMET01000792.1_pt1 | contig 10911 bp, 11 predicted proteins | sample 1673841 | NCBI WGS metagenome assembly OMET01 (sample SAMEA103958129, study PRJEB25191) | human gut metagenome | reverse complement strand
GTGCGCTGCTTGCGCACAAATTCCACACTTGCCGGGCGTAGTGTGTTTTGTCCGAGGTTCACGCCCCCGGACAAAACCGATTCACATTTTATTCGCGCCTGCGGGCGCGAACTCTACGAGGTTTTTTGACAGTCTGTTTTCGCTTGTCAAATTATATCGTTATATCGTTCGTTCAAAGCAGCTCGATCATTTTTTGCAGCATCTGATAGAGCTTTCCGATGTGTACGCCGTCGATGAGGCGGTGGTTGAGGTCGAGCGTAATGTTCAGCGTGACCGTCTCGCCCTCCTTGCGGTATTTTCCCCACGTCACACGCGGGATGGAGTCGTCGATTTCCAGATTGCGCTCGGTCACAAAGCCCGTGACCGGGAACCACGGCAGGCAGGAGAAATAGACCAGCGTGTCGAGCTTTTCCATCTCGCGGTCGAACAGATACATCTGCCCCGCGGCCTTTTCGCGCGCCTGACGGCAGAAGTCCGCCATATCTCCGCCGTGCGGCAGCGTCACGATCACGAACGTGTCGCTTCCCGGCATCAGATCGGTGCAGCTCGGCACCAGCTCATCGACCACAACGATCTCCTCGCCGCGGATGCGCATCCGGAAGGCCTCGACCTGCTCCATCGCGCGCGTGATGAGCCAGCAGAGCGAATAATAAAACGACAGGCCGCTTTCGTGCGTGTGGCGGTAGAGATTCGTCACATCCAGCTCAAAGCTGAGCGAATAGAACGGATGGTCGCAGGCGGAAAACAGGTCGTAGATCTCCTTGCGCTCCCAGCTTGCAAGATCAATGCTTCTCATAATTCTCCTCCATAAACGTGCCGAACTCTGCAACGGTCTTAAAATAGTATTTTCCGTAGCGGCGCATGAAGTTTTCGATCTCCGGGATGTCGTTGGCCCAGCCAGCCGCCGCGAAATCCACGCCGCACTGCTGCGCCATGTCATATCCGGGCTTGAGATCATCGAGCATCAGAAGCTCCGACGGCTTCAGGGAAAAGCGCTGCATGATCTGTTCGAGCGGATAGGGATTCGGCTTGCGCTGCTCCGGCGGCAGCTCCCATCCGAACACCGCGTCCGGCTCCGGCAGGCCGTTTTCCCGGTAATCGCGCAGGATATAGCCGGATACCGAGTGCGAAACGACCGTGATCACGCCGCCCGCATCATGAAAGCGCTGCAAGATCTCCCGCATACCGGGATAGGCCACCGGGACGCGCGTTTTGACATACTCCTGCCAGAAGGCATACTCCCCGTCCAGTTCTTCGTCCGTAAAGCCCAGCTCGTCCTTGAACAGTGGAATGATGCCGGGCTCAAAATTCTTCCGGAAATACTCGTCCAGCGTATATGCCGTGCCCGGGCGCACCCGCGCAAGATATGCCAAAAAGGACGGAAAGTGAATGACGGCGGTGCTGTTCACAACGGTGTCATCGTGATCGAGCACCAGACATTTGTAGCGCATGGTGTGCCTCCGGAAATGTGTTTAAAGTGTGTTTGATAGGATAGTAAACCATCGCCGCGATTTTTGTCAACCTGCATTTGTCGAATCGACATGAAAAATTAAAGAAGATTTTATACTTATATTCCCTATGAGCGTTTGCAGAATCCCGGATCGTATGGTATAATATCCACTAGGTATACATATCAGACGATCTCCGGCGCTTCGGACGGGTTCCGGGCGAAATCAGATTGGAGGAAAAACTATGAAAAAAATGATCGCGCTTCTGCTCGCGGCAGTCCTGCTCGTTTCTGTGTTTGCAGGCTGTTCCAAGAAAAAGGCGGACAGCGGCATTCCTGCGGCGGCGTTCTACACCGGCACGGTGCTCCGGCTGCCGCTGAAGGCGGAGCTGAACGAGGGTGACTATGTCTCCTACGGCGGCCATCAGTTCACAAGCTCCAAGAAGCTCGCCAAAATGGCGGAGCTCATCTCGAAAAATAATGACACCGTCACCGCCGCCGCGTACACCAACGCGCACGGCGCGTGCTGGCTGTTTTCTCAGCAGACCACCAGCGGCATGGACTACTGGTGCCTGTATCAGTCTGATCCCGGCAACACGAAGAATCAGTACATCTTCTCCGGTATGCACCGCATCCTGAGTCTTTCGGGCGGCGATCTGGACATGCTGCTGCCGCTGCATCTGATCTCCGACAGCGGCATCCGCGACAACATGGGAAGCCGTCTGTCTCTCGACCGCGAATACGCCTGCGGCGTGCAGAATTCCGAGTCGACCGTGGCGGAGCTGTTCCAGAGCTTCTATCAGAGCGCGGGCCTCTACCGCATCACGCCCGTCGCCGGCGGCTTTACGCTGGCCCTGAGCGACGTCAGCTCCCAGCTCCTGCTTCAGTTCACCTTCTCCGAGCACGACGATTCGAGCTGGTTCACCATCTCCGACGTCACCGTTCATGAGCCGGAGCCTGTGGATGAGCTAAGCGTCACCTGGACGAAGGATGCAGAGACCGAGCCGGTCGTAAGAACTGTCTCCGGCGGCGACGCCATGCAGCTCAGCGCACTGCTCATCGCCTTTGACTACACGGCGGGCGCAACGGATGTTGTCTATCCGTATGCGGTCGATCTCGGCGAGGCAAAATACTCCCTGCGCCTTGTCTGGAAGGACAACGCATGGAGCGGCACCGCAGAGCACGACGGCAAGACCTCCGCGCTCAATACGCGCACAGCGTCCATTGTCGCATCGCTGCTTGCCGTCAACGAACTGATGCCCGTGAAGGAGTCCGACAGCGAGACCACCGTCTCTCCGATGGTTGACTGCATGGCGACCACCAATGACGTCAATGTCCGCACGTCGCCCTCCACAAGCAGCACCATCCTCGTCACGCTGCCGCAGAGCAGCCCTGTCGCCGTCACCGGCAAGACAGACAAGTGGTATCAGATCCTCTTTAACGACCAGTATGCCTATATGAGCGCGGATTACCTCCGCGCCGTCAGCGAATAAGCTCTCAAACGCGAACCGCGGGGGCTTGGTTCGCGTTTGAAAAGGCCGCACCCGGCTGCACGCATAATTTGTGCGCACGCTGCGCACAAATTCCACACTTGCCGGGCGTTTTGTGTTTTGTCCGAGGTTCACGCCCCCGGACAAAACCGATTTACATTTTATTCGCGCCTGCGGGCGCGAACTCTACGAGGTTTTTTGACAGTCTGACGCGGGAACGTCTCTCATGAGGCGTTCCCGATTTTGTCACTTGTCGGCAGTTCTGGCACAGCCGGTGCAGCTCTGCGACGGCGGAATGCACGAGTCGTTCTTTGACGGAAAAAATGCGTCCATCGGGAATTCGATCTGTCCGAACACATCGCAGGGGCTTTCTGCGCCCGCAGCGCCGGAGTTCGGGCACTGTCTGGTGGGAACGCAGTAGTCGAACGTCGGGATCAGGAGCTGCGTCGCCCGCTGAAGGCGCGTGATCGAAAACTGACCGATGGTGACGAGCATACGCCTGCACTCGCCCTTCAGGACAAGCTCCTGATCGAAGCAGGCGAGGATCGGCTCCGGGATAAGGGGCGTTTCGGGGGTGCAGCAGCAGGAGCAGGCGTCCTGCACGCTCGAACCGAGGATGATCGGGTCAACGACCTCGACCACGCCCGTCGGGCAGGCACAGTTCACAATGGTCTGCTTGCTGAGGCAGCCGCACTCGCGGCTCAGGAAGGTCTTGGCGCGGCTCTCGCCGCCGAACAGGACGAGACGCTTGGAGAAGACCGCAAGGCCGGTGATGGTGTTCGGGCAGCTCCCGGTTGCGGACGTCTCGCCGAGGACGCGGTAGTAGTACGTGATGTCCACGGTATAGTGTCCGGTGTTGTAGGGGACGGGCTCGACCTGCACGCTCACGTGCATCAGCTCGACATAGCGCGCCCGCGCGCTTGCCGCGCCGTCGAGCGCGCGCTGGGAATCGAGCGTTAAGTACACGCGCAGATCTTCGATACAATCCTTCGCAAGACAGCTGTCTGTGATCTTATCCGTATGCACGCAGACCGCTTCGCGGATGCCGCGCAGGTCGCATGTCTGAGCGGTTTGACTGGTATCTGACATCGGATTACCTCCTGACTTGGATTTTAAAGCACAGGCTTTCATAACAGTTTATGCCGAAGACGTGCATTGTGAAACCAAGCCGGTACGGGAAAGAGATTTCCGCGCCGCGATAGACAAAACGGCGCGGATGTGCTAAAATAATGAAAATAAACTGGCGAGGTGCGCCTGCATATGAAAACAGATATCATGGGGCTGCAATTTGACAATATTACGATGGAAGAAGCGCTGGATGCAGCCAAGGCGCTGCTTCAGGGCGAACATGCTGCCCGTGTGGTGACGCCGAACGCGGAGATCGCGTATGAGGCGCTTCACGATGAAAACATGAGAACGCTTCTCAACAGCGCGGAGCTGATGCTGCCGGACGGCGCGGGCGTGGTGCTGGCGTCGAAGATCCTGAAAACGCCGCTCAAGCAGAAGGTCGCGGGCGTCGATTTCGCAGACGGCTTGCTCGGCGTTCTGGAAACGACCGGGCAGAGACTCTATCTGCTGGGCAGCAAGCCCGGCATCGGCGAGCTTGCCGCGCAGAAAATGATGCAGAAGCATCCGAGGCTCAGAATCGCAGGCATTGCCGACGGATATTTTCAGGACGAAGCGCCCGTGATCGACAAGATCAATGCCTCCGGCGCAGACGTGCTGTTTGTCTGTCTCGGCGCGCCGAAGCAGGAGCAGTTCATGGCGCGGCATCAAAAGGCCCTGCATGTGAAGCTCATGGCCGGACTCGGCGGCACGCTCGATTCCTTTGCCGGAACGGTGAAGCGCGCGCCGAAGTGGATGATCCGGCTCAATCTCGAGTGGCTGTACCGGCTCATCAAGGAGCCGAAGCGCTTCAAAAGAATGCTCCGGCTGCCCAAATATTTGTGGGCCGTGGTGTGCAAACGGATAAGAGGAAGGTAATTATGGGAAAACTGATCGTGATCGAGGGCTCTGACGGCTCCGGAAAGTCCACACAGTTCAAGCTCCTGACGCGCCGGCTGCGCGAGGAGAAGACCGCATTTCACAAGCTCCAGTTCCCGCAGTATCTTGAGCCGTCCTCCGCGCTTATCCGCATGTATCTCGGCGGCGAGTTCGGCGAGCAGCCCGAGGACGTCAACGCCTACGCCGCATCCACATTCTATGCGGTCGATCGCTATGCGTCCTATGTCAAGGTCTGGCGCGAGCACTATCAAAACGGCGGGCTCATTCTCTCCGACCGCTATACGACCTCCAACGCCGTGCATCAGGCCGGAAAGGTCCCGCCGGAGGAGCGTGAGGAGTTTTTCCGCTGGCTGTATGATTTTGAGTTCGGCAAAATGGGATTGCCGAAGCCGGATCTGGTGCTTTGTCTCGACATGCCCGTGGAGCTGGCGGAGGAGCTGATGCGCCGGCGTGAGGCGCAGACCAATACGCACGCCGACATCCACGAGCGAGACGAGGCGTACCTCTATCAGTGCCGCCAGATGGCGGCAGAGGCCGCAAAGTTCTACGGGTGGAAGGTCGTTCCGTGCGCTGTGAACGGGACGCTCCGCTCCATCGAGGACATCCATGAGGAGCTGTACAACTGCGTAAAAAAGTGTCTGGAGGGGTAAACTATGGTAGCGATCCTGCTTGGAAACGGCTTTGAGCCGCTGGAGGCCGTCGCGCCGTGCGACATTCTGCGGCGCGGCGGCGTGGAGGCAAGGTTTGTGTCGATCCATGCGCAGCGGCTGGTTGAGGCCGGTCACGGTATGCGCATCGAGGCAGACTGTACCCTGGACGAGCTGAATGACGATGACATTGAAATGGTGATGCTCCCGGGAGGGCTCCGGGGCGTGGAGTCGATCCTCGCGTCAGAGAAGGCGCTTTCTCTGGTGCAGACGGTCTACGACCGCGGCGGTCACGTCAGCGCCATCTGCGCTGCACCGACCATCCTTGCAAGGCTCGGCCTGACGGAGGGCAAGCGCGCGACCTGTTATCCCGGCATGGAGCCGGAGATGGGCGGCGCGCGGATGCAGGACGCGGGCGCGGTGCGCGACGGCAGGATCCTGACGGGCCGCGCTGCTGGCTCCGCGGAGGAATTCGGACTGATGCTGCTGGCAGCGCTCAAAGGGGAAGCTGCCGCAAGGCAGGTCGCACAGGCGATCGTATATACCCGCTAAACGCGGAGAACGGAGGAATTTATGCCCGATTTAGACGACCTTCAGTTCAACAAACCGGAGGACGAGATCGATTACAGCGACATGTCCATTGATGAGCTGCTGGAAAGCACGCGTGAGGAGCTTGCGCATGACGACGAGCTGATGGGCGAGACGCCCGAGCAAAAGGCTCCGGAGGAGCAGCCGCGCGCCAAAAGCACGTTTCCGCCCTTCAAGCCCACCCTGCCGGAGGAGTATGCCGACCTGACGGTCGATGATGCGCCGCAGGACGGCCCAGAGGAGCCGGACGAAGAAGCGCCGCCCGCGCGTCCGCGTCTTGCGCCGGGGCTTCGGGTGCTGCTGTATGTCTGCTGTGTGCTGGCTGCATCCGTGCTGCTGGCGGTCGGCGCGTGGCTCTGCGCGGACGATGTGCTCGCACTGACCAAGCCCAATCGGAAAATGACGGTCACCATTGCGGAAAATGCGAGCATTGACGATGTGACAAGAGCCCTTCATGACAATGGCCTTGTGAATTACCCGTGGCTGTTCAAGTTCTACTGCTGGTATTCTCATGCCGAGCAGAAGATCGAGCCGGGCACCTACACGCTGAACAACATCTATGACTACCACGCGCTGGTGAACGCCATGCGCGAGACGTCGCAGCAGCGCTCGACGGTCGAGGTCACGATCCCCGAGGGCTATGAGTGCAAGGATATTTTTGCGCTTCTGGCAGAGCAGGGCGTCTGCTCTACAGACAAGCTGGAGGCTGCCGCGGCAGACTATGAATTTGACTATGCGTTCCTGCAGGGGCTGCCATACGGCGACAAGAACCGTCTGGAGGGCTATCTGTTCCCGGATACCTATCAGTTCTTTGTCGGGGATGACCCGGAGAACGTCATTGACAAGTTCCTGACGAACTTCGACCGAAAGCTCACCGAGGAGCTGCGCAGCGCAGTGGCGGGCGTCAATGAAATGCTCACCGAGAAGATGACCGAAAACGGCTTTACCGAGCAGGAGATCGCAAACTCCATGCTGGATCTGCATGACATCATCACGGTGGCCTCGCTGATCGAAAAGGAAACAGCCAAGACCTCCGAGAGCGCGACCATCGCCTCCGTCATCTATAACCGCCTTTGCAGCAAGCTCTATCCGTGCCTCCAGATCGACGCGACCATCCAGTATGCGCTTCCGGAGCGCAAGGAGGTCCTGTCTGACGCGGACAAGTCGCTCATCAGCCCGTACAACACCTACACGAACGCCGGTCTCCCGGCGGGGCCGATCGCGAACCCCGGCATCAATTCCATCCGTGCGGCGCTGTATCCGGCGGAGACGGACTATTATTTCTACGCGCTGAACAAAAACGGCGTGCACACCTTCTCGGAGACGTATTACGAGCATCAGGAAGTGCTCGCGGAAATGGGGCAGTAAAGAATATGAGAAGAAAACCGGAGCTGCTCTGTCCCGCGGGGGATATGGAAAAGCTGAAAATGGCCGTACTTTACGGCGCAGACGCCGTCTATCTCGGCGGTACGAGCTTTGGAATGCGTTCGTTTGCGGGAAATTTCGACCGTGACGAGCTGCCGGAGGCTGTGCGTTATGCGCACAGCCACGGCGTGCGCGCACATGTGACCGTCAACACCATGCCGCGCAATGAGGAGACCGCAAATCTTCCGGAGTATCTCCGGTCACTGGACGCGGCGGGCGTGGACGCGCTGATCGTGGCCGATCTCGGCGTTTTCACGATGGCAGGGAAGTATGCACCGAACTGCGAACGTCATATCTCTACCCAGCAATCCATTGCCAACTACGCCTGCGCACAGGCGTGGTATGACCTTGGCGCGCAGCGTGTGGTGCTGGCGCGGGAGCTTTCGCTGCCGGAGATCCGCGAGATCCGCGCACGAGTGCCGGAAAAACTGGAGCTGGAGACCTTCTGCCACGGCGCGATGTGCGTGTCTTACTCCGGACGGTGCCTGTTGTCAAACTATATGACGGGCCGTGACTCCAACCGCGGCGAATGTGCCCAGCCCTGCCGCTATCAGTACGCGCTGATGGAGGAAAAGCGTCCGGGAGAATATTTCCCGGTGTTTGAAGACGAAAAGGGCACGTACATCATGAACTCGCGCGACATGTGCATGATCGACCATCTGGACGATCTGATGGACGCGGGAATCGACTGCCTGAAGATCGAGGGCAGGGCGAAATCGGCGTACTACGCCGCCATTGTGACGGGGGCGTACCGCCATGTTCTGGACGATCTGGAGGCCGGACGCGCGCCCGATCCTGTCTGGCGTGACGAGGTGGAGCATGTCTCGCACCGGCACTACTCGACCGGCTTTTTCTACGGTCAGCCTGGGCAGTACACCGAAAACTCGCGCTATCTCCGCGAGTGGCAGATCTGCGCGGTGGTCGAGCGCTGCGATGCAGACGGAAACGCCGTCTTGAGCCTGCGCAACAAATTCCGTACCGGGGACACCGTCGAGCTGGTCGGGCCGGACTTCCGCCCCATGCTGTGGACGGCCGGCGCAATGGAGGACATGGACGGCATTCCGCTCTCGGAGCCGCGCACGCCGCAGATGCGCTTTCGCGCAAAGCTGCCGTGCTGTGTGCCGGAGCTTTCGTTTGTGCGCCATGCGGTGGAGCTGAGCCCGAAATAGGCGCAGTTTTCCCTTTACAGACGTGCGTTTATCCGTTATAATACATCCCGAACAATCTGGAAGTGTGGTTTTTATATGAGTATGATCGAATTTGACGAATATAAGGTCAAGCTCAACGGCCTGAAGCCGAAGCTTGACGAGCTGGCGCTCTCGCTCAACATTGAGGGTGCAAGGGAAGATCTGGAGCGTCTGCATGCGCAGATCGAGTCTGACGGCTTCTGGGACAATCAGGAGCTTTCGCAGAAGGTCATGAAGCAGACGCGGCAGCTTGAGGACAAGGTCGAGCGCTACGGCAAGATGTGCACGACTTGGGACGACCTTCTGACCATCTGCGAGATGGCTCTGGAGGAAAACGATGAGTCCATGCTGGAGGAGCTCAAGGAGGGCTATCACAGTCTCGAGGAGCAGATGGAGACGGCGCGGCTTGCGACGCTTCTTTCCGGCGAGTATGACAGCCTCAACGCCATTGTCTCATTTCAGGCGGGCGCCGGCGGCACCGAAGCGCAGGACTGGACGCAGATGCTCTACCGTATGTACACCCACTGGGCTGAGGCACACGGCTTTACCTATAAGATTCTCGACTATCTCGACGGAGATGAGGCCGGCATCAAATCCGCCAGCATCATGATCGAGGGCACAAACGCCTACGGCCTTATGAAAAGTGAAAACGGCGTGCACCGGCTGGTTCGTGTATCGCCGTTCGATGCAAACGCCCGCCGTCAGACGTCGTTTGCCGCAGTCGAGGTCATCCCCGAGATCACGGATGACTCGAAGGATGTGGACATCCGCCCCGAGGACATTGAAATGCAGGTCTTCCGCTCCTCCGGCGCGGGCGGTCAGCACATCAACAAGACCTCGTCTGCCGTGCGTCTGATCCACAAGCCGACCGGCATCGTCGTCTCCTGCCAGACGCAGCGCGATCAGTTCCAGAACCGTGAGACCTGTATGCGTATGCTCCGGTCAAAACTCATCGAGATCAAGGAGCGCGAGCATTTGGACAAGATCTCCGACATCAAGGGCGCACAGCTCAAGATCGAGTGGGGCAGCCAGATCCGAAACTACGTCTTTATGCCCTATACGCTGGCAAAGGACACCCGCACGGGCTATGAAATGACCAACATCAACGCCGTCATGGACGGAGAGCTGGACGGCTTCATCAACGCCTATCTCACCTGCGCGGCGACCAATACATGGCCGACAAAATCCTGACTTTGCTGCGGTTTTCCGCGAAAAACGCAAAAAATGCGAATTGCCACTTGCATCATGCTGAAAGTTATGGTATCATAATTTCTGCTGTTTCAGAGCAATCTGCGATATTCCGGCTTGCCGTCTGCCGATGAAGAACGGCGTCATTATTGATTTGGAGGAATTATGGGAGTTCTGTATACTATTCTGACGATCGTTCAGGTCATTCTGGCCGTTGGCCTTGTTGTTATCGTAACGCTTCAGTCCGGCAAGAGCGCCGGCCTGTCTTCCGCGATCGCGGGCGGCGACGGCTTCTCCGCAGTGGGCGTCGAATCCGTTGGAGTAATCGCACTTGATGATCTTCATTCAAACACCTGCCAGTGTCAGGGCCCGTGCAATGAGCCCGGGGCCGCAGTTTTCGCATATGCTTCCATGACCCGGATACAGTTCCCTTATGTCAATATTACTCAAGGCCCTGAGCGACGACCTCATGGCCGACATGGAACCGCCGGGGAAATCCGTCCTGCCGAATCCCGATTCGAACAGGGTGTCGCCGGAGATCAGCGTCCCCGATGCGTCATCGTACAGGCAGATGCTGCCGCGGGTGTGGCCCGGGGTCTTGATGACCCTGAGACGACGGTCGCCGAGATCCAGGACGTCGCCATCCTCGATAGACCTGACATCGACCGGTCCGAGGGAGCCGCCGAACATATGTGCCAGCGTCATCCCGTCATCGCCTTCGCGTATGGCCTGGGCGTCGGGTTCCGCCGCAAGGACCTCGCTGCCGAACCTGTCCACCAGCGCCGCGATCCCGCCGACATGGTCGTAGTGGCAGTGGGTCGCGATGATGATGTCCAGGCTGCGCCCGTTGAGGATCCTCCCGATCCTCTCGGCGACCATATGGTCGAGGCCTGTGCCGGCATCCACGAGGACGGTCACGGGGGAATCAATCAGGT
>OMET01000774.1_pt1 | contig 11038 bp, 8 predicted proteins | sample 1673841 | NCBI WGS metagenome assembly OMET01 (sample SAMEA103958129, study PRJEB25191) | human gut metagenome | reverse complement strand
GGCGGACGTATCGGTAAATAACTGGAGCATGACTCTCTTCCCTTTCTGATCGTTCTCAAAATAGGCGTATGACAGCTTATCACGCTCTTTGCGCTTATGCAAGCAGAATTGCAGGAATTTTGCACTTTATTGATCTTCCTTTCCCTTTTGCAGAAGAAAAAGCAGGGAACTCCCTCACAATGAGAGAGTCCCCTTTGCTGTTTTCTGCTTACGCCTGCTCGAAGATGGTCTTCATGCACTTGTAGGTCATGTAGCAGTCGAGCTTGGCAACCGTTTCATACGGCGCGTGCATCGACAGCACCGGAACGCCCGCGTCGAGCGTGTCGATGTTGCGCTGCGCCATGAACTTGGCGACCGTACCGCCGCCGCCGGCGTCGGTCTTTCCCATCTCGGCGATCTGCCAGAAGACGCCGTTGTCGTTCATCAGCTTTCTCACCTTGCCAACGACCTCTGCGCTCGCGTCGCTCGCGCCGCCCTTGCCGCCGGAGCCGGTGTACTTGCACAGCGCCACACCGTAGTTGACGAACGAGGAGTTGCGCTTGTCGTACACATCGGCAAAGTTCGGATCATACGCCGCCGTCACGTCCGCGCTCAGGCAGAAGGAGTTGGCAAAGCAGTCGGTGAGCGCCACGCCCTGCGTGCGGCACATATCACCCATGAACCACTCAAACGCCTGAGAGAGCATACCGGAAACACCCTCCGAGCCGATCTCTTCCTTGTCGGCGAAGATGCAAACGGCAGTCTTCTTGGGGGAAACGGCATCGAAAATGCCCGCAAGCTCTGCATAGGCGCAGACGCGGTCGTCATGGCCGTAGGACGCGATGAAGCTGCGGTCGAAGCCGATGTCGCGCGCCTTGCCGGCGGGCACGACCTCGATCTCAGCGGAGATGAGATCCTCCTCCGTCATGCCGTACTTCTCGTTGAGGTACTGCATAACGCCCAGCTTGAAGCGGTCGGAGCAATCCTCATCTGCGATGGGACGGCCGCCGAGCAGCACGTTCAGGCTCTCGCTCGGAATCGCCTCGTTGAGGGGCTTTTTGCCCTGCTCGCGGCCAAGGTGCGGGAGAAGATCGTTGATGATGAACTGCGGGTCGCCTTCCTCGCCGCCGATGTGAATGGCAACGCTCTTGCCGTCGCGCAGCACGGCCACACCGTGCAGCTCGAGGGGAATGGTCACCCACTGATACTTGCGGATACCGCCGTAATGATGGGTCTTGAAGTACGCCATCTCAGCCTCTTCATAGAGCGGGCGGGGCTTTAGGTCCAGACGTGGAGCGTCCGTATGCGCCGCGCCGATGTTCGCGCCGTGGCTCAAGTCCTCGCTGCCGATGACGGCGAGCATGATGCCCTTGCCGCGGTTGTTGAAGTAGACTTTGTCGCCCGCAGCAAGCCTCATGCCGGCTTCATAGGCCATGAAGCCCTTCTTCTCCGCCAGCTCGATGCAGTACTCCACGCAAAGGCGCTCGGTCTTGCCGTGGTTGAGGAATTCCTTGTAATCCTCACAATAGGCGTTCATCGCCTTTTCTTCCTCTGCGCTCAGACGGTCGTAGCCGTTCTTGGGAGCGTAGAGCAGCTTTTCCGCAAGCTTGTTCTTTTCACTCATCTCTCAGTTTCCTCCTTCAAAGTTTTGATGATGGTATGGATATAGACTTCTGCCGCATTCTCCGCCGCAGCGGCGGTGGGCAGATCGTTCACAAATTCGTAGTCGCAGCGCGCGCGGAAGTACTCTGCACTCTGCTGCGCGGCGACGCGCGACCTCGCATAGTCCTCCGTGATGCTGTCGCGCGCCATGATGCGCTTAACGCGTACTTCTTCTGGCGCGGTGACGGCAACGGTCACATCGCAGATCGCGCCAAGGCCGCACTCGATGAGCTTGATGGCGTCAAGCCCGATGAGCTGTTTATCGCTCGCCGCCATGCGGCGGGCGCACTTGCGCGGAACGTGCGCGCGGACGATGGCGTCCAGCTCAGAGAGCTTTTCCTTGTCATGGAAGACGATCAGACCAATGGCGTGCACGTCCACGCTGCCATCCGCTCGGAAGATCGCGCCGCCGAATGCCTTTCGCAGCGCCGCGCGCAGACTTTCATCGCTCCCAAGCATTTCATGGTAGATCCTGTCGCAATCGAGCACGCACGCGTCCTGTTTTTGGAGCGCGCGCAGAAGGCTCGTCTTCCCCGCGCCCGTGCCGCCGGTGATGCCGATGACGATCTTGCCGTCGTCCGCGTCCTCCACATGGAAGCCCGCGGCCTTTTTGAGGCGGTTGCCGATGGCAAGGCCAAGGCCTTTACTGTCCGGACACTGTGCCCATATTTCGCCGACATTCGTCTCGTCGAACGTCCGCAGCGCGTCGAAGACATGCTGCGCCTGCGCGCGCTTATCGCCGCTCGCGCCGAGGGGGTGAACGATATGCCCTGCAAAGAGCGGCACGAACTCATCAAAGCAGATCACGCCCGCGTCCTCTGATGCGTGGGTCAGAAGATAGCGCGCGCTCGCCTTCGCCCCACCGGTAACGACCGTGACGGGGGCCTTGGGCGCGTAGTGTCGGTATTTCATGCCGGGGGCGCGCGGCTTTTCGCCCTCCCCCATCTTCTGCGTCACGGCCTTGTCGACCGTCACCTCGCCCAGCGCGTCAATAAGGCTTTCCAGCGGCAGTCCGCCCGGGCGCAGCAGCTGCGGCGGCGTGACCGTGAGATCGATGATCGTCGACTCCACGCCCACCTCGCAGGGGCCTCCGTCCACGATGCCGTCGATCTTCCCCCACATATCCTCGCGCACGTGCTCCGCCGTCGTGCAGCTGGGGCGGCCCGAGGTGTTGGCGCTCGGCGCGGCAACGGGCACGCCCGCCTTTTCGATGATGGCGCGCGTCACCGCATGGTCGGGACATCTCATGCCGACGGTCTCGAGCCCGCCCGTCGTGCGCAGCGGCACGCAGGGCTTTTTCTTCAGGATCATTGTCAGCGGGCCGGGCCAGAAGCGCTCGGCAAGCCGGTAGGCTGTCTCCGGCACATCCTCGCAATAGCGCGTGAGCCAGCTTGCGTCGGGAATGTGCAGAATAAGGGGGTTATCCTGCGGGCGGCCCTTGGCTTCGAAAATATGCAGCACGGCATTTTCGTCAAGTCCGTTCGCACCGAGGCCGTACACCGTCTCCGTCGGGATCGCCAGAAGCCCCCCGCGGCGCAGAATGTCCGCCGCCTGCGCGATGCTCTCTTTATCCTCCACCGTGCGGAGGGTAAACCATTTTGTTTCCAATGCTCTCTCTTCTTTCTTAAGCTTCGCTGCTCTCGCGCAGCTTTTCCGCCTGCTCCTGCATCGTCAGCGCGTCGATGATCGGGTCAAGATCGCCGTTCATCACGGCGCTGATGTTGAAATTCTTATTCTCGCCTGTCAGCCGGTGGTCGGTCACACGGTTCTGTGGGAAGTTGTAGGTGCGGATGCGCTCGTTGCGCATGCCGCTGCCGACCTGCGCGCGGCGCTCGCTCGTGATCGCACCCTCCACGCGCTCGCGCTCGGCTTCGTAGAGCTTGCTTGCAAGCATCGCCATGCACTTTGCGCGATTCTGGAGCTGGGATCTCTCCTCCTGACAGGAAACAACGATGCCCGTCGGCTTATGGATGAGGCGCACGGCAGAGCTCGTCTTATTGACGTGCTGGCCGCCCGCGCCGGACGCGCGATAGACCTGCATTTCGATGTCCTCGGGACGAAGGTCAACGTCGACCTCCTCCATCTCCGGCAGCACCGCGACCGTCGCGGTCGAGGTGTGCACGCGCCCGCCGGACTCGGTTTCCGGCACGCGCTGGACGCGGTGGACGCCGGATTCAAACTTGAATCTCGAATACGCCCCATCGCCGCTGACGATAAAGTCAGCTTCCTTTACACCGCCCAGCTCCGTGTCGTTGTAGTTCAAAAGCTCCACGCGATAGCCGCGCTTTTCCGCGTACATCGCGTACATGCGGTAGAGGTCGGCGGCAAAAAGCGCGCTCTCCTCCCCGCCCACACCGCCGCGGATCTCGACGATGACATTCTTGTCGTCGTTCGGGTCGCGCGGCAGCAGCAGCACGCGCAGCTCGTCGAAAAGGTGCTCTTTTTCCGCCTTGGCAGCGTTCAGTTCCTCCTGCGCCATGTCCCTGAGCTCCGGGTCGCCCGTCAGCTCGAGCGCCTGGGCGATGTCGTCCTCGCACTTCAGGTACGCGCGATAGGCCTCTACCACGGCGGAGAGCTCCTTCTGCTCGCGCGTGAGCGCGCGCAGCTTCTTTGGGTCAGCGTAAATTTCCGGCACTTCGAGCAGCTCGCCGATCTCGTCATAGCGGCGCGCGAGCTGTTTGAGCTTTTCCCACATCAGGCCTTGTCCTCCGCAATGAAGTCAGAGCAGGCCTTGACGAACTGGTCGCGCCAGAAGTGGTAGCCCGCGGAATCGGGGCAGAGCGAGACCTCCGCCACGTGCGGCGTCTGCAAATAGAGATCCATCTGGCGGAACACGTCCTTATAGTCCTGTTCGCTCTTGTGCGTGATGAGGTACGCTGCGTTCTGGATCTCATAGCCGCGGCGCTTCAAAAAACCGCGGATCACGCTCGAGCAGCGGCCCGCCCACACGGGCGTGCCGAGAATAACGAGCTTGTAATCCGAGAGCGGACGCGCGCACTTCGGGCGCGAAACGGCGCTCGTGCGCTTGTGCATCGCATCGAAGCAGCAGCGAAGATACCCCATCGTGCCGCCGCGGTCGATCTTGTCGCGGATCTCCAGGCATTCGCAGCCCAGTTCCTCAGCGACTTCCTCCATGGCTTTTTTCGTGTTTCCCGTGCGGGAATAGTAAAGGCATAAAATGTTATCGTTCATACTCACTTTCCTCTCAGCAGGAGCCAACCGGTGGCAAAGGCCTCCCGCACATAGTAGTTGAGCTGCAAAGCATCGTAATACGCGCTGCGCGGCAGCGTCGCCGCCACACCGCAGGCCCATGGCACACCGGCAATTCGTCCGGCTCTATAAATATGATAGTCATTTGTCACATAGGCAAACGTCCCCGTTGTATCAAGGCCGTTTTCTGCCATGATCGCGTAGCTGAAATCAAAATTCTCCTGCGTGCTGGTGGACTTGTCCTCGCGGTAAATGCGGCTTTCGTCCACGCCGTGGGCGATGAGCCAGACCGCCATGCAATCGGCCTCGGAAATATCCTCTCCCGGCCCCTGTCCGCCTGAGCAGATGATGGGAATATCCGGCTTGTCGGCGATGAAATCGAGCGCCGCACGCAATCTTGACGAGAGCATCAGCGACGGTGTCGTGCCGTTCACGCCCGCGCCTAAAATGATAACGCACTGCGCGTCCTCTGCGCGTGCATCGGTATGCGCATCGCGAATGACAAGGGACTCAAGATAGACAAAGGCCGCAAAGCCGCAGCACACGAGCGCGAGCAGAACGCGTTTTCCCCACTTCGCCCACGCATGCTCTTTGTACTGCTCGAGCATCGCAAAGACGATCAAAAGCGCCGTCAGACACCAGAACAGGAGCCCTGCAAAGCGCACGCCGGGCACGGCCCGGCACATAGCGCCGAGCACGGCGCAGACCGCTGCCGCCGTCCACAGTCTTTTTTGTCTCTTCATGGTGCGTTCCTCATTCGCCCGCCTGCTCGGCGAGCGTCTCCCACTTTTCCATCAGCGCGCCGAGCGTCTCCTCGGCCGCTTCCTTTTCTTTGTAAATTTCGCTGTAGCGCTCATAGTCGCTTCCGGCCTCTTCAAGCCGCTGCTCGATCTCGGCGATGGCCGCTTCCTGCGCCGAAATCTCCTTTTCGCAGATGGTGAGCTGCCGCCGCGCCTGCTGCGCGGAGCGATTCGGCTTCGGTTTTTCTGTAATGGTCTTTTCCTTTATAGCCTTTGGTGTATGGTCGATCTTGTTCTGTGCCTCCAGCGCCTTGACCTGCCGGTAGCGGGCAAAGCCCATCGGATAGTCCGTAATGACGCCATTCTCCAGTTCCCACACGCGCGTTGCAAAGCGGTTGATAAAATAGCGGTCGTGGCTGACGAAGAGAAGCGTCCCGTCGTAGCTTTCCACCGCCTCCTCGATCCACTCGCGGGACGCGATATCGAGGTGGTTCGTCGGCTCGTCAAGAATGAGAAGGTTCACTTCCTCGTCCATCAGAATGCAGAGCTTCAATCGGCTCAGCTCACCGCCGGAGAGCACGCTCACGCTCTTAAAAACGTCCTCGCCCGTAAAGTGGAACGCAGCCAGACGGTCACGCGCTGTCTGAGGCGTGATGTTGCGCTTGGAGTAGAGCATCGTGTCGACCAGGTTCCGCTCCGGCACGTCGAACGTGACGATCTGCGGCAGGTACGCCGTTCTGACCGAGGGCCCGAATTTGATCTTGCCCTCGTCGGGATACTCCTCTTCCATGAGCATCTTGATAAGCGTTGACTTGCCCGTGCCATTGTCGCCGATGAGCGCGATGCGCTCGCCGCCGCGCACCTGCAAGTCAACATCGTGGAAGAGTACGCGGTCGCCAAAGCTCTTTTTGAGCTTTCTGAGCGCAAACACCTCGTCGCCGTAGAATTCCTGCGACTTGAACTGTACGTTGAGCGCCCGTTCCTTCGTGGGCTTGTCCGTCGTGCGCATGCGCTCAATGCGCTTTTCCATCGACAGCGCACGGCGGTAGGTCTTGTCCATGCCCTTGAAGGCGAACATGCGCAGCTGCTCGGCGCTCTTTTCAAGCTGAGCGATCTTGGCCTGTTCCTTTTCGTATTGGCGCATTTTTTCGAGATAGCGCCGCTCCTTTTCCACCGCGTAGAAGCTGTAGTTGCCGCTGTAGAACTCCGCCTTGCCGTCGAGCACCTCGATGACGCGGGTGATGGTGCGATCCAAAAAGTAGCGGTCATGCGAGATGGCGACGACCGTACCCTTAAAGGTGGAAAGGTACTGCTCCAGCCACTCGATGGCGTGCAGATCAAGGTGGTTCGTCGGCTCATCGAGCAGCAGAATGTCGGTATCCTCTAAAATGAGGCGGCCGAGGTTCACGCGCGTCTTTTCGCCGCCCGAGAGTGTGTCGAACAGGCGCTCGCGCATCTCCGGCGGAATGGACAGGCCGTTTGCGACCTTGTTGATGGGCGTTTCCGTGTCGTACCCGCCAAGGCCCTCGAACTTTGCAGAAAGCTCTCCGTAGCGGCGCAGCGTTTCCTCGCTCTCGTCGCCGTTTGCCATCTTCTCGGAGAGGGCGTTCATCTCGTCCTCCAACCGCTGCATGCGCGAAAAGGCGCTCTTGAGCACATCCTCGACCGTGTAGCCCTCAGGATACACAGGGATCTGCGAAATGAGGCCGAGCCTGCGGCCCGAGGCGATGCTCACCTCGCCCGCGTCATAATCAAGCTCCCCCGTCAGGATACGAAAGAGCGTTGTCTTGCCCGCGCCGTTTTTGCCGAGCAAGCCCACGCGCTCGCCGGTATCGACCTGAAAGGTGATGCCGTCCAATATTTTCTTTTCGAGATCAAAGGACTTCACAAGTCCCGATACGCTGATGTCGATCATGCCTTGGTCAGCTCTTCCACGATGGTCTCAAAGTGCATGGAGTGCGAGGCCTTGACGAGCATCGCCGTATCCGCCGCGAACACTGCCTTGATGGCGTCCATCGCCTCCTCCACGCTCTGAAACCACTGCACAGAGCCGTTCCCTTCTAAATAGTTTTTTGCCCGTGCACCGATCGCGATCACCGTGTCGATGCCCAGTTCCTTTGTGAGCTCGCCGATCTCGCGGTGCGCGCTCTCGGTGAGGTCGCCGAGCTCGGCCATGTCGCCGATGACGGCGGCTTTTTTGCCGCTGCTCGCCGCTAAAACGCGCAGCGACGCCGCCATCGACTGGGGCCCTGCGTTGTAGCAGTCGTCGAGCAGGCGGCGATTTTCGGAAAGCGCGATGACGTGCATGCGCGAGCCTGCCGGTTCATAGGCCGCAACACCGCGCTCAATCTCTTCCTTCGTTTCGCCAAGGTACTCGCCGATGGCCGCAGCCATCGCCGCGGCGTAGACCATGTGCTTGCCCGGCGCGGGGATCGCGAGCGCGTAGCGCTCCTTCTCCGTCGTCACAACGCAGCGGATACCGTCGATGCCGAGGTCTTCGACCTCGCTCACGCGGACATTGCAGTGCGCAGACAAGCCGCATCGCAGAATGTTCTGCGGCAGCGTGACGGTATCGAGCAGCTCGTCGTCGCCGTTTAAGACGGCGAGACCGTCCTTTTTGAGGTTTTCGAAGATCTCGCACTTGGCCTTCAGAATGTTTTCGCGCGACCCGAGATATTCAATGTGCATATCGCCGACGTTCGTGATAACGGCGATGTCGGGCTTCACCATCTCGCCGAGGTAGCGGATCTGCCCTGCGCGATCCATGCCCGTTTCGATCACCGCCGCCTGATGCGCGCGGGAGAGACCCAGCAACGTCTGCGGCGTGCCGATCTCGTTATTGAAGTTCGCGGCGGTCTTGAGCGTGTTGAACTTCACACCCAGCACCGAGGCGATCATTTCCTTCGTCGTTGTCTTGCCGACGCTGCCCGTCACCTGCACAAACGGAATGGAAAACTGAGAACGGTACCACGCGGCCAGGTCCTTGAGCGCAAGCAGCGTGTCGGGTACTTTGATGTAGAATTTCCCGGGCAGCAGCGCTTCCGGCACACGCGCGCAAAGGCAGCCCTCCGCGCCCGCGGAAAGCGCCTTTTCGATGTAATCATGTCCGTCGAAGCGCTCGCCGGCAAGCGGCAGAAACACCTCCCCCGCCTTGACGGTGCGGCTGTCGGTGTTCACGCCGAAGATCTTCGCCGCCGCATCGCCCTGCAAAAGCTTGCCGCCGGTCGCCGCGAGCAGCTCTTTTACCGTGATGGTCTCCATTTACAGTCCTCTCTTCTGCTTCAGCGACTCTTCGACGATCTTCTCGCACAGCTCTTCGTAGCCGATGCCGACCGCCGCCGCCTCCTGCGGAAGAAGGCTCGTCTTCGTCATGCCGGGCAGGGTGTTGATCTCAAGGAAGTAGGGCGTGCCGTCGGGTGTAACGATAAAGTCCGCGCGGGAATAAACGCTCAGTCCGATCAGGCGGTAGACCGTTTCGGTCGCGGTGCGCACGCGCATTTCCCAATCCTCGGGAATGGGAGAGGGGCAGATCTCCTCCGCCGCGCCCGCCTGATATTTGTTGGCATAGTCATAAAAGCCCGTCTTCGGAATGATCTCGATGGACGGCAGCGCCTTGCCCGCGATGATGCCGACCTGGATCTCGCGGCCGGAGATGTACTGCTCAAGCACGACCTGCGCGCCGAATTGCAGGCACGCTTCGAACGCCACCCTCAGCTCCGCGCCCGTGTGCGCGATGGAAACGCCGACAGACGAGCCGTTGGCGACCGGCTTGACGACGCAAGGGAGCTTCGTTTCCGACACAAGGCGCGCGATGTCGCCTTCCGTGTAGCGCACGGTGCGCCACTGCGGCGTGATGACATATTCCGACACCAGACGCTTGGTAAGATCCTTATCCATTGCGATGGCGCTTGAGAGATAGCCCGCGCCGGTGTACGGAATGCCGAGCAGGTCGAACGCGGCCTGCACGCGGCCATCCTCGCCGCAGGTGCCGTGCAGGGCAAGGAATACAATGTCCGCCTTGGCGCATACATCGAGCACACCCGTGCCGAACATGCTGCGGCTCTGATCCTTGCGGCTTGCGCGCACGGCGGCAAGATCCGGCTCCGCCTCAGCGACGGAATAGTCGCCGCAGAAGCCGTCCGGCGCATCAAAAACGTCGTCAAGCTTGCCCTCATAATCCTCAAAGCCCAGGAACATATCCACTAAGATTGCCTGATGGCCGCGAGAACGCAGCGCACGGCAGATCTTGTTGCCGCTTGAGAGCGAAACGTTTCGCTCCATGCTCAGTCCACCCGCTAAAACAACGATACGCATATCGTTTTCCTCCTTATTTCTGAAAGGGGCATCACCGCCCCCCGTTTATCCATACTATACTAGTGTACACTTTACCACAGCTTTTTCCCAATTACAAGCAAAAGAGAACGGTCAAAAACCGTTCTCTTTTGTTTGCTTTTTCTTGTTTTCCTCAGCCGAAGAGCCCGGAAAGAAGCCCGCCCTTTTCATTGCGGTCATTCCTGAGCATCATCGCCGCGCTGAGCATTTCCGCCGCCTGTGCGCGCGTCACGCCCGAGCGCATCTCGTCGGCAGAAAAGCGCCCGCTCTCGATGATGCTGACGGACTGCAAATTCGCCACTGCCTGTGCGCACCAGGCATTCTCTGCGTCCTGCGCGTCGTAATCCGAGAGGTCAACATCCGTCACGCGGAGCAGCCGGTTCAGAACGACCGCCGCCTCGTTGAGCGTGATCAGATCACCTGCGCGAAAGGCAGCGCCCTCCGCTGTACTGACGCCGGACACCACTCCCGCGTTCAGCGCACTCACGGCATAGCCCTTTGCCCAGGAGGGAATGCTTGCATCGTCGCAAAAGCCGGTCATCTGCACTTCTTCCGCGCTCACGTCCATCGCCGCAAGCGCCATGGCGATAAATTCGCCGCGCGAGAGCGTGCGCTCCGGCTCAAAGAAATAGCTGCCGCCGAGCCTTGCCCCCGTAAAAACGTCGTGCTCGGCAAGGTCTACCGCCGCCGTATGCGCGCGGTTGCCGGCCATGTCGGCATAGCAGACGCCGCTATTCGCCTTTTCGATCGTAACGCTCACCGTTGCCGGAAGCGACGTGTTGCCGTAGGCATCGCTCGCCGTATAGGTGAAGCTGTCGCTCCCGAGCTTGCCATGCGGCGTATAGACAAAGCCGAGGCCGTCCTCTGTCAGCGTAACGGTTCCCTTCTTTGCCTCCTGCGCAATGGCAAAGGTGATCTCGTCGCCCTCGTTGTCCACAGCGCGGAACGCGCCTTCATACGCAACGCCGCGGTAGACCCTGATCGCCATATTTTCCGCTACCGGCGCGCCCTCGACGGCCTTCGTCTCTTCCTTCCCTCTGCCAAAGATCGCCGAAGCGCTCTGTACCGGCACAAGGGTCAAAAGCAGCAGCGCCATCACAAACGGCAGCGCGCGC
>OMET01000762.1_pt1 | contig 11170 bp, 12 predicted proteins | sample 1673841 | NCBI WGS metagenome assembly OMET01 (sample SAMEA103958129, study PRJEB25191) | human gut metagenome | reverse complement strand
ACCGTCTTTACGCTGTGCAAAAACCAATGATCCGTCAGATCCGCGACCGAACCGCAGCAGCCCGCCCGCGAATCATATGCGCCGTAAACGAGCGTGGAAAGCCGAAGATTTACCGCCGCCCCCGCACACATGGCGCAGGGTTCGAGCGTCACAAACAGCGTACAATCGGAAAGACGCCCGCCGCGCAATTTTGCCGCAGTCTGCATGGCGAGCAGTTCCGCATGTGCGGTCATGTCCTGCCGCTGTACGCTGCGATTGTGCTCCCTTGCAATCACTACGCCGCCGCACATCACAACGGCGCCGACCGGCACTTCTCCCTCTCCCGCCGCAGTCTCCGCTTCGAGAAGCGCCAAACGCATCCCCTCCTCAAGCGCAGTCTGCATCATCGTTTGCCCATTCTCCATCACAGCGAACGCAATACCTCCTGCGTATCAAATCCTTCATAGCAGACGCGATACAGCGTCAAACCGTGCGCCGATGCCGTCGCCCCCGCGTCACTGCGTTTTGTGCTTTCAAGCGCAAGGCCGATCGCATCCGCGCCACGCTTTCCCGCACCGATCTCCAACATCGTGCCCGTCAAAATGCGCACCATGTTATACAAAAAACCGTTGCCTGCAACGTCATAGTGCAGCAGCGCGCCCTCCTGCGTCCACTCCGACAGCGTAACGGTGCGCACGGTATTCTCCATCGTCACGCCTGCGGACATAAACGCACGAAAATCATGCGTACCGAGAACATCCGCCGCGGCGCTTTGCATTGCTGTGACGTCCGGCGTTCCGTGCAGGTGCAGCGCCGTATTCCTCGTGAACACGCGCGCATGCGGACCAAGCTGCACGGTATACCGATACTGCTTCTGCTTTGCGGAAAATCTCGAATGGAACGATCCGTCCGTTTCATCGGAATACAGGATACGAATATCATGCGGCAAGTGCGTATTCAGTGCGATTGCAAATTTATCCGCATTCATACGCGCCGCCGTATCAAAATGCGCGACCTGCGCGAGCGCATGCACGCCGCTGTCCGTCCGGCCGGAGCCATGCAGACTGACCGACTCGCCCGTCGTCTCAAAGATCGCCCGCTCGATCAGCGCCTGAACGGCGATCCCGTTGGGCTGCGTCTGCCAGCCGACATACTGCGTTCCGTCATATTCAATGATCAAGCGGATCCTGCGCATCAGCCGATCACCTTGGAAAGCACGACCGTTACCGCCATCAGCACGGCCATCAGCAGCAGTGCAACGCCGTCCGCGGGATGCAGATGCAGTTCCCGCATCCGCGTCCTGCCCTCGCCGCCATGGTAACAGCGGGATTCCATCGCCATTGCAAGCTCATCCGCACGGCGGAACGCCGAGACGAACAGCGGTACCAGGATCGGAATCATGCTCTTTGCACGCGCGATCAAATTGCCGCTTGTAAAATCTGCACCGCGCGCCATCTGTGCCTTTTGGATGCGCTCGACCTCTTCCATAAGCGTCGGAATGAAGCGCAGCGCGATCGTCATCATCATGGCAAGCTCATGCGCGGGGAATTTGAACACGGAGAGCGGCTTCAGCAATCGCTCGATGCCGTCCGTCAATGCGATCGGTGAGGTCGTCAGTGTTAAAAGCGACGTGCCCGCAACAAGCAGCAGCAGGCGAAGGGTCATAAAGATCGCCTGACGCAGCGCTTCTTCGGTGATGCGGATCACCCACCAGGAGAACAGAACCGTCTCGCCCTGCGTAAAGAATACATTGATAAGGAACATGAACACGAGCAGCCAGCGGATCGGCCGGATCGACGACAGCAGATAGCTGATCGGCACGCGGGCAAGATACACCGTCACGATCACAAACAATGCGGGCAGCAGGAACACCGGCATACTCTTAACAAGGAATACCAGCACGATATACGCGATCATGAGCACGATCTTCGTGCGCGGATCCAGACGATGAATGCAGCTGTCTCCGGGCAGGAATTGTCCAAGCGTCATTTTCGTTCCCATCCGATCACCTCCCCGCGCGCTCCAACAGCGCATCCCGCAGCTCGTCCATACGCACGATGCCCGCGGGCAGGTCGATCCCACGCTCCCGCAGCATTCGCGCAAGCGACGTTGCCTGCGGTACGGAAAGCCCCATTGCTTCCAACTCCTCCGCGCGGGAGAATACTTCACCCGGCGTTCCGAGCATGACGAGCCTGCCGCGGTTCAAGACTGCGAGCCGCGTTGCATAGCGCGCAACGTCATCCATGGAATGCGACACCATGATGATCGTACAGCCCGTCTCCCTGCGCAGCGTGTCCAGCAGCGATAGTATCTGCCTCCTGCCGCGCGGATCGAGACCTGCCATCGGCTCGTCGAGCGCCAGATATTTCGGCCGCATCGCAAGAATCCCCGCCAACGCCGTTCTGCGCTTTTCGCCGCCGGACAAATCAAAAGGCGACTGCTCGGCGAATCGCTCCGGATCGAGCCCGACAAGTGCAAGCGTCTCAACGGCGCGCTGCCGTGCCTCCTCCGGGGAAAGGCCAAGATTCTTCGGGCCAAAGGCCACGTCCTCCGCTACGGTCTCTTCGAACAGTTGATACTCCGGGTACTGGAACACGAGTCCGACGCGCTTTAAGGCTTCTCTTCTCTGTTTTTTATCGCGCGTATCAAAGCCGTCTACCAGTACGCTTCCGCCGGTATGCCCGATCACGCCGAGAAATTCGCCCTCTTCGATCGTGAGCGTCAATCCGTCCAGCGCCGTGAACCGCAGCGCGCTTTCCGCCATGTAGGCGTGGGTCAGTTGTTCGATAACGATTGCCATATTGCATCCGCCGTTTCTGTTATGGTCATGGGGTCTCCGAGGAGCGGCATTCCACCCTCGATCAGCGCATCGCGCAGCCAAACGGTCTCCGGAACATCCAATCCGAGCGCCCGCAGCTCCGCGCTTCGCCGGAACACCTCGCGCGGCGTACCGGAGAACTGGAGCTTTCCACCGCCCATCACGACCACGCGGTCACAGGAAAGCGTTTCCTCCATGAACTGCGTGATCATCACGACCGTGAGCCCCGTTTCCCTGTGAAGCCGCTTCACGATCTCCAGCACCTCGCGCCGCCCCTCCGGGTCGAGCATCGCGGTCGCTTCGTCCAGCACGAGCACCTCCGGCTGCATCGCAAGCATGCCGGCAATGGCGATGCGCTGTTTCTGGCCCCCCGAAAGCGCGTGGCTTGCCTTGTCCGCATAGGCTGTCATGCCGACACTCTCGAGCGCCGCATCCACTCGGCCGCGGATCTCTTTCGGCGGAACGCCGAGGTTTTCAGGTCCGAATCCCACGTCCTCTTCCACGATCGTCGTTACAAGCTGGTTGTCGGGGTTCTGAAACACCATTCCGACACGCTGCCGGATCGCAAGGAGCGCGTCCTCATTCTTCGTATCCATGCCGTCGATCGTCACATTTCCGCCTGTCGGCAGCAGCAGCCCGTTCAGATGTTTTGCAAGCGTGCTCTTGCCGGAGCCGTTATGCCCGACAATGGCGAGCATCTCTCCGGCCTCGATGGTCATGGTCACGCCGGAAAGCGCGTTCTGCGCCGCGCCCTCATAGCGATAGCTTACGTTGTTCAGCTCCAGCATGTTCTAAGCTCCGTTTCTTCGCTGTCATGTAACAACTCAGTATAGCATGTGCATCCGCGTCGAACAAGCGCAAGCGCTACTTTTTCGCCGAATTCCGTTGAAACGCCGCCGCCGGGTCGGAAAAGCCCTTGTCGCATCCCGCCGCAAAATGCTATAATCTCCCCATGAAAACGCTATTGAAAAACATTCGCACACTCGTCACCTGCGACGATCGGGATCGCGTCTTACACAACGTCGATCTGCTGCTCGACGGCCCCTCCATCTGCGCGATCGGCCATATTCAGGAACCTGCAGACAACGTGATCGACTGCCGGCACATGTTTGTGTATCCGGGTCTCGTCAACACGCACCATCATCTCTACCAGTACTTCACGAGAAATCTGCCCGATGTGCAGGGACTGGAGCTGTTTGACTGGCTGACGGCGCTCTATGAGATCTGGAAAAATCTCAATGAGGAAACGATCCGCTGTTCGTCGCTGGCCGGCATGGGCGAGCTTATGAAATACGGCTGCACGACTTGCTTCGATCACCACTATGTGTTCCCGAAAGGCGCGGGCGATCTCATCGGCGCGCAGTTTGCGGCGGCAGAACAGCTCGGCATCCGTATGCACGCTTCACGCGGCAGCATGAGCCTTTCCAGGAAGGACGGCGGCCTGCCCCCGGACTCCGTCGTACAGGATGTGGACGCCATTCTCTCCGACAGTGCGCGGCTCATTGAGACCTACCACGACGCGTCCGCGTTCTCCATGCGGCAAATGGTGCTTGCGCCCTGCTCGCCATTCTCTGTCACTGCGGATCTTCTGCGCGAGAGCGCGGTGCTCGCCCGGCAGTACGGCGTTCGTCTCCACACGCACCTTTGCGAAACGAAGGACGAAGAACGGTTTACCCTCGAAACGACCGGGATGCGGCCCTACGCCTATATGGAATCTCTCGGCTGGACGGGCAGCGACGTGTTCTATGCGCATGGCATCCATTTCAACGACGAGGAGCTGCGAAGCCTTGCTTCCACGCAGACAGGCGTGGCGCACTGCCCCTGTTCCAACATGAAACTGTCGAGCGGCGTTGCGCGCATTCCCGAAATGCTCGCGCTTGGCGTTCCCGTTGGGCTTGCAGTAGACGGCAGCGCCTCCAACGACGCGTCCAACCTCATGGAAGAGATCCGCACGGCGTATCTGCTGCACCGTTTGACGGCCGGCGACAAAGCGCCGACGGGCTATGATCTGCTCAAAATGGCGACCCGCGGCAGCGCGCGGCTGCTCGGACGCAGCGACATCGGCGAGCTTTCTCCGGGCAAAGCCGCAGACTTCTTTGCGATCGACACACGCCGGATCGAAATGCTTTGCGCGGATCGTGATGCCGCAGATCTGTTCGGCACGGTCGGCTGGCACCTTCCGGCAGACCTCGTGTATGTGAACGGCAGAAAGACCGTTGAAAACGGCAGACTGCTCACCGTTGACGAAGACCGGCTCCTCCGTGACGGCAAAGCGGCCGTCGCTCGTCTGTTGGAGGCGTGATCACATGATGTCTCCAAAGTATCTTGTACGCGCAGGACTGATCGCCGCGCTGTATGCTCTGCTGACGGTCGCACTTGCTCCGATCTCGTCCGGCCTCATTCAATGCCGTGTTTCGGAAGTGCTCTCCGTTCTGCCGTATTTTACCCCCGCCGCAGTCCCAGGGCTGTTTGTCGGCTGTGCGCTTGCAAACCTGCTCACGGGTGCGCCGCTTTACGACGTTGTTTTCGGCTCGCTCGCAACGCTGCTTGCCGCGGCTGCGACCCTGCTTCTCAAACGCCGCGGAATGAAAAAATGGCTGATGCCCCTGCCCTCTGTGCTTGTCAATGCGGTCATTATCGGCACGCTGCTCGTCAAAGTCTACGGTGTGCCCGTTTCCCTGCCGCTCGCCATGCTGTACGTCGGGCTCGGGCAGGCGCTTGCATGCTACGGTCTCGGTCTGCCGCTGCTCTATGCGCTGGAACGTTTCGGCGGCGAACTTTTCTCACACGAATAATCGGCAAAGGAGTTTTCGCTTTATGAAATATTTGCAGCATAGCCGGCGTATGCCGTTCCTGCTTTGGCTGCCGCTCCTGCTTGCCGTCTGTTTCGGCTGCGCACATCCCATCGCTTCGACTGCCGCTGCATCCACGCCGGCGCCTGTGTCCGTGTCTTCGCCTTCTCCCTCGCCTTCTCCTTCTCCCACACCCGAGCCGGAAATCACTGACGCCTGGTATACCGAACGCTGCGAGGAAATGCGGCGGTATATGGAGGCATACGGCGAGTACGATTCCTATGAGGCGCTCGAAGCGGTGCTCCGCAGCAGGGACATCGATCCGGCGCGTCCCATGATCGCACTGACCTTTGACGACGGCCCAGTGGCGGGCGTAACGGATGAGATCCTGGACATACTGGAAGAATACAATGTGCGCGCCACATTCTTTATCTGCGGCTGGCGGCTCAACAAAGAGGCAAACGCCGCGATCCTTCCGCGAATGCTGGCGCTCGGCTGTGAGATCGGGAACCACACCTACGGCCACACGACGCTGACCGGGATCTCTGAAAGAAACCGTCTGAAATATATCACAAAAACGAACGATCGCGTTCTGGAGCTGACCGGCTATACCATACGCTCACTCCGTCCGCCGGGCGGAAAAACCAATCCCCTAGTGAGCAGAAGCGCCGCCTCCCTCGATATGGCCGTCATCCTGTGGAGCCAGAGCGGCAACGTCCACCTGACCAGGGCGCGCAGAATTGCGGATAATGTGCTGAAACAGGATGCGAACGGCCGCGAGCTGCGCGACGGGGACATCGTTCTGCTCCACGATACAAAGAAGCACATGGTCGAGGCCGTGCGGCTCATGATCCCCGAATTGCTCGATCAGGGCTATCAGCTCGTGACCGTGCAGGAGCTGCTCCATTTCTCCGAAATCGGCTATCTGCCCGGTGTGCAATACCGCCGGATCGATACTTATAAAACGCTGGATTAGGAAGTGACCGTTATGAACGACTATACCGAAACCAAACTCTCCTCCGAAGAGATCTTCAAGGGCCGCATTCTGCATGTATTTCGCGACAGGGTCCGTCTGACAAACGGCCGTGAAAGCACGCGCGAGTACATCCGTCATCCCGGCGCGGTCTGTCTCGTTCCGCTCACGGCGGAAGGCGAGATCCTCATGGTGCGGCAGTACCGCTACCCATTTGGGAAAATGCTGCTGGAAGTCCCGGCAGGCAAACTTGATCCCGGTGAATCGCCGCAGGACGCCGCGCTGCGCGAGCTTTCCGAGGAGACGGGTGCAGAGGCCGATGAGCTGATCGATCTGGGCGACTTTTACCCGTCCGTCGCCTACACAGACGAGGTGATCCACACCTATCTTGCGCGCGGTCTCCGCTTTGCCGCGCAGCACCCGGACGCAGACGAGTTCCTGGACGTGGAACGTATTCCCCTTTCAACGCTTGTCGCCGACGTGGTCGCCGGACGGATCCGCGACGGAAAAACGCAGGCCGCGATTCTGAAGGCAGAGCACTATCTGCGCGCGGAAGCAAAATAAAAACCGCGAAGCAATACGCTCGCGGCGGCGCAAAGGCTCTTGCAGCGTCTTTGTTCTGCAAACTTTCCAACATCAAACAACGGACGGTTCCTATCTGGGCCGCCCGTTATTTACTATCGTTGGATATGCGGAGGAACCTCTACTCCGTCAGTCCCCCCGCTTCCAGCTGTCAATTATACGATTCTCCAAGCAAAGCCGAACTGTTCCTGAACGGTCACGCCGCGGTCGGAGACGGTTTGGGCAGGCAGATCGTTATGCGCGTTCCTGCATCCGGCTCGCTGCGCAGTTCAAAATGGCCGCCGTGTCGATCCACGATCCATTTTGCGATGGCAAGTCCCAGTCCCGTCCCGCCTGTTCCGGCATTTCTCGCAGGGTCTGCGCGGAAAAACCGCTCAAACACATGCGTCATATCCTCCTCGGAAATTCCAATACCGCTGTCCTGTACCTCGATGCAGGGCGCGCCGTCCGTACCGCGCAGCACGCGGAGGCGAATACACTCGCCCGGTTTTGTATACTTCACCGCGTTATCCACAAGAATGCGCACCGCTTGCTTGAGCAGCGCGTCATCCGCGTCCGCCTCCGCCGCATCGACGCACTGAAACTGCCAGACATGCTCCGGATGGATCATTTCGGATTCTTCGTATACCTCGGACACCAGCGGTGCAAGCTGGATGCGCCGAAGCTTGAGCTGGGTTCTGCCGCTGTCGCCGCGCGCCAAAAACAGCAGCTGCTCCACGAGTTTTCCCATACGCTCCGCTTCTGTGCGGATCGCGGCGATCCCCTCGTCCAGCACTTTTTCATCCTGCTTGCCCCAGCGTGCCAGCAGATCCGCATAGCCCTTGATCACGGCGATCGGCGTACGCAGTTCATGGGATGCGTCCGACACGAACCTCGTCTGCTGACTGTAAGCCTGCTGCATCCGGTCCAGCATACCGTTGATGACGTTCTCCAATCCCGCAAGCGACGCATCCCCCGTGTGCAGCCGTGCGCCCGGCGAAACAGGGCTAAGCCTCCCGATAGCGCTTTCAAGCGACTGAATGTGCACCGCCTGTCCGTCGCCGTTTCGCGGCCGTGCGGTCTTTGCAGCCTTGTTTTCTCCCGCCGACCCCGCCGCGCTGTACCCGCCGCCCTCCGACAATCGCTGCGCGGCCTCTGCGAGCGCATCGAGCGGTCGAAGCTGCCGTCGGATCCGGATACGGTTCAAAAGGTCGCACAGGAAAAGCAGCAGCATCTCTCCTGCCGCCGCGCCGAGCAGCAGCACCGCAAGCATCTGAAAATACGAAGTTGCATCTGCGGCCGCGGGCGCGCGCCCCGACGCTTCCATCACATAATACACACGCCTTCCGGTATCGGTTCTTTCCAAAGAAAAACGCCGCTCGACCGTCCGGGCAAGATTGACCAGCCGTGTTTCCCCGTCGAGATAGGTGCTGTCCCTCTGATAACACCAGCCGGCCACGGCCAAAAACAGGCCGAGCGCATCGACAAGCACCACGATCGCCAGCAGCTGCGAGAATGCGCTCCTGCGGATGCGGCGCGCGGTGGACGCAGTTTTTTTGCGGTTCGCATCGCGGCGTCTCTCTCTGCGCGGCCGTACAGTGCCGCTCCTTTGTGCGTTCATTCCGCTTCGCGCAGGACGTAGCCAACCCCCCGCACGGTACGGATCAGTGTCACGCCAAAGCGCGCGTCGAGTTTTGCACGCAGAAACCGTATATACACGTCTACGATATTCGTTTCGCCCATATAGTCGTACCCCCAGACCTTGGATAAGAGCTGTTCACGCCGCAGGACGATGGAGCGGTTCTCCATCAGCGCCTGCAAAAGGTCGAACTCCCAGACCCGTTCGAGAAAGATCTCTCTTGACAGAACAATATCCTTGTTTCGAAGCAGCAGTTCCAGCATGGCAAATTCTTTCTGCGTCAGCTCCACGAGCGTGTCTGCATAGCGAACCTCATGCCGCTGCGGATCGAGCGAAAGCCTGCCCGCGGTCAGAACGCCGCCGTTCGACGATTCATGCGCGCTTTCGCCCTGACGAAGCTGCGCCCGGATCCGCGCGAGCAGCTCTTCGATCGCAAATGGCTTTGTAATATAGTCGTTTGCACCCATATCAAGCCCTGCGACCTTATCCATGACAGCGTCGCGCGCCGTGAGCAGAATGACCGGCACGGACGAGCTTTTCCTGAGCCTTCGTATGACCTCAAGACCGTTCAATTCGGGCAGCATGATATCCAAAAGGCACAGATCAAACTTCCCGTTCTCCGCAAGCTCCAATCCCGTTCGTCCGTCCGCAGCCTTTTCCGTCTCATAGCCTTCATGCTGCAATTCCAGCTCTACGAACCGCGCGATCTTCTCTTCATCCTCGACGATCAAAATCCTGGCAGACATGCCGTTCTCCTTCCAAAACTGTCATCGGGCGCAGCCTGCGTCAAGCGACTGCGTCCGATCCCTCTTCGTTATCCGTTATGTTTTGCTGCCTCGCTCCGGAGCTCGGCCTTGAGCGTGTCCGCCGCGTCGCTCACCTTACCCATTGCGCCGTTGACGGCATCGGTCCCGAGATCGGGGCCGCGGAACAAGAAGCGGCACTTGCAGAACAGCGCGACGATCATGAGTGGAAGAACGACCCAGAATGCAAAGAGCAGCAGCGCCACAAACAGCGTTACCGGAATGCGCAGAAGCTGCTCGCCGTCTCGTTCCATGCAGAGCTGATTGATGTTGCCTCGATGAAACAGACGCTTGATCCAAGCCCAGAATCTTGCCATCAGATCGCCGAAGGTCGATGCATCGGACGCATCCTTCCGCTCCGTTCCCGTTGCTTTCTCCCGTGCGTTCGCCGTACTGTAGCTGCCGCCGGCGTACTGGGTGCGGCCTTCCTTTTCCAGTGCGATCAACGCATCCAGCAGATTCCAATCCGTCTTTTCGAGCACATCGCGCGCTTCCTGATACGTTACGCCCGTCTTCTCCACGAGCTTTTCAACCATTTCAAGATGTTCCATCCTTGTTTCCTCCCTCATTTCGATGGGAACAGTATAGCGATCAAAGATTGAACCGCCATGCATGGCACATGAAAACCGGATGAAAAACGGATTACAGTTTTGCGACCGTCAATCCGCCGCTCACGGTATTTACCTGTATAGCGAGGCTGCCGTCGCCGCAAACCATTTGCGAACGCGTACCCGTGGTCGGAATGCTGCTTTGAACGTCCCCGCTGACCGTCTCGAACCGCAGTGCGAACCCCGGCGCATCCGCCGGCAATTCGATCGCGACGTCCCCGGACACGCTGTGCACGGAAATCTGTCTGCCGATCCGGCAGTCGAAACATCTGACGCTGCCGGAGACGGTTTTGATCGCGGTCGAGCCGTCCACGCTGCAAGCCATGAGCGCCGTCCGCCCCGACGTCGCAGCGAGCTCGAGGCATTCTGCGTCAACGCGTTCCAACGTGCAGTTGCCGCTGACGGTTTTGAGCCGCAGTTTATCCGTCCGCACGTCTTTGACCGTCCAGTCGGCAGAAACGCCGGTGAGAGTTATCGCGCCCGGGTGCATCGTCCGCGGCAGACGCAGCGTCAGGCGCTTTTCTGTCAGCAAACGCGCTTTATGGAAAAAACCGCCGGATTCACTGTATACGACCTTGAGCGTCCCGTTTCGGACCGTGCAACACATCTTCTCCGCTTTCGCAAGCGGCCTTTTCCCCTCTTCGGTGAGCATGATCCGGTCATCGTCCCAGAGTGCGACGTCTGCATTGCCGTTCACCCAATCGATCTCGATCCGTTCGATCCCGTCCGTTGAAAACCAAACGACGTCCTGCCTGCCGTCCGCTTCATGTTCTTCGGCAGCTTTGCCCGCAGGCGCCGCTTCATCCGTTCGGTAGCTGTTGCTCTTTCCCTTCAGTCTGCCCGCGCGTTCCTCTGCGATCAGCGCGTCCAGAAGATTCCACCCGTTCTGCTCCAGCGCAGACCGCGCTTCCTCTTCTCCGAGCGTTGTCTTTTCCATAAGCCTTTCAATCATTTCCGCATGTTCCATTGGAATCCCTCCCTGCTTTCGATGGGCCGA
>OMET01000753.1_pt1 | contig 11255 bp, 8 predicted proteins | sample 1673841 | NCBI WGS metagenome assembly OMET01 (sample SAMEA103958129, study PRJEB25191) | human gut metagenome | reverse complement strand
TTATCCAGAAGATTATTGCGCACGGTGGGCTTCTCTCCTATTTGAAGGCACGTCAGCAGAACATGGAGGCGGAATAAAATGGAAAAGCACATTGCACTGCTGCGCGGCGACGGCATCGGCCCGGAAATCGTGGACAGCGCCGTGAAAGTGCTGGAAGCCGTTGCGGAAAAGTTCGGGCATACGTTCACCTTCACCCGCTATCTGATTGGCGGCGCGGCGATTGACGAAACGGGCAATCCCCTGCCGCAGGGGACAATTGACGGCTGCCTGTCGTCGGATTCCGTGCTGCTTGGCGCGGTCGGCGGCCCGAAGTGGGACAGTCAACCTGCGAATCTGCGCCCGGAAAAGGGGCTTCTCGGCATCCGCGCCGCCATGGGGCTGTACACGAACCTGCGCCCGGCGAAGCTGTATCCCGCCTTGAAGGACGAATGCCCCCTGCGTTCAGACATCGTGGCACAGGGCTTTGACCTGATGATGGTACGCGAACTGACCGGCGGCATTTACTTTGGCGAGCGTGGCCGCCGCGAGGGGCAGTATGGCGCGGAAGCCTACGACACCGAGCGGTACAGCGTCATGGAGATTGAGCGCATTGCCCGCGCCGCGTTTGACGCCGCCCGCAAGCGCCGCAAGAACGTGATTTCCATCGACAAGGCGAATGTGCTGGAAACATCCCGGCTGTGGCGCGAGACGGTGCATCGGATTGCGCAGGAGTACCCGGACGTGACCGTCAGCGATATGCTGGTGGACAACGCCGCCATGCAGCTTGTCCGCCGTCCGAGCCAGTTCGATGTCGTCGTGACGAGCAACATGTTCGGCGACATTCTCTCTGACGAAGCGAGCCAGATTACCGGCTCCATCGGGATGCTGCCGAGCGCGTCTCTGGGCGCAACGAAGCGCGGACTGTATGAGCCGATTCACGGCTCTGCGCCGGATATTGCCGGGCAGAACAAAGCGAACCCAATTGCCACCATTCTCTCCGCCGCCATGATGCTGCGCTACGCCTTCGACATGGCGGACGAGGCGGACTGCATCGAGCGCGCGGTGGACGCCGCCTTGAACGACGGGCTGCGCACGGCGGATATCGTCGGGCAGTCGGACATTCAGCCGCTGACCTGCACCGAAATGACGGACGCAATTCTTGCGCGCCTGTAAGAGGATAATCTATGTATCGAGAGGTATCGCAGCTGCTGCTCTACTCCAATCTGGGCGAGGACAGCATCCTGCGCCAACTGTCCGGCATTTTCTCCGACTGGGCGCACGGCGAATGCGAAAAGCCGGTGCTGGTGTCGCGCATTTATCAGCAAGTCAAGCGTCTGCTGGATTTAGCGACGCGCTACGGCTTCAACTGCAATCTGTGGCATGACTACCTGACGTTCGTGCTGATGATGAACGAGAACAGCTTCTCGCTGACCTGTGAGCGGGTCGGCGCAAGCGACGGCAGCGTCAACCACTTCGCCAAGGCGGATTTTGCCGTTTTCAAGCGCCTGTTTGACTTCGATTTCGCACCCATCGAGCAGGATTTGGGCATCGACTGCTTCACCGTACTGGAGAATTACACCGCCATCCCGAAAAAGGCGCAGATGTACTACCGCACGGTGTCGGAGAAGGTTCGGGCGCTGTCCGCCGCCATCGCGGGCGCAAAGGACGAGAACGAGATTTTCGACCTCGTAACGGCGCACTACCGTGACTGCGGCGTGGGCATGTTCGGCTTGAACAGGGCATTCCGCATTCAGGAGGATGAAAACGGCTCGTTTACGCTCAACGCCATCAACAACATTGATTCTGTCCTGCTCTCCGACCTGATTGGCTACGAGCCGCAGAAGAAGGAGCTTCGACAGAACACGGAAGCGTTCGTGTCGGGGCGCGCGGCGAACAACGTGCTGCTCTATGGCGACGCAGGCACAGGCAAATCCACCTCCGTCAAGGCGATTCTGAACGAATACGCTGACCGCGGCTTGCGGATGATTGAAATCTACAAGCACCAGTTTGGGCTTTTATCGCAGGTGATTGCGAAAATCAAGAACCGCAACTACCGCTTCATGATTTTCATCGACGATTTGTCGTTTGAGGAACACGAAGTGGAGTACAAGTTCCTGAAAGCAGTCATTGAGGGCGGCGTGGAGACGCGCCCGGCGAATGTGCTGATTGTCGCGACATCCAACCGCCGCCACCTCGTCCAAGAGACTTGGAAGGACCGCGACGACATGGAACACAACGGCGATATCCACCGTTCGGACACGATGGAAGAGAAGCTGTCGCTGGCGGCGCGTTTCGGCTGCGCCATCTGCTACGTCAGCCCGAACCGCCAGCAGTACCACGACATCGTGAGAGGCATCGCCGCGCGCCTGCCCGACGGCTTGACCCTGACCGAAGACGAGCTTCTGCAAGCCGCGAACCGCTGGGAAATCCGCCACGGCGGTGTTTCTGGCCGCACCGCACAGCAGTTCATCAACTATATTGCAGGGATGCCCGAAGGGGTCAAGGGGGCGACCGGAAAGCCCCCTTGCGCGCCCGCAGGCGCGTCCCCCTGCAACAAGAATATACAAGCCGCTTATACTCCCCAAAAGAGGGGTCGTGGGGAATCTTCACCGCGAATAAATCCCCGTGAGGATTTCCCGAATGTACGCCTCCCGGTGCGGGAGGTGCGCATCCCTGCGTGCAACCTCTGCCGCGGCTTCATTATCATATGGCACAGAAATCACCGACATCAGCAGAACGCCCGGTTCACGCGAGCCAAAATCCCCCTCGACAATCACCGCGTGGGCTTTCGGGACGCCCATGCTGTTGCCAACGCTGCCCGTGTTGACGATGTAGCCCACATCCAGCGTCCGCAGGAACGGACGGTGACTGTCGGCAAAAACTACGCCGCCGTAAACTTTGCCATTCGCTGTGAAAGGCTGTGCCAGAACGCTCTTGTCGTGCTGCACAAGCATCAAGTCCGTCACAGGGCGGCCGTGGAAAAAGCGAAAATGCGTGCCGCTAATCCACTCGTCCATGTCCAGCGGAAGCGTGTTCAGCCAGTTCATGCGCTCTTCGCCCAGTTGATCCCAGAAATAGTTATCCGCGGCGAAGCGCTTGCCGCCGATGCCATAATCCCAGTTGCCACCGACGAAGCGGGTGCAGTTTGCCCGCACCCAGTCGCATGTTTCGCGCGACTGCGGCCCTTTGCCCACCGCGTCGCCCAGAAACCAGATTTCATCAACGTGATAATCCTTCAGCGCCTTTTCCATTGCCAGCGTCGCCATCAAGTTGCCGTGCAGGTCGCCCAACATTGCAATTTTCTTCATGCGCGGCCTCCTGCCTTAGTCCGGATAAACCATGGTCGCTTCAGAACAGCGGGACAGCACGCCGCAGTACGCCGCGGCTTCCTGTTTGGCACCGGTCAAATCATGCTCCAGATAATTCCCGCACTCGATTTTCTTCGCGCCGGGAATTTCGCCCTCAAAATCCGCCGCGAAACGGAATGCGTCGCGCACAAGCTGCAAAGCGTCCGCCTTGCTCATGCTGTCGCGGAGGATGAGGTAGAACCCCGTCCGGCAGCCCATCGGCCCGAAATACACCACCTGCTCCGATGCGGTAGAAGAGCGCACGAACGTCGCAATCAGGTGTTCGAGCGTATGCAGGGCGGGCTGCGCCACATAATCCCCCTGATTGGGGAATTTCAGCCGAAGATCGTAGGTCACGCAGTCGCCGTCGATGCGGGAAACGTACATGCCGGGCGTGAGCGTATCATGATTGATGGTGAAGGACGCGATTTTTTTCAGCATAGGGAAATCCTCCTTTGCGCATATCTCTTATATTATAACACACTTGACGGCACGGGGCAAGTATTGACTTGCGGGCGATTGCAGGGTATGATAAGGGCGGAGGGGATGCGTTATGTCGATTCTTGTCACAGGCTTTGAACCGTTCGGCGGCAGCAGCCGCAATGCCTCATGGGAGGCAGTTTCGCTTTTGCCGGAGACGATTGCGGGGCACGCCGTATACCGGATGCGGTTGCCGGTCTGCTACGGTCAGGCGGGCGATTTGCTGGTGGAGATGATGCGGCGGATTCGCCCGACCGTCACGCTCTGCTGCGGCGTTGCGGGCGGACGCAAGGCCATCACGCCAGAGCTGATTGCGGTAAACTACCGCCGCGCCGCGATTGCCGACAATGCGGATGTGCTGTACGCCGGCGAAAAGATTGACCCGAAGCGTCCCGATGCGCACATGACGCGCCTGAACATCCTGCGCATGGTGGACGCCATGAAGTCCGCCGGGCTTCCTGCTGATTTGAGCCTGACCGCTGGGGCATATGTGTGCAACGACCTGTATTTTGCGCTGCTTGACCGTGGGCTGACCGTCGGCGGCGAGGGCGTGTTCGTGCATGTTCCGACGGAGGATGTCGTTTCCGCCGTGGATGCGACGAAGGGGCTGGAGATTTGTCTGCGAACGGCGCTGGAGGGGTGAAGTAGCCTTTTTTCTTCCTTTTTCATATGGGATTTATGCTGCTTGCAGGGATTTCGCGCCTGCGAGAGAAGTCTATTCTATACAAAGGCAGCATAACCACAATTACAAAAATCACCCGTGCATCGGCTTTTCTGCCCCCCCGCACGGGTGATTTGTTTATTGCAATTGCGCGAAATATGCTCGGCAGTCATCCGCATCGTGCGCAATCTGCGCGCGCAGTGTCTCGATGCTGTCGAACTTCTGCTCCGGGCGCATGAATTTCAGGAACGTCAGCCGGACATTCCGCCCGTACAGCGAGAGGAACTCATCCAGCACATGCGCTTCCACCGTGACGTGCCCTTCCGGCAGCGTCGGATGCCGCCCGACATTCACCACCGCCGGGAAAATGCCGCCGCTCGTTTCCAGATAACAGGCATACACGCCGAACGCGGGCAGCGCCTTGTGCGGCGGAATGGTGATGTTCGCCGTCGGGAAGCCGATGGTGCGCCCGACCTGCTTGCCCTCCTCAACGCGCCCCGCAATGCTGTAGCCGCGGCCGAGCAAGTTGTTGACCTCGTGCATATCGCCCTGCGCAAGCAAGCGGCGGATGCGCGTGGAAGATACCGTTTCGCCGTCAATCACCACTTCCGTCACAATCACCGTGCGGAAACCGTGCTTCTTGCCGTACTCCTTGAGCATCTGTCCATTGCCCTTGCCGCCCGCGCCGAAGGTGAAATTAAAACCGCACACAATCACAACCGGTGCGTACACCTCCACCAGTTCCGCCATAAAATCCTCCGGCGACTGATTGGCGCGCGCCCGTGTAAACGTCGTCACGCACAGCCCGTCCACGCCGAAGGACTGCATGACCGCTGCTTTTTCCGGCAGCGTCGTCAGCATCACCGGTTCTTTCTCCGGCGCAAGCACATGCAGCGGGTGTGGCTGGAAGGTGCAGACCGCCAGCGGATACACCATCTCCTGCGCCAGCTCGTCTCCGCGCATCAGCAGCGCCTGATGGCCGCGGTGCACGCCGTCAAACATCCCCAGCACCAGCACGCAGGGGTTCAGGCGCTTCGGGTCACGGATGATTCGCATTGTTCTCCTCCTTCTCCGGCGGGAGCAGGCATTTCCAGACGAGGAATTCCCCTTCCCGCGCCGCCATCCCCCAGAATTCGTCCCGCAGATACACGCGTGTGACCTGCCCTTCCGGCAGCGCCAATGCGCCGGGCAGCTTCTTCGCGGGCAGCTTCACACCGTTGCACACTTGCTTGCGCAGCCATTCCGGCGCATCCGCACGCGGCATGTGCTGGATGCCGTAATCCAGCGGCAGCAGGTGACTTTGCAGCGTCCCCTGCGCCTGATACGCTGCTGCTTCCTCCATCGTCATCGCGCTGTCCAGCGTGAACACGCCGCTCTGCGCGCGCAGCAGGAAGCGCATATGCGCCGGGCAGCCCGTCAGCTTCCCCAAATCGTCGCAGATGGAGCGGATATACGTCCCGCGCCCGCAGCGAATCGTCATGCGAACGCCGTGGTCGGGCGTTTCCTCGTGCAATTCGATGGATTCCACATGCACGATACGCACGGGGGCTTCGACATTCTCGCCATCGCGGGCGCGTTCGTAGAGGGGCTTGCCGTCCTGCTTGATGGCGCTGAAGATACTGGGGCGCTGCTCAATATCACCGACAAGGTGCTTCGCCGCTTCCTGCACGGCGGAAAAATCAGGGTAATTCTCCCCTGTCGCGATGATTTTGCCCGTCGCGTCCTGCGTATCCGTCGCCGCGCCGAACGCGCACTCCGCCACATACGTTTTTTCCTTATCCACCAGATAGTCGAACAGCCGCGCCGCCCGCCCAATCATGATGGGCAGCACACCCGCCGCTTCGGGGTCAAGCGTCCCGGCGTGACCGACGCGCTTTTCGCCCGTCATGCGGCGGACATACCCCACGACGGCGGCGCTGGTCATTCCCGGCGGTTTGAGGATATTCAGAAAGCCATTCATGCTTCGGGTTCTTCCTCGTTGGCCGCCGCTTCCGGCTGATTTTCGCTCTGGTTCTTCTGCGCCTGCGCCAGCACCTGCGCGATATGCACGCCATAGGCGATATTCTGGTCACTGACGAACTGGATTTCCGGCGCATAGCGGATGACCATCTGCTTGCCAAGCTCATGGCGGACAAAGCCTGCCGCGCTTTTCAGTGCCTTCATCAGCGGCTCGCGCTTATCGTCCTCCAGCACAGAGACATAGATTTTAGCATAGCGAAGGTCGCGGGTGACTTCGGCGCGGGTGATGGAGAATGTGCCGGTCACGCGGGGGTCGCTGACCTCGTCGCGGATGATGCGGTCCACCTCGCGGCGGACTTCCTCGGAAATGCGTTCAATACGCTGATAGCTCATGATTTCCTCCTAAAGGTAGGGATAGGGAAAAGAAAAACTTTCGGAAAAGACTTGTTGATTTAGCGCGCTCAAGCCGCTCTGCCGGTCAATGGGTGTCGAGATGGGCTTTGCCCCTTCGCAGGGTCAAGGGACAGCGTCCCTTGTGGGGTTTGGGGCAACGCCACAACTGTTATTCGGGCGCTCAATTCCAAGGAAGCCACCTACAAAGGCGCAGGCAGCAAAGCGTCCCTGCCAGTAACTTTGCGCTTCCTCAGAAGCGCCCCCCAAGCTGCTCTTTTCAACGTTTATGCTGTGTCGCGCAGATGGCGCGACCGAACTGCTTGTCTTTCAGACATGGCTGCTTGTTTCCGCAAGCAGGGATTTCGCGCCTGCGGGAGCGAGTCGGGGGCTTTGCGGTCGCCCCCGACACCCCTTCGCAGCGCTCACCCATGCAGCTTGACTTTTATCGCAACATTAGTTTGCGCATCTGCCGACGCAATCATGCCCTGCCGCAATGGATTTGCGGATGTTTGAAAAAAGGGGCAGGGAAAGCCAAATGGAACTGACTTTGCCCTGCCTCCTGCGTTGCGCAAGGGGAATTAAGGATTCCTTAGCGCGGGATTTCCTCCATGATGAAGCACTCGACGACATCGCCTTCCTTGATGTCGTTGTGCCCTTCCAGGCTCATGCCGCACTCGAAGCCAGCCGCCATTTCCTTGACGTCTTCCTTGTAGTGCTTCAGGCTGCTCAGTTTGCCCTCAAACACGACCACATTGTCGCGCAGCAGGCGAACCTGCGCATTGCGCTGCACCTTGCCGTCGGTCACATAGCAGCCGGCGATAACGCCCGCGCCCGTAATCTTGAACACATTGCGCACCTCGGCATGGCCCAGCAGCACCTCGCGGTACTCCGGCGCAAGCAGACCCTTCATGGCCAGCTCCATGTCCTCAATCGCCTTGTAGATGACGGTGTACAGGCGCACATCCACCTTTTCGCGCTCCGCCGCTTCCCGCGCGGACGCATCCGGGCGGATGTTGAAGCCGATGATGATGGCGTTGAACGCGCTGGCAAGGTTCACGTCGTCCTTGGTGATGGCGCCCGCCGCGCTGTGCAGCACATGCACCTTCACTTCGTCGCTGCTCAGCTTCTCCATTGCCTGCTTGACAGCTTCGACAGAGCCTTGCACGTCCGCCTTGATAATCAGGTTCAATGTCGTCTGCTTGCCGGATTCCATGTTCGAGAACATGTTCTCCAAGCTGACCTTCGCCATCGTCGCCTCGCGGGATGCCTTGACCTTCGCCTTGCGTTCCTCCGCGACCTGACGGGACAGACGGTCGTCTCCGACAGCCTGCATCTCGTCGCCCGCAGACGGCACTTCATCGAAGCCCATGATTTCCACAGGCGTGGACGGACCGGCTTCCTTGACCTTCTCACCGCGGTCGTTAATCAGCGCACGGACACGGCCGCTCGCCAGACCCGCAATGATGTTGTCGCCCACATGCAGCGTACCGTTCTGCATCAGCACAGTCGCCAGCGGGCCGCGCGCCTTGTCCAGCTTCGCCTCGATGATAACGCCGCGACCCAGACGATTCGGGTTCGCGCGCAGCTCCATCGTGTCCGCCTGCAGCAGAATCATTTCGAGCAGTTCATCGACGCCCTCGCCAGTCTTGGCGGAAACGGGGCACATAATCGTGTCGCCGCCCCAGTCCTCGCAGACGATGCCGTACTTCGTCAGGTCAGTCTTGACGCGCTCCGGATCGGCTTCCGGCTTATCCATCTTGTTAATCGCCACGATAATCGGCACATTCGCCGCCTTCGCGTGGTTGATGGCTTCAATGGTCTGCGGCATGACCGAGTCATCCGCCGCGACAACCAGAATCGCAATGTCCGTTGCCTGTGCGCCGCGGGCACGCATCGCCGTGAAGGCTTCGTGACCGGGGGTATCGAGGAACGTAATATCGCGGCCGTTCATCTTGACCGTGTATGCGCCAATATGCTGGGTGATGCCGCCCGCTTCGCCCGCCGTGACGCGGCTATTGCGGATGTAGTCCAGCAGGGACGTCTTGCCATGGTCGACATGGCCCATGATGGTCACGACCGGCGGACGCGGCTGGAGGTTCTCCTCGCTGTCGTCGAAGTTCTCGGCAGTCAGCTGATCCTCCGCGGTCACTTCCGGCTTCTTTTCCAGCGTGATGTCAAAATCCGCGCAGACAAGCGAGGCGGTATCGAAGTCAATCTCGCTGTTGATGGTCGCCATGTTGCCCAGCAGGAAGAGCTTCTTGATAATCTCCGCGCTGGTCTTGCCGATCTTTTCGCACAGGTCGCGCACGACAATCGTGTCGCCGCTCATGTAGGCGTGTTCGATCTTAATCGGCGCCATCATCTGCTGTGCGGACGGCTTTTTCATGCGGCTGCGCTTGCCGCCGCGCACCACGTCGTCATCATATCCGCTGTAACCCGCATCGCGGCTGAGCTGCTTGCGGTTGCGCGCCACATGCTCCGGGTCATGCTGACGGACGTAGTTCTTCTTGTTCGGGTCGTAGTTGGAGACGCGCTCCTTGCCCATTGCGGGCGCCATATCCGGCACAGCCGGCTTCGGGCGATTCATGCCCACGCCAGCCGGACGGCCCGTGCCGCCCTGCGGACGCGCCTGGAAGCCAGCGCCGCCTTGCGGACGAGCGCCCTGCGGACGCGCCACAAACGCGCCGTTTCCACCCGGACGAGGCTGGAACGAGCCATTGCCGGGGCGATTCTGCTGCCCCTGCTGCGGACGCGCGACAAACGCACCGTTTCCGCCCGGACGAGGCTGCCCCTGCTGCGGACGCGCGATAAACGCACCATTTCCGCCCGGACGCGGCTGTCCCTGCTGCGGGCGGTTGCCCTGCACCCCCTGCTGTCCCTGCGGACGGGGCTGCTGCGGCCGCGGCGGACGGATGACATTCGGTGCCAGTCCAACCGGCTTGGGCGGCAGCGCCTGACCCGGCCGGGAGATAATCTGACCAATCGCGGGCTTCTTGGGCGCTTCGGGCTTGGGCTCTGCCTTGGTTTCGGGCTTCTGCTCGCTCTTGGGCGCTTCTGCCTTCGCTTCGGGCTTGGTTTCTACCTTCGGAGCGGACTTCTGCTCGCTCTTGGGCGCTTCCGCCTTCGCTTCGGGCTTGGGTTCCGCCTTCGGAGCGGGCTTCTGCTCGCTCTTGGGTGCTTCCGCCTTCACTTCGGGCTTGGCTTCCGCCTTCGGGGCGGGCTTCTGCTCGCTCTTGGGCGCTTCTGCCTTCACTTCGGGCTTGGGTTCCGCCTTCGGCGCAGGCTTCTGTTCGCCCTTGGGCGCTTCCGTCTTCGCTTCCTGCTTCGGGGCAGACTTAGCTTCCTGCTTTTCCGCCCGTTCCGCCTTTTCCGCCTTCTCCGCTTCCTGCCGCGCCGCATTCACCGCCGCCTGCTCATCCACGTCGAGCATGACATACGCCTTGGAGTGGTCAGAGAGACGCTTCTCCTCCTCGGCGCGCTTTTCCTGCTCCGCTTTTGCATTCAATGACTTGATAAATCCGTTCTCCAGCGCACGGAGAGACTTTGCCAGCCCGTCTGCGCTCTGACGCACGCGGGATGCGTCATCGCGCACCTTCGCCGCGTCCGTGGTTAAATCCTTGATGGCATCCTTCAGCTTCACTTTCGTCATTCGACGCTTGCACCCCCGCCATGATTTTCCGATTTCATCTGTTGCCCGTGCTCTTCTTTTCCTTCAACGGGAAGGTTCTGCCTGATCTGCTCTGCCAGCCCGCCCGGCGCGACGGCCATTGCCACGCCCGACCGCCCGGTTGCATCCTGAAGCAGTCCCCGCGGCAGCAACGCCATCTGCACCCCTGCATTGTCGCAGACACCGCGGTATTTATCCTGAGTGGCTTTTGACGCGCCGCTGTCCAGCAGCAGCACGGCGCATCCTCCGCCACGAATGCTTTTCAGGCAGCCATCTTCACCGAAGGTCGCCTGTCGTGCGCGAACGCACAGTCCCATCAGCCCGCGCAGTTTCGTTTCCCTATCCATTGGCGTCAGTTTTCCTCCGCTTCTGTCTGGGATTGGGACAGCTGCGCCAGCTCCTGCCGCAGGGCTTCCGCCACGTCGTCAGTGAGCTGCACTTCCAGCTGACGTTCCAGCTGTTTCTGCCGGATGGCGCGCATCAGGCAGCTTTCCTGTCGGCATACATACGCGCCGCGGCCGGGCTTTTTGCCGCCCGGATCCATGGACACGGCGCCGTCCGGTGCGCGGACGACGCGGATGAGTTCGCGTTTAGGCTTGCTCTCCCGGCATCCGACGCACATGCGCATCGGGATTTTCTTCGGCTTCATCAAGGCTCCTTTTGTCGATTGCCGGTTGGGTCAACCGCCGAATCTCGTTTCCTGCTGCTCCCTAAGGTAACACCGCGCAAATGAGGTGGTCGGCTGGCGAATGGATTTTTCGTCAGATGC
>OMET01000748.1_pt1 | contig 11287 bp, 10 predicted proteins | sample 1673841 | NCBI WGS metagenome assembly OMET01 (sample SAMEA103958129, study PRJEB25191) | human gut metagenome | reverse complement strand
GAATAATATATTTAGAATCAATGTATTATTCTTGATAGAAAATGGGGTGATCCGATGCCGGAAGGTCGTCTTGCGCTCCTTTCCGGGAGAAGAAAAAGGCCCGAAATGATGCGTTTTTATATGAATTTATTGCCGTTTTAACCGATGTTGGTTACAGATTGTAACACGATTTGCCCGATCGGCTTCCGATCGTATGTGTATGACCTGTTTGAATGCCGGGACCGAAGACCCCGGCACGATGAAAATAAACTGCCGCAAAAAAGATGAAAAACATGAAATGTGACGTTATGAAGAAAATCTGTGCTGTCGTTGCGCTGGGGCTGCTGCTGGACGGGGCGGCCGGTGTGACGCAGGCAAAGGGACAAACGAATCCACAAAACGAGAAAGGTATGGAAAAACTGGAACTGACAGCCGAGTGGGACAAGGTTTTCCCGCAAAGCAACCGTGTCGAGCACCGCAAGGTGACCTTCCGCAACCGCTACGGCATCACGCTCGCGGCGGACCTCTACAAACCCGCGGGTGCGACGGGCCGTCTGGCGGCCATCGCCGTCTGCGGACCCTTCGGCGCCGTGAAGGAGCAGGCGTCGGGCCTCTATGCGCAGACGCTCGCCGAGTGGGGCTTTCTGACGATCGCCTTCGACCCTTCGTTTACGGGGGAGAGCGGCGGCGAGCCCCGCTATGTCGCCTCGCCCGACATCAACACGGAGGATTTCTGCGCCGCGGTCGATTACCTGGCGACGAGCGACGAGGTTGATCCCGAACGGATCGGCATCCTGGGCATCTGCGGCTGGGGCGGCATGGCACTCAACGCCGCTGCCATCGACACGCGCATCAAGGCGACGGTCTCCTCGACGATGTACGACATGAGCCGGGTGACGGCCCACGGCTATTTCGACTCGCTGGATGCCGACGGCCGCCAGGCGCTCCGCTGCGAGCTCAACGAGCAGCGCACGCGCGACGCCCGAAGCGGCACCTTTGCGACGGCCGGCGGCGTGGTCGACCCGCTGCCCGACGACGCGCCGCAGTTCGTCAGGGACTACCACGCCTACTACAAGACGCCGCGCGGCTACCACAAGCGGTCGCTCAATTCGAACAACGGCTGGAACCGCACCTCGGCGTTGTCGTTTCTCAACATGCCGCTGCTCGCCTACAGCGACGAGATCCGCAGTGCCGTGCTGATGATCCACGGCGAGAAGGCCCATTCGCGCTACTTCAGCGAGGATGCCTTCAAACGGCTGCGGGGGACGAACAAGGAGCTGCTCATCATCCCCGGTGCAAGCCACGTGGACCTCTACGACAATCTCGAGGTGATTCCCTTCGACCGCATCGTCGGGTTCTATCGCCAGTACCTGAAGTAGTCTGCCAGCCACGGACGCGAAAAGGCCCGGACAGCACGAGTGGCTGTCCGGGCCTTTTTCCGCCTTGCGGGCCCGCTATTGCGCCGCGGAGCCGGGATTCCGCTCCAGACGCAGGTACTTGGTGCCGTTCTGCTGGGTCTTGATCTTCAGCGTCACGCCCTGCTTGCCCTCGAGCAGCGGGGCGATCGGCGTCAGGTCGAACGAGACGTAGTACCACTGCGTGTAGCCCGCCAGGTCCCCGCCGGGGTTGTGGCGCAGTTCGACGTCGAGGTAGCCTTCGTGGCTCTCCTCCGGCGTCTCGACCCGGTTGACGATCAGCGTGAAGTCGTGCTTCGAGTTGTCCATGACGGGGTAGCCCAGGTAGAGCGTGAGCCACTCGTCGCTCAGGTTGCAGTAGGCGGGCGTGATGCTCGCGGGACTGTCGCCCAGCTCTTCGAGGCGGGCCGGCGTATCGACCTCCTCCGATGTGCCGGTGTAGATCTCCTGCACGGCGTAGAGGGCGATGTTGTAGTCGTAGCCCTGAATCCCCTGCAGGAGGTTGAACCAGATGACGGCCCGCTGCCGGTCCGTGGCCCGGTAGGCCGCCACGCGGCTCTTGTCGCTCGGGTAGAGCGTCTGGCCGTTGTCGCGCTGGAAGTAGTAGTCGCTGCCGCTGGCGTCGATCGTGCGGACGGTAGTGATCAGCGGGGTGTAGCGCGGGTAGTCCCCGTCGTCGTCGTTGCATGCGCTGAGGAGCGCCGCCAGCGCCGGAATCAGAAACAAACCGAGTTTTTTCATATTTCTGTGATTTTGTGTTACCTTGTCGCCGGTTAAACGCACCGCGGCGGAAAATACTGCGTGCGGATAAAAATTTTTCCGGAGCGTGCAGTCTTTTCGGCTGCGGCCCGTTTATAGGAGGACTTCAAGGATGCAGATGGATGAACGGATACTGGCCGAAGGGTGCAGAAGGGGCGAAGAGACGGCCCGTCGTGCGCTCTACGAGAGCTTTGCGGGCCGGTTGCTGGGCATCTGCCTCCGCTATGCGGGCGATCGGACGACGGCCGAGGATCTGATGCACGACGCCTTTCTGAAGATCTACGGGGCGTTCGACCGATTCGCCTACCGGGGGCCGGGGTCGCTGCGGGCGTGGATCGAACGCATCACAGTGAACGTGGCGCTCGAATGGCTCCGCAGCCGCAACCGCCTCACCTGCCTGCCGCTCGACGAGGGGCGCGCGCAGGAGCCGGTCGCGGAGCCCGACCCCGGGCAGGTGGCCCGCATCCCGCGCGATGTGCTGATGCGCTTCGTCGCCGAACTGCCCGACGGCTACCGCACCGTCTTCAACCTCTACTGCATCGAGGGGTACTCCCACCGGGAGATCGCCCGCATGCTGGGGATCAACGAGAAGAGCTCCTCGTCGCAGCTGTTCAGGGCCCGGGCGCTGCTGGCGCGCCGGATCCGGGAGTATGAGAAGAGTCAGGGATTATGAAACGAAACAGGGATTGGATCGACGTGATGCGGAGCGAGCTCCGGGAGGCCGAACCGACGCCGCCCGCCGACGGGTGGGAGCGTCTGCGGCGCGAGCTCTCCGCGCCCGGCGTGTCCGGCGCGGAGCAGCGCCTCGGGACGGCGGGTGCCGCGGGCGGCTTCGCCGCACGTCTCCGCCGGGTGCGTATCGTCGCCGCTGCCGCTGCCGTACTGGTTTGTGTGGTCGCAGGAGAGATTCTGTGGCGCGCAAACAGGGAGATGGGAGATGATGGGTCTGTTTTGATGACAGCGGCAGCCGGCGACGCATCTGCGGAGCTCCTTCCCGAAACACCCTCCGCACCGCAGCAGGGGCCCGATGCCTCCCTGCTGGCGCAAGAGACACAGATACCGACCATGCAGCCCGCTCCGGACCGAATCCGGCGCGGAAGCGACCCGACATTCGACACGGCCGACACACCGCAGCCCGCTGCGGACCCCATCCCCCAAAAAACCATCCGCCGGTCGACAGGGAATGCTTCCGTGCCTTCGGTTCCGGAGCCGGAGGCTGCCGTAGCGGAAGCGGCGGTTGCCTCGTCCCTGCGCGGAACAGTGCCGCAGCGGGAGCCGTCGGTTTCCGGGACATCCGACGTGCCCGGCGCTTCCGATGCACCCGATGCCCTGACCCGTGCCGCCACGGAGCAGGCCCGGGGTGCGGAGTCGCGTCCGGGCAGGGTGCTGTCCGCAACGGCTCCGGTGTACGCCCCGCGTCGGGAGCGGACTTCGGTCGGACTCTTCGCCGCGGGCGGCCTGTCGAACGGCCGCGGGGAGTCGGGCGCACTCCGGGGCATGATGATGTCCGATGCCCCGATGGCGGACGGCAATGCCTACGATATCGGATTGCAGGAGGAGCCGGGCTACGACGAATGTGCCTACCGTCACCACCAGCCCCTCGGTCTGGGGCTCTCCGTGCGCCGGGAGTTCCGCCACGGGCTCTCGCTCGAGAGCGGCCTGGTCTACACCCTGCTGCGTTCGGACGTCCGCAAGCCCTTCGCATCGGACGACATTGCGCAGCAGCTGCACTTCGTCGGCATTCCGCTGCGTGTGAACTGGCAGTTTCTCCACCGCCGGGGATTCCATTTATATATAGGTGCGGGCGGTCAGATCGAAAAGTGCGTCTACGCGAAGTTCGGTTCAAAAGTTGTAACGGAGCACGGCGTGCAGTGGTCGGCCTTCGGCGTGGCCGGTGCGGAGTACCGTTTCGGCCGGACCGTCGGGCTCTACTTCGAGCCCGAGCTGTCGTACTATTTCACGCGGACCGAGCTGCGGACGGCGCGGACCGACGATCCGCTGACGCTCACGCTCCGGCTGGGCCTGCGCTTCTCCTTCTGACGCGGAGCGGCTGCCGCCGGCCGGCGGCGTGCCGTGTGGTCCCCTCTTTTCTGCTATCCCGGCTTGAACACTTGAACAGCGCCTCGCTGCAGGCTCTCGTTTCGGCGGTCTGCCGGTGCGGTGCGCGGCCGGGCGATCAAAAATGTGCTTTTTTATTGCTCAATGGAATTTTGTTATTATTTTTGTTGGTTGTAGCTTGCATGCCGGATGTGGGAACGGAGCCGGTGCGGGGCATGCCATAAAAAACACAAGTGCGAAGCGAACCTCGCACTTGTGAAGAAGTAGTCCCGACGGGAATCGAACCCATATCGTAAGAACCGGAATCTTGTATTCTATCCATTGAACTACGGGACCGACGTGCAAAGATGCAAAAAAAATTTAAATACACCAAAAAAATGCGAGAAAAGCAGAATAATTGGCAGAGGATTGAGGCGGTGATCAAGTGGGCGAACATGTCGACCAACTATTTTGCACGTTACATCGGCCTTGCGCGGGGTGAAAACCTCTATCAGATCAAGCGCGGCAACAACGGCATTTCGCTCGATGTCGCGGACCGTATCGTCAACAAGTTCCCGCAGGTGGACAAGCTCTGGCTGCTGACGGGCGAGGGGCAGATGTTCTCCGAGACGAAGCTGCGCGGGGCGCAGATTCCCTTCTACAACGCCGACGTCGAGCAGTCGGTCACGCGCATCGAACAACTTGAGGCCGAGTGCAATCTGGTTGTGCCGCCCGCGGGCGAGTGCGACTTCGCCATGCGCTATTCGGGCCGGGCGATGGGCGAGGCGGTGCCTTCGGGTACGGTCGTGCTGCTCAAGGCCGTCGGCACGGATGAAATAATTCCCGGCGACGAATATGTGATTGTCTGCCGAAAAATTGTAACTTTGCGCATAGTACGCACCGCGGACGGGGAGGAACGGTTCCGTCTGGTGGCCGGCGACCGGGAGCATTTCGACGATATCCTGGTCGGGCGGGACGACATCGTCTCGGTGTACAAGGTAAAGGGCAAACTGATTGTTAATACATAAAGAGATATGTTTTCAGGTATCGTGGAGGGTATGGGCGAGGTGGTCTCGATCCATACGGACCGTCAGAACAAGGATTTTACGCTGCGTGCGGACTTCTGCCGCGAGCTGAAGATCGATCAGAGCATCGCCCACAACGGCGTCTGCCTGACCGTCGTGGACATCAGGGACGACACCTATACGGTTACGGCCATGAAGGAGACGCTCGACCGCAGCAACCTCGGACTGCTGCAGGTGGGCGATCTGGTCAACCTGGAGCGCTCGATGAAGCCCGATGCGCTGCTCGACGGCCACATCGTGCAGGGACACGTCGACCAGACGGCCCGCTGCACGGAGAAGACCGATGCCGACGGCAGCTGGTACTTCAAGTTCGAGTACGAGCCGCAGGGCGGCGGCCTGTGCACCGTCGAGAAGGGTTCGGTGACGGTCAACGGCGTGAGCCTCACGGTCTGCGACTCGACGCCGACGTCGTTCCGCGTGGCCATCATCCCCTATACGTTCGAGCATACCAACTTCTGCCGCATCGACGTGGGCTCGGTCGTCAACCTCGAGTTCGACATCATCGGGAAGTACATCGCCCGGCTGATGCAGCAATACATGAAATAGAAGGCCTATGATACGGATCAAAACCAAGGAAGGTGCGTCGCTGTGGATCGCCCTGCTGGCGACGCTGATCGTGGCCGGGGTCTTCCTCGGCCTTGACCTGCGCGGCGTGGAGCTGCACTGGCTTGTCGTGGCGGGCGTGCTGCTGGGCACGTTCTGCATCGTGGCGCTCGTGGCGCTCTTCATCATCCGCAAGTACGTGGCCTACAAGCTCAAGCCGATCTATTCGATCGTCCTTTCGCGCGACGTGCACACGACGGAGATTCTTTCCGAGCTGAAGGACAAGCGCGTGGAGAACATCGGCGAGGAGCTCACCGCCTGGGCCGACACCAACGACAAGGAGATTGCGCGGCTGAAGGAGGCCGAGCAGTTCCGCAAGCAGTATCTGGGCAACGTGGCGCACGAGCTGAAAACCCCGATCTTCAACATCCAGGGCTACATCTCGACGCTGCTCGACGGCGGGCTGGAGGACGAGCTCATCAACCGTAAGTATCTCGAGCGGGCCGAGAAGAGCATCGACCGCCTGATCAACATCGTCAACGACCTCGACACAATCTCGAAGCTCGAGAGCAGCATGAACAAGCTCAACCTGGAGAAGTTCGACATCGTGGCGCTGGCCAAGGAGATCGCCGAGCAGGCCGAGATCGAGGCCGACAAGAAGCACATCCGCATCTCGGTCAAGGGGGTCGAGAACCTGCCGTCGCCCTTCTGGGTGCTGGCCGACAAGCACTATATCGGTCAGGTCCTCGTCAACCTGATCATCAACTCGATCCGCTACGGCAAGGAGGGCGGACAGACGCGCATCCGCTTCCGCGACATGCTCGACAAGATTCTCGTCGAGGTCGAGGACAACGGTCTGGGCATCGGCAAGGAGGACCTGCCGCGCATCTTCGAGCGCTTCTACCGCACGGACAAGGGCCGCTCGCGCGAGCAGGGCGGCACGGGCCTCGGGCTGGCCATCGTCAAGCACATCATCGAGGCGCACGGCGAGCGGATCTCCGTCCGCAGCGAGCCGGGCGTGGGCAGCACCTTCTCCTTCACGCTCAAGAAGGTGAACCTCCAGGACATGAAATAAACCGAAACCCCGTTGAATAAATGCTGCAACCTCTGAGTATCGTCTGGGACTTCGATCCCGTCTTCTTTTCCATCGGATCGTTCGACATCCGCTACTACGGCGTGATGTGGGCGCTGGCCATCCTGATCGGCGCCAAACTCTTCGACAACTTCGTCAAGCGCGAAGGGCTGCCGTCGTCGGTTTCGGAGTCGATCTTCATCTACGGCACGCTGGCCACGATCATCGGCGCCCGCCTCGGGCACTGCCTCTTCTACGACCCGGTGGAGTACCTGCGTCAGCCGTGGACCATCATCACGGGATTCCGCGACGGCGGACTGGCAAGCCACGGCGCCGCCGTCGGCCTGCTCATCGGGCTGTGGCTCTTCTCGCGGCGCAACCGCCTGCCCTACATCTGGTCGCTCGACCGCATCATGATCGCCGTGGGCATCGGCGGTGCCGTCGTGCGACTGGGCAACCTCTTCAATTCGGAGATCTTCGGCACGGCGACGACCCTGCCGTGGGGCTTCGAGTTCGTGCGGTCGAACATCTGGCTCAACCGCTTCGCCCCGAATCCCGTGCATCCCACGCAGATCTACGAGGCGCTGTGCTACCTGGCGACCTTCGCAATCCTCTGCTGGCTCTACTACGGACGCGACATGGCGCGGCGCCGTCCCGGCGTGCTCTTCGGCATCGGGCTGATCGGCGTCTTCCTCACGCGCTTCCTCATCGAGTTCATCAAGGTCGAGCAGGAGGCCTTCGAGCAGGGCTGGGCGCTCGACATGGGACAGTGGCTCAGCATCCCCTTCATCCTGTTGGGCTTCTACATGATTTACCGGGGCTTCTCGCGTCCCGAGGTCGTGCCCGCCGCGGTCAAGCCGGCGGCGCAGCCGACAGCCGTGCACCCCAAAAAGAGCAGAAAGAAACAATGACACAATATCCGATGGTCGATCAGGTGAACCGCCTGGCGGGCAACCTGCTGGCGGCGGGCGGGGAGCTGTACCTGCCCGGCGTGGGATCGCTCTGCGTCCGCTTCCGGGGGGCCCGGCGCCTCTCGGCCCGTCTGGTCGAGCCGCCCTCGCGTGAGGTGGTCTTCACGTCGCAGCAGCGGGGCGTGTCGCTCGTCGACGAGATCGCCCGGGTGCTCCGGACTTCGGCTCCGGCCGAGGGGCCGCAGGCCGGCGGGGAGCATGTTGCAGCGCAGGCCCGGGACATCTACGACCGCTGGCTGTCGCGCACGCAGCAGGACGGCGTGCTGACGATCGAGGGGGTCGGTGTGCTGAAATTCAAGAACTTCACCCCCGACGAGGCGTTCGACCGCCGGATCAATCCCCAGGGACACACCCCCGTGCGCATCCACAGTCCCCGGCGTTTCGACGGGGCGATGTGGATCGGCATCGCCGCCATCGTCTTCGTGGTGGCCTTTACGGCCTACTGGTGGCTGGACAACCGGCATGCGGCGTCAACCGTGACGACCGGGTCGGAGTCCGTGACGCTCGTTGCGGCGGCTCCCGCTGCGACGGAGCATTCCGCTGCGGCCGAGGCTTCGGCGGATGGCGTCGGGGCGGATTCCGTGACCGATCCCGCAGCGGCCGGCACCGCTTCGGCCGCTTCCGGGGCGGAAGGTGCGGCACAGAACGCCGCTCCGGTTCTGCGGACGGAGGCTCCGGCCGGCACCGCTCCGGCTGCGGACGGGGAGCCCGCACGGCTCGTCTCCGGCCGCCGCTACGTGGTGCTGGGGGTATTCAGTACACCCGAAAATGCCGCCCGGGCCGCCCGGCTTGCGCTCGAGAAGGACGGTTCGTTCCGTTGCGGTGTCTACCGCTTTGGCGCGAAGTTCATGGTCTCGCCCTTCGAGTCGGAGGATGCCGAAGCCTGCACGCTCTTCATCCGCGCCCATGCGGAGACCTTCCCCGGCATGTGGACCTACACCGCCCGATGATGTCGCTCGCCGAAGGGATCATCCGCCTGATCGACCGGTTCTACCTGCCTCCCCTTGCCGCGCTGATGCCCCGTCAGACGTTCCGCTACGCCGTCTGCGGCTGCGTGACCTACCTGGCGTTCGACCCCGTGTGCTACTTCCTGATCTACAACTACGTTGTCGCCCACCGTTTCTTCGACCTGGGCGTGGTGGTGCTCTCGCCCCACATCGCGGCGATGCTACTCGTCTTCCCCTTCACCTTCTTCTGCGGATTCTGGCTCAACCGCAACGTCGCCTTCCGCAACTCCCCCGTGCGGACGCATGCGCAGCTGCTGCGTTACCTGCTCTCGATCGTCGGCTCCATCGGGCTGACCTATGTGGGCATGAAATTCTTTGTCGAGCTGTGCGGCCTCTGGCCCACGCCCGCCAAGGTGGTCACCACGCTGGCGACGACCGTCTACAGCTACCTCGCCGCCAAGTATTTCACCTTCCGCAACGCCGACAGGGCGTAGCCGCGGTTTCCCGTCTCCGGCGGAGCGGGCAGAGGTGGCGGATTTCGGATTTTGAGGTGTAATTTCCCGGATCAGCCGCTTGCGGGGAAGGCCGGTCCGGCGACAGGCCCGCTACCGGCGGTTCTCCTCCTTGAGTTTTTGCAGTTCGTACATCCGGTCGCGGAACTTCGCCGCGGCGAGGAAATCCAGCGACTTGGCCGCCCGTTCCATCTCTTCGCGGGCCCGGGCGATCAGCACGTCGAGGTCCTCGCCCGGTCCGGGCAGTCCCGCCGTGGCGACAGCCGTGCGGGTGCTTGTCGTGGGGTGGCCCGTTTTCGAGGCGGTGTAGCCCTTTGCCACGTCGGCCGCCACGGCGTAGTGCTCCTCGACGATGGGGTAGGCCGTGAGGTCGGCCGGGGCCTCGGTGCGGCCTGCCAGCAGGGTGCTCTGCCCCGTGCCGCTCTTCTGGGCGCGGCGCGGGAGCATGCCGTGCTCCATGTTGTAGCGGACCTGGATTTCGCGGCGGCGGTTGCTCTGCTCGATGGCGTAGCGCATCGACTCGGTGCAGGTGTCGGCGTAGAGGATCACGTTGCCCTGCGAGTGGCGCGCGGCGCGCCCGGCGATCTGCGTGAGCGAGCGCACGTTGCGCAGGAAACCCTCCTTGTCGGCGTCGAGAATCGCCACGAGGGCCACCTCCGGCAGGTCGAGCCCCTCGCGCAGCAGGTTCACGCCCACGAGCACGTCAAAGAGCCCGGCGCGCAGGTCCTCGAGAATCTGGATGCGTTCGAGCGTGTCGACATCCGAGTGGATGTAGCGGTTGCGCACCCCCACGCGGTCGAAATATTTCGAGAGCTCCTCGGCCATGCGCTTGGTGATGGTCGTGACGAGCACCTTGTCGTCGTGCTTCACGCGCTTGTCGATCTCCTCGATCAGGTCGTCGATCTGGTTGACCGTCACGCGCACCTCCAGCGGCGGGTCGACAAGCCCCGTGGGGCGGATCAGCTGCTCGACGACCACCCCCTCGCTCTTCATCAGCTCCCAGTCGGCGGGCGTGGCGCTCACGTAGATCGACGTGCCCTGCAGCTGCTCGAACTCGGCGAAGGTCAGCGGGCGGTTGTCCTTGGCGGCCGGGAGGCGGAAGCCGTACTCGACGAGGTTCTCCTTGCGGGCGCGGTCGCCGCCGTACATGGCGTGCACCTGCGGCAGGGTCACGTGGCTCTCGTCCACGACGAGCAGGTAGTCCTTCGGGAAGTAGTCGATCAGGCAGAAGGGGCGCGTCCCGGCGGCCCGTCCGTCGAAGTAGCGCGAGTAGTTCTCGATGCCGGGGCAGTAGCCCAGCTCCTTGATCATCTCCAGGTCGTACTCCACGCGCTGCTTGATGCGCTGCGCCTCGGTCATGCGTCCCTCGTGCTCGAAGTGCTCGATCTGCTTGCCCAGGTCGAGGTAGATCTGCTGCACGGCGCTGTGGATGCGCTCCTTGGTCGTGACGAAGAGGTTGGTGGGGTAGATCGTCAGCGTGTCGAGCGACGAGATGCGCTGCCCGGTCACGGGGTCGATGATCTGGATCGCCTCGATCTCGTTGTCGAAGAACATCACGCGGAAGCACTGGCTGCCGAACTCGCCGAAGGCCGCCATGATGTCGACCGTGTCGCCGTTGACGCGGAAGGTCGCCGGTTCGAGCTCGCGCTCGGTGCGCGTGTAGAGCGCCTCGACAAGCTTGTAGAGGAAGTGCTTGTAGCTGACCACCTGCCCGACCTTCACGGTGATGGCCGTGGCGTGAAAATCGGCCGGGTTGCCGCAGCCGTAAAGGCACGAGACGCTCGAGACGACGATCACGTCGCGCCGCCCCGAGAGGAGCGTGGCGACGGTTTGCAGACGCATCTTTTCGATGTCGGCGTTGATCGAGAGGTCCTTCTCGATGTAGGTGTCCGTCGCCGGAAGGTAGGCCTCCGGCTGGTAGTAGTCGTAGTAGGAGACGAAGTACTCGACGGCGTTCTCGGGAAAGA